>Ga0137459_1000376_pt1 | contig 16193 bp, 13 predicted proteins | sample EasRivERMGT700_2_FD_104908 | JGI IMG/M metagenome (GOLD analysis project Ga0137459, IMG submission 104908) | Soil microbial communities from meander-bound floodplain in the East River, Colorado, USA - East River MetaG ERMGT700_2 | ecosystem: Environmental > Terrestrial > Soil > Floodplain ...
CCGTTGCGCGCGGCGGCCTCCGCCATCGCCGGGACACGGCGCGACAGCTCGCCGATCTCGCCGAGGTAGTACAGCGACCAGCAGCAGAACATGCTGACGGTGTCGAGCTCGAAGCCGGCGCGGCCGACCACGGCGCGGTAGCTCGCGACCGCCTCGTTGAAGTTCGTGAGCGCGCGGCGGAACCGGCTGTGCACGAAGAAGTCGACGAACCCGCGCGTCGTCAGGAGCTGCGGGGCGGCGGGCGGCTCGTCGAGCGTCGTGGTGAGCTGCTCGAGGCGATCGAGCAGCCGGACCGCGCGCTCGGACTTGGCGGTGGCGGCCAGGAAGTCGGTCTCGAGCGCGATCGCGCGCGACACCCGCCAGCGCTCGCCGAGCTGCAGCGCCGAGAGCAGGAACCGCGTGCCGAAGTCCATCGAGCGAAACGTATCGACCAGCGCGAGCCCGAACGAGACGCCCTCGCAGACGTCGACCCGGGTCAGCTCGGCCTGGCTGATCTCGGCGAGCGAGCGCGACCGGAAGCCGAGGCCGCGGATCCGCAGCCACGCGCGGCGCACGACCATCCACAGGAGGCCGCGCCGCGGCGTCCGCGCCATCGCGAGGCCGACGCCGGCGAGCACGGTGCGGGTCAGCTCGAGGCCCTCGGCGACGTAGCCCGATTGCAGGAGCGATCCGGCGGCGCGCCGGTGGAGCTCCAGCGTGGTCGCGGCGTCGGCCCCGCCGGCGGCGGCGAGGAACTGGTCCGCGGCGTCGCGCGGGCGGCCGGCATCGGCGAGCGCGTCGGCGAGCTGGGTGCGCAAGACGCGGCGCTCCGCCTCGGTCCACTGCGGGCCCTCGAGCGCGATCGCGTACCACCGCGACGACAGATCGAAGTCGAGCTTGGCGCGCGCCTCGTCGCCGGCGCGCCGCGCGTGCCCGGCGGCGTGCTCGAGGTCGCCGGCGCCGTACCAGTAGCGCGCGAGCTGCTCGGCGGTGCCCTTGCCCGACAGCGCGGTCGCCAGCGCGCGGTGGTGGCGCGCGCGGCGGTCGGCGTGGAGCTGCGCCAGCACCGCCGAGCGCACGCGGGCGTGATACGGCTCGATCGTGTCTTCCGCGCGCGAGCCCGACATCCGCACCACGCGCTGAGCGCGGAGCAGCGAGAGCTGGCGCGACAGCTCGGCCGCGGGCACGCCGCTGACCTGGGCGAGCAGCGTGCGGGTCAGCGGCTCGCCGGCGATCGCGACCAGCTCGGCGATCATCCGCGCCGCCTCGCCGAGGCTGTCGATCCGCTCGGCCAGCATCGCGTCGAGCCCCTTGCCGGCGATCTCGCCGAGGCTGCGGCCCTGCAGGTAGCGGGTCAGCTCGATCAGGAACAGCGGGCTGCCGTCGGCCTCGCGCACCAGCTGCACCGCGGTCTCGCGGTTGTCCTCGCCGAGGTGCGACACGGCGATCGCGACCGCGGCGGCGTCCGACAGCGGGCCGACGTCGATCAGCTGCTGCGCGGCGTCCATGCGGCGCACCAGATCGAGGACCGGCTCGCTGCCCTCGGCCCGGGTCGCCAGCACGAGCAGGACCGGCGGCGGATCGGGCGCGCGCATCAGGTCGGCGAGCAGCGCCGTGGTGTCGCGATCGACCCACTGCATGTCGTCGAGGAACAGCACGACGGTGTGGTGATCGCCCAGCCGCTGCAGGGTCTCGCGCAGCGCATCGAACGCGTGGGTCCGGCGGGCCTGCGGATCGGCGACGATCCGGGTGCGCGGCGCATCGGCGATCGCCGGGACGCGGTCGAGCACGGGGAACAAGGTCGGGAGCAGGTACGCGTCGTGCGGCAACAGCGCCTGGGCGTCCTTCGGCGTCTGCTGGAGCCACCAGTCGCTGAGCTCGTCGATCAGGTGATCGATCGCCTTGTACGGCACGTCCTCGCGGTCGAGGCAGCGGCCACGCAGGAGCACCGCGTCGGGGTGGAGGGCGCGCAGCCGCTCGAGGAAGCGGGTGACCAGCGAGGTCTTGCCCATGCCCGACGGCGCGCGGACCAGCGCGACCGAGGCGCGCTTGGCGGCCAGCGGCTCGAGCGCCGCTTCGAGCAGCGCCAGCTCGGCGTCGCGGCCGGTGAACCCACCCTCGCGCGAGATGCTGGCCAGCGGCGTTGCGCCCCGATCGGGGTCGCTGACCCCGAGCCGGCGCAGCAGCTGCGACCCGGTCGGCCGATCGCCGGGCTCGCGCTCGAGGAGGTCCGCGCACAGATCGTCGAGGTCGCGCGGGATGTGCTGGACGAGCAGCGACGGCCGCGGCGCGGGCTCGGTCTGCTTCTCGAACAGCACGCGGGTCGGCACGCCCTCGAACGGCAGCCGGCCGGTCAGCGCCTGGAACAGCACGACGCCGAGCCCGTACCAGTCGGCCGCCGCGGTGAGCCGGACGTCGCCGGCGCACTGCTCGGGCGCCATGTACGCGACGGTGCCGACGATCATGCCGTCGCCGGCCTGCCGGCGCTCGAGCTCGGCGACCAGGCCGAAATCGAGCAGCACGACGCGGCCGTCGCTCGTGACCTGGATGTTCGACGGCTTGACGTCGCGGTGGATCTTGCCGGCGCCGTGCAGCGCGTGGAGCCCGCGCGCGAGCTGCGGCAGCGCGAGGCGCACGCGATCGAGGTCGCACGGCGTGGTGTGCGGCGAGCTCGGGGCGATCACGTCGCCGCTCGCGCGCACCGGGCCGGTCGGCGTCGGCGCGGCGGGGAGCCCCAGCGGCACGGTGTGGGCCGTCGTGGTCGCGAGCTCGGCCGGATCCTCGACTTTACGGCCCCACAGGTGGGTCAGCAGATCGACGCCGTCGAGCAGCTCCATCGTGAAGAAGCACGAGTCGGCGGCGACCACGAGGTCGTAGAGCGCGACCAGGTTCGGGTGCGAGAGGTCGGCGAGCGCGCGGAACTCGCGCTTGAGCTGGTAGATCTTCTCGACGTCGGGGTTGGAGATCGTCTTCAGGGCGACCTTCTGGCCGCGCTCGAGATCATCGGCCTCGTACACGACGCCCATCCCGCCTGCGCCGATCCGTCGCACCACCTGGTACCGATCGATGGAGCTCGCTACATCCTGCATCCCTCGAGCCGATCCTACCTCACTATCCGCCGCGCAATCGCCGGGCCGTCTGGCTCATCGGATAGACGGTGGCACGAATGCCGTTTCGCAGGCCCAGCGGGCGGACCCCGCGGCCCTGGCGGAACATCGAGGCGCGCAGCGCGCGGTCGTCGATCGGCAGCCGCTCGAGGAGCCGCAGCTCGGCGATCGGGGCCGGGGCGGTCCCGTCGCCGACCGCCAGCGCGAACCGGGCGCGATCGGCGGCGAGGTCGGCGTCGAGCCGCGCGAGCCGGTCGGGGCCGCGGCCCTTTGGCTGGGGCGGCGGCGGGACGAGCCGCAGGATCACGGGGCCGTGGGCCCGGACCCACCACGGCGTCACCGTCGAGTAGCGGTTCGCGAGGTAGTCGCCGACGTCGGTGGCCGCGCGATCGCGGCCGGCGGTATGAAACGACTCGAAGCTGCCCAGCAGGAGGTCCTGATCGCCGTCGCGCGGGTCGCCGCTGGCGGTGCGCTGCATCCGGATGTCGAGCCCGAGCACGTCGGAGCGCGTGGACGCCTGGCCCTCGAACGCGCCCGACAGCCGGACCAGCGCCGGGCCGGCCAGCCGCTGCCCGGCCGGGCCCTGCGCGAGGATCTCCGCCCGGCACATCACCCCCTCGGCGTGGACCGCCCGGGCACCCCGGTACAGGCTGATCGGGAAGATCACCACGCCGATCACCAGGCCGAGCACGGCGCCGATCACGAACAGGATCCCGAGGCCGATCACCACGAGCACGCGCATCGGGGCAGCGTGGCGCCGGACCGCCGGCGAATGCAATGGCTCGCCGGTCCGAGGCGGGGGGCCGCGACATTCGCGTCGCGATCGGGGCGCAGATCTGGAACGCGCGGCGCGTAACGCCTGGAGATTGCTATCGCCGGGGCGGTACGGCGGTTGCGATGGGGCTCCCCCATGCGCGCGATTCCCGCGGTTGTCAAGGCCGTGGGCTGGTGTCAGCTCACGCCGCGCGATGACCTGACGTGGCTCGATCGCGGGAGGGGCCCTCGCGCGGGTGGACCAGGTGCCGGTGTGGTCGATCTCCTGCTTCTACGTGCGCAGGGGCTATCGCCGAAAGGGCGTGACGTCCGCGCTGATCGCGGGCGCGCTCGAGGCCGCCAAGCGCGCCCGGGCGCCCGCCGTCGAGGCGTATCCGTGGGACGCGGTGAAGCCGTGCGCATACACCGGTTACGCGTCGACGTTTGCGCGGGCGGGCTTCAAGGAACTGAACTCGCGCGCCGAAACCCGGATCGCTCGATCATGCGGCACGATCTGAAGACGCGCTGAGGCGTCCTACTCGACCTTCCCCCCGTCCGGCTCATTCCATATTCATTCGGTCGCGGGCGGCACGATGTCATGCTCGGCCCATGCCCTCTCCGCTGACCTTCGCCGTCCTGCTCGGGCTTCTGCACGCGGGCTGCGCGACCACGACACGGGCGGAGCCGCATCGATGTCGGCCCACCCTGCCCTGCTGGCCCACGGCTGCCGATTGGCAACGACTCCAGTCGAGTCTTCGCGGCAAGCTCGAGGAGGCACAGTCACCGCTGCGGCCATGCACCGTCGACGCGACGAGCGCCGCATGTGCCACGGCGCTCCGCAATCTCAAGAACCCGTTCTACCTCCAGGATCAACCGGGAGGCACCCAGTCCGCCGGCTGGCTCGGCGCCTGGAGCCCCGCTCAGAGCGCATACGCGGTGGCCGCAGAGAACGCCGACGACATCGTCGCCGCCGTAAACTTTGCCCGCGATCACCATCTGCGCCTCGTCATCAAGGGCACCGGCCACGACTACCTCGGCCGCTCGAATGCCCGCGACTCCCTGCTCGTGTGGACACACAAGATGCGCCGGGTCACCCTGCACGAAGCGTTCGTCGCGCGCGGCTGCCCGGATCCGCAGGCCGGGGTCCCGGCGGTCAGCGTCGAGGCGGGGACGCGGTGGCTCGAGGCCTACGAGGCGGTGACCGTCCAGCACGGCCGCTACGTGCAGGGCGGCGGGTGCACCACCGTCGGCGCTGCGGGCGGCTTCATGCAGGGAGGCGGGTTCGGCAGCTGGTCCAAGAAATACGGCATCGCCGCCGCGAGCATGCTCGAGGCCGAGGTGGTCACCGCCGATGGCAAGCTCCGGGTGGCCAATACGTGCCAGAACCAGGATCTGTTCTGGGCGTTGCGCGGCGGCGGGGGCGGCACGTTCGGGGTCGTCACGAGAGTGACGCTCATGACGCACCCGCTGCCGGATCGCTTCGGCATGGTCAACGGCGCCGTCACGGCGAAAACGGATGCTGCTTTCAAGCAGCTGATCGAGCGCTTCCTCGCATTCTATCGGGACAAGCTGAGCAACCAGCACTGGGGCGAGCAGGTCGACGTGAGGCGCGACAACTCGCTCGAGCTGTCGCTGGCATTCGAGGGGATGACCGCCGCCGACGCCGAGAAGCTGTGGCAGCCCTTCCGGGCCTGGGTCGAGCAGCGCCCGGAGAGCTTCACCATCCAGATCGGGTACGTCGAGATTCCCGGAGACAAGATGTGGAGCTACGACGTCTTGCGACAATTTGCGCCCGATGCGATCCGGACCGACGACCGCCCGGGGGAGCCGAAAGGACGTTTCTGGTGGACGAACGACAGCGAACAGGTGTCCACGTACTGGTACGCATATCAATCGCGCTGGATTCCGCTCGATCGTTTCGAGGGCGGTGAGGCGAACAAATTCGCCGCGACGCTGTTCGACGCGTCTCGACACTGGTCGATCGGCCTTCACTTCAACAAGGGGCAGGCCGGCGCGTCCGCCGAGGCGGTCCGGCGCGGTCGGGAGACCTCGATGAACCCGGCCGTCTTCAAGGCGGCGGCGCTTGCGATCGTGGCTGCCAGCGGCGACGGTCAGCCGAGGATCCCGGGTCACGAGCCAAATCTGGGCGAGGCGGAAGCGTACAAGGCCCGGGTGGCCGCGGCGATGCGGATCCTTCGCGACGCCACGCCCGGCGCGGGATCGTACGTGAATGAGGCGGACTACTTCGAACCGGACTGGCAGCGCAGTTTCTGGGGCGAGAACTACGACCGGCTGCTCGCGATCAAGCGGAAGTACGACCCGGACGGGGTGTTCTCCTGCCACCACTGCCCGAGCAAGGTACCGTCTACGGCATCACCAGGCGCCGCGCGCAGCTCGCCGCGGTGCCCTGAGCGACCCTCGGGGTAGACGAGGGGGAGACGCAGCCCGGCTACGGGGCGTCGTTTCCCCCACCACCGTCGCGGGCGGGCGGGGGCTTGAGGCCGTACTTCTCCATCTTGTAGATCAGCGCGCGGCGCGACAGCCCGAGCCGGCGGGCGGCGCGCGTCTGGTTGCCGGAGTCGGCCTCGAGCGCGGCGACGATGGCGGCGCGCTCGACCTCGGCGAGCTGGCCGCGGACATCGGCGCCGCTGGGCGCCGCGGGGCGGACGCGGTGCGAGGCGTCGTGGACGCGCTCGGGCAGATCGGCGGCGGTGATCGTATCGGTCGCGAGCACGAGGGCGCGCTCGAGCGCGTTGCGCAGCTCGCGCACGTTGCCGGGCCAGGCGTAGCCGGCGAGCGCCTCGCGGGCATCGTCGGACAGGGTCGGCGGCACGCGGGCTTGCTCGGCGGCCGCCGTGCGCGCGAAGTGCTCGGCGAGCGGCAGGATCTCGGCCGGCCGATCGCGGAGCGGCGGGACCGCGATGGTGAAGCCGCCGATCCGGAACAGGAGGTCCTGGCGGAACCGGCCGGCGCGCACATCGGCGTCGAGGTTGCGGTGGGTCGCCGCGATCAGCCGCGCGTCGGTCGGGACCTCGCTGGTGCCGCCGACCCGGGTGATCACCTTGCGCTCGAGGACGCGCAAGAGCTTGGCCTGCAGCGGCAGCGGCATGTCGCCGATCTCGTCGAGGAACAGCGTGCCGCCGTCGGCGGCCTCGAAGAACCCGACCTTGCGCTTGTCGGCCCCGGTGAACGCGCCGCGCTCGTAGCCGAACAGCTCGCTCTCGAGCAGGCTCTCGGGGAGCGCCGCGCAGTTGAGCTTGATCAGCGGGCGCTCGCGGCGGCTCGACTGCAGGTGGATCGCCTCGCACACCAGCTCCTTGCCGACGCCGGTCTCGCCGAGGATCAGCACGGTCATCGAGGTGTCCGCGATCCGCTGGACCAGGCTGTAGACGCGCTGCATCGCCGGATCGAGCACGATCGGCGTGCCCTTCGGCACCGCCGTGCGCGGCATCCGTCCGGTCCGCAGGCCGGAGCGCAGGACGCCGATCAGGGTCTCGACCGTGGTGCCGTCGTCGGGGCACAGCGCCGTGGCCGCGCTCGCCGGCACGTTCGCGGTGCGCGCGAAGTCGAGCAAGCGCTGGATGGCCGCGCCGCCGTCGTCGCGGCCGAGCTCGGGCAGGATCGCCAGGTAGTCATCGCCCGCGTCCTCGGCGAGCAGGTCCATCGGGCGGATCGCGCGCTCGAACTGATCGAGCACGGCGTCGCTCGCGATCCGGATCATCGCGACGGTGACCGGCCGGTGGTAGCGCACCGAGCGATCGACCTCGGCGGCGAGCCGGGCCTCCCCAGCGGCGACGTCGGCGATCGCGCTGGTCCGCCGCAGGCCGGAGGTCACGCCGACGACAGCGAGGATCGGGCCGACGCTGACCTCGTCTCCGGTGGCGAGCTTGCGCGGGCCTTCGATCTTGTCACCGTTGACCCGGGTGCCGTTGCGGCTCCCGAGGTCCTCGACCTCGATCCCCTCGCCGGTGCGCCGCACGCGGGCGTGCATGCGCGAGACCTTCTCGGAGTCGAGCGTGATCGTCGCGCCGCGCGAGCGGCCGAACGTGACGTCGACGCCTTCGGGTAGATCGACGACGCGCGAGCCGCCATCATCGATGGTGATGACGAGGAACGCACGCGGTGCGGGCGGTGCGGCGATCTCCGTCGCACCAGCAAGGGTCTGTGGTTCCGTGCCCATAGGTTTGTACGAATCGTGCACAGACGCCGCTTCGTGCGCACCTGTGATGGCAGGAAATCACGACGTTGCGTCGGTGTTGGTTGTGGTACTAGCGTTGCAGCACGTCTTGCGCCATGCGTTCGATCGGGATCCTGTTGGTGTTCGCCGGCTGCCATGTAGGCAGCGCGGCGCAAACCGATGCTCCCGACGAACCCGGGGACGGCGCGCCGCATAGCCTCGGGATGTTCGTCGACTGGAGCTCGAGCCCGAAGCTGCCGGGCCCCGTGACCGACAAGATCGACGTGTCGAGCGCCAGCTTCCAGATCGATCACTTCCAGATCGTCGCCGATGCGGGCGCCGTGACGCGCACGAGGTACCTGCTGTCCTGGGACAAGGACGGCGGGCCGAAGCGAGATGCGTTTCCCGACGCGCCCCCGGGCGTGTACTCGAAGATCACGCTGGTCATGATGGGCGGCAGCTCCGGCGACCACGCCTTCTCGATCCGCGGGACCTGGCGCGACAACGACGTCGTGAAGCAGTTCGAGATCCACGACAACGTGCCGTTCAGCACCTCGTTCGACTGCGACGAGGTGCTCGCGGCCGCCGGCTCGGCGACGGTCGGGATCAAGGTCGATCTCGAGGACGCGCTCAGCGGGATCGACTTCAAGAATGCCGACGAGGAGGGCGGCGTGCTCGAGATCGACGACGGCGCGGAGCTGGCCGGCTTCCGCACCCGCCTGCTGCGCTCGTTTCGGCTCGACTGATCCCGCGCGGCCCGCGGGTGCTCGAGCCGCGCCCGCATCGTACGGACCGTCGTGTCATCGGTCATGCAGGGTCATGTACATTGCCGGGATGACCGAGCGGTTCGCGATCCCGATCACGGCGGCAGCGGAGGACATCGACGAGCTCGGCCATGTCTCGAACCTGGTCTACCTGCGCTGGGTGTTCGAGGTCGCGATGGCGCACACGCGCGCGCTCGGCTGGGACTTCGCGCAGTACCGCGCGCTCGGCGCCGTGTTCATGGTGCGCCGGCACGAGATCGACTACGTCGCGCCGGTGACGCTGGGCCAGGCGGTGCGCGCCGAGACCTGGGTCGACAGCTTCCGGATGGCGTCGTGCCTGCGCAAGACCGAGATCCTGCGCGACGGCAAGGTCGTCGCGCGCGCGGCGACGACGTGGGCGATGATCGGCTTTGCCTCGGGGCGGCCGCAGCGCATCCCCGACGAGCTGATCGCGGTGTTCGGGCGATCGACGCCCGCCGGCAGCTAGCGCACGATCTCGACGCCGCGCGCCTCGAGCCGCATTGCCGCCGCGGCGCCGGCGGGGGACAGCCGGGTCTGCGCGACGCCGAGCGTGCGCAGGTGCGGCAGCGCGGCGAGCGGCGACGGATCGCGGACCTCGGTCGCCGACAGATCGAGCGTCACGAGCGACCGGCGCGCCGCGATCGACGGCAGGGCCTTGTCGGTGAGGTCGAGCCCGACCAGCGACAGCGTGCGGAGCCGCGGCCAGGCCGACAGATCCGCGATCCCGCCGTGCATGCGGGTGTCGCCGATCGTGAGCTCGTCCAGCTCGGTGAACGCGCGCAGCGCGGGGAGGCCGTCCTCGGAGACATCGGAGCCTTCCAGGTGGAGCACCCGCAAGGTCTCGTGCGTGGGCGCCAGCACGGCGAGCGTGATGTCGCTGGCGTGGGTCTGGTCGAGGTAGAGCCGCTCGAGCGCCGGGAGGCCGGCGAGCCTGGCGAGCGCCTCCGGCGGCACGCGGACGTCCGACAGCACCAGCGTGTGGAGCTCGCCGAGCCTGGCGATCCGATCGAGCGTGGCGTCGCCGGCCTGGGTGTGGCCGAGCCCGAGCCCGGCCAGGTGCGGGGTGCGGTCGAGCACCGCGAGCCCGCGATCGCCGACCGCGGTGCGCGAGACATACAGCTCGGTCAGCTGGGCGCTCGGTGCGGCGGCGAGCGCCGCGTCGGTGATCGGCGTGCCGTCGAGCCGGAGGATGCGCATCTGGGGGGCGCCGAGCAAGGCCGCGGCGCTCGCGTCGTCGACCGGCGTGTCGCCGAGGTCGACCTCCTCGAGGTCTGCGCGCGCGGCGATCGCGTGGATCGTGACGGCCGTGATCGGGGTCTCCCCCATGCGGATCCGGCGGAGCCCGGGGAGCCTGGCGAGCGTGAGCGCGAGCGGATCGTGGAGCTTGGCGCCGGACACGCCGACCTCGATCAGGTGGGGCGCGGTGGTGAGCCAGGCGAGCTCGGGATCGGTCGGGTGGTGCGCCGTGCCGGAGACATCGAACCGCACGAGCCCGGGCGCCAGCACGGCCAGCGTCGCGATCTCGCCGCGCACCCGCGTGTGATCGAGGAACAGCTCGCGCAGCGGCAGCCGGCGCAGCGCCGCGACCGTCTTCGCGCCGACCCGGGTGCTGCCGAGGTCGGCGATCTCGAGCTGGCCGAGCGCGCCCAGCGCGGCGCCGCCGGCGTCGGTGAGCTGGGTGGCGCCGAGGTTCACCGCGTGGAGCCCGCGCAGCCCGGCGAGCGAGCGCGCCCCGGCATCGCCGACCCCGGTGTCCTCGAGATCGATCGCCTCGAGCGCGGGGTAGCGCCCGACCAGCGCGGCCACCGCGGCGTCGTCGACCGCGGTGTGCGCGAGGTACAGCCGGGTCAAGCTCAGCTGCACCGTGGCGAGCGCCGTGCCGTCGACGTCGGTGCCGTCGAGCAGCAGCGCGCGGACCTCGGGCAGCTGCTGGAGCTTGCCGAGCCACGCCGCGACTGCCTGGTTGCGCAGCGACAGCCCGGGGACGTGCTCGCCGCGGACCAGCTCGACCAGCCGGTCGAACGCGACTTGATCGAGCTTCTCGAACGGCTCGACGTACCACAGCGCCGGCATCGGCTCCGGCAGCACCCCCGGGAGCTCGCCCAGCTGCTGCACTCCGTGCGGGGTCCAGGTCATCACCCGCACGTGCATGGCTGCCCACGGCGATACGGACGCGGGCACGACGGGGGATGCCACGGGCGGCGCCACGGGGGGAACGACGGTCACCGGCCTTGGGTGCGGCGGGTGCGCGCACCCGGCGATCACCAGCAAAGCGAGCCGTTGCATGTGAGGCAGACAGCGACCCTGGCGCACGGTTGCGCTACAGCACCGTGGTCTGTGGGGCGACCACGAGCTTGATGAACTCCTCGCGCGTCGCGAGCTGATCGAGGAAGATGCCGCGGACGCCGCTGGTCACCAGCCGGGCCTCGTGGGCGCCGACCCCGCGGGCCGCCATGCACATGTGCAGGCCCTCAATGTAGACCGCGGAGCCCTGGCTCGCGAGCTGGATGTGCAGGATGTCGGCGAGCTCGTGCGTGAGGTCCTCTTGCAGCCGCGGGCCGCGCGCGATCATGCGCGCCAGGCGCGACAGCTTCGACAGGCCGAGCACCTTGTTGGTCGGGATGTACGCCATCGAGATCCGGTACACCACCGGCAGCAGGTGATGCGGGCACACGCCGAACGCGGTGTTGTGCTTCGAGATCACCATCTCGGTGTACTTCGCCGGGAACGTCTTGCCGAGCAGCGCGTTCACCTGGAGCTGGACCTGCTCCTGGTCGTGGATGAGCTCGTGGAGCCCCTTCGCGGCGCGCGCCGCGGTGTCGGCGAAGTTTTCGTCGTTGACCTCGTAGCCGAGGACGCCGATGCCTTCGAGGATCTTCGCGTAGCCTTCGGTGAAGAGGGCGAGTGCCTTGGGATCGAGCTCCATGGAGTGTCCTCGTACGTCTGCAAGATCGCGGCGGTCGCGGCGGCAATGCCGAGCGTACGCGCGCCTGCGATCCCCACGCGTAGCACCGCGTCGTAGCCCGGATCCGCCGGCGCGACAAGCGCCACCGGCATCGCGCCGCGCACGACGGCCACGCGCAGCCGGCGGTGGGTCAGCGTCTGATCGTGAAACGCCACCGGCGTGCGATCGACGGCCACGCCCATCGCCTCGGCGACCTCGAGCGGCGGCAGCTCCCACAGCCCGCCGAACAGCCCCTCGGGCGTGCGGCGCGCCAGCACCAGCTCGCCGGCCTCCTCGATCCACACCAGCGTCCGCGCGAGGACCGGCAGCTCCGACGCCTTCTTGCGGGCGGCGACCACGGGCAGCTCGTCCTGGCGGCCGGCGCGCAGCGCCGCGCAGTCGCTCGCCAGCGGGCACACCAGGCAGCGCGGCTGGGTCGCGGTGCAGATCGTCGCGCCGAGCTCCATCAGCCCCTGGTTCAGATCACCGGGCGCGGCGGTCCCGGGCAGCGCGCGCATCAGCGCGCCGGCGGCCGACCACAGCGCCTTGCCGCCCGCGGTCGACTTGATATCGTGCTCGATCGCGAACACCCGCGCCAGCACGCGCGCGACGTTGCCGTCGACCAGCGGCGCGCGCTCGCCGAACGCGATCGACGCGATCGCCCCGGCCGTGTACGGCCCGATCCCCGGGACGTCGCGGAGCTCGGCCGCGCACGACGGCAACGCCCCGCCGAACCGCGCGTCGACCGCCCGCGCGCCGGCATGCAGGTTGCGGGCGCGCGAGTAGTACCCCAGGCCCGCCCACGCGGCGAGCACGTCGTCGAGCGGCGCGTCCGCCAGCGCCGACACCGTCGGGAACTTCGTCATCCAGCGCTCCCAGTACGGGATCACCGTCGCGACCCGGGTCTGCTGCAGCATGATCTCGCTGACCCAGATCGCGTACGGATCGCGGGTTCGCCGCCACGGCAGGTCGCGCTGCACCCGCGCGTAATGGCCGGCCACCGCGGTCGCGATCGCCTGGTTGCGGCGCACACCACCTCGTATCCCGGGCGCCGCACGATCGCAATGTGCTCGTGCTCCTGTGAAGAACACGACCACGCGCGCGCTGGCGAGTCGTTGATGGCTCGCGAGTGAGCATGGAGCCGCACGATGAGGCGAAGCTGTTGCGTCCTCTCGACGCCGCGCGTGCTCCCGTGAAGAACACGACCACGCGCGCTCACGGCGAGGGAGGCGCAACACTCACCTACCTGTGCCCCGCAGTCAGCGGCCGTGGAAGCTACCGCTCGTCGAGGCCCCCCTCGCCTGCGCGCGCGTTGGCGAGTCGCTGGGCTCGTCCTGATGTCTCGCGAGTGGGTCCATCCTGCTGTGCACGGAGTCGCGCGTGTAGGGCATGCCGGGGTTTGCTGCAGTGCGACCAGTCCTTGATCGGGTGTGACAGAGTTTGCCGGGTCGTCTGGCTTGGCGTGATCTTCACGTGATCGGCCATGGTGCGGTCGGATCCGGCTGCGACCATCACCACCATGCGAGCTCTCCGCACTGTCCTCGTGGTCCTCTCCCTCGCAACCCTGCTATCCGGCTGCCTTGTACTGCCCCTCGGCCCGGGCCTCGCGGTGAAATCGTCCCGGTGATTCACGCGGCTCGTCGCCCTCGCTCTTGAGGACGAGCGCTGCCTGAGGACCTGGTTTTGCACGTCCACGCGCTTCGCTCGTTGCGCCCTGGCAGGGTGCCCGACGTTGCCGCCACCGTGCGCGCCCCGGAGCGCGCAGCTCTCACGATCGCTTGCTCGGCACGTCGCGCGCCGAGATCGATCCGTGCAGCTTCCAGCCCTCCCGTAACAGCCATGTCTGCGGCCGATACACCACCAGCGGATCATACGTCTCGCGGAGCGGCCACATCACGTCCTTGCCTTCGAGATCCTTCCAGTCGGGAAACAAGATCCCGCTCGAGAACGGATCGGCCAGCCACGTGCTCGTCAGTCCGTGCTGATCCTCGCGATGGTTACGCCGGTGAATCAGTGTATACGACAAGGCATGATGCGCCCGCTTCGGCGACGTGATCACCTCGCACGCCACGTCGTATCCCGGGCACCGTTCCGTCGCAACCGCTAGCCGTACCGGAGCGCGGCAGCCGATCCGGGTGAGGCTTCCTGAGCTTCGCGCCTGTGACAGCATCCATGCTGGGATGCTCGGTCGCGCTTCCTCTCAGCCTTCCGCCCCATCGGGTTTGAGCTCGTTCCAGTCTTTTGCGGACACGCTGGGGATCCGGTGTAGCGCTGTATCACTCGTGACGAGTACGGCACCTTCAACGGACGCCTGGGCAGCCATGAGCAAATCTGCATCGGAGAGGTTGTTCTGCGCAGGCTCTCCGGATAATGACTGACGTAGCAAAGCCGCGCGTCGACCTGTCTCGGCGGTCACCGGAACATAGCGGATGAACTTTGCGAGCGTGTCGAGGTGCTCGAGGCTTTCGGTCGCGTTCACGTCGAGTAACTTCCTGCGGAGCTCATAGTCTGCAAGCACGGAGACCAGGAGCTCAGGCGCAGCGTTCCCCTGTTCGAGCATCTGAAGGAACCAGCGCTGGACGTCCCGGAACTTCACGGGTTGACAGATCTTCGCAAGGACGTTCGTATCCAGCATCAGCTTGAGCTTCATGCCGCGTCCATCGTGATGCGAGCGATGCTGTCCGGATCGAAGGCTGGCTCGTCGGAGTGATCCTGCGTCATCCACTCGCTGATGCGAGCGGCCAGCACGCGGTACCTCTCTGCGCGGACCTGTGGGTAGAGGCGCTGTGTTTCAGCGAGCGTGTGGAACAGAATGACCAGCGGCCCACCGATCGCCCGTTCGAGGTCCGGCCGAACGTCTCGCAGTCGACGTAGCAACGCGCGCTGCTCTCGGGCATCTGCTTCAAAAACCTCGAGGGTTCGTTCGCGCCCATCGTAGTCACCCACAGCCATCGAGCTCGGCACCCAACGTGTCGGGCGGTCATCGAGCAGATCCGATACACGATCGGGAACTTGTTCGCGGGTGAGCGTCATCGGGATGAATCCTCCAGCACGGAGCGCAGCAGCCCGCTCGCAACCTCGAATGCCTCCGACGCTTCTTCGTGGCTGACCTGGTCCTCGTGGTAGTCCGCCTTGATCCGAAGGTTGTACAGCCAGCGTAGGTCGTCGCTCTCATCGTGAGAGAGGATTCCCCATGCTCGCGCATCGTCGGGGAAGCTATCGTGACGGTAGTAGGTCGCCGCGCGGTCTGTGTAGCCTCGGCGACGTTGCTGCGCGTGGTCGGCGATCGCGAGATACGCCGCGTAGTAGGCACGCGATGCCGCAGCGTTCGCGAGGGCGTCCATGAGGCCACCTTCATCAGGAAGGAGGCGCTCAACCGCCTCGAGGTTCTCCCGTGCCTTTTCGTCGAACCGCACGCCTCCCAGGATACAGGATGACGGTAGGTTCGACCACATCGACGCGGTGCCTGGTGGTGACGGCTGGTACGGTCTGATACCGGCAGCTGCAGCGTACGTCGACGTCCCGGACGGAAGGTCACGCGACGGGTAGCTGTTCCATTTGGACGATTCCGCGGAATCGTCGACCGATCAGCCGCAGGACGCGTGGGTCGTCCCCTTCACCATTCCGCAGAACCGTCGTACGCGCATGCGGTGTCCATCGGGTGATGGCCGAGAATGCGGCCCGGATACGGGACTGGACGATTCCGCGGAATCGTGCGGTGCACGGCGGCTTGTAGCGGGCCGCAGCGCCGGCATGGATGGCGGGCTCAGTGGACGCGCGAGACCTTCACCGCGCCGCAGCTCGGGTTGGTGATCCGGCCGGTCATCGACCGCCGCTCGCGATCGCTCGTGGCCTGCAAGCTGACCATCACGTAGCCCCGCGGCTGGACGATCCACGCATCGGGCTGGAGCTCGAGCGCAAACGAGCCGGTCTCGACGATGTCGTGATCGTATCATCGAAGCTGCCTCCCGGATGATCAGCCGCGGGTGCATGCGCCTTCGACGGTGCATGACGACGAGCTCAGCGACTGTCATGGCCTCGGCGCGACGTCAGCGAGTCATGACGGCGGTGGTGCGACGTTGTTCGTGCTGCCTGTTCCAGTCGCCGTCGCGGCGTGGATCAAGATCACGCCTGCGCCGCCACCACCTGCGCCGCCACCACCACTAATGGCTCCGGGGTTCCCGCTAGTGCCGCCGATCGTTCCCGCCACCGAGCTGGCGCCGCCATCGCCGCCCACGTTCGTGCCGCCCGACCCGCCGGTTCCGGCATTCGCAGGTCCGGACGAATCGTTGCCCGGGTCTCCGCTGAGGGTGGTGCTCGCGCCTTCGCCACCGCCGCCGCCGTGGGCCCAGACGTGGCCGCCGCCGCTCACGGTAACGATCGAGGCGTCCAGCGCGATCATGCCTCCGGACCCACCGCCGCCGGCGCCCGCTTGCGTACTATCGCCG
>Ga0137459_1000377_pt1 | contig 16165 bp, 14 predicted proteins | sample EasRivERMGT700_2_FD_104908 | JGI IMG/M metagenome (GOLD analysis project Ga0137459, IMG submission 104908) | Soil microbial communities from meander-bound floodplain in the East River, Colorado, USA - East River MetaG ERMGT700_2 | ecosystem: Environmental > Terrestrial > Soil > Floodplain ...
ACGGTGTCGCGCGAGGACTTCGAGATCAACGCCCGTCGCCTCCCCGCGGTCGCTCGCGCGTTGATGCTCACCTCGAACGAAGACCGCGGGATCGCCGAGAACACCGGGATCTTGTTCGTCATCCCGCGCGGCAGCCGGCTGCCGTCGCAGGCGCTCAAGGATGCGGTGAAGGAGCAGGTCACCGTCGTGTTCCCGAGCACCCTGACGTTCCAGGTGGCGGTCCAGGACCCGACCTACCTGGTGGTCGACGTGCAGGCGACCATCTTCCTGCGCCAGGGCGCCAACGCGCGGGTCGTTCGCACCGCCATCCAGAAGGCGCTCGCGGACTTCTTCGCCGTGTCGCTGCCGAACGGAACGCCGAACCCCGCCGTGGACTTCGGCTTCAACGTGAAGGACGCGAACGGCGACCCGGCCGGTGAGGTCGCGGTGTCCGCCGTGTTCAACGTCGTCCGCGACGTGGTCGGCGTCCGGAAGATCGGCGACGGGGCGGAGGACTTCCTGCTCAACGGCACGCGCGAAGATCTGGTCACCGGCACTCGCGAGTTCCCGGCGCTCGGCACGGTCACGCTGCTCAACGGCGACACCGGGCTGCCGCTATGACCACGGCGACCAGGTCGTGCTTCCCGCGACCCGTACCTCCACGGCTCTGCCCAGATGACCGCCGGAAGCGGCGCCTACATCGTGGTGCAGAACTTCCTCGGCTCGACCGCCAGCGATCGGCACCGGTCCATTCGAAGCCTAGGCTTCGATCATGAACCCGCTGTTTCCCCGAGCACGTTGGAGCGTGGCGCAGTGCGTGGTAGCGTGCTTCCCGTGAATTGGCCACCGTGGTGGGAATGGCAGCTTGAGCTTACTCCTCACCTCGAGAAACGCATGGACGATCGCGGGTTCAACGAGGTGGACCTCCGTGCAATGCTCGAGGCAGCCACGGGCTATCGCCAGGACATCGTGGATGGCCGCTTCATCATCGAGACTCGACATCGCAGGGCCGACTGGGAAGTAGTTGTCGAACCCGACGAAGTAGTGCATTCTTTGGTTGTCATCACGGCCTACAAAGTCGCCCCATAGCGAGCCCTCCACATGCGACAGCGCTACCTCGAAGTCACCTTCCGAAACGGCAAGCCCCTCGCCGCGTACCTGTACTTGCCGCGTGAGGACCGTGTCACCGTCGCCTCGACCCGCGAAGCCGGCAACGGGCTGAAGGTTGACTTCGATGCCGCGGGGACTCCAGTCGGTGTGGAGATCACGGCTCCATCGCTCGTCAGCGTCGCAAGTTTGAACGCCGTGCTCGAGCGCCTCGGTGCCGAAACGATCGCTGCTGAAGAGCTTGCCCCGCTCGCCGCCTGAGTACGCCCGAGACGTTGGGCCTCGGGGGCCGGAGGCACCCGCCATGGCACCGCATGGTTGACGATCCTAATGGAAGATCCATAGATTCTGGGTGCGGGTCAACACGACCGGCACAGGGTTATCGAATCACTCGAGCCCCGGCGAGGAGAGCCCCGCCGGGGCTTTTTGCGTTTGAAGGAGCATGATGGGGCTGCTTGCTCAGGCGGCGGACAAGACGGACCGAGCCGTTCCTCGACTTGATGCTCGGCGACCTCGGCTTCACGGGTGTCCTCGCGAACGCGGTGGTGTCGCAGCACGCGCAATTGGGCCCTACTGGCGCTTGAGGAACGCCTCGACGCCGGGGGCCTCGGCCTTGCGCTGCGCCGAGCACAGGCTCAGCAGCTCGAGCGCCTGCTTCATGACCCGCGGGCCACCCTCGATCTTCGCGATCTTGGGCGTGAAGAACGCCTCGATCTCGGGCTTGCGGCTGTCATCGCACAGCGACACGAACGTGAACGCCATGAACGGGCGATAGGCCTCGGGCAGCTTGTTCGTGATCTCGTCGAAGTGCTCCTTGATGAACGCGAAGCCCAGCTCGCGCGTGCGCGGCTCGCCGAACGCGCCTTGCAGGAGGCCGAGCGCCTCGCGGAGCTCGAACTCGTCGGTGAGCACGAGGGCGAGCGCTTGGGCGACCATCGCGGGCTCGATGAAGCGCCCCATCGCCCCGAGGAACCGCTCGCGATCCTCGCGGTCGCCGGTCTTCCTGGCCTCGGCGTGGAGCCGGTCGAACAGCTTCTGATCGCCGTTGCGGCTGGCGACCGACAGCACGGCGCGGGCGATCTCGGGCGCGACCGCACCGTGCGCGTCGAGCCACTTCCAGGCCAGCCCGGTCGCCTGCTTGATCAGCTCGGCGTCCCGCCCGACGCTGGCGACCAGCGGCAGCAGGCTCCTGCGCAGCTGCTGGGTGTTGTCGTCCTCGCCCTTCCTGGCCTGCCAGCCGAGCTCGTGGGCCCGCGCCTGGTACAGCTTGCGGACGAACCGCTCGTAGTTCGGGCGCAGCTTGGCGGGGACCACCTCGTCGATGCTGCCGACCACGCCGATCGACGCGTCCACGATGTACCGGCTCCTGTCCTTCGCGAGCGTCTCGACGAGATCGAGCGCGACGCCCTTCTTGACGTCGCCGCTCGCCACCAGCGCGTTGACGTCGCCGATCAGCGCGACGCGCTCGGGCAGCGTCAGCACCTTGCTCGCGTTCGCCAGCAGGTGGGCCAGCATGTCGCCCTGGGGCCGCATGCGGTAATACCCGAGCCCGCCCTCGTTCGGCATCACCCACGCCGGGCAGCTGGGCGCCGACAGGGCGAGCGTCGCGGTCGGCGCTTCGACGACGGTGCAGTCGCGACCGGCCGCAGCCCCGGCCTTCCAGCGCACGCAGACCGGCACGCGCCAGGTCCGCTTCGGATCGATCTTCGAGCCGGTGGGCGCATAGCGCTGTTGCTCCAGCGTGAGCGTCGGTGGCTTGCCCTTGTCACACGCGAGCGCGAACGACACCAGCGGGACGCCGCTCTGCAGCACGAACGAGTCGAACAGCGGGTGGAGATCCTTGCCGGCGGCGCCCGACATCGCGCCCACGAAGTCGTCGTAGGTCGCGTTGCGCCAGGCGTGCTTCGCGAGGTAGTCACGCACCCCGCGCTGGAACACGTCGGGGCCGATCGTGCGCTCGAGCATCGTCAGCACGGCCTCGCCCTTCTGGTACGTGATGCCGTCGAACGCGTTGGTGATGTCGTTCGCCGACTCGATCGGCTGGCGGATCGTCCGCGCACTGTCGAGGCTGTCGGACGACATCACCCCGGCCTTGGACCGCACCCGGCCGACCGGGATCTCCCAGTCGGGCTTCCACTGCTCGACGACCTTGCTCGCCATCCACGAGGCGAACGATTCGTTGAGCCAGGTGTCGTCCCACCACGCGAGCGTGACGTAGTCGCCGAACCACTGGTGCGCCAGCTCGTGCGCCGCGGTGGTCGCGTACGCCTTCTGCCGATCGAGCGTGAGCTCCTCCGGCTTGACGAGGATCAGCTCCTGGCGCCACGTGATGAGGCCCGCGTTCTCCATCGCGCCGGCGTTGAACACCGACACCGCGAGCATGTCGAGCTTGTCGTACGGGTACGGCGTCCCGAAATAGTCCTCGAGGAGATCGATCAGCGGCCTGGTGGCCTGGGCCGCGTACGCCGCGTCCTTGCCGCGGCCGTGTGGCACGACGATGCGGATCGGCGCCCCCGCGCGCGTCTTGCCCGCGTCCAGCGCGTCGAACGGCCCGACGGCGAACGCGACCAGGTAGCTCGGCAGCGGCCTGGTCTCGCCGAACCGCACGACCTTCATCCCGTTCGGCTCATCCTGCTCGGACTCGACCGGCGTGTTCGACAGCGCGACCAGCGACTTGCGGGTGTGAATCGTGACCTGCCACGGAACCTTGTACGACGGCTCGTCGAAGCACGGGAACGCGCGGCGCGCGTCGGTCGACTCGAACTGGGTGAACGCGTACCACTCGTTGGCTTCCTGCGCGGTGTAGATCCCGTCGCCGCTGTTGCGGTGCATCTTGCCGCGGTACCTGGCGATCAGCGTCGCCTTCCCCGGCGACAGCGTCCGCGGCGGCACCAGGCCGACGAACTCCTTGCCGCCGTAGATCGCCCGCGCCGCGATCCGCTCGCTCCCCACGACGAACGTCGCCTCGTCGATCGTGAGCTCCTTGCCATCGAGCCACAGCGCGGCCATCGGCGCGGTGATCTCGAGCTCGGTCGTGATCGTCCCGCTGAACTCCTCGATCGTCGGATCGATGACGAGCTCGACCGCGTAGCGGACCGGGCGGGCCACCGCCGGCAACCGGAGCACCGGCGCGGTCGGATCTGGAGCGGGCGCCGGCGGCGTGGCGGGCGCCGGCTGCACGGCCGTCGCGGTCCCGGGGGAGATGGGTTGGGGGCTCGGGCCACAGGCCACCAGCACCAGGAACGCGACGGACGATCGGGCAAAGCACCGCATGAGGGACCTCACGGCGGAGCATATGCGCACGCGGTCCCCGATCGGGCACCGCTACCCTGCATAGCGTCTGGCCGGCGAGGCCGGGGATCGGTCGCGTCGCAGCGAGTCAATTCGCCCCAACGCACACCACGCATCCGCCACATTGTGGCGCTGGCGACCACCGCCGCCGGGTGCAAGCGCACTATCGGTGAACAGCTGAGCTCACGCTGGCGTGGCACGCGGGTTGTAGCGGACAAGATCATGCCGTCCCAGCTTGGCCTCGTCGTGGCGCCCTCGGCCCTACCGCCGGGAACTTCTCGGCTCACCTACGTACGAGGCGCGGTCGGCAACCCGGTCTCGGTCGCCGTCGCGGTGTTCGCCGGATGTATCGGCCTGGGCTACGCCGGCACGATCGGCGCGGTGATCGCGGTGCTCGCGGTGCTCGTGGTGAGCGCGCACGCGGCGGGCTACCGGTTCGTGCGAGGCTACGTCGACCGCCACGAGCGCAACCGCGTGAAGGCCAGGCGCGAGTCGCGGCGGGTCAAGCAGCTGCATCCGACCGGGTCGGCACGCCAGCAGCACTACGGCGAGCTGCGCGTCCTGGTGGACGAGCTCGAGCTTCGTGACGAGGCCGAGGTCGGGCGGTTCGAGCTCCAGGACCTGCTCGATCACTTCGTGCGCATCGCGGTCGACCACCAGCGCTGCCTCGACTCGCTGCGCCTGGCCGGCGCGAACGCCCTCCCGTCGGCGCTGCCGGCCGGCGAGCTCGGCAAGTCCAGGCGCCGCGGCGACCTGCTCCAGCGCCGGATCCGGCACCGCGACGAGTGCGTGCGCCGGATGGAGAAGCTCTCCGAGGAGCTCGACAACATTGATGAGCTGATCCGGCTCGTCGCCCAGCGCATCGTGTGCCCGGCGCTCGATGCCGACCTCGAGCGCGAGGTCGACCGCCGGCTGTGGGAGCTCGACGAAGTCGACGCCGCGTTCCACCAGCTGTCGGCCTGACCGCGCCCGCCTCGCGCGTCACGCGCGGAGTGCTACTTGTCGAGCTCGCGCGTCATCATGTCCCAGCTCACGTAGGACTGACCGTCGGTGACGCACGTGCCCTTGCCGGCCTTGAACGAGAACGCGGTGTCCTTGCCCTTGACGACCTCGAGCGTCTTCATCTGGCAGATCGCCTTCTTCGACGCGTCGTCGTTGCAGTAACCCGGCGCGCCCTCGGTGATCGCGTTCGAGATGTTGCGGGCCTGCGCCATGTCATCGGTGGACTTCAGCGTGTCCGACACGGTGATCTTCAGCGCGCAGCCGCAGGACGCCTTGAACTTGGCTTCGGCCTCCTTCACGGCCGGCTGGACGGTGCCGGACATGTAGTCGCGCTCGGTCTTGCCGGCGAACGCGTTCAGCGAGAACAGCATCAATGCAGTTCCGATCAGTACAGTCTTCATACGATGGTTCCTTCGTTTCAGTTCGTTCAGGGGTTCGTTCGGGGTGGGTTCAGGGCTTGGATGCGTTGACGATGGCTTCGATCAGGCAGGTCGCGGGCTTCCTCACTTGCTCGCCTTGCAGGACTTGACGAGCTTCTCCTCGAGCAGGATCCCGCACGCGTTCGCCGCGAGCGTGGCGTCCGAGCTGTCCTTCTCCTCGAGGAAGTCCTTCTTGAACTCGTTGTCCTTCAGGCACCGCTTGACGATGCTGCGCGCCTTGGCGAACACCTTGTTGCCGTCCTTGTCGCGCGACAGCCCGCGCAGGAGCACCTCGTAGACCGCCATCTCGTTGCACGCCGGCAGGGCGAAGTCGACCGTCGGGCTGATGAGCTCGAGTGCGTTCTCGTGCGCGCTCAGCCGCTTGGTCGCCTTGATGAACTCGAGCGCCGTGTCCTTGGTCTTCAGCCTCGCGAGCAGCTTCGCCGCCGCCTCCAGGCAACGCACCCGGATCTCCTCGGGCGAGAGCAGGCGCGCTTGCTCGCCGCTGTCGGTCTTCACCTTCTCGAGCAGGTGATCGGTCTCCATGCACTTCTCGAAGCCGTCGAGATCCTTGAAGACGAAGATGTCGGCGGATGCCGGTTGCGCTGAGACCATCCCGACGAGGACGAGCAGGACGAGGCAAACCTTCACGGTGTTCCTTTCATCGCGGCGGACGACATTGAAGTTCGGGTAGGGGAACGTAGGACTCTTGGTTTCTATTCCGATATCGAGGCGTGCAGATTCTACCGGCCCCACGACATGTTCTCGACACCAAGTTCGCCGCGGCGGGCGCCGATCTCGGCGGCGCCGAGGCGTTCGTGCTCTCGTCGGCTGCGGCCGAGGCGTTCTCGGTCACGCTCGACGGCGCCACGCAGGCCGGCTCGCTCGCCATCGGCCTCGGCGAGACCGCCGTCAAGCTCCCGGCTCTCGAGGCCGGCAAGCGCTTCGAGCTCGACCTGCCGGGCGCCACCGCGACCGCGTCGCTGACCACCGGCCAGCCGATCCAGCTGACCCACCTCGGCCTCGGCAACCGCAGCACCACGGTCTCGATCGGCGGCGCGCGCGCCCAGACGATCGACGTGAACCCGCAGGACGGCCGCGCGTTCAACGCCACGGTGAGCCACGACCCGGCGACCGGGACGGACACGTTCACGGTCACCCCGAAGCTCGACCTGCAGATGTCCGTCGACCACGCCGTGCTCGGCGATGACCAGCCGGTCTACGACGTCACGCGCGTGCTGCTCGATGGCAGCCTGCGCAGCAGCACCACGAGCGACCAGGTCACGGTGGCGACCGGCTCGCTCAGCATCACGACGAACCCGGCGAGCTACGGCGTCACCGCCGCCGCCGGCCAGTGCGTCACGGAGAGCGACGCGGTCGATTCGACCACCGGCGCGTTCTTCACGCGGTGGACCGCCGGCGCCTGCCGCTGACCGGGCGTGGGCGCGATGCGGCGCCGGGGCTCAGTCGAACTTGCTGCCGATCCAGCCGCCGAGCCGCGAGCCGAGGTAGCCGCCGCCGGCCGCACCGACCGTGGCACCGGCGACCCCGCCGACGACGGTGCCGACGCCCGGCGCCACCGCCGTCCCCAGCGCCGCGCCGGCCGTTCCGCCGACGTAGCGGCCCGCCGCGACGCCCGCGGCGCCGCCGGCCCACTGGCCCCACTCCTTCCACGTCGCGCCACCGGAGATGGCGTCGAGCTCGGAGAGGTCGATGGTCTGGAAGGGATCGATCGTGGCGGTATCGAGATTGCGCATGATGCGATGGCTCCTGACGATGCGTGACGCATCGCTGGGAATGGGAATGGGAATGGGAATGGGGATGGGGATGGGGATGGGGATGGGATGACGACGAGACGCGGTTCAGGCGCGGGGCTTCGAGGCCCCGACCACGATGAACGCGACGACGCAGAACACCGCGGCGGCGATCTGACCCGCAGCGAACGCGATCGGCGTCGCAGCGGCGCCGATCAACGCGTACGTGACGAGGTCCGGCGTGCGGGTCGAGAAGAACTTCGACATGGCGGACTCCATCGCCTTCAATCGAACTTGCTGCCGATCCAGCCCCCGAGCTTGCTGCCGACGTAGCCGCCACCGGCGGTGCCGGCGACACGCCCGGCGACGCCGCCGACCACCGTGCCGACACCCGGCGCGACCGCCGTCCCCAGCGCGGCACCACCGGCCGCGCCGGCGAGCCCACCGGCCCAGCCACCGGCACCCGCGCCGGCCCACTGGCCCCACTCCTTCCAGGTGGCGCCGCCGGTCACGGCGTCGAGGTCGGAGAGATCGAGCGACGGAAATTCGAAAGCCATCGTGTTTGCTTGCATGGGAACGTCTCCTTGTTGATGGAGACCGCCAGAGCAGCTGTCGTGCCGAAGCTCCCGGCGCGATCGCCCGTCGGCCGTCGCGCACTTGCGCTGCACGGACGTGCGTCCGCGTGCTCCCGCAGGTTGGCACCTCGCATCCTCGCGTCGGCAAACGCCGGGATCCACGGCAAGCGGATCGCTCGCTTCCAGGAAGCCAGCGCCCACGCCCGCTCGCCCGAGGCCCGCGGTAGGCGAGCTGTCGACCCGCAGCAGCAGGGCCGCGCGCTGACCGGCCGCGCAAGTGCGCCACCCCACGACACCGGGCCAGCGGTTCGCGCTCGGCACGCCGGCTGCTCTGATCTCCGGCAACCATCAAGGAGCCAGTCATGACCAAGCAAACCAAGCGGGACCTCCTCACCTACGCGCTGATCGGCGCGGCAGCCACGCCGATCGCGCTCGCAGGTGGCGAGCTGCTCGCCGCCGTGTTCTGCGTCGTGTCGACGGTGATCGTCGGCATCTCGCGCAAGCGCACCTGATCGGTTGCCGGGGGCGCGGCGTGGTGCGATCGTCGCTGCCATGAAGCTGGCGGCGGTGGGCGTGGCCCTCGCGATCGTGTCCGGATGCCTGATCTCGCCGATCATCCCGACCGGCAGCGGCAAGTCGTCGAAGCAGATCCAGCACGAGGGCCTGGGCAAGCTGTTCCCGGCGCAGCTCGCGGCGCTGAGCAAGTGGACCGGTGAGGTCCGGATCGCGAAGCTCCGGGTGTGGGCCGACGACGAGTACCGCGCGCAGAACCTCCGGTGGCAGCACGGCTTCGACGAGCAGCTCGACTACGCCAACCAGGTGCTGATCCCGATGCTCGGCGTCTCGCTCGAGGCCGAGTACCGGTCGTGGGAGCGCCACGCGCCCGGCAGCTCGCTCGACGAGCAGCTCGAGGCGCTCGCCAAGGAAGATTCGGGTGACGACGTCGTGTGGGTCGTCGGGCTCACCTCGGCGCTGAGCCTGGTGTCGGGGACGTTCGAGCAGCTCGGGATCGCCCAGCTCGAGGGCCGTCACGTCGTCGTGCGCGGCCACGCAGATGTCGAGGAGCGCAAGGCGTTCGCCCGCGCGTTCCCCGACATCGCCCAGGGCGAGCAGGCGGCCGTGCTCGAGGCGCGGCGCCGGCACAAGACCACGGCGGTGCTGATCCACGAGCTGGCGCACAGCCTCGGGGCGCTCCACGAGACCGAGCCCGGCTGGATCATGAACCCCACCTATTCGCACCACGCGGCGTCGATCAGCGATCGCAACCGCGAGCTGATGCTGGTCACGCTCGACGACCGGCTGAAGCCGCCGGCGGGGCGCGATCGGCGCGCGACGACGCAGGCGCTGCTCGCCGCGCTCGATGTCGCGTGGAGCGGGTGGGCAGCCGACGAGCGCACCGAGCTCGTCGCGAGCCTGCGCGCGCAGCTCGGTCCGCCCGGCGCCCAGGCCGCCGCCGGTATCACCGGCTCGGTCCCGGCCGCGGCGCTGGACGAGTACCAGCACGCCGAGAAGCTGCTCGCGAGCGGCGATCACGGCGGGGCGCTGGCCGTGCTCGCGCCGTTGCTCGCGGCGTACCCGGCACACGCCGAGCTCCGGGTGCTCGCCTGCAAGATCGAGCTGGCGCGCGGCGGCGCCCAGGACAGGAAGGCGATCGCGACGTGCGACCGGGCCGCCGCGCTGTCGGCCGAGATCGAGCCGGCGATCGCGGTCGCCGCGGCACGGCTGGCCGCGGGCGACGCCCCCGGCGTGCGCTCGACGCTGGCCGCCGCCGAGGCGCGGCTCGCGAGCCTGCGTCCCGACAAGGCCGCTGCCGCGTGGCTGACGCTCGCCGGGCAGTATCAAGCGATGGGCGCCCTGACCTGGGCCGAGATCGCGATCGGAAACGCCGGCGCGGCCACCGGCCCCGGCCACGCGATCGCGGCATGGGCGGCGACCACGCGCGTGCGCTACGGCGTGCCGCGCAACGGCGCACGCTGGAAGCTCGCGCCCGAGGACGACGCCGCGGCCGTGATCGCGGTGCGCGGCGTGCTCGCGTCGGTCAACGCCGGCAAGTTCGACGCCGCGACAAAGGCCGCCGCCGCCGCCGAGAAGCGATGGCCCGCGCTCCCCGGCTTGCTCGCGGCGCGCTGCGATCTCGAGATGCGGCGCGGCGCGCTGGCCTCGGCACGCCAGTACTGCGACCGTGCGATCGGCCAGGGCGGATCGTCGTGGGCGCTGTACCTGCGCGGCATCCTCGAGCTACGGGAGGAAGGCCCCGCCGCAACCACGGCCGGCATCGCGCGGCTCCGCGCAGCGATCGATCTCGATCCCGAGCTCGGTCAGGCATGGCGCGCGCTCGGCAGGGCGCTCGACCGCGCCCAGGCCACTGCCCCGCTCGACCAGCTTCGCCGCGACTACCAGGCGCGCTTCGGTTCGCCGCTGCCGAAGTGACTCGCAGGTTCACGATGCCAGGCACCCGCGCGCCCGCGCTCACCTTGCTCGCCGGGTGCAGGGTGAGCGCACTCGCACACTGGATCTGTGAGGCCGATTTTCACGCTGTTGACCACGTCGACGATGATCTAGAGTACAGGCTTCGTCATGTGCGACATCGCCGACGAAGTGCAGGCCCTGCGCAGCGAGGTCGAGCGGCTACGCGCTGCCGTGGATCACGCCGAGCGCAAGGCCCGGGCGAGCGAGCTCGAGCGGGTCGCGCTCGCGAAGCTCAACGCCGTCGGACGGACGATCACCGCCGAGCTGGATCACGAGCGGCTCGCCCAGACCGTGATCGACGCCGCGACCGAGCTCACCGGCGCGCAGTTCGGAGCGTTCTTCTATAGCGTCAGCGATGGTCGTATCGAGAGCTACATGCTCTATGTCGTCGCCGGGCTGGCGCGCGAGGCGTTCTCGAAGCTCGCGCTGCCGCGCAACACCGCGATCCTGGCGCCCGCGTTTCTCGGTCAGGCGCCGGTGCGCAGCGCCGATATCACACGGGATCCGCGCTACGGCCGTAACTACCCGCACAAGGGGATTCCCGACGGGCACCCGCCCGTGCGGAGCTACCTCGCGGTGCCCGTCATCTCGCGCACCGGCTCGCCGATCGGCGGGCTCTTCCTCGGCCACGGCACGGCCGGCGCCTTCACCGAGCACGCCGAGCGCACCGCGATCGAGCTCGCCGCCCACGCCGCGACCGCGATGGACAACGCGCAGCTCTACGAAGAAGCGCAGCGCCTGATCTCCGCGCTCGAGAAGACCAACGCCGAGCTCGATCAGTTCGCGTACGCCGCGTCGAACGACCTGCGCGCTCCCCTGCGGGGGATCACGAACCTCGCGAGCTGGATCGAAGAAGATCTGCCGGCCACGACCGACGCGGCCACCAAGGAACACCTCCGGCTCCTCAAGATCCGTGCCGCGCGGATGGATCGGCTGATCAGCGGCCTGCTCGAGGTCGCGCGCGTCGGCCGGACCCGCCGGAAGGCCGAGCGCGTCGACATCATCGAGCTGTTGCACGAGACGATCGAGCTCACGAACCCGCGCGACGCGGCCCGGATCATGATGATCGGTGAGATACCGATGCTGGTCACCGAGCGCGCCGCGCTCCAGCAGGTGTTCTTGCACCTGATCGTGAACGCGCTGCAGCACGCCGGACGCGACGATGTCGTGATCCGGATCTCGGCGATCGATCGCGGGGACGAGTCGGAGCTCGTGGTCGCCGACAACGGCGTCGGGATCGCGCCGGAACATCACGTGCGCGTGTGGCAGCTGTTCCAGAGCCTGTCGGCGCGCGACGTGATCGAGGCCACCGGCATCGGCCTGGCGATCGTGCGCAAGCAGGTCGAGAGCCACGGCGGCCGCGCCTGGATCGACCCGGCCGTAGCGTCGGGGACCACGATCCGCTTCACCTGGCCGAAGCGCACGAAGTAGCCGCCGGGTAGCGCACGCCGCGCCTCACCGCGTTCGCCCGCGATCCGACAAGCACGCTCAGCCCGGGTCACCGAGCGCGAAGAAGAACGTCGCGCCCTGGCCGACCGCGGCTTCTGCCCAGATCCGCCCGCCGTGGTGCGAGATGATCCGGTGGACGGTGGCCAGGCCGACGCCGTGGCCGTCGAACTCGTCCGCGCTGTGCAGCCGGTGGAACGGGTGGAACAGCTTGTCGGCGTACTTCATGTCGAAGCCCGCGCCCTGATCGCGCACGAAGAACACCTGCTGGCCGTCGCGGTGCTCCTCGCCGAACCAGATCTCGGCCGCGGCGTGCTTCGCGGTGAACTTCCATGCATTGCCCAGCAGGTTGTCGAGCACGATCGTCAGGAGCCGCGCATCGCCGTGGCTCGCGAGCCCGGGCGCGATGTGGACCTGGATCGTGCGGTCGGCGTCGCGCCGCTGGAGCTCGGCCACGACCTGCCCGGCGAGCGCGGTCAGGTCGATCGGCGTCCAGCGCAGCTGGACCCGCGTGATCCGGGCCAGGTTCAACAGATCCTCGATCAGCGCCGCCATCCGCTGCGTGGCCGTGCGGATCCGGTCCAGGCAGTGCCGGCCGTCCGCGTCGAGCTGGGCGGCGTGGTCCGAGAGCAGCACATGGCTGAACCCGTCGATCGCGCGGACGGGCGCCCGGAGATCGTGGGACACCGAGAAGCTGAAGGCCTCGAGCTCGCGGTTCGCGGCCTCGAGCGCCGCGGTCCGCGCCGCGACGCGCCGCTCGAGCGTGGCGACCAGCACCGCGTTGTCGATCGCCAGGCCCGCGCGATCCGCCACCTCCTGCGCGAACCGCTGATCATGGATCGTGTACGGGTTTCCGGGCTGGCTGCGCGACAGGGTGACGACCCCGATCGTTCGCTCGCGCGAACGCAGCGGGAGCGTCAGCAAGCTGGACACCCCGAGCCCCACGATCAACCCGCGAAACGCCGGCGACACCTCGGACACGCGCTCGGTCGTGACTTCCGGGAGCAGCAACGCCTGGCCTGACTTCGCGACGGCGCCGCCGATGCCCTCACCGACCCGCTGCCGCGCGCTGCCGAACACCTGGCCCGCGAACGCGCGCTTCTCGGGATCGGGGTGGTAGAGGCTCACCGTGGGCTCGATCCAGTCGCCGTCGTCGCTGAGCATCCGGATCGTGCATCCCTCGCCGATGATCTCGCCGAGCCGGCGCACCGCGAGCTCGAGCACGGCGTGGACGTCGCCCGACGACGCCGCCAGCTCGTGCGCGGTCCGCGACAGCACCTCGAGGCGCGCGGTGCTGGCCTCGAGGTCTCGCCGCGCGCTCGCCTCGACGTGCGAGGCCGCGACGAGCGCGGACGTCCGCTCCGCGACCCGGTGCTCGAGCTCGTCGCGCGACCGCCGGAGCGCCGCATCGTCGCGCTCGATGCGCTCGGCCATCGCGTTGAAGCTCGCGCACAGCCGTCCGAGCTCGTCGTCCCCGATCGCCGGCACGCGGGCCGAGAAGTCGCCGCCGGAGATCAGCGCGGTGGCCGACGACAGCGACACCACCGGCCGGAGGATCGCAGCCGCGAGCGCCAGCCCGACGGCGAACGCGATCACCATGATGAGCCCCGCCAGGATCGCCTTGTCGCGCTTCATCGCCGTGATCTGATGGTCGAGCGCGGTCTCGGGGAGCAGGTAGAACACCGTCCAGGGCACCTCCCCGAGCCGCCGCGCCACACCGTAGCTCCGCTGGTGGCTCACCGCCGCGACGCCGCGGAACAGCCCGCGGTCCGGCGAGGTGTTGCGGGCCAGGTCGAACACCTCCCGAAACGGCTGCACGTCTTCGAGCAGCCGCCGGGTATCGGCACCGAACCGGTGCTCGGCCACCAGCATCTCGATCACCTCCGGGGCGAGCTTCCCGGCGGGATGAAATACGAGCTCGGTGCTCGCCGTATGCGCGATCCGGACGCCGTACGTGTCGAGCACGACCGCGAAGCTGCCGAGCTCCGCGAGCTCGTTCGGGCTACGCGCGAGGCCCCACAGCGCGGATGCGCGGACCCACACGATGACGATCCCGGCCAGGCCGGAGCTCCCGATCACCGGTGCGGCGTAGTCGACCGTGGGGGCGGCCCCCAGCTCCGGGTCCGCGATCCGCACGTCCGAGATCGTCTTCACGCCGCGCAATGCCGCGCGCACGTAGGCGTGATCCCCGAGCACCTTGCCTGTCATGCGCGGCTCCGTCGAGAAGATCACCCGCCCGTCACGGTCGAGCACGCCGGCGCCCAGCATGTGGGGATCGGTCGCGACGAGCACGTCGATGATCGTGCGAACCGGCCCGGTCGCCGCCGGGACGTCGGCGCCGGTGGCCTCACACAGCGTGGCCAGCACGGGCAGGCGCGCCACCGTGGAGACCGCCAGCTGGTAGGTGTGGTGGAACGTGTCCAGCTCGCCGCTCAGCTGATCGGCGCGTGCGGCGAGGAGATCCGCCGCTCTCGCACGCAGCCTCGCGGACTCCGCGCGGACATCGATCACGACGCCGGTGGCGACCGGTGCCAGCGACACCGCGACGAGCAACGCGACGACCTTGAGCCGTACCGGCCAGTCCCTGAACCGAAGCACCTTCCCGAGCACGACCAAGCACGAGCTCCCTTCTGATCCCGTGTCGATCGTACTCGAACCGCGGGGCGGACGGTGCCCGATCTCCGGCCTTCCGCTCCTCGCGACTGCCTCACGGTTCCACGAGCCCCCTGTCAAGAACGTTCTTCCCTCGCGACGCTCGCTGGATTAGCTTCCTTGCGACGGATCCCATGAACCACACCGACCCCAAGCTGACCCGTACCGACGCCGCCTGGCTCGACGCCCACTGGATGCCGTTTACCGGCAACCGCCAGTTCAAGGCCCACCCGCGCATGATCGTCGCCGCCGAAGGTGCGTACTACACCGACGCTGACGGTAAGAAAATCTTGGATGGGCTATCGGGCCTGTGGTGCACCGGGCTCGGCCATGGCCGCCGCGAGATCGTCGAGGCCATCAGCCGCCAGGCCGCCACCCTCGACTACTCCCCCGCGTTCCAGTTCGGCCACCCGCAGGCGTTCGCGCTGGCCAACAAGATCAAGGAGCTCACGCCGGACGGGCTCGACTACGTGTTCTTCACCGGCTCCGGCTCCGAGGCGGCCGACACCTCGCTCAAGATGGCGCGGGCGTACTGGCGCGCCAAGGGCCAGGGCACCAAGACCCGCCTGATCGGCCGCGAGAAGGGCTATCACGGCGTCAACTTCGGCGGCATCTCCGTCGGCGGCATCGCGGCGAACCGCAAGACGTTCGGCCAGGGCATCGAGGCCGACCACCTGCCGCATACCCAGGTCGCGCTCACCGATAAGGCGCAGGCGTTCACCCACGGCATGCCGGCGCACGGCGCCGAGCTCGCCAACGAGCTGCTGAAGCTCATCACGCTGCACGACGCGTCCAACATCGCCGCCGTCATCGTCGAGCCGTTCGCGGGCTCGGCCGGCGTCGTGATCCCGCCGGTCGGCTACCTCCAGCGGCTGCGCGAGATCTGCACCGCGAACAACATCCTGCTCATCTTCGACGAGGTCATCACCGGGTTCGGCCGCGCCGGCGCGTACACCGGCGCCGCGGCGTTCGGCGTCACGCCCGACATCATGAACATCGCCAAGCAGGTGACCAACGGCACCCAGCCGCTCGGCGCCGTCGTGGCGAAGCAGGACATCTACGACACGTTCATGGCGACCGGCGGCCCCGAGTACATGCTCGAGTTCCCGCACGGCTACACCTATTCGGCGCACCCGATCGCGTGCGCCGCCGGCAACGCGGCGCTCGACCTGCTGGTCCAGGAGAAGGCCATCGAGCGCGTCGCCGAGCTGGCGCCGTACTTCGAGAATGCCGTGCATGGCCTCAAGGGATCGAAGCACGTCACGGATATTCGCAACTACGGGCTCGCGGCCGGGCTCACGATCGACGCGGTGCCCGGGGAGCCCGCGAAGCGCCCGTTCGAGATCGCGATGAAGTGCCTCGAGAAGGGCGTCTACGTCCGCTACGGAGGCGACACGATCCAGCTCGCGCCGCCGTTCATCATCGAGAAGCCGGAGATCGATCGCCTGGTCAGCGTGCTCGGCGACGCGAT
>Ga0137459_1000380_pt1 | contig 15956 bp, 17 predicted proteins | sample EasRivERMGT700_2_FD_104908 | JGI IMG/M metagenome (GOLD analysis project Ga0137459, IMG submission 104908) | Soil microbial communities from meander-bound floodplain in the East River, Colorado, USA - East River MetaG ERMGT700_2 | ecosystem: Environmental > Terrestrial > Soil > Floodplain ...
GCCAGTCGCACACGCGCGTCGAGCGATACCGGCGCCTGGCGGCGGGTGGTTGGGAGTACCACGATGCGACGGAGGGCGCCGTGAACCTGCTGTCCGGGGCGGTGCTTGACCTGGCGCGGCTCTACTCACAGCTGCCGGATTGAATGTGCGGCATGGTGCCAGCGGGGCTGCCTTGTCCGGATCTGGAGAGGGCCCCGGCTGGGGGACCGGCCCGGGCTACTCGACAACCATGTTGCCATCGATCTGGGAGGCAAGGACTCGCAGATCCGCGCCGGCCCGTCTCGCTGATCAGGCGCCCATCGCCTTTGGCCTCGGGCAAGAGGGTGTCTCGTGGTTTGGCTTCGAGCGAGGCCCATCAGAATTCGCTTGATCCGGTCGCCGCGTGGTCTTACCAATTGGCCTTACCAGTTGCTGGAGCCTCCGTGGCGCTACCCAGGACCACCGAGCTGACCGCCTACCTCGAGCGCCACGACGCCACGCTGGTCGGCGCGCTCGGTGAGGCATGACCGCCATGACCGCGTATCGCCACTCCCGCACCGCGCGCGCCGTGCTGCGCTCGCTGGTCCCGGTGATCTGCCCGCCCGAGGCGGCCCTGCTCGGCGACGCGATCGTCGAGCACATGGGGCTGACGCTAGGCGCCTCGCCGGCGATGCTGCAGCGCGGCCTTGCCACGGGCCTGGTCGCCTACGACCTCGGCGCGCTGCCACGCTACGCCCGCCGCGCCCGATCGCTCACCGGCGAAGCCGCCGAGCGCTACTACGTGTCGTGGGCGCACGGCCCGACCCCGCTGCAGCGCCAGCTCGCGCGGGGAATCAACCAGCTGATGAGCCTCAGCTGCTACGAGCAGCCGGAGATGATGGAGCGCCTGGGCTACCGGCCGGCGCCGTGGATCGCCGAGGTCACCCAGCGCCGGCTCACGGTGTATCGCGACGACGTGCAGCGCCAGGACGCGCAGATCCTCGCCCCCGATCCGCTGCGCCCCGGCGTGCGCGTCAAGCCGGAGCGCGCGTGATGGCGGCGACCGCCCGACCAGCCGTGCTCGAGGGCACGCCGCCGCGCAACGTGTTCACGCGCCACGATCACCACGGCGACGCGGTGCTCGACGCCGACGTCGTCGTGATCGGCTCGGGCGCGGGCGGCGCGACGCTGGCCGCCGAGCTCGCCGAGGCCGGGTTCGACGTCGTCGTGCTCGAGGACGGCAGCTACTACCAGACCCGCGACTTCACCGCCGATACCTCGGCCATGGTCCGCCAGCTCTACCGCGACGGCGGCGCCACGATGGCGATCGGCACCCCGCCGATCCTCTACCAGGAGGGCCGCGCGGTCGGCGGCTCGACGGTGATCAACGGCGGCATGTCGTGGCGCACGCCCGACAAGGTGCTCGCCCGCTGGGAGCGCGAGCTCGGGCTCGCCGGCATCGCGCGCGATCTCGAGCCATACTTCGAGCGCGTCGAGCGCCGCATCCACGTCGCGCCGATGGATCCCGAGGCGATCGGCGCCGACAACCTCCTGCTCAAGAAGGGCGCCGACGCCAAGGGCTGGAAGCTGATCGGCAACCTGCGCAACCAGGCCCACTGCGCCGGCTCGAACCGCTGCGCGTTCGGCTGCCCGACGGGCGCCAAGCAGAGCGCGCTGGTCAGCTACCTCCCGCGCGCGCTGCACTACGGCGCCCGGGTCTACGCCGACGTCCGCGTCGATCACATCACGCGGCACGGCAAGCGCGCGACCGGCGTGATCGGCACCGTCCATGGCTCCGGCCACCGGATCACCGTGCGCGCCAAGCTCGTCGTCGCCGCGTGCGGCGCGATCCACACGCCCGCGCTGCTGGTGCGCTCGGGGTTTCGCTCGCCGTCGGGCCAGCTCGGCAAGAACCTCTCGATGCACCCCAACGTCAAGGTCGTCGCGATCTTCGACGAGGACGTCACCGGCTGGAAGGGCGCGCACCAGGCGTTCCAGGTCCGCGAGTTCCAGGATCAGGGCCTCTTGTTCGCCGCGGTCAACATGCCGCCGTCGATCCTGGCGATGTCGTTCCCGCAGCGCGGCGCCCAGCTCGGCCAGCTGATGGACCACTACGACCGCATGGTGCTCGCCGGCATGCTGTGCGAGGACACCGCCACCGGCCGCGTCCGCACGATCAACGGCCAGCCCCAGGCGTTCTACCAGCTCGCCGAGGCCGACGCCGCCAACCTCAAGCGCGGCGTGGTGCTGCTCTCCGAGCTGCTGTTCGCCGCCGGCGCCAGGCGCATCCTGCTGCCGTTCCACCGCGCCGCCGATCTGTACGGCCCCGACGACGCCCGCCGCCTGCTCGAGCAGGACATCCCGGCGCGCGGCTGGGAGGTCGTCACCGTCCACATGATGGGCACCGCGCGCATGGGCAACGACCGCACCACGGCGGTCACCAGCAGCTTCGGCCACGTCCACGACGCCGACCGCCTGATGGTCGTCGACGCGTCGCTGTTCCCGACGCCGATCGGCGTCAACCCGATGGAGACGATCATGGCGCTCGCGACGCGCTGCGCCGGCCACGTGATCGACAACGCAGCGAGGTTCCTGTCATGACCACCGTCCTTGCATCGCAGACCACGCAGCCCAGCACCGCACCCTCGGCCACGCCGGCGGCACCGACCGTCATGGGCTCCGGCACGCTGGCCGGACAGCTCCTGCCGCTCCGGCCGCCGGCGCTTCCGACCGCGGCCGCCCTCGCCCTGGCGCGCGCGCCGCGGCGCGAGCTCGAGCAGGCGTTCCAGCGCGGCACGACGCCCGACGTCGAGGCGCTCGTCGGCTGGGACTTCCGCGGCATCAACGCCACGCCGGCGGGCGCACCACCCCTCGCGCGGCTCGCCGGGATCCAGAAGTTCGTCAAGGGCATGTTCCGCGCCGAGGATGGCCGGGTGATGGGCTACAACAGCCCGGTCGTCCAGAACGTGCTCGACGGTCGCTGGCGCACCCGGCCGTCCGACATCGCGCCGAAGCGGTTCGGCTTCTACGAGGTCGCGCCGGTCGACCCGACGGCTCGCGACAATCACTACCTCCACGCGCTGCTGCTCGACTACGGCAAGGGCGGCAACGCGGCGTGGGACGTGACGCGCGGCCTGCGCGACTACCTCGTCCAGGTCGACGAGGCGAACCCGGATCTCTTCCTCGGCAAGGCCTACTACGCCGTCGGACCCGCGCGAGTCAGCATGGGCTTCTTCGTCCTCGAGCGCCTCCGCCGCGGCCCGACCGAGCTCACGCGGCGCCCGCCACGATAGGCGCGCCGCCCGCGCGGGAATCTCGGGAACGGAGCGATGCACCTTGATTCTCATACCAGATATAGCATATTCTGGGTGAGTTCACGTGCGCCACGAGCCCAACGATGACGCGACCAACGAGCCACCGGTCAAGCCGGTTCGATGGGTTGGTTCCTCACGCGATGACCTGAAGAAGTTTCCAGAGGATGTGAAGGATGAGGTTGGATTTGCGCTGTTCACAGCGCAGCGCGGTGGGAAGCACCCGGCCGCCAAGCCCATGAAGGGGTTTGGCAGCACCGGGGTGGTCGAGATCGTGGAGGACCACGACGGCGACACGTACCGGGCCGTCTACACTGTCCAGCTCGCGGGTACCGTCTACGTGCTGCACGCGTTCCAGAAGAAATCCATGAAGGGGAAGGCGACGCCCAAACGCGACATCCAGTTGATCAAGACGCGGCTGACAATCGCTCAGCAGCACCACAAGGCCAACCCGCCGCCCAGCACCCGGACGAAGGAGAAGTAGCCATGAAAAGCAGGAAGACCACCGTGACCGAAGGGAGAGACAACGTCTACGCCGATCTCGGCTTTGCCGATGCCGAGGAGCGGCTCGCAAAGGCGAAGCTCGCGAGAGAGATCGGCAAGCTGATCTCGAAACACGGCATGACGCAGGCGAAAGCCGCCGCTCGTCTCGGCATCGATCAGCCAAAGGTCTCCGCCCTCGTGAGAGGACAACTCGCCGGTTTTTCCACCGATCGCCTGCTTCGCTGCTTGGTCCTCCTTGGCAACGACGTCCGGATCGTCCTCAAGGCGAGTCGCGGTCGTGGCCACGTCAGCGTCGTCACTGCGTGATCGACCTCTTCACGCAGTGATTTGTGCGGCAACCCCGGTCAGCGCCCCGACCGTGCCGCTCCCCGGGAAGGGCGCTCACCAGGCGTTCCAGGCCGCGTCCGCACGATCAATGGCCCGCCCCAGCTCGCCGAGGCCGCCGCCGCCAACCTCAAGCGCGGGGTGGTGCTGCTCTCCGCGCTGCTGTTCGCCGCCGACGCCAAGCGCATCCTGCTCCCGTTCCACCGCGCCGCCGATCTGTACGGCCCCGACGACGCCCGCCGCCTGCTCGAGCAGGACATCCCGGCGCGCGGCTGGGAGGTCATCACCGTCCACATGATGGGCACCGCGCGCATGGGCAACGACCGCACCACGGTGGTCACCAGCAGCTTCGGCCTTCCGCCGCGCCCGACGGACGTGCCTCGACCCTGGCATCACCCCCATACGAACGAGCGTCCGGCATCGGAGGCCTTCCAGCGATGAAGACCCTCGTGGCCTCGCTTGCGCCCGCAGTGCATCCCTGGACGGATCTGCTCCCCGCACGAGTCGACGCTGGCCGCGGCGATGCGGTCACCGCCCAGGGTCAGGCATAGCGCATCGAGGTCCACCGCGCGGGGAAGCACGATATCGTAGTCGCTCTGCCGCGCGAGCCGCTCGTCGGAGAGCCGGATGACGAACGCCACCAGGTAGCGCAGCACGCCGGGCGCCAGGTCGGTGGCAACGTCGGCCGGATCACCGATGATCGCGGTATCGAGCGCGATCCATCGAGCGAGCCGGAGCGCGCTGAGCGAGTCAGCGACGGCGCAGGCGTCGTGCCCTTCGCGCAGCAGCCGGGACACGAGGTGGTTCCGGAAGGTGCCCTCACGGTCGACAACCACAACCCGCCGTAGAATCGCGTTGGCTGCCATGTGGATGCTTGCTTGTGGGACCCACCGGTGACGGCGTCGCAACAAACTGCGCGACATTTTCGTAGGCAGCGCTCACGCCGGTAGGACATTATCGTCCAGGACCCCCGAGCAGCACCACTCCCGACCCTTGTTGCAGATGTGCTCCGGGCTGCGGCTCGGAGAGACACCGTCCCCATCCCACGTAGCTACCGTTCCACTGGTAGCACCGCACGCCCGATCCGCGATTCCGCCGCGGCCTGACCGAGCTCGCACGGCGCCCGCCGCGGTAGGCGCGCCACCCGCGCGGGAATCTCTGGGTATCACCTATGCGCCGATGATCTCGTTGGCGGCCGTGCGAGAGAGAGCTTCGACCACAGCCGCCCTGCACCATCCAAAACGCATGTCCGGATTCGCGAGATACTTGGCAAGCCCAACTCCTTGAAACACGAAATGGGTAGCCGATCGAGCCGCCGTCGATGCCCCGCTTCCAGCTTTGTTCCCGCCCGGATGCGCGAGGTAAGCCCCCAAAGCACGCATCTCAGATTTCGACAACGCGGGTCTCACGCCTCCTTCTCTGACATCGAGTTTCTTCTCCGCCGTAAGCCGCGGTTATCGGCCGTCATGGTCCTGATCGAGGAAGGAGTATATCCGTTGATTATCCAGCGCGGCGAGCCCCCTAAATGGGGGACCGCTCGCCGCGTCATCCCCCGAGCACGGAGAGTTACCCATGAGCGATTCTCAGACCAACCAGAGCACCGGCGCCAGCAAGGGCCCATCGACACCAAAGTCCTTCGATGTCTCGCCGCCGACCAGCACCGGCGCAAACTTCAGCTCCAGCAACTGTGGACAGGTCCAGGGCACTGCGAGCGGCCCGGCGCTGATGCCGAACGCCGGCCTGCTCGCGATCAATGGCAACACCAACCTCTCGTCGTGCATCTGCGGCACGTCGAGCGACGCGGCGGTGCAACAGGTCTGGGTCTCCATCAACCCTCCCGACAACAAGGTCTACAGGTACTGCATCTTTGTCAACGCCCAAGGCCCGACCGGGCTGGGCACCAATCTGTGGCTCGTCTTCACGGACGCAACCGGGGATCAGTACACGCTCAAGATCCACGACTCGTCGCTCGAGCAGCACTTTCTCCAGTACAATAGTACCGGCCCTGGCATCACCCAGATCGCCTGGTATCCGACCAATCCCTGATCGGCGTGTCCGAGGCCGGCCGATGCTGGCTTCTTCGCCGGAATCTCGACGGTCGCGAGCACTGCGGTGATGATGCGCAGCAACGTGGGGGGCGTCGGACACGATCGCCTACCTTCAGGGCGCGACGATCGGCGCCTGCGGCCATACCCGCCGGAACAGCTCATCGTCGACAAGCAGACGGAACAGCGCCCACCTCGCCTGCTGTTGGTCATCCTCGGGATGGCGGTGGCGAATGCCATCGATCGTGATCGCTCGCGCATCCGCCGACATTTGCGCGGCCAGCTCGCCAAGATCACGGGAGCAGCACCTCTCCCGCCGCTTGTTGCAGATGTGCTCCGAGCTACGGCTCGGAGAGACACCGTCCCATCTTACGTAGCTGCCGGTCGAGGTAGCACCGCACGCCGATCCGCCAGGCCTGCAGGAAGACGATCAGGAACGCCGGACACGTGCCGAGCAGGTGGCTCACCCAAGGCCCGCACGCTGCGCTCGGAGAGGACTACAGTCCGCGTAAGCCATCACGGCCTCTCCAAGCGGATCTCGTCGCGGCATGGACACGATGCTCACAAACTGCTTGGTCGGCGCGCGCCCTGGCTTCAGACACGCTCAGGCGTGCGATCCGGCGCTCGACGGACAAACAGTACGGGGTCGCGGTCCACAGCCTCGGATCATCGACGCCGCGGAGCGGCGCATGCCGCGGCCAGTCCCACACGATCGGGGCACCGTACACATGGGTAACCACGCGGGTGCTATCCGGGCTCCACACCGCGGAGAGCACCGCCTACCCGTGGCTCAGGACGTACGGCTGCCCGGACCCATCGGCGTTCCAGATCCGCGCCGTCCCGTCCTTGGATGTGGTGATGATGAGTTGTCCATCCGGGCTGAATGCCGCAAACCGAAGCCCCTGCTCGTGACCGCGAAGCACCACCGGTTGCCCCGAGCCATCGGTGTTCCAGATCCGCGCGGTCGCATCGTCCGATGCAGTGATGATGCGCGTGCCATCAGTGCTCCACACGGCCGAGTAGACCACCTTGTCGTGGCTGGCCGTCCGGGCTGAACGCCGCCATCCACACCGCACCCTGATGACCGCGCAGGACCACCGGCTGCCCCGTACCATCGGCGCGCCACACCCGCGCCGTCTCATCGCCCGAGGCGGTGACGATGCGCTGACTGTCGGGGCTGAACGCCGCCGTGAAGACCCGACCCTCGTGACCACGCAGGACCACCGGCGGGCCCGAGCCATCGCCGCGCCACACCCGCGCCGTGTTGTCTTCCGATGCGGTGACGATGCGCTGGTTATCCGAGCTGAGCTCCACATCCTTGATCATCGCCTCGTGACCGCGGAGCAAGATCGGCACGCGCGCGTCGCGATCGCCGACGTGAAACACGCGCGTGGTCCCGTCGATCGAGGCCGTGACGATCGAGGCGCTATCGGGGCTCCAGGCAACGGTATAGACCGGGCCCTCTTGACCGCAGATCACGAGCGGCTCGCCCGCACCATCGGCGCTCCAGATCCGTGCCGTCTTGTCGTCGGACCGGTCACGATCCGCTTGCCATCGGGGCTCCACGCCGCCGAGAACACGGTGGCCTCGTGACCGCGAATCACGACGGGCTGATCCGCGCCATCGGCGTTCCACACCCGCGCTGTCTTGTCGTCGGACCCGGTCACGATCCGCTTGCCATCGGGGCTCCACGCCGCGGAATTCACCAGCCCCTCGTGGCCGCGAAGCACGATGGGCTCGCCCGCGCCATCGGCGTTCCACACCCGCGCCGTCTTGTCATCGGATGCCGTGACGATGCGCCGGCCATCGGGGCTCCAGGCTGCCATGACGACCCGGTCCACATGGCCGCGGAGCACGACCGGCTGGCCCGAACCATCGGCGTTCCACACCCGCGCCGTCCTGTCATCGGACGTCGTGACGATCTGCGCCCCGTCGGGGCTGAACACTACCGAAGATACCGGGCCGTCGTGACCGCGAAGCACGAAGCGCAGGCCTGCCCCGTCGGCGTTCCACACCCGCGCGGTCTTGTCCTCGGACGTCGTGACGATGGACCTGCCGTCCGGGCTGAACGCCGCCGAATAGACCGAGCTGTCATGCCCCCGAAGCACGATCGGCTCGGCCGGATCGCCGGGCTTCCACACCCGCGCCGTACCGTCAAACAGCGCGGTGACGACGCGCCGGCCGTCGGGGCTCCATGCCGCGCCGAACACGGCCGGCCCCTAGACGCGCACCTCGCGCGCGAGCTCGCTCTCGAGCGCCTTGCTCACGAGCTCGGCCCAGCCCCGCGGCACACCGGGTGGCTCGACCTCGCGGAGCAGCGCGAGCACGGTCGTCGGATCTCTGGGTCCAGCTCGCGTGCGGCCGCCATGCGCGTCGCGTTGCGCGCCTGCCGCGCCTCGTTCTGCGCCGACAGGGCCTCCTGCTCCGCCCGCCCCGCGGCCTGGTCGGCGCGCGCGGCCTGTCGCTTGACGCCGATCGACAGGATCAGCACCACCGCCGCGATCACGCAGACGGTGGCGAGGCCCCCGGCGAAGATCCGCTGGCGCCGCCGGCGCATCCGTTCCGATAGCGCGATGACCGCGAACAGAAAGCGCTCCTCGCGTGGGCCGAGCCCGATCGGCTCGCCTGCGCGCAGCTCGGTGCGCCGGCGAGCCAGCCAGTCGGCCGCCTCGCGGGCGGCGCGGTCGCGCCACAACAGGCCCTCGGCTTCCTGGCTGGCTTCCCACTGCCGGGCCGCCGCGTAGAGCCGGGCGACAAACTGCGTGTCCTGCTCGCTCTCTGACAACCACTGCTGGAACTTGTCCCAGCTGTCGATCAGCGACTCGTGGCAGAGCTCCACGGTCGTGCCCTCGCGCTCGCCGCCCGCCTCGACGAGCACGAGCCGCGCATCGGACAGCCGATGCACCACCTGCTCGACCGCGCCGCGGTCGGCGGCGAGCGCGTGCAGATCCGAGAGGCTCACCACCGCGCGGGTGCGCTCGGGCGTGCACAGCCGCAAAAGCACGGCGCGGCACAGCCGCTGATCGGCCGGCGACAGCGCGGCCAGCACCGCGTTGGCGTGTGCCGACAGGGCCCCCGCCACCCCGCCGAGCTGGTCATAGCTTGCCTGGGTCAGGAGCCGGCTCGTGCGGTCCCGCGCCTCCCACAGCTTGGCGGCGGTGAACTGGAGCAGCGGCAACGGGCTCTTGGTGTGCTCGAGGCCACCGAGCATGGCCTGCACCATGTCGTCGTTGTCGAAGCGATAGCCGGCGGCCAAAAGCGGCCGGGTCAACGCATCTCGCAGGCCGTCGCGACCCATCGGGCGCAGGAAGAACAGCGCGCGCGTGACCTCGGCGAGGAAGTGGCGCTCCTCGGCCATGCGATCGAGGAAGTCCGAGCGGATCGAGAGCATGACCCGCAACGGGGACGACGCGTCGTCCGCCACGCCCTCCAGGCAGGCGACGAATGCCGCCCGCTCGGCCGCGTCGGCGCACAGCGTGTAGAGCTCTTCGAACTGATCGACGTAGAGCAGGATGCGCTGCCGGCCGCCCGCGCGGCGACAGTGCGCCCGGAGGCGAGCGCCCACGAGCCCCGGCTGCGTGTGGAACGCGCCGGGCAACACGTCGGGAGAGCTCGGATCGGGGGCGCTCGCCTCGACGGCCGTGGTGTGGAGGTCCTCCCCCGTCACCGGCGCGATCTGCGCGAGCAGATCAGCCAGCGCGGCGAGCGGCCGCCGGCCCGGCCGGACGATCATCGCTTCCCAGCGCTCCCCCGAGCGCTTGAGCGCGGGGATCACGCCCGCCCACACGCACGACGATTTTCCGGCGCCGCTGGGCCCCGCCACCATCAACAGGGGCTGGTTGCGGAGCCGCCCGATGAGGCTGAGGATCTCGCGCTCCCGGCCCATGAAGCGCTCGGTGTCCTCCTCCTGGAACGCGGCCAGGCCCGCGAACGGGCTCGCTTCCTCATCCTGCGTCAACTCGGCGCCCGGGTCGTGCGGCCACGCGGCCGCGTCGATCGCCGACAGCTCGCTCGGCTCGAGCCGCTTGGCGATGCCGAAATCGAGCACGACCACGCGCCCCCCGCACGTCAAGAAGATGTTCTCCGGCTTGAGATCGCGGTGCACGATCCCGAGCTGGTGGGCGCACGCCAGCGCGCGCACCACCGGCAGCAGCAACTCGATCGCGAGGCTCGGTGACACGAGCCCGGACCGAGCGTCCCCGTCTGCCGCGGGGTCGGACACCGCCGGCCGATCGCGCTGCGCGATCCACTCGCGCAGCGTGCGCCCCTCCAGGTACTCGAGCACCATGTACGGGTAGCCATGGAGGTCATCCACCTCATGGATCACGACGATGTTGTCATGCCGGCAGCGCGCGGTGGCCTGCGCCTCGATCAAGAAGCGCTCTGTGCTCGGGCCGGTGTGGATCCGCAGCACCTTGACCGCCACGAGCCGGCCGAGCGTGGTGTCGCGGGCCAGATACACCGTCCCCATCGCGCCCTGGCCGAGCTTGCGGAGCAGCTCGTAGTGCTTGACCGTGGATCCGACCTGCGGCGGCGGGCGATCGTGTGGGGCCGCGCGGTGATCCACCGGCTCGGACGCGACCGCGGTGTCGCTCGGTGGGCCGGTGACATCAGGAGCCGTCCCCGGCGCTTTGCAAGCGGAGCTACGGTCCTCGTGTGCCATCGCGTCGATCCCGAACAGCGCCCCGTCGCCGCTGCCGGCCACCGGGACGTCGTGTTCACAGGGTCAACAAACGTAGCACGCGGCCGGTACGTCAACCGGGTGCCTCGCAACGAGCCCGCAGCCTCAGCTGCCCGTCGACCGATAGTGCCGCACGCCGATCCGCCAGACCTGCAGGCACACGATCAGGAACACGGGTCCGGCGAGCGGCGCGATCCAGCCGACCAGCGCCGGCGTGCCGAGCGGATCGGCGCGCCCGAGGATCGCGACGCCCGGGAAGTAGTTCACGCAGCCCAGCGGGATCGCGTACGTGAACAGCCCGCGAAACCACGATCGGTAGATCGCGAGCGGATACTGGCTCATCGTCACGCCGCCGTAGGTGAATGCGTTCCACACCTCGAGGCTGTCGACCGTCCAGAACGCCGAGGTCGCCTGCAGCACGACGACCCCGAGGAACGCGCACACGCCGCACGCGATCGACGCGACCAGCAGCACCACGCGCGGCCCCGTCCAGTCGATCGTGCCCGCCGCGGCCGCGTAGCCGAGCACGAGCATGCCCTGGAGCAGCCGGCCGACCCGGCGCAGCGTTAGCTCCTGGCCGAGCAGCTGCAGCACCGTCGAGCGCGGGCGCAGCAGCAGCCGATCGAAGTTGCCCTCCTTGATCATCGTGCCGAACAGCTCGAAGCCGCGCCCGATCGCGTCGCACAGCGCCCAGGTGATCGAGATCATGCCGTAGAACAGCGCGATCTCCGGCAGCGTCCAGCCGTGGACCTGGCCGAACCGATCGAACAGCGCCCACACCGCGACGAACTCGCTCGCGGTGATCAGGAACACGCCGATCGAGGTCATCACGAACGCCGCGCGATACTGCAGCTGGCTGCGGATCGAGACCCGGACGTAGTGGAGGTACAGCCGGAGCGCGTCTCGCATCATCCCCCCTGCACGACCAGACGGCGCAGCCCGCGGCCGAGCAGCCGGCGGCCCAGCGCGATGAGCGCGATCGTCCAGCCGAGCTGCTGGGCGAGCGCGAGCGCGAGGCCGCCCGGCGCGATGTGACCGTTGTAGATCCGGAACGGCAGATCGGCGAGCCCGGCGAACGGCAGCCACCGCAGGATCGGCTGCGCCCATTCCGGGAACATCGGCAGCGGGACCACCAGCCCCGACAGGAGCGACACAGCCGTCGCCACCAGCATGACGATGCCGTCGCCGCTGACCGTCCACAGCAGGCTGATGTTGATCAGCACCGAGATCGCGCAGGCGAGCGCGAGGGCGCAGGCGAGCGCCGCGGCGAACCCGGCGCCGGCCGCGAGCGACGCCGGCGGCTCGAGCCGCCACTCGCCCAGGCCGAGCAGCGGCAGGCCGATCGCCGCGAACACCGCCATCGGCGCCGCGCGCAGCATCGTCGGCGCCGTGCGCTGCGCGACCGCGCGCGCGTACCACAGGCCGTACAGATCGATCGGCCGGCACAGCTCGTACGCGACCGCGCCGCTCCGCACCATCGCGCGAACCTCGGCATCCGCGTTCCACGGCAGCATCGCGAGCAACGCCTGGGCGAGCCAGACGTACGACACGACCTGCGCGAACACCATCGGCTGCGCCGAGGCCGCCGACGAGCGATAGAACGCCTCGTAGATCATGATCAGCGTCACGCCGAAGAATGCCTGGGTGAACAGCCCCGCGAGCGCCGCCGACCGGTACTGCAGGAGCATGCGAAACCGCGCGCTGACGATCGCGAGGTACGGCCGGAGCGGCCCCGGGCGCACCGCGGCCATCATCCGGGCGATCTGTCCGGATCTCCGTCCGGCGTTCGGTCCAGTGCTCCGTCCGGCGCTCCGGCGGACCCTCCGTGCGCCTCGTACAGCCGCGCGATGATCGTCTCGATCGGCGGATTCTCGACGAACAGATCGCGGATCGCGTGGCGGCTGGTGACCCGCCGGATCAGCTCCGCCGGCGTCACGACCTGCGGATCGAACGCCAGGCACACGCGGTGGCCCTCGCGGCGGATCTCCTTCGCGTCGGGCTCGTCGATCGCGCCCCCGGCGTCGACCAGATCGACCGTCAACCAGCGCTCGCGCGTGACCCGGGCGCGCAGCTCGGCGAGCGCGCCGTCGGACAGGATCTTGCCACCGGCGATCACGATCACCCGCGTGCACAGCGCCTCGATGTCGTCCATGTCGTGCGTCGTCAAGATCACCGTGACGCCCTCGTCGCGGTTGAGCCGCTTGACGAAGTCGCGCACCGCGAGCTTGGACACCGCGTCGAGCCCGATCGTCGGCTCGTCGAGGAACAGGATCGCGGGCGCGTGGAGCAACGCGGCGGCGAGATCGCAGCGCATGCGCTGGCCGAGCGAGAGCTGGCGCACCGGCACGTCGAGCAGCGCCTCCAGATCGAGCAGCGCGATCATCGCGTCGCGCGACCGCGCGTAGCGGGCCTGGGGCACGCGATAGATATCGCGCAACAGCTCGAACGACTCGACGACCGGTAGATCCCACCACAGCTGCGTGCGCTGCCCGAACACCACGCCGATCTCGGCCACGTGGGCGATCCGCTGGCGCCACGGCACGCGCCCGGCGACCTCGCAGCGCCCGGCGTCGGGCACCAGGATCCCGGACAGCGCCTTCACCGTCGTGCTCTTGCCGGCGCCGTTGGGGCCGATGTAGCCGACCAGCTCGCCGCGCTCGATCGAGAACGACACGCCGTCGAGCGCGCGCACGGCGCGATACCGCCGCCGCGCCAGGCCGCGGACCGCCCCCCACAGCCCGGGAGTACGCTCGGCGATCTGGAACGTCTTGACCAGCCCCTCGACGACGATCTGCGGCATACGCGCCCTGACCCGCCTGCCACGCTGCCGCGTTCTTGGGCGGGAATCCAGCCCCCGGGCGCACGATCGTCGCGCCTCCCATCCGGTTACCGCCGCGCCCCGCGTGCCGCATCGTCGGTCGCGATGAAGCTCGAGGGCATCCCGTTCCAGGCGATCGACTGGTCGCGCATCCAGCCGACGTCGCACCACGGCGCCCCGGCGTCGCACACCACCGGCGGCACCTACGTCGTCGCCGACGGCGATGGCGCGCACCGCTCGTCGAGCCCCGGCGGCGCGCGCCTGTTCATCGTGGACTGATCACCAGGTGAGGCGGTACCGAGCGCGGAGATCCCGAGGCGCCAGCGCATCGACCGCATGGCGTGACAGCGCACGAAACTCTTGCCCCGGCGCGTCCAGACGGCGGCACAGCCGAGACCACGCCTCGATGATGGCGCGCGCATCTTCGCTGTTCGCCACAGTCTCGAATTGTGCGAGCGCCGGCCGAACGAAGTCCCGAACGTGCTTGTTGTAGAGATCGATCAATCCAGAACGGTCGAGCCCACAGACCCGGATGGTCTCGCTCCCGCCGGGGGTCGTGCCATACGGTTTCCAGCGCTCCCTCCCCTGGACACGCTCGCGGCGAAACACGATCTCGGCGCGGGGATCACCCTCCGGGGCGTACGGATCGATGAGCAGTGGGCGCTCGTCGCCGGGGGGCATCGCTTCGGGTGCGAGACGCGCCGATGGATCTACGAGCGGGAACTGATCTCGCTTGCAGTCCCGGTTGCAGTCGACACACGCGAACAGCAAGTTCTCCCACGTCCACGCCAGCCACCAGTAATGCCCCTTGGGCCGGTAGTGCTCGGCATCGCGCCACTTGGCCTGCTCGTCCCGCTTCTCGCAGTACGCACACTTGCCGTGCTGCACCTCGAACAGGCGTTGCTTGACGCCGTCGTCGCCGTAGCCGGTGAGCTTGACCGTCTCGCCGGCGGCCAGCCGGGCTCGGACTCGGCCAGCTTGCCGGGGCGCTTGTCGCGGAGGGCGGCCGGCTCGTCCCCGCAAACGAGACCAATCATCCCACAGCCTCCCGTGGCGCAGGCTCCCAGTCGTACGCAATACCGGCGGTCGCAAGCTCCTGGCGCAGCGCACGCATGCGCTGGTCTTCAGCGTCCGAGCGCGTCGGATCATTGGCCAGCCGGCCGTACTCGCTCGCCTTGTCGCCGAGGTCGTTCGGGTACAGCGTCCGGATCTCGAAGAACGACTCGAGGATCTCCGAGCCAGTGAGCAGCGCCGGCGAGTGGTCGGCGCGCGTGGCTACCACGCTGCCCTCGGCGTCTCGCGACAGCAGGTACACCTCGTCCGCGGTCAGCGCGGGCAGGACCATGGGCGAGTGGGTGGTCGCGATGAACTGCAGGCGCGGAAACACCCTCTTCAACGCCGGGATCAGGTGGACTTGCCAGGTCGGATGCAGGTGCAGATCGATCTCATCGACCAGGACCACGCCCTCCATCTCGGCCGCCGGTACCAGCTCGCCAGCCTCGAGCAGGATCTGGCCCACGACATCGGCGAGCCAGGCGATGATGGACTGGTAGCCCTGCGACAGCCAGGTTGCCGGCACGCGGATCCGCTTGCCGTCGTCTCCGACGATGTCCATCTCGAAGCGCTGCGAGTCGATGAGGTGGCTCGTCTTGGTGATCCCACCTCGCCCGCGCAGCTCGAGCGCCGTCACCGCGGGCAACAGGCCACCTTCGACGAAGACCTCCTGCAGCACCTTGGTAAACCCGCGGGCCAGATCTTCTCGAAGCAACTCGACGAAGCCGGTGCCGATCAGATCCGCACCAAACAGCGGCCGGAGGCGATCGACCGAGGGGTCCGGCCGGCGCTGCGTATCGGTCGAGCCCACGGCTCGCAGGAGCCGGCTCGCGCCGTACCCGGCCACAAATCCGCCCGGCAGGTTCTCGCGGCGCGCTTCCATGAGCGGATCCCGGTTCGGCCTGGGGTCACCGTCGAAGAACGACCCTCCGTCGAACACGCTGCGCCCCGGATCCAGCGTGATTCGTGAGTGCAAGATCGGCGGTGCCGGAGACGCGGTGACCCACGAAGGCGTGTGCCGGGCATGACCCTCCGGGCTGAAGCCAAAGGTCGCCTCGATGTCGATCTTGGCCCCGGCAGCGCTGGCCTTTCCTGTGACGTTCGGCCGCGACCGTCGCAGATCTGGCCATGACTCGATGACATCCGTCGCGAGGTGGGTCGCTTTATCGCGGCCGCTGGCGGCCGCTGCGATCGCCTGGAGCAGCGTCGTCTTGCACAGCCGGTTCTCCCCCACGAAGATCGTCCACATGCGCGGATTGCCC
>Ga0137459_1000381_pt1 | contig 15922 bp, 16 predicted proteins | sample EasRivERMGT700_2_FD_104908 | JGI IMG/M metagenome (GOLD analysis project Ga0137459, IMG submission 104908) | Soil microbial communities from meander-bound floodplain in the East River, Colorado, USA - East River MetaG ERMGT700_2 | ecosystem: Environmental > Terrestrial > Soil > Floodplain ...
CCCGGATCCTGCCGATCGACGACGTCCCGTTTTGAGCGATCGTCGATGCTGCAGTCCAGCGTGCACCGCCGCTGCTGCTGCTCTATGTGCACGCACCGCTGCAGTCCAACGTGCGCGCTAACAACGTCAGACGGCGAGGCGCAGGCCTTCGACGCGGGTGTCGAACGCCGGGCGCTGGGCGAGCCGCGCGTTGGCGGCCCACAGGTCCTCGATCGTATCGATCTCGGTCGCGTACATCGAGCCGATATCGACGCCGTACAGGGTCGAGCCCTCATCGATGATCTGCTGGAACGCGGCCTCGTAGTACTCGTTGACCAGGCCCTGGTCGCGGACGCGCTGGTGGAGCGCGGCGAACAGCCGCTTCGAGGACGCCGCCGAGAACAGCTCGATGCCGACCGATTCCCCCATCGCGGAGCGCACCGGCACGTGCTTGCCGATCGCGAGCACGCGGTCTTCGTTGTCCGCGGTGACCTTGACCTCCTCGAGGCCGATCTCGCCGACCGAGCGGACCGCGAGGCAGTCGGGCCCGCGGTCGACCAGCTCCTCGACCACGCCGACGTCGAATACGACGTCGCCATCGAGCAGGATGAAGCCGCTGGGCTCGACGTGCTCGCGCATGAGCAGCAGCGAGTAGGCGTTGTTCGTCGACTGGAACTCGTGGTTGGTCACGTACGTGACCTCGAGGCCCGGGAACCAGCTCCCCACCGCGTCGCGCACCATGTGCTCGAGGTAGCCGGTGCCGATCACGAACTGATCGAAGCCGACCCGCAGGAGGTGGGTGATCGTCCGGCGCAAGATCGGGACCCCGCCGACCGGCAGCAGCGTCTTCGGCGTGTCGTTGGAGTACGGGCGGAGCCGCGTCGCACAACCGGCGGCAAGGATGACGGCCTTCATAGATAGACATCACGGCCCGTGCAAGCACCATGCACGTATGAGTTTCAGCTACTTGTGAGTGTGACCTGTTCAACTTTCACCAGATCGGACCGGGAGAGTCCTCGAAGGCGATGAAATCCTGTCACTTCACCGCCATCCTGGCGGGTGATCGCCGCAATCCGGCGTTCCTTGGCAACGTCCGGTGGTGGTTGTGGCAACCCGCGTGCCGTTTATGTAGACGTTAGCGGTAGCGATGGAGCTCGATGCGATCGTCCTGTCCGATGCGCTGTCGCGCGTGACGATCGCGGGCCTGTCGGCGGGCGAGCGTGCGGTCCGGGTCGTGCGCCGGGTCGGCGCGACGCGCGTGCTCGTCGTCGATCGCGACCGCGGCGAGCTGGCGGCGTGGCGCGCGGGGCGCACGTGCCCGGTGCTGGTCGTCCGCGCCGACCAGCTCGTCCACCCACCGCTGGTCGCCCCGCTGGTCGCGGCGCCGCCCGCCGAGGGCGTCGCGGTCGCGGTCGGCCCCGACGGCGCGTACGCCGGCGCGGTGCTCGCGACCGGCGAGGCCGCGGCCCGGGTGGTCGAGGCGCTGGCCCGCGGCGACAGCGACGCGGCGATCGCGGCGACCGCGACCGCGCGCATCCCGCACGGCGACATCGCGCGCCACGCGATCGCCACGCCCGACGAGCGCCGCGCCGCGCACCGCATGCTCTACCGGATCCTGATCAAGCCGCAGGACAACGCGATCACGCGCTACCTGTACCGGCCGGTCTCGTTCCCGCTGACCCGGCTCCTGGTCTGGACGCCGATCACGCCGAACCAGGTCTCGTTCGTCGTGGCCGCGCTCGTGATCGCCGGCTGCTGGCTGACCGCGCACGCGCGCATGGACCTCGCGGCCCTGGGCACGGCGATCGTCCTCGCCGCGTCGTACCTCGATTGCTGCGACGGCGAGATCGCCCGGGTCAAGCTGATGTCGTCGCGGCTCGGCGCGTGGATCGACACGATCGTCGACGAGCTGTCGACCATCGGCTACATGGCCGCGCTGGGCTGGCACTGCCACCTCGCGTTCGGCCGCGGGTTTTTCGACGGTCTCGGCGACGGTCTCGGCGACGGTCTCGGCGTCGACCTCGGCTTCGATCCGTGGCTCGCCCTGACCGGGCTCGGCGTCGTCACCTCCGGCTGGTCGGTGTACTGCATCTACTACAACATCATCGTCGGGGTCGGCTCCGCGAACAGCCAGGACTACGCCGGCAGCTTCGAGCTCGTTCCGGGACAGCGGCCGAACGCGGTGCGTATCCGGCCGGTCGTCGCGAAGGCCATCGCGGCCCGGCGCGAGCTGCCGGGGTGGCTGGCGGCGATCGCGACGTACGCGCCGTACCTGATCCGGCGAGACTTCATCGCGTGGTGCGCGCTCGTGCTCGCGTTGTTGCACTGGACGCACCTGCTGTTCGCGGGGTTCATCCTGGGCGGCCTCGTGACGTTCGTGATCGTGACGATCGATCACGTGAAGCTGCGGCGGTTGCGGCGCGCCGTCGTGCGCGGCGGCCAGATCCTCGAGCCATCGTAGGTCCGCGCGAAACCGCTGCGTGCGCTGGGTCACCCGGCACGGATCGCTGCCAGCTCGAGTGTGAGCGACCGGCGTTGACACCCCGCGACCGCAGTGCTCGAATTGCGCCGTGTTCCTCCGGCGCGCCACGGCATGGATCTCGACCGTCGTGGTCGCGATCATCGTCGCGCTCGCCGTGCCGGTGTCGCAGCTGCGCACGATCTCGATCATCAAGACCTGTTGCTGTCCGGATCCCACGTACTGCCACTGTCCGGATCACAAGCCCGATGCGCCGTCGCAGCCGTCGATCCGCGCGTGCCACAACACCGAGCGCGTGAGCGTCGCGCCCGAGCTCCCGGCGTTCCGCGCACCGGTGATCGCCCTCGCGGTCGTTCCCGCCACGGCGATCATCGCGCTCGATCACGCGATTGCTGCCCCGCATCCCGCACCGCCGCCGGTTCGCCCCGACGCGCCGTCCTAGGTCGCGTCCGGCTCGCGTTTCGTCCGTCGCGGTCCGCGCATGCGTCGAGGCTTGTCCTCGGGCCGCGCGCGTTGCTCTCGTCGTCACCTCGTCTTCACTCCTTGCTTCACAGGATCACCATGCGTCTTGCTACTGCATTCGTTGTTGCGTTGTGCTCGCTCCCCCTCGTGCTCGCTGCCTGCAGCGACGACAAAGCGGACGCCGAGGCGTTTGCCACCCTGCAGGCGTGCTTCGACGATCACCATGGCGGCGCGGAGTCGCTGCCGGTTGCCGAGGCGATCGCCGTGTGCTGCCTCGACCATCCCATCGCCGGTGTGAATCCGTCGTGCAAGGACACCGCCGCGGACTGCATCGCGCACGTCGACGCCGAGCTCGACAGCACGGTCACCGCGAGCGAGATCCAGGCCGCATGTACGGACTACATCAACCAGAAGTAGGCCTCGGTCGTACGGCTGACATCGGCCGGCGGATCGGCGTCGCGGCGCTCGTGGGATCGCTGGTCCCGCTGGTGTCCGGCGTCGCGTTTGCCGATCACGAGATGACGATGTCAGAGCATCACCACGCTGCCTCGTCGGAGCTCTCGGTCGGCCTCACCGTGGAGGCCGCCAGGTTCGACAACATGCTCTACGCCGGGAGCTACCAGGGCATCCTGCCGTCGCTCGGCTGGATGCGCGGACCGTGACGGCGCCGGGCGGCGGCCATCACGATCACGGATCGTCGCCGCTGGTCGATCCGATGAACATGCAAGAGCTGACCTGGAGCGCCCGTGGCGATCTCGCGGTCGGCCACCGTGTACAGGTGGGTGGGCGTGTGCTCGGCGGCATCCCGGTCGGCGCGGGCCGCACGCGCTTGATCTCCGGCGGGCGTGTGGCCTGGGGCACACCCCGGGTGTCGACGGCGTTCGAGCTCCAGCTCGGGGTCGTCGGCGATCCATTTACCATTCGCGGGGTCGTCGAGACCTCGCTACATTTCCAGGGAGGTCCTGATGCGTCTCGTCATCCTCGGCTTCATCCTCGGCTTCATGCTCGCCGCCTGTACCAACTCGGCGCCTCCGCCGGCGCCCACCGGGACGGTGTGCCCCGATCCGGATCCGAACACGCTGACCTGGGACAACTTCGGCCAGAAGTTCATGGCCGACTACTGCACGATGTGCCACGCCAGCAGCATCCCGCGCGCCCAGCGCAACGGGGCGCCGCTGTATCACGACTTCGACACGCTGCGCGGCGTGCTCCAGGTCGCCGATCACATCGACGAGGAAGCGGGCAGCGGCCCGGCGGCGCACAACTCGGCGATGCCGCCGAACCAGTGCCCGAGCGTTCCGGGTGGCCCGCTGAACCGCGATTGCGCGGAGCCCACCGAGGCAGAGCGCACGAACCTGGCGATGTGGATCGCGTGCGAGACGCTCCGGCCGCACTGAGACCGCGCGCCGCGCCGCTCAGCTGATGCGCTTGATGATGTGAAAGCCGTAGTCGCTCTGGCACACCCCGACCTCGCCGACGCCGAGCCGGAGCGAGAGCTGGCGGAACTCGATCACGAGCTGGGCGTCCGGCGTGACCGTGAACGGGCGGCCGCTCGCCGCGCTGCCGGTGTCCTCCGAGCTGGCCTTCATCACGGTGTCGAAGTCAACGCCGCCCTGCAGCTGCTTGAGCAGCGAGCGCACCTCGGCCTCGGCGTCGGCCTTCGAGCGCTTCTCCGCCCGCGGATCGAGGTGACCCTGGAATGCATCCGCCAGGTCTTTCCAGCTGATCAGGATGTGCTTGACGGCGGCCGTGTTTGCGAGCGGCTCGCGCGCCAGGATGTCGGCCGAGACCACCGGAGACACGGGCGGGGCCAGGTCGCCGCTGGTCACCTTGTTCATCGGGGCCGGGCCGCCCTTGTTGCCAGGGCACCCCAGCGCGAGGAGCGTCGCGAACGCGAGCGCGGTGCGGTTCATGCGCGCACGCTATCATGCGTCGTCGGGTCCGGCACGACGGCGTCGAACTTGGTCATGTCGACGACGAACTCGCCATTGTCGAGCGGGCGCAGCGTGTCCTCGAAGTGGTGGTCGATCCGGATCTGATCGTCGGTGTACTTGTGGACCGCGTGGACGGTCTGCATCGAGACGTCGTCGATGCCGGTCAGCGCGATGTAGAGCTCGAGCTCGAGCTGCTGGAGCCTGGCGGCATCGGCGCCGAACAGCGGGCTGGCCTGATCGATCACGTGCATCAGCGTCCACCCCCGCGTCATGCCGACCTGGCGCTCGCGGACCATCGGAAGATCGACCGCCTTGTAGAACGTCCTGCCCTCGGCGGTGGTGGTCGTGAACACGGCGACGACATGGATCGTTGCTTCGACGATCACGTTGCTCCGGCGGTTGCCTGCCCGGAACACCAGCGTGCGGTTGCCTTCGTGCTGGGTGATCACGGCGTGGCGCGAGAACGCGACCCGGGTGGTCGGCCGCGCGAACTTGGTGAACACCAGGCCGGTCGCGAGCGCCGTGATGACGAGGCTCACGATCGACTCGAGGATCATGACCGTGTGCGCGGCGGTGCTCGCCGGGTACATCGCGCCGTACCCGATCGTCGCCAGGGTCTGCACGCTGAACGACACCGCGTCGAACAACGTGCCGTCGCTGCCGGTGACCCCGCCGATCGCGAAGTACACCGCTGCGAACACGAGGTTCACGGCGAAGAACCCCACGGCGATCAGGCCGAGCGAGGCGGACCACCGCAGCCGGAGGAACGTGTGGTAGGCGTCGCGCAGGATCGCGCGGTCGCCGCCGATCACGTAGAACGTCGAGCCTTGCTGCGTCACCCTGCGGGCCGTGGCGGGCAGGTCGCGCAGCGCGAGCGGGGGCGGCATCGACCGATCCTCGCCTCGCGCCGCGTCATGGGACCAGTTTTTGTGACCGAGGGCGATCGATCGAGCGCGGGGCAGGGGCCCCCGCGCCACATTGGCCCGAGGGAATCCCACGGGGGGCATCCACGGAACCTCGTGCGGGGGTACGGCGTAGGCAGGCCGCCGCCGCGTGGGTTACAACGTCGGGCATGTCCGGGACGACCGACGAAGTCACGCTGCAGGGCCTCGTCGAGCTGTTGCCGCCGCGGATCTGGTACCTGACCTCCAACGGCCAGGACATGTGGTGCCGCCGGCCCTACGGCTTCCTGTTCTCGACCGGGCAGGCCGCCGAGGTGTTCGCCAAGGCGATGGGGACCGACGAGGCGCTGTTCGCGATCGGCCTCGACGCCGGCGTGCTCGTCTCCGACGAGGTGCTGGGCGGCCTCCGCGACAACGCGGTGACCCGGCTGTTCATCGACCCGGCCGTCGATCCCGACAACGGCGACGTGCACGGCAAGATCCTGCGCCTGGCCCCGCTGACATAGCTGGGGAACCCCGTCAGGAGAGCAGGGCGAGCAGGTCGTCGCGGGTGATCGCGGCGGCGCCGCCGGCGTCGGCGAGGGCGGCGTCGGCGAGGGCGCGCTTCCTGTCCTGCAGCTCGAGGATGCGCTCCTCGACGGTGTCGCGCGCGACCATGCGATAGACCATCACCGGCTTGTCCTGGCCGATCCGGTGGGTCCGGTCGGCGGCCTGATCCTCGACGGCCGGGTTCCACCAGGGGTCGACGAGGAAGACGTGATCGGCCGCGGTGAGGTTCAGGCCGGTGCCGCCCGCCTTGAGGGAGAGCAGCATGACCGGCGGGCCGCCGTCGGCCTGAAAGGTCGCGACGACGCCGGCGCGGTCGACGGTGGTGCCGTCGAGCCGGATGAAGGTGATCTTGGCGGCCTCGAGGTGCGGCTCGATGAGATCGAGCAGCGAGGTCCACTGCGAGAACACGAGGGCGCGGTGGCCGTCGGCGACGGCGTCGCCGAGCGCCTCGAGCAAGCGCTCGAGCTTCGAGGACTGCTGCGGGGCGGCGCCGCCGCGCAGCGCCATGGGGAGGAGCGCCGGGTGGCACGCCGCCTGGCGCAGCCGGAGCAGGGCCTCGAGCGCGGCCATCACGCCGCCGCCGGCCTGCAGCAGCGCGACGATCTCGCGCTGCGTGGCGGCGCGGATCGCGTCGTAGGTGGTGCGCTCGGCCTCGTCGAGCTCGACGTACATGATCGCGTCGGTCCGCGGCGGCAGATCGCGCGCGACCTCGGACTTCATGCGGCGCAGCACGAACGGCCGGATCCGCTCGCGCAGGCGCGCGGCCGCCGGGCGGTCGCCCTGCGAGATCGGCTCGCCCCAGCGCTCCTGGAAGTCGGTGCGGCCGCCGAGCAAGCCGGGGTTGGTGAAGTGGAGCTGGCTCCACAGCTCGTCGAGCCGGTTCTCGATCGGGGTGCCGGACAGGGTCAGCTTCCAGCGCGCCTTGAGGCGGTATGCGGCGCGCGCGACCTGGCTGTCGGGGTTCTTGATGGTCTGCGACTCGTCGAGGATGACGGTGTCCCACGTGACCCCGGCCAGGACATCGGTATCGTTGCGCAACAGCGGGTAGCTGGTCAGCACGACGTCGGAGCCGGTCTCGAGCGTGCGGCGCGCGCCGCGGTAGGTCGTGACCCGGAGATCGGGGCGGAACTTCTTGGTCTCGGCGAGCCAGTTGAACAGCACGCTCGTCGGTGACACGACGAGGGTCTTGCCGCGGATCGCCGCGAGCGCCTGGATCGTCTTGCCGAGGCCCATGTCGTCGGCCAGCACGCAGCCGAGGCCCGCGTCGCGGCAGAACGCGAGCCAGTCGACGCCGCGCTGCTGGTAGGGCCGGAGCTCGCCGACGAACCCGGGCTCCGGCGGCGACACCGGGATCCCCGTGAACTCGCCCAGGAGCGGCTTCAGGCGGTCGAGCTCGGGGGGCGGCGGCTGGTCGAGATCCGCGCACAGCTTCGCGAGATCGGGCAGCGCGTAGATCGGCACCCGGTGATCGTCGCCGCGCGTCGCCAGCAGATCGGCGACCCGCTCGCCGTGCAGATCGAACCACGCCATCGGGATCCGGCCCCAGCCACCGCCGGTCAGCGGGACCAGGTCGACGCCGGCCTGCCACGCGCGCAGCGCGGCGCCGATCGACGCCGTGCGGCCGCCGCCCGACAGCGCGACGTCGATCCGCGCGCCCTCGATCGAGAGGTGCGCGTCGAGCGTGACCGCCTTCGAGGTGTTGGCGGACCGCGCGTCGCTGCGCAGCCAGCCCGCGAGCCCGTTCTGCATCGCGAACGCCTCCTTGCCCAGGACCTCGACGCGCCGGCCGGGCACGAGGTTGAGCTCGTCGCGCAGCCGGTGGGTCAGCTTGCGCTCCGCGTCCTGGTCGCGGATCGGCAGGGCGCCCTCGATGTGGACCAGGGCGTTGGCGTCGACCCGCGCGCGCGGCGGATCGCCGTAGACCAAGGTCGGCATCACCCGGAGCCGATCGCCGTCCTGCTCGACGTCGAACGCCATGCGCGGCTGCTCGCGCGTGCCGATCCTGGGCAGCCGGGTCGCACGCACGTCGACCAGGATGCGCTGGGCCAGCGCCGGCAGCGTCTTGCCGATCAGATCGGGGTACGCGGACGGAGGAATATCGAAGATCTGCGGGAGCTTCTCGAGTTTCGGCCCGCTGAGATCCACCGCGCCGATCGGCCGCAGCACGTCGTCGCGCGTGCGCACGACCCCGACCGCGACGACCTCGCGCACGCTCGGGTCGGCCTCGATCCGGACCCGCACGCCGACCGGCACGTCATCGACCACGGCGCGCGGCATCACCGGCTCGCTGCTCGTCGTGACCGGCTCGCCCTTCCAGCGGACGTCGCGGGCGTCAGCGAGCACCGCGAGCAGGCGGTCGAGCCGCTCGCCGTTGAGCGGTCCGACCCGGGCGGTGATCAGCTGATCCGCCGTCAGGTCGGCTTCGATCGTCGCGAGGTCCCCGGCCTGGCCGGTGCCGACCCGCGACAGCAAGGAGCCCACGAGCGGCTCGGTGCGTTCCTTCCGGACGATCACGCGATCGACCACCACGCCGCCCGGCGAGGGTGTCAGCAAGTACCGGATCGCGGCCAGGCCGCGCGCGTCGTCGCCGCCGGGCAGCTCGGCGCCGCCCTTGGTGGCCGCGAGCGCCGCCAGCACCGCCGCGACCACGTGCGAGCACACCGGGTCGCGGCTGGTGCACGTGCACTCCCACTCGGCGTGGGCCGGGTTGAGGACGACCTCGAACGGCGTCGGCCGCCCGGGGACCCGGACCTCGAGCTCGAGCTCGTCCCGGGCCTTGCGGCGGCCGGCCACGCGCCCATCCCGGGCGAGCGAGACGCCCTGCGACCAGGTGCGCTCCGTCGCTTTCGCGCGGACAACATCGCGAAGCGCTTCGAGCAATGCCGGTGATTACCATGCAAGCACTGGACACGAAAGGCGTGCTAGCCTGCCTAGCGCATGGTAGTTGACCACCCGTCCGACGACGCCGAAGACGAGGCGCTCGTTGCGGCCATGGCCGCGGGGGACCGCAAAGCTTTGGCCACACTGTACGAGCGGCACGCCCCGTTACTTCTGGGCCTTGCGCTACGTATCGTTCGTGAAAAACGAGAAGCCGAGGATCTCCTACACGACGTCTTCCTCGAGGCCTGGCGAAGCGCCAAGCACTTTGATCCAAAGCGGGGCCGGGCTCGTACCTGGTTGGCAATCCGTATGCGTTCTCGAGCCCTCGACCTGCAGAAATCAGCCCGCGTGTCACGTAACACGGGGGATGGCGGGCTCGAGCTCCTCGTCGATGACGCCGAAGGATCGAGCCCCGATCATGGCCGGGTCCGGACCGCGCTCGCAGAGCTCGGGCAGGAGCAACGCCGTGTCCTCGAGCTTGCCTACTTCGAGGGTCTGTCATGTACCGAGATCGCCGAGCGCGTCGCGATCCCGGTCGGCACGGTCAAGTCGCGCATTGCTGCAGGTCTTGATCGCCTGCGATCGGGTTTGATCATCGCCACCGGTCGAACGGAGAAGGCATGACGGGCAACGTCCGTGAACTGCTCCCGCTGTATGCGCTGGGGATCCTCGAGTCCGACGAGGCGACGCTGGTCGAACGCGCGGTCGCGAACGACGCGGCGCTGGCCGCCGAGCTCGCGTCGTACCAGCACACCGCCGGCGCGATCGGCGACGCGATCCAGCCGGTCGCGCCGTCCCCCGAGGTGAAGCTGCGCCTGTTCGCGACGGTCGGCGGCGGCCGGTTCGAGGCGTTCTCGGCCCGGATGGCCACGCTGTTCGACGTCACGGTCGAGCGCGCGCGCGAGCTGCTCGGCTTGATCGAGCGCCCGGCGTCGTGGCTGCCGCAGATCCCCGGGATCAGCCTGGTGCACTTCGACGGTGGGCCGGCGGCGGCCGCCGCGGACTGCGGCTTCGTCCGGATCACGGCCGGGGCGGTGTTCCCGCCTCACACCCACCTCGGCGAGGAGGCGGTCACGATCTTGAGCGGACGGATCCACGACGTCACCAACGACCGCATGATCGGCCCCGGGGATGACTACGTGCAGCCCGAGGGCACGAACCACTACCTGGTGTGCGTGGGCGACGAGGACTGTATCTTCGCGTCACGCGCGATGAACGGCATCGCGGTCGGCGGGTCGCGCGTGCGGCCCACGAAGAACTGAACGACCCGACCGCCCGGCCGAGCGGCCCGGCAGCAGGTACGCCGGTCTCCGCCGTTCCAGGTCGAACGGACGCTAACCAGGCGCCCGGTCAAGCGTTTGCCGGGCCCTCGATCGACGACGGTTGCACGGTGTCGATCTCACGGACGGGAAGGCTCGCGCGCACCGCGCCGGGTCCGGAGCGGGACTCCGTGGGGGAGGCGTGCCAGACGTTCTCCCGTCGCGGGCTCACGGTGTAGGATAGCCCCCATGAGCAGCGACGACGGCATGCGGGTGGTCGGGACCATCCGCAGCATCGAGCTGCACACGCCGACGAAATTTCCGAACGTGACGCCGCGTCAGGTCGCCAAGATCCAGCTCGACGTCGAGCGCGCGATCGACGAGACCGGCGCGGAGCTCGACATCCGGAACCTCGCCGATCTGCACTTTCAAGGGCCGGCCGAGCTGGTGCCTCGGTTCTCCACCGGGGAGCGCGTGCAGATCGTGACCAGCGTCCAGTCGAGCCTGCACATCACGAGCATCCGGCCCGCGCCGCTGTCATAGCGCGCGCACGACGCCGGCGGCCGCGACCGCGACCAGGACGATCGCCGCGGCGCGCGGGGCCCACGAGAGTACCGGGTGGTCGCGACGCACGCGGCCGATCCAGCGCGCGAGCAGCGTGAACCACAACGCCGAGCCGGCGCCGACGGCCCCGGCGATCACCGCGGCCTCGAGCGGCGCGGCGTCGGGCCACACCGCGGCGGCGACCGCCACCCACGCGGCGAGCGCGCCCGGATTGGGCAGCGTGAGCAGGAACCCGGTCGCGAGGCCACGCACCGGGGGGGCATCGTGGTCCGGCTGCGGGGGCGGCTGCCGGGCCACCCGTGCATCGAGGGTGCGCGCGCGGCGGCGCCACGTGACGCCCACGTACCCGACGATCGTGGCCGCGGCGGCGATCGCCAGGCCGCGGACCAGCGCCGGATCGGCGATCATCACGCGGCCGATCCCGGCGAACGCGAGCAGCGCGTGGATCGTGTCCGCCGCCGCACCGCCGAGCGCGAGGCCCGCCGCGAACCGCCGCCGCCCCGCCGTCACGGCGTCGACGATCGCGACGTTGATGACCGCGATCGGCATGCCGGTCACGACGCCGAGCCCGAGGCCCAACCCGGCGGCGCGGAGGGCCCCGAGACCGTTCACCAGGTGATCGTACCTTCGTCCGTCTCGCGGCCGCCGTAGATCGTGATGGTGAGCTGCTTGATCTTGCCGCGCGGCCCGACGGCCTTGACCTTGTGCGGCCCCGGCGGCAGCGGCCAGCGCGTCAGCGGCGCCTCGCCGATCTGCTTGGTGTCGATGAAGATCTGGGTCTTCGCCGTCGCCGTGATGCTGAAGAACCCGTAGCGTGACAGCGCGATGATGCTGTCACGTGACTGCTCGTCCCCGGCATCGGGCGGATCGGGAGCGTCCACGGGGATCGCCGCATCGGCGATCGGCGGTGGCACCGCGATCGGGGTATGGTCCCCGCCGCCCTGCGTGGCGAAGAACACCACCGTGGCGAGCACGGCGAGCACGCCGACCGCGATCGCGGCGTTGCGGATCGACCGCATGCGGTGGCCGCTCAGCAGGTCCGTGCTCGGATCGACCATCCACGAGTCGGGCAGCACGTTGCTCGACAGATCGAGCACGTCGGCGGGGGGCAGCGGCACGTAGACGCGACTCGAGCCGGGCGCGACGATCATCGAGGGCACCGCCTCGATCCGGCCGGTCCCGGCGCGATCCTGGATGAACTGGCCGACCTCGCCGCTGCGTGCCTGGGGAGGGCTCGCCAGCGGCGGCGGTGGCGGGGTGGGGCGGGCGGCGCGCGGCGGCGCGATCGGCGCCGGCTCGTCGGCGGCCTTCAGGATCTCGTCGCGCGCGGCCATCTCGTCGGCGAAGTCGGTGGACAACAGGCGCGCGAGATCCTGCGGCGTCGCCGGCCCGCCGAGCGTCGACACCGAGTTACGGATCGCGTTGCCGAACGCCAGCGCGGTGTCGAACCGGCCGTTCGGATCGCGTGCCATCGCCTGGATCAGCGCCGCGCGCATCCCGGGCGGCAGATCGGGCCGGCGCTCGCGAATCTCGGGGATCGGCTCCTCGGTGATCGCCTTGAACGTCAGGAAGTCGGAGTCGCGGTGAAACAACCGCCGGATCGCGAGCATCTCGTACATCACGATGGCGAGCGCGAACACGTCGCTGCGTCGATCGAGCGCCTTGCCGAGGATCTGCTCGGGCGACATGTACGCGTTCTTGCCCTTGACCGTGCCGGTCCGGGTCCGGGAGTTCGCGCCGCGCGCCTTGGCGATGCCGAAGTCGAGCAGCTTCACCACGCCGTCGGCGCACACCATCATGTTCGGCGGCGAGACGTCGCGGTGCACGACGTTCATCAGCTGCCCGTCGGGGCCGCGCGCCTCGTGCGCGGCGTGCAAGCCCTCGCAGGCCTGCACGATGATGCCGGCGACGACGCGGAAGTCGAGCATCTTCCCGGCCTTCGACAGCCGCGTCATCATGCGCGACAGCGGCACGCCGTGGAGATACTCCATCGAGATGAACCACGTGCCGCCGTACTCGCCGAACGCACGCACGTGGCACACGTTCTTGTGGATGAGCTTGCTCGCGAGATCGGCCTCGTCGCGAAACATCGTCACGAAGTGCTCGTCCTCCGCGAGGTGCGGGAGGATGCGCTTCAGCACCATCACGGCGCGGTCCTGGGCTCCGGTCGCGCGCGCCAGAAAGATCTCGGCCATGCCCCCTGTCGCGAGCTTCGCGATGAGCTGGTAGCTGCCAAAATCTCGGGCGTCGCGCGGGACCAACGTGCCCGCCGGAATAGTCACGAAGCTAGTATGCCCCAGCGATTCCCACAATTTAAGTCTCGGCTGACCAGACGTGACGATCTGCTGGGGCTGCCCCCAGGCTCTGCCTCGGGTTACCGACGAGGACCCGGGCACACCTACCGACACGCAAGTTGCGTCGTCTCCAAGCTTTCGGTTCACAAGCGTGCCAGCGGTTACAAAGCAGACGGTCATCAAATGGTCACGTCGGCGGGAACCGTGCGGGAAGTCTGCGCCGCGGCGCGCCGGGTGCTCCACGATGGCGGTGCCATGCAACCTGCACCCGTATCCGCGCCCGCGCCCGCGCCTTCGCCGGGGCCATCGATCGACAAGCCGCGGTGGCGCGAGAACGCGCCGTTCTGGAGCGTCCACGTCGCGGCCGCGATCGGGGCGTTCGCGGTCGGCTGGAGCTGGGCGGCGTGCGCGTGGCTGGTCGGCAGCTACGCCGTGCGGATGTTCGCGATCACCGCGGGCTATCACCGCTACTTCTCGCATCGCACGTTCAAGACCAGCCGCGCGTTCCAGCTCGTGCTCGCGGTCCTGGCGATGGCGAGCGCGCAGCAGGGCGTGCTGTGGTGGGCCGCGCACCACCGCAACCACCACAAGCACTCCGACGAGCCGAACGACATCCACTCGCCGGTCCAGCGCGGATTCTGGTGGTCGCACGTCGGCTGGATCATCGGCAGCCGGCACAAGGCGACCGACTTCGATCGGATCAAGGACTTCGCCCGGTATCCCGAGCTGCGGTTGCTCGACCGCTTCGATCTGACCGTCGCGGTCGCGTGGGGCGCCGTGCTGTACGCGCTCGGCGGCGCGACCGCGCTGTTCTGGGGCCACTTCGTCTCGCTGGTGCTCGCCTGGCACATCACGTTCTGCATCAACTCGCTCGCCCACGTGTGGGGCACGCGGCGCTACGTGACCAACGACGAATCACGCAACAACGCGCTGCTCGCGGTGCTGACGTTCGGCGAGGGCTGGCACAACAACCACCACCACTACCAGCGCTCGGCGCGCCAGGGGTTTTTCTGGTGGCAGCTCGACGTCACGTACTACGTGCTCAAGGGCCTCGAGGCGCTGCACATCGTGTGGGACGTCGAGGGCGTGCCGCGCCATGTCCGCGAGGACGAGCTCGCCCCGGCGCGCGCCCGGGTCGCCGCGGCGCGATCGGCCGGCTGACGCGGCCGCGGCTGGCGCGGCTGATGTGGTTGACGCGGGTCAGCGGGCGGCGATCGGCGGCGGCGGGATCACGTAGTCGAAGTACGCGTTCGGGTTGCCCGTCTTGCCATCCATCGCGGCGCGCGCCACGTTGAACATCTCGCGCGCGGTGACGTAGTGGAGCTGGCTCTTGCCGCGCGCATGATCGCGCAGCGCGCCGTGCAGCGCGTGGCCGCCGTCGCCGAGCAGCGCCGCCGCGGTCTTCTCGATCGCGCCGTGGGTGTGGACCTTGACGAACACCCACTCCGGGCGGCCCGCGATGTGGATCGCCTGGTCGATCCAGGTCTTGACGCGCGCCGCGCTCGGCGGATCGTCGCCGGTGATCGCGCCGTTCTCGATCCGGATCCCGGCGGCCTTGCGCGCGATCGCGAGCGGGCCGGTGATCATCAGCAGCCGATCGTCGTGGTGGGCCCCGACCCGCGCGCGCTCGCCGTGCTCGTAGCACCGCCGCTTCGTGAGGTCGCCGGTCGGCCAGTAGATCTGGTTGACCTTGTCGGGCTGGCACGAATCGGGCGCCGACGGGAACGTCAGGTCGACGTAGCAGCCGAGCTCGTGCAGCATCACGAGCTCGTCGTCGACGCCGCACCACCGCCCGTCGGGCCGCCCGTTCGCGAGGCTCCAGTTGCCGTGGATGAACGCCCAGCGAAACCCGCGCGCGTCGCGCGAGATGTGACCGTGCTGGGAGAACGTGCGCAGGTGGTCGGTGATCCGCGGCGCGAGCGTTCCCCGGGTGTCGCCGTCGTGGTGGAGGTGGAACTCGACCTCGCCGAACCCGGCGCGCGCGAGCCCGGCGAGCCGATCGAGGAAGTGTGGGTGGTACTCCTCGCCGGGAAAGAACCAGCCGTGGCGGGGCGGGCGGCCATCGCTGTCGCGGTACGCGCCGAGCGCCGGGTAGCGCTCCGCCCACACGTCGACGCGCTGCTTGCCGATGTCCTCCGGGGCGCCACCCCAGCGCGGCTCGTAATGATCGCACAGCGCGAACAGCACGTGTTGTGGTTGTGCCGGGTGTGGCGTTCGCGCACGGCGGACGAGGTGCCTGCCGTAGTCACGGATCCAGTACTGGAGGTTTTTCTTGCGGAGACGGCCGAGCACGCGAGCTGCATGTTAGCCGGGAAAAGGCACCACCATGGACCTCTACCGCCCGATCCTCGAGAAAGCCTTGTTTCCCGCGTTCGAAGCCGCGCGCGGCCGCCCGACCGTGCCGCTGTTGCGCTACCTCCACGGCACCGAGCACTGGTCGCCCGAGGCGCTGCACGACCTCCAGGCGGGGCTGCTCCGGCGCCTGATCCGCCACGCCTACGCGCACACCGCGTACTACCGCGCGGTGCTCGACGACCGCGGCCTCGCTCCCGACGACTTCCACACCGTCTCGGATCTGGCCCGCTTGCCGCTGCTCGATCGCGACCTGGTGCGCACGACG
>Ga0137459_1000382_pt1 | contig 15878 bp, 12 predicted proteins | sample EasRivERMGT700_2_FD_104908 | JGI IMG/M metagenome (GOLD analysis project Ga0137459, IMG submission 104908) | Soil microbial communities from meander-bound floodplain in the East River, Colorado, USA - East River MetaG ERMGT700_2 | ecosystem: Environmental > Terrestrial > Soil > Floodplain ...
ACCGCGCGGGTCTGGGACGCCACCACGGGCAAGCCCCTGGGCCTGCCGCTCGAGCATCAGCGCTCCGTGATCAGCGCTGCGTTCAGTCCGGACGGCAGGCGTGTCGTCACCACGAGCGAAGACAAGACCGCGCGGGTCTGGGACGCCACCACGGGCAAACCCCTGGCCCCGCCGCTCGAACATCAGGGCACGGTGATCAGGGCCGCGTTCAGCCCGGACGGCCTGCGCGTCATCACCGCGAGCCTCGACAAGACGGCGTGCATCTGGGACGCCGCGACGAGCAAGCTCCTGGCGCCGCCGCTCGAGCATCAAAGCTTCGTGTGGAGCGCCGCGTTCAGCCCGGATGGCACGTGTGTGGTCACCGCGAGCTACGACAAGACCGCGCGGGTCTGGGACGCCACCACGGGCAAGCCCCTGACCCCGCCGCTCGAGCATCACGGCATCGTACGGAGCGCCGCGTTCAGCCCCGACGGTACGCGGATCGTCACCGCGGGTAGCGACAAGACGGCATGCCTGTGGGAGACCCCGATCGATCGAGGAACGCTCGCCGAGTGGTCCGCCATCGCGAAGCGAAACCCGTATGTCCTCGAGAACGGCGTGCTGTCCCGGCGCCCCGTGCGTGCTGCTGGGGGGAAGCCCGAGCTCGCGCTTCGATGAGCGGCGAGCCGGTGCCCCGTCGCGTCTACAAGCGCGCAGGCGGTGCGGCGGGCGGTGGCGGGCGGACGAGGCCGTCGTGCGCCGGGTTGTCGCCGAACATGTGCCAGCCGTCGAGCGAGGGGTCGGCGACGTTGAGCGCTTGCTCGCTCGGACCTCATCGCCCATCGCGACGTAGTGCACGCTCGACTTGGCTGCTCTTGCACGAAGCACTACGTCCACAGACGGAGGTACGGCAATGGAAGCGTCTGCTCTCCGAAGACGAGGCCCACTCGCACGAAGCCCGTCCAAGAGTATCCGGTGTCCACGAGCCGCACGGCGACCCGACCGCTCCGATGTCCTTGGATGGCCAAACGCGGCTCGCAGACCGTCGAGTAGCACCCACGCTCGCCGTCGCCAAGCGACAGCACGTACGGGTTCTCGGGGCGGTGGAGAACCGACGCGCCACCATACCCATGAGCAATCGGGAGCGTATCCTCTACGACCGCGACGACTTTCGTGAGGACCTCTTCGTGCTCGCCGCGATTCCGCACGATCAAGTCGAGCACGAGGTCTGCGGGGCCTTCCGTCGCACGGAAGAGAGAGAGGACCCCTGCATCTGCCTGATTCCAGCCGCGACCGAGATCGAGGCTAAGTTCGTAGAGTTCCAGGTCGACGGCGACGAACCTGCGCCGGACGTCAGCACTCAAACGGTAGAAGGACACCTCGAGCACCGCCTGGTGCTTCATGAGCAACGCGTGGAGGGCGGTGCTCGTCCCAGATGTCGAATTTCCAGCGCCGTCGCCGCATCTCCGTCTCGAACCAAGCACGTAGCTTGGCGGTCGGCTTCATGGGAATGCACAGCGTCCAGCTCGCTGCGAGAGGGTGGTAGGCGGGCCACGGATTGAGCGACGCCTCGATTGAAGCGATCATTTCCTCATCGCTCCGCGCGCCCGCCTTGCAGATCAACACGGTCATGACTGCTTTGGCAGCCTTGTCCGGGACGTACATCACGGCTACGATATCTTCGCCGCCTTTCTGGTTTAGACCCATGCCCATCTTGCGGGCGTACCCGAGCTCCGCTCTCGCGAGCTCGAAGCAGAGGCCGCGGAATCGCTCCGAACCGACTCCGGCCAGGTTGATGTCGGCGGCTGGGTTGATGTCGACACGCTCATCCACGTCAGCGTTCGAAGCACGGTCCACGTCTTCTGTTTCGTTCGCAGCTGGTAGCCCATCGAGCATTGCTGGATCCTTCAACACGTGTGCGACGAGTGAGGCCGCAACTGCCGCCGCCAACGGCTGATACTCCTTCGACTTACCATGTCCGAAGTCGCACACCGCCTTCGCGAGGGTCCACGGCACGCGCGCGTGCTCCGCCGCGGCGAACAAGCCGGTGCCTTCCATCTCGCCGCCGAGCGCGTTGGGGAAGTCGGCGAACAGACGCGCGACAAAGTCGGAATCGTCGACGAGTTTTCTCCGGACAGAACCTCACAGACGCGCACCGCCGGGTTGCTCGAGGCATCTGGGAACGTCCAGTCGAGGACATTTCGAAAACGGTTTACGAGTATGACGCTGGCGGGGGGCTTTGCGGCACGGTGGACCGTCGGCGAACCGACGCGCTGCAACTCGTACGGGGCGATCTGGTCGGCGACCAGGACATCGCCGATGCCCAAGCCCTTGTCAGGTCGACCGAACGCGATGCCGACCATCAGTGCAGCCCTCGGCTTCCACCGTTCGATCGCGTCGCGCACGGCGAGCGTCGACGCTCCGGGGTTGCTCGAGCCCATATCACACATGAGCAACGCGACGTCGTGAACGCCGCAACGCCCAACGTAATAGGTCTGGGCGCCTACACTCGCGAACGGAATGCCTTCCTTCCCGTCAATCGCGATGAGGTGGCGCAGCATCGCTCTCCGTTCCACCTCTGTCGCGACGATGAGAATGAGCGATGCGGACGCCGGCAGCAGCACCGGATCGACACGTCTCACGATTGCGTCGGGAAGCGATGGCATCCACGGAGCGACGGGGTCTGGATCACTGGTGCTCACACTGCGAGGATACATCCCAGACGGCAGAGAGGGCGTCGCCCGTTCCGATTGCGGTGAGATCAGGTGGGATCGAGGCCGCAGCAGGTTTTCCTCGAGCAACTGGTCGGTACGCAGTCTGTCCGGAGTCCGGACGACCATTCTGGCAAGAGGCACCACACATACCTCCAAAACCCAAGGCGTCCCGATATCATAGTCAGAGTTACACGACCTATAAATCGATCCGCAGCCCCTCCATGTACGCGTCGGCGAGTGATGGGAGCAACGGAGGTCCAGCGCGCCAGTTGTTGGCCGCCACCGAAATCGTCCGAGCCGTACTCTCGTTGCCATGCCAGAGATGACGGACTGCGCTGTCCTCCTTGAGGGGACGACTCTCGTCATGGGCGTTGCCCTCTACCAGGGCTGCGAGCCACGTCTCGATACTCCAGGCGGGTACAAACACGGCGATCGGCTCGTCGGGTGTACGCGCTTCGACAGCTGCATGGGCTAGCTCCTGCGCGAGCTCGAGCTTCCGCACCGAAACACCCTGATTGTCTCCGTCGATGGCCACGAGGAGACACAGGTTCTTCTGGTAGTTCTTGCTCCGGTGCAGCTTCACATAGTCCGGGTATTTCCGTCGGACCCAGGCGGACGCAGCTCCCTTGCCGGACGGAGCGACCTCGACATGAAGGACGCCGACCTTCTGGTGCTGGCACACCTTGCTGAGGAAACGCTCTGTCAGACGATCTTCACATACGATCCGGACGCGGCGATCACGATCAGGCATGGCCGGTCGCTCCAGACATCAACGCGGCAGAAGCGGTCTCACCGGCGTCGAGGTCCGGTTCCAGGCGAGCGATCCGGGTATGACCGGCTAGCCGATCGCGGGACATGACCCACACGGCATCCGCCGCGAGATAATCGATGGACTCCGGGTGGTGCGAGACGACGATCAGCTGACCGTCTTTCGACGACATCGCATCAACGACGCTGCGCAGCCAGGGCTGGATCTCGGGCAATGCGACGTAGTTGTCGATCTCGTCGAGCGCAAGCAGCGTGGTGTGCTTCACGGCAAACCGGAGAACTCCATAGAGCGCGATGAGGAGCCGCTGTCCCTCCGACAGCTCCGACCACGGCAATTCATGCGTGCTCTTGCCGAAATCAAATCGCACACGGATCTCTCTCGCGCGTTGCGTCAACGTTTCGAGTCGTAGCTGGGCAAACCCGGCGACCACGTTTCGCAAATCCACCTGCAGCGCGGTCGATGCTTCGGGGTCTTCCTGAACCTTGGCTCGGTACCAATCAGCAAAGTTGGACAGATCGGGAGCGAGCCAGTCACTCTCTCCGGACGCCGCGGATCCCATGCGCGCCGGATCTGGTTTGATCCTCCAGAACGCTTCGATCGCAGCGCGGAATGACACGATACGCCGATCTGTTGACGTACTCTCGAGCGCAGCGATGAACGACCGGCGCCGTTCGAACGGGATCGTTACACGAGCTGCGAGGTTGGGATCATCCCAGAACAGATCGACCTTGCCGTCACTGGATCTGTACAGGTCGACATTGCCAACGCTCAGACGTTCTCGCAGCTCCGGATCGCGTTTTCCTTGCAGGCACTCCAGCCGGTACAGGAAGCGATGCCCATCGTGATCGATCTCCAGCTCGACGATCTGTTCGACCTCCGTGAGCCACGCGGTGCGCGATGAAGGAAGGGCCGTCTCGTCGATCCGCTTGCCATCCACGACGAGCTGGCGCACCACCGACAGGATCTCGATGAACGCGGTCTTGCCGGCGCCGTTCTCACCGACCAACGCGCATACCTGTGGGGGCCTCCACTCGAAGTTCACGAACGTCTTGTAGTTGTGGATGTAGATTCGCTTCAGCATTGCGCCGGCCCCGACCGCGAGATGCATGATCTTGGCACGCCTGGGCAGGTGTGTCAGCGCGGCCTCTGGGAATCGGCCGTCGCGATTGCTGCTGCGAAGGCCACCGGAGACCGCGGGCACGCGCGCTGGCGCCGCGGGCTGGGTCCGTCGCTCGTCCGTTGACCACCGGATCGAGCATGGACGGCGGCGCCATCTCCACGACCCGCCGGCGATCTACCACCCGGCCGTGCAATCTATCTCGCGACGCGACCCAGCCCGCGGTGCTGCGCTGCGCGTGACGTGGTCACGGACGGAGGGGTCCCGGACGTCGACACGCCGTGGCTCCGGTGATGAGCAGGCGCATCGCCGGGGCAGCGCGTGGCAGGTCATGCGGCCGGGATGGCGCGGCGAGGTGGCCGTTTGGGGGACCATGATGGACCGTGGTGCGTGGACAGCCTGCATGATGATGAAGCTCGTCCTGCTCTCCGTGCTGCTCGCATCCGGCTGCTCGCAGTCCCAACCGAGGACCCCCTCCTCCCCCGCGCCGCCGAGCGCGTCGGTCGCGCCCCCCGAGACCGGAGCAGCAACGCAGTGTCGTCGTGACGAGGACTGCGCTTGCCACCGGTTTGATGGGGCCCGCTTTCAGGACGGGCGCGAGCCGTCGACGTGCTGCAGCCAGGAAGCTGGCTGTGCCGATGCGATGGGGGCCACGGTCGCCATCAATCACTGCATGACCTGCGTCTACGACTGACCGGTGTCGGTCAGGTCCTGGTCCGGTAGACCGAGTAGATGTCCATCACGTGATCGGGGAACTCGATCTTCGAGACCTGCTCGGCCTGCTCGGGGGGCACCAGCTGCCGGTTGCGTTCGAGCGCGGCGCGGATCGCCTCCTTGCCGGGCTCGTTGTGGACCCGGCCGAACTGGGTCAGCTGGAGCGAGGTCAGGGTCCGGTTGTCGTCGAGCGCGCGGCGGAGGTGGTTGACGCCGACCTGCGAGATGAAGTTGTGCAGGAGGTCGAGCGACCGGAGGGTGCGGTTGTGCGCCAGCATCTCGGCGAGGACGCGCGCGCCCTCGTCGCCCACGAAGTTGCCGAGCTCGCCGACCGTGTTGGTCGCCTTGGTGAAGCCGAGGTCGACCAGCGCGATGGTCGGGTGCTCGGTCAGCGCCGCCGCGAGCGCCGCCGCGCCCGCCGGGCCGATCCGGTTGGACGCCAGCGATAGCCGCTGCACGGTCCGGTTGGCGGCCAGGCCGCGCGCGATCGCCGCCACGCCGTCGTCACCCAGGCGGTTGCACGACAGGTAGAGCGACTCGAGCCGGCAGTCGCCGGCCAGGAAGTCGGCGACGAGCGGGGCCGACCGCTCGGTGATGCCGTTGGTGCCCAGGTAGAGGTGCTTGAGGGTCCGGTTCGCGCCTGGGCCCATCAGCGCGCCGAGCAGCGTGGCGAGGCCGTCGTCGAGCAGGCCGCAGTTGACGAGGTCGAGCACCTCGAGCGTCCGGTTGGCGCGCAACAGGTCCGCCAGCGGGCGCATGCCGGCCGGCTTGAGCGGGTTCCGCTTGAGCCAGAGCGAGGTCACCTTCGTGTCGTGCGCGAGGGCGTCGCACACGTGCTGGATGCCGGCCGGCCCGATCTGGTTGCCGGCGATGTACCAGCACTCGAGCGGTGAGTCGGTGCGATCGCGGATGAACGCGGCGATCGCCGCCGCGCCGCCGTCGCCGACGATGTTGTTGCCGAGCAGGAGCCGCTTGACCTGGTGCGACGCCCGCATGGCGCCGAGCAGCGGCTGGATGCCATCGGGGCCCACCACCTGCTTGCACAGGTCGAGCCGGCCGTCGGGGGTCAGCGTGCCCTTGCTGAACGCGGTCTGCTCCGCGACCGGGGTGTCGGAGCGCAGGTGGGTCAGCAGCGGGGCGAGGTCGGCGAGCGTGCACGGCGTCACCGGCTCGGGCTCGGGCTCGGAGACGTGTGCCGAGATCGGCTGGGCCTGCAGCGCGATGATGACGTCGGGCGACAGCACGCGCGCTTGCCGCAGCCGGCGGACCTGCTCCGCCACGTGGTCCGGATCGAGCTCGTCGAGCACTGCGCCGATCAGCGTCAGCATCTGGCTGTAGCGCTGATACGCGAGGTGCTTGGGTCTCGAGATCGGGCGCGCGGCCGAGCCGCCGCCTGCGCGGGCCGGGCGCGGCGTCGTCGGTGCGGTCGCGCGGTGGCGCCACCGCCTTCGCGGACTCCGCGGCCTCGATGTAGGCGAGCATCGCGTCCTGCGGGAACATCGCGCGGGCGACGTCCTTGGCGAGCCGGCACGTCCGGTCCGGACGCGAGCCGATCCGGGGCGCCAGCCGCGCGCACGGCGATGGCCACTGCGCCGCCTCGGGCAGCTCGCGGCCGGCCGCGGTCTCGGCCGCCGCCGCGGTGGGCGCCGCCGGGCGCTCGCCGGTGAACAACGCAAACAGCCGCCGGGCTCGCTCCGAGCCGGGTCCGTCCTCGCAGTAGGTCTGCAGCGTCGCCGCCGCCCGGACGTCCCGCGCGAGCTGCCGCGCGAGGAGCTCGACGATCGCCTCGTGCACCGCGACCAGCGCCGCGGCCACCGGTGCCGCGCGGTCCGGCTCGCCGCGCAGCGAGGACGCGAGCGTCGCCACCGCCTGCAGCTCGCGCCACAGCGCCAGCTCGGCGAGCTCGGCGAGCTGCGCGCGCAGCCGATCGACGTCGATCGCCGGCGCCGCAGCACCGTCGGTCAGCGCGTCGCAGATGGTCCGGTACAGCGCATCGCCCGGCGCTGGCTCGGCGGCCCGCGCGGGGTCTCCCGTTGCCGTGGCTGCTGCGGCGGCCGCGCGGCCCCGGAACTGCGACGCGAACGCATGGATCTCGCCGTACGGCCACGCCCCGGGGACGAAGTGGCCACCGGCGTGCTTGACCAGCCGCGAGGTCGCGGGATCGAACGCCTCGTAGAGCCGGATCGATCGATCCGGCGTCACCAGGATGTCGTTGAGCCCGAGCACGTGGATGGCCGGCACTGCCACGCTCCCCGGCTGCACGTAGCGGGCGAGCGCCTGCGCGCGCGCCGGGAACGCCGAGACGCAGATCGCGAACTGGAACGCGAACACCGGGTGCGGCTGCATCGCCGCGAGCACCGCCGCCAGCGTGCCGCCCTGCGCGAAGCCCATCACCCCGTCGAACGGCCCCTGGGTCCGCACCACGCCCTCGAGGTATGCGACCGAGGCGTCGAACCCGACGTACTCGACGTTGTCCTCGGACGACAGCCACCAGACGCGCTGCTTGGGATAGTCGGGCACCTCGCCGAACGCCGCGACGGTCGCCTCGCGGGTGTCGCCGGTGGGGACGTAGGGCATCGGTGAGGTCACGAACACGAGCTCGGCAATATCATCGAGGGCCGCCCGCATCTTCCGGGTCCGGGCGCGGAACACCTCGCCGTTCTGACGGAACCCGTGGATCGCGAGGATCCGGAGCCGCGGCTGCCCGGTCCGGGGACGCGGCGGCGCGGCCTTCGCCGGGACCGAGGCCTGCGGCGCGACGGCGCCCGGCGGCTGCGGCGTCTGCGACCGCATGAACATCGCCGTGACCTCGGGCCGCGCCAGGAACGCCTCCTCGTCGGGTGTGCTCGGCCGGCCGAGCGGCGCGTTGCGGTGCGGATAGCGGCCGAACCGCTCGAGTAGATCGACGTGCTTGAGCGCGCCGACCCGCCACGACCGCGCGGTCTTGTGCTGCCGGCGCGCGCACCGCGTGACGAGCTCGGTGATCCCGTCGAGGCCGCGGCGCACCGCGGCGAGCTCCTCGGCGTGGACCAGGCAGAGGTGCAGGAACAGCGACTCCGCGGGTGCCAGATCGCGGTCGAAGCCGCGATCGATTGCATCCCGGGCGATCGCGAGCGCCGCGGCGTCGTGGCGGAACGCCTGCGCGGTGCCGCGGTAGATGTTGCGCGGGAACTGGTCGAGCAAGATCACGAGGCCGAGGCAGCCGCGCGGCGACGCCCGCCACGCATCGAGCTCGCCGCGCGCCGCGGCCTCCACCAGCGCGGCAAACTGCCGCCGGATCTCGTCGTCGATCTCGGCGCCTCCGCGGAACCACAGCGCCTGCCCCAGCTCGTAGTCGTCGGCGTACGGATCGGCGGCCGGGTGGAGCGAGGCCGTCAGCGCGCGGTGCGCGAACCAGTAGTTCCAGACGCGCGCCAGCGCAGGATCGGGGAACGCGGACGTGAGACCGGGGGCGCCGGGGATCAGAGACGCGGAGAAGGTGGCCATGATGGGAGTCGTTTCTGGGGGGTGTATGGAGTCAGCCCTGCAGATGGTTGCGTGCGCTGGGATGTGAGGCCGGAAGCTTCGAGGCACGACTGGAAGGCGGCGCTCGAAGGGCTCGACGCGGCGGCGCACTTCCACGACGCGGCGTGGCTCAAGGCCCGGCCGCTCACCACCGAGTGGCGCGAGTATCGTGCATTGATCGCGCTCCGCGACGGGCTACCCGAGCCGTGGAAGGCGGTCGAACCGGAGCTCGGCGCCGAGCCATGGCAGCGGATCGTCGCCGCGTTGCGCGAGCGCAAGCTGCTGACCGCCTCGAGGCGCACGCTGACCGACGAGGCTAGTAGCGGCCCTTGGTAGGCGCCGATCGATCACGTCCGGTGGGACTCGTTGAGGCGGCTCAGCCGGCACATGCCCTCGAACAGGACCTCGGTTCCGACGTTCGACTCCGTGTGCGCCCAGTACCTGTGCGCGTACTCGACCATTTCGTCGTGCGTGCGCGCGTTGCAGTTGAGCGCCGCGATCGGTCCCCGATGGAGCTGCCCGCTGATGACCTCCACCTGATAGAGCACACTCCCCTCGAGGTTCATGGCGCGCGCGTACGCCTCCGGGTCTTCGGCGGTGTCGAACAGGTACATGCAGCTACGCCTCGACGGTCGCTCTGAAAAGTGAACGCGGCGGACGTCCTCGAACACGTACTCTTTGAGCAACTCGGCCGCGTACCGTAATCGGCCCGTTAGTACGTTGAACGCCTCATCCGGGGACACGTGCTCTCGGATGTCGTCCGGCCTTAGAAGCTTGCTCTGCCAGTGAAGCGACTTGCTCCACGCCTGCCGCGTATCGAGCTCCGCGGCAAGATCGCCGCGGGTCCAGTGCAGGAAGGTCCGCTCCTTGACGTATCCGATGACCATCTGGCGAGTGTACGACCACGGCCTTCCTGATCGCGAAGATGAATCCGCCAGCTGCGTCGAACCCCCGGCGAGCTCCGCACCGGCGGCGACAACTTCGAGAGCTCGGCGAGGCGCTGCAGCGGGTCGGCGGCGATCGCGGCGGCGGCGATGCTCGCGGCCCGGCGTGCGCTCGACCGCGAGTCGCCCAGGAGCTGCAGGCGCTCGGGCTGCTCGCCGAGGGCGCTGGCGACAACCTCGACGCCGAGCGTGCGGCATGACCGCGGCGATGGGGAGCGCGGTCAAGGAGCTCGAACCGCACCGGCGTCCCCAGCTCGGCCGGGCTCGGCGTTCCCCGGCTCGGCGGCGGCAGAGCTCGAACGTGCTCGCGGTCCCGCGGCGATGGCGAGCGCAACATCGCCATCTCGACAGGATCCGCGACGAAACTGCTCGAGGCCGCGGTGCCCAGCTGCCATCAACAGACCTCCGCTTGACCCGGCTTTCCACTGTGTATGAAGCGCGAATTCCCGATAGATCTCACAATACTCGGACTAGATCGCCGACGTCGATGTCAGAGTCAAATGGAATGTCCTCGTCCTCTTGCAGGACTTCTGGCGAACCGAAATACGTCTTACGTGTGACTTGGCGTGTGCGCGTGATAGGTGCAACAGTCGTCATTCTAGATTGGACGTGCTTCGCTTTACCGCGTCCGTGTACCCTCTCAAGCCTTCCTAGCAAGGCACCCGTATCCGGATCTACGATTTCGTCGCCGAGCACATAGATCAGGAACGTGCTCCGCATATTGACCCCGTGCTCACTGCCGACGTTCACAACAATCTCGTTAGAGGGGCTGGAGGTGCGATTTACGTGAACGACTTTCCCCTCAGTCGGCATATTGGTTTCCTCTATCGATATTCGCGGCGGCGATAAGTCCTCGTGGAAGGCGCGGCAGAGAACCCCTCACGTTGACCTGAACAATACCGGAGGATTGCTGCAATCCAACTTCAGCTTGGACTTCGGATGTATCCCAAGAAAGCACGGAGAAGTTCGGCGTAGCAGGCCCGCATGGCGGCGCCACTACCATGGTGTCAGCACTACTCACATACATAGTCAGTACGGGGACCAACCAGGCTTCGCCCATTGGGCCATGCTGCTTGTCTCTCGTGATCGTAGTTCCATCGGCGCACTCGATTTGTTGGAGTTCGGCCCAAAGACTAGCGCCCTCTGCCAGCCCGCCACCAATGATGAATGCATCCATAATACCCTTCTGCACGTGAACGAGACCCGAACTCACTCCATGTCCCCGGCGAGCCTGCCGCAGCCCTGGCGAGCCGCGGGAGGGTCGCCGGGCGCGTACGCACTCGAGCGACGGTGTGGCGGACGCTCCGTACGCCGAACTCGCTCGAGCGCGCGTGTGCGAAGTGCCTGCAGCATGCCGGAATCACGAAGTGTTCCGCGGTGATCCGGGCTTGCACACCCTCCAGAGTGAGCTCCGTGCGCCGTGGGATGCGGTGAAACCGCGGGTCCCGTCGCCTCCTCGGCACCAGCCGTCCGGCTGTGCCCGCCGAGGTCGCCGTTGCGGGGCGATCCCAGCGGGGTTACTCAGCACCGGTCAGGGCCGGATCTGTGTCACCGAGGTCGCTGATTCCTCGAACAGCAACTTCGAGTATATCGAACTCCTCGTAGAGTAAGCGCCGGGCAACGGACGCGCGTCAGAAGCGATCCACGCGCGGTGGACTTGACGGACTCGCTCGCCGCGCTGCTTGCGTTCCCGACGTGCGCCATCGTCGGCGCGAACGGGTGGTACATGATGCCGCGCGTGGCCGCTGCCATCGCGCCGCGGCTCGTCGCCGCGCGCGGGTGGCTGCTCGTCGCGGTCGATGACGACGAGCGAGGCGTCGCAGGTGCTGGCGATGCGATGCGGGCCGCTGTCGATGCGGGCCTCGTGCTCCGCAAGAGCGTTCGCGCGATCGAGCTCGGTGCGCATCACGATCTCGCGGATCAGCGCGCGGCTTCGGCCAGGAGCCAGTCGCGAAACGCGACGATCCTCGGGAGCGCGGCGGATTCGGCTCGATACACGATGAAGTAGGCGAGCGCCGACGCGAGCTCGATCTCCGGGAACAGCCGCACGAGTCGGCCGGCGGCGAGGTCGTCGTGCACCATCGGGCTACGCGCGAGCGCGACGCCCTGTCCGTCGATCGCGGCCTGCAGCACGGAGGCGGAGTTGTTGATCCGCAGGCCCCGGCGCGTGTCGATGGTGGCGCCGGCCTTGTCGAGCCACGAGCTCCACGTCGCGAACCCGGTGCGAGCATCCACCGACAGGTCGTGGATCAACTTGACGTCCGCGAGATCGGACGGCCTGCGGAGGCGGCGGCGCAACACCGGCGAGCAGACCGGAAAGATCTCCTCGTCCATGAGCTTCTCGGCGACGAGGCCGGGCCAGGTCCCGGCGCCGTAGCGCACGCCGATATCGACGCCGCGCGCGACGAAGTCGATGACCTGGAGCGCGACGTCGAGCCTGACATCCGACTCCGGCCACGCGGCTTGAAACCGCTCGATGCGCGGCAACAGCCACTTCGCCGCGAACGCCGGACTGACCGTCACGGTCAACACGCCGTTCGGCGACGCTTCCTGGAGCACGGCGACGCCGGCGCTCAGGCGCTCGAAGCCCGCGCGGATCTCCGGTAGCGCGCGCCGCGCGGCCTCCGTCGGCGCGAGCCTCGTGCGCCCGCTCGTGCGCAGCACGAGGAGCCGCGCACCACGCCGAGTCGAGTAAGCTGCCACGGAGCGCGAGGTGGTTCAAGATACAAAGCTTCGGGGACGGAGACCGCTGTGAGCGAGCGGGACGCGGCGACCCGGCGGGCCGACGTGGTGATCCTCACCGCGATCCGGCGGGAGCTCGACGCGGTGCTCGACGTCGAGGCGGGCGCGGCTCCGGGCTCGGCGTGGGACCTCGTGCGTGGCCCGAGCGGCTTGCCGGTCGCGTTCCGCGCGTTCGTGGGCGAGCGCGGGCGGCCGTTGCACGTCGCCGCGGTGTCGGCCGACCTGGGAGCGACCGCCGCGGTCCATACGCTCCTGCCCCTCGTGCAGGCGCTCGAGCCCCGATGCGTCGCGATGTGCGGCGTCTGCGCGGGACGACGCGGCAAGACGCAGCTCGGCGATGTCGTGGCGGCGGAGCGCTTGGTCTTCGACGACACCGGCAAGCAGCTCCCCGATCAGGTCCAGCAGGATCTGACCACGTACCAGCTCCGCGATGACTGGAAGGCGGCGCTCGAAGGGCTCGACGCGGCGGCGTACTTCCGCGACGCGGCGTGGCTCCAGCGCCGGCCGCTCACCACCGAGTGGCGCGAGCACCGCGCGTTGATCGCGCTCCGCGACGGCGTGCCCGAGCCGTGGACGGCGGTCGAGCCGGAGCTCGGCGCCGAGCCATGGCAGCGGATCGTCGCCGCGTTGCGCGAGCGCAAGCTGCTGACCGCCTCGAGGCACACGCTGACCGACGAGGGCCGCCGGGTGGCGGATGATCTGCTGCTCGAGCACCAGGGGGCGCTGCCCGATCTGTCACCGACCGGCACGTTTCAACCGTTCCGCCTGCACGTCGCGCCGATGGGCTCGGGCGTGCGTATGATCGAGGACGAGGCGGTCTGGGGCTTTGTCTCGGAGGCGATGCGCAAGACGCTCGCGTTCGACAGGGACAGCGCGGTGCTGGCCGAGCTGGCCCACCTCGAGCGGCCGCACCGGCTCGATGCGGTGGTGATGAAGGGCGTGATGGACTTCGCCGATCACGGCCGCGACGATCACTTCCAGGCGTTCGCGGCGCGCGCCTCGGCCGAGTGCTTGCTGTGGTTCCTGCGCCAGCGCGTCCCGACCGAGCCGGCGGCGGACGTCGCGGACGTCGCTGACCTGCGCACGCCGGGCGCGTCGCCGCAGCGACCTGCGACCGGCGCTCGATCGCCAGGGCCGTCCGGCGATCACCTCGATTACCGCATCGAGCGGCAGCGCCATGTGGGCTTCGTCGGCCGCGAGGCCGTGCTCGCGGAGCTCGATCGGCTGCTCGTCGAGGACGACGTGGACCGCTGGGTCGTGGTGACGGGCGGGCCGGGCATCGGTAAGAGCGCGATCCTGACGGCGTGGCTTTCGCGGCGCGAAGCCGCCGGCGTGGTCGTGCCGCACCACTTCATCCGGCGCGGGGAAGGTGGCTGGGACGAGCCGGCGAAGATCATGGCCTCCCTGGCGGCACAGATCGAGGCGTGTTATCCGGCGCAGCGCGATCCCGATGCACGGCCGGAGTCGCGGCTGGTCGATCTGCTGACCCGCGTATCGACCCAGGAGCTGGCGCCGCACGGCGGCCGGCTGTTGCTGCTGGTCGACGGCCTCGATGAGTACGACGCTCCGGCGGGCACCTACAACCCGCTGGCCGCGTTCCTGCCGCAGGCATTGCCGCGCGTGCGGCTGCTGTGCGCGAGCCGGCCGCGACACCCGTACCTCGAGGCGCTCGAGGCCCGCGCCGGTGAGCTGACCCGGATCGACCTCGACGATCCATCCGCGGCCCGAGGGAACGACGCGACGGTGCGCGCGTTCTGGCGGGACTCTGCAGCGGCGCTCGGGCTCGAGGAGCGGTTCGTCGACGAGGCGGCGGCGAGCGCCGGCGGCAACATGCAGCACGCGGTCACCTTGCGAAGGCACCTGGCGAGCGTGCCGCCGGCACAACGGCACGTGGTAGCCATCCCGCGTGGCCTCAAGGCGCTGCTCACGCTGCTCTGGCGTCGCGTCGCGAACAACCCCGTCACGAAGCGCGGGCTCGGCATCCTGTGCGCCGCGCGCGAACCGCTGTCGCTCGACGAACTCGGCACCGTCGCCGGCTGGGAAGACGCTGCACCGCGGGAGGCGTTCGAGCACACCGCCCTCGAGCTCCTGATCGAGACGCGTCGTGAGGATGGCACCGTAGCGTATCGCTTGCACCACGACTCGATCCGCGCGCACATCCTGGAGCAGCTCGGTCCGGCGATCGTGCGCGGCCATCACGTCGCACTGGCACAGAGGCTCGCGAGGTGGCCGGCGCCTGCCGATGCCGTTGCCCGCCGGTATGCGCTGCGCCACGCCCTCGCGCATCGGACCGAGGCGGGTGACTGGGCGGCGGTCGGCCAGCTCGCCCTCGACCTTGGTTTTCTGGAGACCAGGTGCCGCGAGCTGGGCGTACAGGATGTCGAGGCCGATGTGGCGCGCGCCGCGGAGCGGTGTCGCACGATTGGAGACGACGCTATCGCTCGCGACCTCGGCGACCTCGCGCGTGCCCTGGCTCGCGAGTCTCATTGGTTGCGTGACGAACCCGGAGCGCTTGCCGGGCAGCTGTGGAACCGGCTGCGGCGGATGGGATGGAGCCCGGAGGATCTCGACCGGCAGGTGAACCTGCCGAACGGAGCCGCAGAGTTCCTGCGGGTGCGTCACGCGGCCTCTCGAGAGAGTCCTACGCTCCTGCGCGACCTCATTGGCCACTCCAGTATGGTGAACGCGTGCGTGGTGCTCCCCGATGGCCGGCGCGTGGTCTCGGCATCGGACGACCAGACGCTCAAGGTCTGGGATCTCGAGACCGGTCGCGTGCTCACCACGCTCGAAGGCCATACCCACCGGGTGACGAGCTGCGCGGTGACCCCCGATGGCCGGCGCGTGGTTTCGGCGTCCGACGACCAGACGCTCAAGGTCTGGGACCTCGAGACCGGTGGCGTGCTCACCACGCTCGAAGGCCATACCGGCGAGGTGAGGAGCTGCGCGGTGACCCCCGATGGCCGGCGCGTGGTCTCGGCGTCCGACGACCAGACGCTCAAGGTCTGGGACCTCGAGACCGGTGGCGTGCTCACCACGCTCGAAGGCCATACCAGATGGATGAATAGCTGCGCGGTGACCCCCGATGGCCGGCGCGTGATCTCGGCGTCCGACGACGAGACGCTCAAGGTCTGGGACCTCGAGACGGGGCGCGTGCTCACCACGCTCGCAGGCCATACCAATGGGGTGATGAGCTGTGCGGTGACCCCCGATGGCCTGCGCGTGGTCTCGGCGTCCGACGACCGGACGCTCAAGGTCTGGGACCTCGAGACCGGTGGCGTGCTCACCACGCTCGCAGGCCATACCAACGGGGTGAAGAGCTGCGCGGTGACCCCCGATGGCCTGCGCGTGGTCTCGGCGTCGGGCGACCGGACGCTCAAGGTCTGGGACCTCGAGAC
>Ga0137459_1000383_pt1 | contig 15796 bp, 12 predicted proteins | sample EasRivERMGT700_2_FD_104908 | JGI IMG/M metagenome (GOLD analysis project Ga0137459, IMG submission 104908) | Soil microbial communities from meander-bound floodplain in the East River, Colorado, USA - East River MetaG ERMGT700_2 | ecosystem: Environmental > Terrestrial > Soil > Floodplain ...
GCGCAGATCGCACGCGCGGTCGACGCCGTGCTGGCCGCGAACGGCGCGGCGTTCATCCACTGCGCCTTCGGTCACGGCCGGTCGGCGACCGTCGCGGCCGCGCTGCTCGTGCGCCGTGGCGACGCGACGCTCGAGGACGTCGAGCGCCAGATGCGTGCGTGCCGGCCGCGGATCGGCCTCAACGCCCACCAGCGCGGCGCGCTCGCCGAGGCGGTGCGGCTCGGCGGCACGCCGGGGACCGCCCCGGCCCCCATCCCGGCCCCCAACCCGGGGTGATCGGCGCGTTGCGCGCGCGGGTGTGGCGGCGGCTTACCCCCGGTGCCGCGTCGCGCAATAGGCCGTCCGTCCGTCGAGGTTGCGGCCCGGGCTCGTGCACACTGGAGGCTCGGCGTAACCGGGGCGCGGGGGTGACGTAACCAGCCTGGGGGATTCATGACGGCACACGACAAGAGCCTCGAGCGTGAGATCACGCCGCGCGAGACCTACCTCGATCGCCGGACGGTGATGCGCGGCGGCGTCGTCGCGGCGAGCGCGGCGGCGACCGCCTGGCTGTACCGCCGGCTCAACGGCGTCGAGGCCGTGACCACGGATCGCCCGACGCTCGAGGCCCTGATCAAGGCGAAGCCCTCGACCGCGAACGGGTTCTGGGTGAACGAGGAGATGACGCCGCGCGCGTCGATCCTCAACTACAACAACTTCTACGAGTTCAGCACCGACAAGGATGGGGTCGCCAAGGCCGCGGCGGGGTTCGAGACGTCTGGCTGGAAGCTCGCCGTCGGCGGCCTGGTCCACAAGCCGCGCACGTTCGACCTCGCCGACCTGCGCGCGATCAGCCCGCCCGAGGAGCGGATCTATCGCATGCGCTGCGTCGAGGCGTGGTCGATGGTGATCCCGTGGGCCGGGCTCCCGCTCGCCAAGCTGCTCGCTCAGGTCGAGCCGATGAGCTCGGCGAAGTACGTCGCGTTCGAGACGCTGCACGATCCCAAGCGGATGCCGAACCAGCTCACGGACGTGCTCGTGTGGCCGTACGTCGAGGGCCTGCGGATCGACGAGGCGATGAACCCGCTCGCGCTACTCGCGACCGGGCTCTACGGTCAGGAGCTGCCGCCGCAGGACGGCGCCCCGATCCGCCTCGTGACGCCGTGGAAGTACGGCTTCAAGGGCATCAAGTCGATCGTCAAGATCACGCTGACCGCCGACGAGCCGCCGACGAGCTGGAAGCGCCATGCGCCCACCGAGTACGGGTTCTACGGCAACGTCAACCCGAACCACGATCACCCGCGGTGGAGCCAGGCGACCGAGCAACGGATCGGCGAGACCGGCCGCCGGAAGACGCTGATGTTCAACGGCTACGGCGATCAGGTCGCGAGCCTCTACGCAGGGATGGATCTCGATGTCCACTACTGAGAGTGGCGGCGCCTCGACGCCAGCGCGGCCGGCCGGAGCGACGCCGGGGGGCTCGCCGGGGCGCCTGCCGGAGCGCTTGCCAGGTCGTTTGATGGATGCCCGGTTCGCCAAGCGGCTCGTGCTGATCAACGGCGTCGTGCCGGCGGTGCTGCTCGCGTGGGACGCCTATCACCACCAGCTCGGCGTCAACGAGGTCAACTTCGCGATCCGCACCACGGGCCTCGTCGGGCTCGTGTTCCTGGTCCTGTCGCTGATCGTCACGCCGCTGCGCAAGCTGACCGGGTGGAACACGCTGATCGCGATCCGGCGCAACCTCGGCGTGTTCGGGTTCTGCTACCTCGCCATGCACTTCACGATCTTCTTCGTGTTCGATCGCGACGGCAGCATCTCCAGCACGCTCGAGGAGATCGTCGAGCGCGTCTACCTGTGGTTCGGGACCGCGGCCCTGGTGATGATGATCCCGCTCGCGGTGACGTCGACCGACAGCATGGTCAGCCGGCTCGGCGCCCGGCGGTGGAAGCTCCTGCATCGCCTGTCGTATCCGATCGTGATCTGCGGCGTCGTGCACTACTACCTGCTCGTCAAGTCGGACGTGCGGCAGCCGTTCGTGTTCGCGGTCGTCGCCGGCGCGCTACTCGCGTACCGGCTGGTGTTCCACTACCTCGATCTGCGCGCGGAGGTCCGCACCGCGCAGGCCAAGCTCACGCAAGCGCGCGCGGCGGCGCCGCCGCGCAAGCGCAAGTTCTGGTCCGGCGAGCTCAAGATCGCGCGGATCTTCGACGAGACTCCCGATATCAAGACGTTCCGCCTGGTCGCGGCCGACGGCGGGCCGCTGCCGTTCGACCACGTCGCCGGCCAGTACCTGAACCTCGCGCTCACGATCGACGGCAAGCGGGTCAATCGCTCGTACACGATCGCGTCGTCGCCGACCCGGCGGGACTACTGCGAGATCTCGGTCAAGAAGGCGGCCGACGGCTACGGATCTCGCCACCTCCACGAGACCTGGCGCGAGGGCGGCCTGGTCAAGGTCGGCGCGCCGGCCGGGCGCTTCGTGTTCGCGCACGACGCGGCCGCGCGCTGCGTGCTGATCGCCGGCGGGGTCGGCATCACGCCGATGATGTCGACGGTGCGCAGCCTGACCGATCGGTGCTGGCCGGGCGAGATCTACCTGGTGTTCTCGGTGCGCGCGCTACGCGACTTCGCGTTCCGCGACGAGCTCGCCTACCTCCAGGCGCGGTTCCCGAACCTCCACGTGCGGGTGACGCTGACCAACGATCCCGACGCCGCATGGGACGGCGCGCGCGGCCAGGTCTCGCGTGCGATGCTCGACGACTTCGTTCCCGGGCTGACCCGTGGGCCGGTCCTGCTGTGCGGACCAGACCCGATGATGACCGCGATGCGCCGGCTGCTCGTCGATCAGCTCGGGATCGCCGACGCGGAGGTCATGCAGGAGGCGTTCGTGTCGCCGCCGGCATCGGCGAGCGAGGACGCGGCCGCGACCGCCGCCCCGGCGGACCTGCCGGCCCCGGCGGCCCCGGCGGCCGACGGTGGCCCGGCCTCGGGCGGAGAGCCCGCCAACGTGCGGTTCCAGCGCGCCGGCAAGACCGCCGAGCTCCCCTCCGACCTCACCGTGCTCGAGGCTGCCGAGGAGGCCGGCGTGGCGATCCCGTTTGAGTGCCGGTCGGGGATCTGCGGTCAATGCAAGACCCATCTGATCTCCGGCACCGTCACGATGACGGTCCAGGACGCGCTCACTCCCGCCGACCGGTCGAAGCGCCTGATTCTCGCGTGCCAGGCGCGTGCCGTGGGCGACGTCGTCGTCGACGCCTGAGCTCAACGACGGCTAGCCCCGGCTAGCCCCGGCTAGTACGGGCTTACGCTTCCATTGACCAACCCAGATTGCCTTGAGTACCCTCGCCCCGGAGGCGTGCATGTCCCACGTGCTGGACTTCGATCTACACCTCGGCGACCTGCTGTTTCAGGATCTCGGCGGTGGCGCCATGTCGGAGGCCATCGCGACCGTCACGAGAGGGTATCGGGGCGCGCGGATCACGCACGTGGCGATGGTCGTATCCTTCCGGCGCGGAGGCGCGGTGATCGAGGCGCTCTATCCGTCCGTGCGGTACGAGCCGCTCATGCGGTTCTTGCAACGGGCGACGGACGACCACGGGCGCCCGGCGGTCCTCGTCGGCCGCCTCCTGCCCGAGCACCGCGGTCTCATCCCGCGCACGCTCGCGGAGGCCGACCGGCTGGTCGGGCGCCCGTACGACGTCGTCTTCGGACACACCGAGGACGCCTACTACTGCAGCGAGCTGATCGTCGACATCTTTCGAGCGGCCAACGGCGGCCACGCGCTGTTCCACGAGCACCCGATGGCGTTCTCCGACCCGGTCACGGGAACCGTCGACCCCTACTGGGTGGCCCATTTTGCCGCGCTCGGCCTGCCCGTCCCGGAGGGCGAGGTCGGCTCGAACCCGGCCAGCCTGTCGATGGAGCCCGTGCTGGCGATCGAGCACCAGTACGGCAGCCTCCACGGGCTCCCGCTGCCGGACGGCTGACGGTATTGCAAACAAGATCGCTACTCCGAGGAGCGCCAGCGGCGGCGCCGCGAACGTGCTCGTCCGGATCTAGGATCCCTTGATGGATCCCGGCGACACGCGCTGCTCGGGATAGCTGAAGTTGAGCTCACACTTCACTGCGCCCGACGGCGTCCGCTCGATCTCGCGGATCAAGCGGTGCTGCGCATCGTATTCGTATTCGACACGCTCCTGATCCAGGTCGTCTCCCGACGCCGGACCGCCGCGCTTGCGCACCAGGTTGCCGCCGCCGTCGTACTCGTTCGTCCACTGACCGATACGGCCGCGGACGACCTTGGCGGTGCGGCCGCCGGGCTCGAAGGCATAGTCCTCGGTGACCTCCAAGGCATTATTGCGATCGAAGAACTCGCGCCGTACCAAGCGCCCCTGGCCATCACAGTGATGGACCCAGCGACCATGCAGCGAGCCGTCGCCGAACGTCATGGTTTCCTCGGTGAGCTGGCCGTTCGCGTCACGACGGTAGGTCAAGCGGTAGTCGATCGCCCCGTTGGGGGTGAGGCGCTCCTCCGCCGCGACGCTCCCGTTGGCATCGAGGAACAGCCGGCGCGATACATAGGTCGCCGACGGCTTTCCGTCGAGCCCAAAGCTTCGCGTGGTGCCGGTTACGACGATCTGCCCGTGAGTCATGGTGTGATCTCGCGTGGCTGGTGGCGTGGGGTCCTTGCATCCCAGTATAGCGATGATCACGCAGATGACACTTCGCATGTTGCATGCCTCACTTGACGATGTTTTCCACGACCGGCCGGTTCGCGTAGCTCTGCAGGCCCGGCACGTCATCGAGCTGTTTTTGCTGGGCGATCGGCAGCCCTTCATTGTAGTGGTCGAGTAACTTCTCTCGCAGCGCGCCTTCGGTCAAGACCGTGGTGCCGAAGCCCTGGAACTTGCCATCGCCGAGGTACAGCGTGTGCTCGCCGCTCCAGAATCCGTTCGGGTGCTTGGTGAGATAGTCGGCGATGTTCCTGAAGTATACCCAGTCACCAGGGATCAGGTCCTTGGTGCTGGTGATCATGACGGTCTCGATCATTCCCTGTTTGTACAGCGGGTGTTGATCCACACCCCTGGGCGGCAGATGGTAAGGGGAGATGATGAGGCCGCCGTCGGCCACGCGCTTGTTGAACGCGTCGTTGCCCATGGTGTCGAGCATCGAGCCGTACTCGACCGCGACCATCGCCGAGTTGCACTCGAGCACGTTGTCCTTGCCTCCGAAGATCGAGCGCACCGCCGGCGCCGACGTTGCGCCGGGCGCGGGGAAGAACTGATAGAAGCCTACCTTGTCCCAGTATTTCGGGTCGAGCCAGCCGTCTGCCGGATCGCCGCTGCGCGTCGGGTATCGCAGGTTGTCCTCGCTCGCATTCGCCTTGGCGATCTCCTCGGTCGCATTGTCGCGGAGGTTCAGCTCGAACATCAGCTGAGCCTTCGTCGCGTAGTAGTGCACCGGGGGCCGGCCGCCGTTGTGCATGGTGTTCAGTGCTTCCACCATGTCCTTGCCGAGCTTGTACTCGATTGCGGGGAGATCGGGAGCCGGATCATACACTGCGCTGGCGATGATGATCATGCGCTGTACTCCGAGTCTGAGCTTCGATTCGACTTCACATGCCCCGCCTTCGCCTATAACTACATTGCTACGACGTTATGCGAATAGCGGCAAGGACAATTCAAGTAGCCTCTCGCTGAGGTGGGCGAACTTGCAACGCCGACTCGTGAGAGAGCCCTGACTGGGAGTGGAGGTCTCCCGGTACGCGCCTTCACGCACGCGGATCAGCGGATCCTTCATTCGGGCTGTCATTCGTACAGCCCGATACAAACCAGGGCTCTCCTCCAGGTTTTGTGGGTGGCGTGATCGCTCAGAACGCATCGTAGGGGCGGTTGCGATGGCTTCCACCCCGTTTGGCCGGGGTGCATATGTGCGTACGGCGACCCACGGTAGGGCGGCGGTTCTACTACCAGCCGCAAACCAAGGTCCGCCGTGCGCACCACTACGCTGCTTCGCAAGTTGTTGGGTCTGAAAAGCACCCGTGTGCTCAACGTGTCGTTCGACGAGGAAAGCTTGGTGGTCGGTGTCGCTCCGACGTGGGATCACCCCAGATGCTCCGTGTGTGGGACCAAGGGCCCAGGCTACGATCGAGACAGCCAACTTCTTCACCGGCCTTGTTGAGCGCCGCGAGAGCTTCGCGCTGACCTTGTCGAGGTCGGTGTCGGCCGCGGTCGACGCCAGCTTGAAGTCCTCGTACTCGCCGAGGCCAGCATAGATATCGTAGGCGAGCCCCGTCAGCGCGAGGCCGGCCATCGCTGAGGTGCCCGCCGCCGGAACCAACGTGACGATCGTGAGCCCGATCCACGCCGCCTTGAATTGCGCTTGTCGAGCCCGCAGAGCGCCTTGCACGAACGCGAGTTGCTGTTCGGGCGTGGTGGTCGCCGGCTTCGGCAGCTGGTCGAACGGGTTCTTCGTCGAGCGTTTGAGCGGCTCGTTCTTGGACGCAAGCCCTTCGAACTTGCTCCAGTGCGGCTGCTTCTCCGAACGCGCCATGCCGGGGTGCTCGGGATGCCGGGATTGCGCGAGCTTGATGAGCCTCAGCTGCTCGCTGGCGAGAGCCGCAACGCTGTCCTGCAGGTCGCGGAGCTGCCCGCCAAATGTGGCCAGATCAGGCCGACGAATCCGACTTCAAGGCGCAGCAGCGCTTGTACTTCTTGCCGGAGCCACAGGGACAGGGCCGGTTTTTCCCGACGGTTTCGGCGGAGCGGGTCACCGGCTTGGGTGGTTGAGCATGACGGCTTGCGAGGTCGGTCATCTGCTTGGTGCGCTGGGCAAGGCGTTCCGAAAGCTGGCGGTGACGTGCAGAGAAGGCCGTCCAGAGCCGATCCAGCAGCATGGCCTTCTTCGGCGCGACGTTGCGCTCGACGATATCGAGCGAAGCGATCCGCACGCGGATCAAGCCGACGTCCGGCGAGCCACGAGTCGTCGGCACGAACGCCACCACGGCCTCGCTGCACGTGCAGGTCGGGTTCACGCAGTAGAGCTCCTCGGCGACGAAGATCTTGTTGTCGTCGACGTAGAGATCCGATCGGTCCCGGGGATGCACCTCGTCCCAGCCGACAAGCTCGCCGGGATCGCGCGGCTTCCAGTCGGAACTGGGAGCCGGCGTCATGCCTTTGGCACGCAACCATTGCTCGTGGAGCCGATCGAGCAACTCGCCGTCGAGCTGTGACGCGACGTAGCCGGCCCAGTCCGCGGACAGCGGCACGCGACCCTCGTAGTCATCGGGCACCACGTTCCCGAGATCGATGTCGAGCTGCGCGTTCATGGCGCCGGGGCCTGCGAGCCTGGTGCGCACGGCCTCGCTCGTGAGGGCCTCCGGGGTGAAGTCCTCACCGAGGTCGAGGGCGACGGCCCGCAACCCGACCTCGCGACACGAACATTCTGGTGCGTCACATGCCTCGAGGCGCGAGATCAGCACGCGCGATGGTCCACCCGGGCTGGCTCGCTCGAACACGAGGAGCCCGTGCGGAAACAATTCCCAGGATCGATCGGTGCGGGGCGCAGGGGTCACAGAGGCCTCATGGCAAGGTGCATGTCCCGTTTGCCACATGCTGCGGTCCGACGCCAGGCGGTACGTGCTGCCGGTACATGCTACGAGGATCTCGCGGCCGGGACCCAGCGGAGCGCGCTACTCGAGGGCGCCCGACTCGGTGAGCTTGCCGATCTCGCGGAACTCCATGCGGATCGCGCGCTCGAGGTGCGCGTGGGTGAGCGAGGAGCCCTCCTCGGCGGCGAGGAACGCGGCGCGCAGGGCGGCATTGCGAATGTAGCCGCCCGACAGCCGGAACCGCTGCGACAGGCCCGCGAAGTCGAGCTTGCCCTGGACCGGGACCTGCGACGGGATCAGCGAGCGCCACAGCTGCTCGCGCATCTCCTCGTCGGGGAACGGGAAGGTCACGCGGTAGGTGAGCCGGCGCTTGAACGCCGGATCGATCGCGCTGCCGAAGTTGGTGGTGAGGATCGCGATGCCCTCGAAGCTGTCGAGCCGCGAAAGGAGGTAGTTGACCTCCATGTTGGCGTAGCGATCGACCGAGGTCTTGACCTCCGTGCGCCTGGCAAACAGCGAATCGGCCTCGTCGAACAAGAGCAGCACCTGGCCGTCCTCGGCGGCGTCGAACAGCGAGCCCAGGTTCTTCTCGGTCTCGCCGATCCACTTCGAGGTGATGCGCGAGACGTCGACCCGGTAGAGCTCGAGGCCGAGATCGCGCGCGATGACGCCGGCGACCATGGTCTTGCCGGTGCCGGGGCTGCCCTGGAACAGCGCGGTGATGCCGCGCGAGGTGGTCATCGAGCGATCGAAGCCCCACTGCTCGTAGACGATCTTCCGGTGGCGGACGCGCGCGGTGAGCTCGAGCAGCGAGTCGGTGATGTCCTCGGGGAGCACGATGTCGGCCCAGCTCGCCAGCCGGGTCACCCGGTTCGCGGTCGTGCCGAGCCGGTTCTCGAGGTGCTGGCGCACGGCGTCGTCGAGCTCGCGCATCCACGCGGCGGGATCGGTCGGGCGGTCGGGCCGCCGCGAGACCTCGGCGCACACGCGCTCGATGATGCCGGGGCCGACGCGGTAGCGCGCGGCGAGCTCGCTGGTGTCGGGCAGCGCGATGGCGTGGCGCTCGAGCGCGACGGTCCACGACTCGGCGCGCTGCTGCTCGCTGCGCTGCGGCAGGTCGAGCAGGAGGTAGCCGGGGTCGAGCGGGACGCGGGCGTCGGCCGGCAGCCGCAGCGCGACCGGCCCGGGGTGATCGCGCAGCACGACGCCGATCCCGATCTTGGTGTCCGGATCGTCGGCCCCGGCCAGCTCGAGGCCGTCGACGCACGGCACCAGGCCGCGCAGCTTCGCGCGGCGGAGCGCGGCCTCGAGCATCGCCGGGAGCCGGTGTGGGTCGCGCGGCATCGTGGTCAGATCGATGATGCCGAGCGAGCGCTGCGCGCGGGCCGCGAGCGACGCCAGCAGCGTGTGGCGACCGGAGCCGGTGCGGCCGCGCACCACGATGCGCGCCGGCTCGCCTTCGCGCGGGGCGGCGGCGTAGCGCAGCGCCTTGACGAGCACCGCGCGCGGCAGGTGGAGCTGCTCGAGATCGCGATCGGCGGCGCGGAGGGTCAGGTGCGGGTCGGGCTCGCTGTCGAGCTCGAAGTTCGCGATGGTGCGCACGACCACCGGATCGACCGACAGCGCGGCGAACGGGCGTTCGCCGGGGCCGACCTGGACCAGGCCGTAGCGGCGCAGCGGGCGATCGCCGTCGAGCTCGCGGCCGAGCTGCCCGGGGTCGCCGCCGAGCAGCTGACCGAGCAGCTGGCCGAGCAGGTGCTCGTCGACCAGCGGGCGGCCCGGATCGTTGGCCAGGATGCCGAACAGCCGCGCGAGCTCGCCGCGCAGCCGCGGCGCGACGATCGCGAACAGGATCGCGACCGCCGTGGGGCCGAGCTCGCAGTCGATCGCGAGCACGTCGAGCGGCGTCAGGTGCGACCCGCGCTCGTGGTCCGCCGCGACGACGCGCTCCTGGATCGAGCGCAGCCGGACGATCGCGGACACCAGCTCGTCGGGCTGCCGCCCGCTCGCGATCCGCAGCAGGCCGCCAACCTCGTCGGCGAACGGCGGCCGCGCCGGATCGGACTTGCTGATCCGGCCGCTGTCCCAGGCGTCGGCGATCGCGGCGGCGGCGAGCGCGCCGAACAGCTGGAGCCGCAGCTCGACCGCGTACGCGATCTGCTCGGTGGTCGCGGTCGGCGTGGCGGTGACCGGATCGAGGCGGACGAGCGGCTCGCGGGGCAGCGGCTCGATCGGCTCGGCGGCCGGCTCGGGCGGCGGCACCGGCGGCGCGTCGTTGACGATCTCGATGGTGACGCCGTGGCCGGCGCCGTTGCCGTGGGCGGCGCGCTCGGCGTGCTCGGCGCTCGGGTCGGCCGCGGCCTCGGCGGAGTGGTCGGCGGTGGCCGGCGGCGCGGTCAGCGCATCGATGCGCACCAGCTCGAGGCCGTCGGCGCTCGCGAGCGCGATGCGCTGCAAGGTCTCGTCGACCGCGAGCTCGAGCGTGCCCGACGGGACCGCGAGGTCGCGGATCCAGCGCCCGAACCGGAGGTCGATCACGCTGAGCCGATCGCCGGTGCGCGCGAGCGCGAGGCCGCGGCGCGCGGCGATCACGAGCTGGGTCACCGCGGGCACGCGCAGCTGCGTGTTCTGCGCGCCGTCGGCGACCTGCGCGACGGTGAGCCGCAGCTCGTTGCCCTCGGCGCCGCTGGTGTGGGCGGCGCGCTGCTGGACGAGCACGTAGAGCCGGCCGTCGAGGATGACCTGCGCGTCGATCGCGCGCGCGCCCGGATCGCCGACCGGCTTGCGCCACGCATCGCCGATCGCGCTGCGCCACAACCGGAGCTGGCCGCCCTGCCACAGCAGCCAGCGGTGCTCGGCGATCGGCAGGATCAGCTCGCCGCCGGGGCCGGGGACCTCGATCCCGGCGGGCGCCGCGCGGACGACGACCGGCAGCGCGCAATGCCACACCGGCAGCTGCGGGGCGATGCTCGACTGCAGGAACCGGCCGCCGGGCTCCACGTAGTCCACCGGCTCGTCGCCGAGCACGCGGCCGTCGCGCGCCGAGAGCCGCGTCAACCGCGCCGGCGCGAGCGCCCACAGCTCGTCATCGACCGGGGCGATGTCGAGGAAGCCGTCGAGCTCGGTCCGGAACCGGACGTCTCCGGCGGCGTCGTACACCGTGATGCCGGGCGCCTCCGCGGCGAGCAGGTCTCCGCGCGGTCCGAAGAACCGTAAGATGCGCCGCCGTCGGGTGTCTGCCACGAGCCGCGCATCGTATCAGGCCGGCGCGCGCCCGCCGATCGCCACCTCACTTCGGATCGGCGACCCGGAGGCGTTCCTGCGCGTGTCGCGCGTGCTCGCCGCCGGCCGCCGGCACGCCCCGGGGCCGGCTATTCCAGCACGTCCGAGATGCTGGTCGCGTTGATCGCTCGATCGAGCCAGCGCTCCAAGGTCGCGAGGTCAGTGCACGCTTCGATGCGCGCGTCGTCGTCCTTGCTTGGCGTGAGCTGCCGGCCCGCGAGTACCCGGCGCAGGGAGGCGCGTGTCGCGGCGAGCCGACCTTCCTGCTGACCTTCCAACAGCCCCTTGTTGATGAGCTGCTGCTTCTTCTGGGGGCTTGTTTCCAGGAGGAAATCGAGGATGTGCTGCCGCCGGGCCTCGATCACCGGATCCTCGACCGGGCCGAATCTCCAGAGCAGCTCCTCATGTGTCGGCATCGACATCGGTAGGCATTCTAGCATGTTCAGCACCCAGTCGAGCGGCCGGCGCGGTGCCACCCAGCGGCAGAAGTCATCCAGCGCCTGACCGGACCGGGCGAGCAGGAATGGAACCAACTCGTCGAGGAGCGGGAGCTCGTTCGCCGCGATCCACAGGAAGCTGTGCCCGTGCGGGTCGATCCAGTAGCAGCCCGGCGCGAAGCGCTCGGGCCTGCGCAGCTCTTGCAACCACGGGGGCAGGTACGGGGCCACGAGCCAGAGTGGCTCCTCGCCCAGCCATGACGCCTCCTCTTCCTCGAGCCGCTGTACCTCCCTGGCCTGCCGCCGGAGGAGGGCGCGCGCGACTGCCTTCCGATCGAGGTGGTTGCCGGCCAGCTTCAGCTCGATCATCACCTCGCCATGGGGCTGCGCCTCGGGCCACGGCGCGGCCAGGTGCGCCAGGAGGTGCGATCGGCGGATCATGAGGAATCCGTCGCTGGTCACCTTCTCCAGCCGGATCTCGGGCGGATCCTGCCACCCGGCCGCGCCCTCCGTGATGCGCTCCGTCTCCTCCGCGAACGTCCGTTGGGCGAACAGCTCCGGCTGACCCATGGCGTCGCTGATAGCAGACCTCAGCCGCCGTCGCCAATTGTCGCGCTCCCCAGGCGCTCTGGCTCCCCGGGTCGCGCCCTGCGCGGTCGCTCGAGCCGGCCGGCGTGGAGCTTCGCGCTTCTGGGAGGACGATGCTCCTCACGGTTCGTTCGTTCGTCCACGAAGGGATCCGAGGAGCTTGATCCCCGAAACGGCGACGCCGCGCCAGGCGCGTGGCCCCGGCGCGGCGTCCGATCGCAGGCGGTCAGCGGGTCATCGCTAGAAGCGATGCGTGAAGGTGATGATCTTGGTACCGCCGCTGCCGCTACCAGTGCCGGCGTCGCTGCCGCTGCCGCCGCCAGCGCCGCCGCCGCCGCCGTCGAGGCGCGCCTTGCTGGCCGTCTTGAGCTGCGCGCAGGTGAGCCCGGTCAGCGCCGGATCGGCCTCGAGGCCGGTCTTGATCGGGATCCTGTATTGTGCGCCGAACACGTCCGCGAACGTGTACGTCGTGGATCGAGAATTCAGCGACATCGACCACTTGCCGACCTTCACGCCATGGCCGGTCTCGAGGAAGTACCGCCACTGCGTGATGTACTTGTCGACCCCGTAGCGCTGTACTCCTCGCGATCGACGATCAGCAGCTTCTCGTCGTAGTCGAAGCCGCCCTTCTTGCGGCGGAACAGCTCCTGGGCGACGATCTTGTTGAGCACGGCGTTGCCGCCGGCTTGCAGCTGGGCCTTGGTGTAGTCGACGCCGTTGTAGCGAGTCTTGCCGCCGTTCTCACCGGTCGCGGCGAGCCAGTCGGCGTTCGCGAGGATCAGCGCCGTCATGTTGGCGACCTGCGTGGTGGCGTTCTTGACCTTCTTGAGCGGCAGGGTCTTGCGGATCGCCAGCGTGCTCGTCTTGAGCGTCGTGTACGCGACGTCGAAGTCAGTGGCCGGCATCTGATTGAGCTGTCCGGCGATGTACTCGAGGTGAGCGTCCTCGGCCCACTCGCGGAGATCGGCCTTGGTCGGCGCGGCCGGGATGCAATCCTTGAGGATGCCCAGCGCGACGAACTTGAAGTCGGCGTAGTCGGCATGATCCTTGTGCTCCTGGAGGATCTTCTTGCCGTTGAACGTCGAGAACTGATCGAACATCGCGATGCCCTGGCCCTCCTGGCCCGAGGTGGGCGGGTTCGTGGAGGGCTTGTTCGGGTGGGTCATCAGCTTGAACGTGCCGCCCTGATCGACCGCCATCGCCGCTGCCACGCCGGGCAGGTTGAGCGCGGTCGCCGCGACCGCCGGGATGGCGAATGCGGCGATGGTTCCGTCGCAGCTGGCCGCGCCGCACGCCGGGAACGTGACGGTGACGGCGTGGGGCGCAGCCGCCGCGCGCGTGACCCCCGCCGGGAGCTGAAGATACTGGCCCGCGGGGTTGGTCGCCATGCCTGCCATGATGCGGCGGTACGCCAGCAACTCCTGCGAGTGTGACTTGATCGCGCCCCCGTTGGGCACATTGGCGTACAGGCGATCGCGGTGGAACGGCAGCATGTTGCCCCAGCTGTCGTAGGCGTCCCAGTTGGGCCGCAGCTCGGAGCCGTGGCACGTGCGGCAGGTGTCGCGCTTGGCCTCCGAGTCGTCGCGGTAGACGATCGGGCCGAAGGTCGGGTCCCAGATCTCGTCGAACTCGCCGAAGTCGAACTTCTTGGCGGTGTCGTCCCACCGGATGTTCTCGATGAAGCGCTCGGTCAGGTTGCCGGCGTTGGTCTTGGTCGAGACGCAGTAGACGTCGGTGCTGTCCGTGCCCTGGAACAGGATCCGCGGCTCGCTCGGCGTCGCGGACTGCGCGCTCTCGGACTCCGTCATGAGGACGTAGTTCTGCAGGTGATCGTTGCCGAGGTTGGACACGAAGTCCTCGATCGTCCCGAAGTAGAACTCGCCGCTGGTCGAGTGCTGGTCCCCGATCGTCACCCGCGGCTCGGTACGCCCGCACCCCCCATACAGCAGCGCGCCGGTCATCATCACCGCCGCCGCGGCGGCCTTCGCAATCCTGTCGGTCTTCATCATGAACGGTACTCCTCGAGATCATCCCGCAAGGGGTGGAATCAGCCGTCGGCGGCTCCTGGGAAGCAGGGAGGAACCGCCGAGCGGGCGAGAGCCTCGCAATAAGCCGCTTCGTCGACAAGCTCGGCTGGGCGAGGCGCTCCTCATGTTTTCTTCCGTCGGTGAGTGGCGCCGCTAACCGCGTGTTCAACAAGCAGGTGCATTGCGGGGCGCAACCAGGGCAAGATGCGGTGTGTGAGGATCCCCACGCAGGCGTTGATGATGATCGTGGCCGCGGTGCTGGCAGGCCGGGGGGGCCCGGCGCTTGCCGACGGCGACGATAAGGTCCACGGGTTCGTGACGTATGGCAGCGGTGAGGTCAGCGGGCGCGTCGTCGACGACGATGGCAAGCCGATCGCGAACGCCGAGGTCCACGTCGTGGCCGGTGCCATGGTCGAGCGGGTCATGAAGGCCGACAGGGCCGGCAAGTTCAAGGCCAACGTGAGCGACGGCGGGACCTCGTGGTTCTTCGTACGTGGCCACGCCAAGATCGCCGGACCGTCGATCCTGTCATCGGAGGGCGACGGCGAGATCATCGAGATCCACGAGGTGATCCCGCCGGCGGTGATGCCCAGGCCGCTGTCGAGCCCGCGCGCGATTCCCGACTACACCGACGAGGCGATCGAGCACAACACCTGGACGCGTGCGTGGCTGATGGTCGATGTCGACGAGACCGGCGGCGTGCGGCAGCTCAAGCTCCTCCAGCGCCCGGGCTTCGGCCTCGATGCGATCGCGATCCGCAAGGGGTTCGAGCTGCGGTTCGAGCCGGCGCTCGATCGCGCCAAGAAGCCGACCAGCGCGCTGGCGATCTGGATCTTCGAGTGGCCGCCGTACTACTGGATGCTCGAGAAGATGGGGCAGGGCGACAACGCGATGACCCGCCTGCCGCTCGACGCCCGGCGCGTGCCGTGCCGTGGCTCGGGGCCGACGCACTCGACGTATCGCGACTGCTCGCGCCCGGAGCTGAGCAAGGCGATGTCGCAGCCGTGGGTCGAGCGGCCGAAGAAGAAGTGATCGGCGGTGCTAACGAACGAACGAACCGTGATGAGCATCGTCCTCACCAAGAACTCGAAGCTCGCGATCTGGTGCGCCCGCGCTCTTGAGGAGCGCGCCCCCTGGCGACGACCGCTAGGGTCTGCTATCGGCGAATGCTATGGGTCAGTCGGAGCAGCTCGCCCAACGAACGTTTGCTGAGGAGACAGAGCGCACGACGGCCGGCGCGGCCGGGTGGCAAGATCCGCCCGAGATCCGGCTCGACAAGGTGCAGAGCGACGGCTTCCTCGTGATCCGCCGGCCGCACGGCCTGGCGCATCTGCCCGCGCCGTGGCCGCTCGCCCAACCTCATGGCGAGGTCATGATCGAGCTCAAGCTCGCCGGCAACCACCTCGATCGCAAGGCCGTCGACCGCGCCATGCTCCGGCGGCTGGCCCGACAGATCCAGCGACTCGAGGAGCAGGATGCGTCGTGGCGGGGCCAGGAGCCGCTCTGGCTCATCGCCCCGCACCTTCCCCAGTGGCTGGACGACGTGTACCCGCCCACGCACGATGCGCCGGGCTGCTACTGGATCGAACCGCCATCGCAGAGGTTTCTGTGGATCGCCGCCAACGAGCTCCCGCTCCTCGACGAGCTGGTCCCGTTCCTGCTCGCCCGGTCCGGTCAGGCGCTGGATGAGTTCTGCAGATGGGTGGCGCCGCGCCGCCCGCTCGACTGGGTTCTGACCATGATAGAATACCTGCCGATGTCGATGCCGACGCGTGAGGAACTGCTCTGGAGGTTCGGCAAGGCCGAGGATCCCGAGATCGAGGCTCGGCGGCAGCGCATCCTCGACGTCCTCCTGGAAGCAAGCCCCCAGAAGA
>Ga0137459_1000384_pt1 | contig 15780 bp, 12 predicted proteins | sample EasRivERMGT700_2_FD_104908 | JGI IMG/M metagenome (GOLD analysis project Ga0137459, IMG submission 104908) | Soil microbial communities from meander-bound floodplain in the East River, Colorado, USA - East River MetaG ERMGT700_2 | ecosystem: Environmental > Terrestrial > Soil > Floodplain ...
AGGCGGTCGACCACGGAGCTGCTGCGAGTCGTATTCGAATGCGCCGAGCGCAGCGAGCCCCCCGTTCATCGTTGGTTTGGGGCGAGCGTGTCCCGTCCATCGAGCCTTTTTCTCCTCCGCCCTCTCGACCCGCTCTCGCCCGTCGCGCGTTCAACCACGACCCTTGCTCCCCGCGGCCTCTTCACCCGCGCCCTCGATGTCCGCTCCAGTTTCAAGCCGCGGCGGTTACTCGCCGCGGACGGCCGCCGGGAGCTCGGCGATCGGGCGGCGGCCCGCGAAGCCGCTGTCGAGCGTGTGCCAGAAGTCGATCCGAGCTTCCCCCGCCTTCCAGCACAGGTAGATGCTCTCTTCGCCGAGCCGGGCCGGGAAGTCGATCAGACCGCGATCGAGGTCCTTCAGCTCGCAGCCGATCGGCCCGAGCTCCGCCGCCAGCTTCTCGAGCTCGCCCTGGAGCCGCTCCATGCGGCGCTCGACCTGCTCCGCTTCGGCGGTCTTCGCGCCAGTCGCGAGCTCGCGCCGTTGCGCGTCGAGCCGGCGGTACTCGGCCGCCTTCGCGACGAGGTCGCCGACGACGCGCGTGACGAAGGGCAGGGTGCGGTTGGCCTGGGCGAGGGTGAAGTGGCGGGGATCCAAGGCGGGCGGGCTCCGGGTCAGAGGATGCAGCTTACGAAGTGGCCCGGCTCGACCTCGCGCTCGGCCGGCTTCGCGGCGCGGCACTCGGGCTGCGCGAACGGGCAGCGCGGATGGAAGCGGCAGCCGGACGGCGGCGCGATCGGCGAGGGCGGCTCGCCCGCCAGCACGATGCGCGCGCGCGCCTCGCCCGGCCGCGCCGCCGGCACGGCGCGCAGGAGCGCCTGCGTGTAGGGGTGGCGCGCGCCGCGGAGCACCTGCTCGGCGCTGCCGGTCTCCACGATCTCGCCCAGGTACATGACCGCGACGCGCCGGCTCACGTGGCGCACGATGGCGAGGTCGTGCGAGATGAAGAGGTAGGCGATCCCGTGGCGCTCGCGCAGCTCGACCAGCAGGTTCAGCACCTGCGCCTGGACCGAGACGTCGAGTGCCGCGACCGCCTCGTCGCAGACGATGAAGTCGGGCGCGACCGCGAGGGCGCGCGCGATGCCGATGCGCTGGCGCTGGCCGCCGGAGAACTCGTCGGGGCGGCGCGCGGCGGCGTCGGGCGGCAGGCCGACCGTCGCGAGCAGCCGGGCGACGCGCTCCTCGAGCTCCTTCCCGCGCGCGAGCCCGTGGACGACGAGCCCCTCGCCCACGATCGCGCCGACCGACATGCGCGGGTCGAGGCTCGACCAGGGGTCCTGGAAGACGATCTGCATGCGGCGGCGCAGCGCCCGCAGCGGCGCGCCGCGCAGCGCGCGCACGTCGGCGCCGTCGAAGGTGATCGTCCCTCCGGTCGGCTCGACGAGGCGCAGGATCGCCCGCCCGAGCGTCGTCTTGCCGCAGCCCGACTCGCCCACCAGCCCGAGCGTCTCGCCGGCCGCGACGTGGAGGCGGACGCCGTCGACCGCGCGCACCTGGCCGCGTACGCGCCCGAAGACGCCGCGCCGGACCGGGAAGTGGACCGTGAGGTCTCGGACCTGCAGCAGCGGCGGAGACGTCGGCTCCATGGCGGCGGGCGATTCTGCCGCGGGGCGCGTGCTCATGCGCCGTCGTCCTCGCGCGAGACGGGACAGGCGAGGCGGTGGTCGACGCCGCCGGACGACGCGATCGTCACGAGCGGCGGGACCTGCGCGCGACATTCGGCCAGCGCGATCGGGCAGCGCGGATGGAAGGCGCAGCCGGGCGGCCGCTGCCGCAGGTCGGGCACCTGGCCCGGGATGGCGGGCAGGCGGCCGTCGGCGGGCGTCGGCGCGTCGAGGCTCGGGCGCGAGCGCAGCAGCCCGCGCGAGTAGGGATGGCGCGGGCGGTCGAGCAGCCGCGTCGCCGGCCCGCTCTCGACGATTCTTCCGGCGTACATCACGGCGACCTCGTCGCACAGCTCGCCCACGACGCCGAGGTCGTGGGAGATCAGCAGGATCGCCAGCCCGTCGCTGCGGCGCAGGTCGGCGAGCAGATCCAGGAGCTGCGCCTGGATCGTCACGTCGAGCGCCGTGGTCGGCTCGTCGGCGATCAGGAGCGCCGGCCGGCAGGCGAGCGCCATCGCGATGCAGACGCGCTGCTTCATGCCGCCCGAGAGCTCGTGCGGCCACGCGTCGGCGCGCCGCGCCGGGTCGGCGATCCCGACCCGCTCGAGCAGGCCGATCGCCGCCTTGCGCGCGCTCGCGCGGTCGGCCCCTCGATGGAGCCGCAGCACCTCGCCGATCTGCGCGCCGACCGGGTAGACGGGATTCAGCGCGGAGGCGGGCTCCTGGAAGACGAGCGCGAGCTCGGCGCCGCGGATCTTCTGCAGCTCCGCTTCGGGAAGGCGCAGCAGGTCGCGCCCGCGCAGCTCGACCGATCCGGCGGCGATGCGGCCGCCCTTCGGCGCGAGCGCCAGCAAGGCAAGCGCGGTGAGCGACTTCCCGCAGCCCGACTCGCCGACCAGCCCGAGCGCCCCGCCCTCGGCGATGTCGAAGCTCGCGCCGTCGACCGCGCGGACCTTTCCGCCGAGGCCGCCCGGGCCGTCGAACTCGACGACCAGGTCGCGCACGCGCAGGAGCGGCGCGCTCACGCGACGCCCCTGCGCGGCGCCGCCGGCCGGCGGCGCAGCGACTCGCCGAGCGCGTTGATGCCGACCACCACGAGGAAGATCGTCGTGCCGGGCAGGAGCGCGATCCAGGGCGCCGTCTCGAGCACCCCCTTGCCCTCCGCCAGCATCTGTCCGAGCGACGGCGCCGGCGGTGGGACACCGAATCCGAGGAAGCTCAGCGTGAACTCGGCCAGCAGCGCGCCCGCGACGCCGAAGGTCGCCGCGACCGCCACCGGCTCGAGCGCGTTCGGCAGCAGGTGGCGCAGCGCGAGCCGCCAAGCCGGGACGCCGAGCGCGCGCGCCGCCACGACGAACTCCTCGCCGTGCAGCCGCAGGAACTCGGCGCGCGCGATCTGCGCCGTCGTCGTCCAGCCGACCACGCCGAGCAGCAGCGCGAGCGTGGTGCGGCCGTGCGGCAGGTAGGCGAAGACGACCAGCACCAGGAACATCTGCGGGAAGCAGAGGAAGACCTCGACGACGCGCATCAGCGCGAGGTCGACGAACCCGCGCCACGCGCCGCACGCGAGCCCCACCAGCAGCCCGAGCCCGAGCGCCACCGCCGTCGCCGCGATGGCGATCGCGAGCGAGACGCGCATGCCGTGCAGGAGGCGCGCCGCGACGTCGCGCGCGCTCCCGTCGGTCCCGAGCCAGTGGCGCGCGGAGGGCGGCGCCGGCAGCACGCCGGTCGCGATCGCCACGTCGTCCGATTCGAGCGGCCCGAATCCCACCGGCGTCGGCACGACCGCGGCGCGCCCCGCCGCGCGCGTCGCGCGCCAGTCGAGCTCGTCGAGGCGCGGCCGGCCCCCGCCACAGCACGCAAGCAGCGTGAAGACGAGCGCCCCCGCGACGGGCACGGCGACCGCGGCGCGGCCGCGCCGGCGCGCCGCCGCGGCGAAGGCGGCGCAGAGCGCGGCGAGCAGCGCGAACCAGAGGCGGTCCTCGCCCGTGAGGCAGCGCAGCACCGGGAAACGCAGCTCGCCGCCGAAGCGGCCGGCGAGCGGGAGCTCGTGGGCGAGCAGCGGCGCGAGCGCCGCCGCCGCCACCAGCGCGAACGCGCCGAGGATCGCGCCGCGCCTCATGCGAGGCGCACGCGCCGGTCGAGCAGCGCCTGGACGACGTCGGCGAGCAGGAAGCCCGCCATCGCCGCGACCCCCACCACCACGGAGACTGCCATCACCGTCGGATAGTCGCGCGCGAGGATCGCCTCGGCCGCGAGCTGCCCCATCCCGGGCAGGCTGAAGAGCTTCTCCACCGTCACGCTGCCGACCACGAGGAACGGGACGATCTGCCCGAGCAGGGCGACGATCGGCAGGATGCCGACGCGCAGCGCGTGGACGAAGAGGCGGCGCCGCTCGGGGATGCCGCGCGCCGCCGCCGCGACGAGGAAGGGCTTCGCGAGCTCGTCGAGCATCCCGGCGCGCGCGTAGCGGGCGATGCCGGGCAGCCCCGCCAGCGCGATGCAGGCGACCGGCAGCGCCGCGTGCCGCAGCACGTCGAGCGCCCCGGCGAGCCCGTGGTCGGGCGCGTCGGGCGAACGCAGGCCGATCATCGGCAGCACGCGCAGCGGTCCGACGCAGAAGAGCTTCATCAGCAGCGTGCCGAGCAGCAGGAGCGGCGTGCAGTGGAGCAGGAAGAGCAGCGCGCCGGTGGTCTTCTCGCGGCGCGTGCCGACGCGCGCCGCGCACCAGACGCCGAGCGGGACGCCGAGCCCGAGCATGAGCGTCACGCTCACGAGCTGCAGCCAGAACGTGACGCGCAGCGCGGCGCCCACCTTCGTCGCCACCGGCTCCGGAGCGATCCCGAGCGTCATCCCGAAGTCGAGCGTCGCGAAGCGGCGCAGCCACTCGAGGTACTGCACGGAGAGCGGCCGGTCGAGGCCGAGCAGCGTGCGCGTCGCCTCGATCTCCCGCTGCGATACGCGCGCCGCCCCCTCGGGGTCGAAGATCGATGCGAACGGGCCGCCCGGGGCGAGCCGCGACAGGAGGAAGGTGACGAGCGTGAGGCCGACCAGCGTCGGCACGCACAGGAGCAGGCGGCGCAGGAGCCAGGCTCTCACGAAGGGGGGCGCGCCTCAGGGCGCCGCGAACCACCAGTCGTGCCAGCGCGCGCCGAGACGGTGGATCTTGACGTTGCGCAGCTTGGTCGTCGCCAGCACGAGCGATTGCGGATTGAAGAGGAAGGTGGCCGGCTGGTCCTCGGCGAGCCGCCGGTGGAGCTGGTGGGCCAGCTCGAGGCGCTTGGCGCGGTCGAACTCGCGCCGCCACGCCTCGATCAGCCGGTCGCACTCCTCGCTGCGGTAGCCGCAATAGTTGCGGCCGTGGTCGATCGAATGGGAGTGGAAGCGCTCGAAGAGGTCGTCCTCGGTCGGGTCGCCGGTCCACCCCACCTGCGACCCCTCGAAGTCGTGCTTGGGCAGGTCGACCGTCAGGAGCTGCTGCGTCTCGACGCGGCGGATCGTCATCTCGACGCCGACCCGCTTCAGCTTCTCCTGGAACCAGAGGTTGCCGGCGTCGAGCGCCGGCGTCGTCGTCGCCGGCACCTTGAGCTCGAAGCGGAACGTCTTCCCGTCGCGGTCGAGGACCCCGTCGCCGTCGCGGTCGGCGAAGCCCGCCTCCGCGAGCAGACGCGCCGCCTGCTCCGGGTCGAACGGCAGCGGCGCGACCAACGGGTCGAGCTCGGCGGCGCCGGCCGGCCACGGCCCGCTGATCACGGCGGCGTGGCCGAGGTACTTGGCGTCGCGCACCTGCTCGCGCGGGAAGAGCAGCGTCATGGCGCGCCGCACGCGCGCGTCGCTGAACGCGAAGTGGGCGTGATTCCAGACCACGTAGATGCAGGACGCGAGGTAGTACTCGTGGAAGGTCGCGAGCTCGCCCCAGCGCGCGTCCTTCTTCAGCGCCTCCCAGCGCGACACGTCGTTCACCGTCGCGAGCGCGACCTCCCCCTGCTCGAAGAGGTCGGGGGCGCGGCTCACGTCGGTCAGGAAGCGGATACGCAGGCGGTCGGCGAAGTAGGGCAGGCGGTCGGCGGCGAACCATTCGGGGTTGCGCTCGAGCTCGACGTACTCCCGCTCGCGCCACGTGGTCAGGCGGTAGGGCCCGTAGCCGACCGGGGCGCGGCCGAGCGGGTCGGTCGCGAACTTGGCCGGGTCGTGCTCGCAGAGGTGCTCCGGCATGATCCGGAAGTTCGTCCCGAACTCGAACTCGGTCTTGAAGTAGGGCTCCTTCATCTCGACGACGAAGGTGGTGCGGTCGACCGCTTGCACCGACTTCACCAGCGAGAGGGCGCCGCGCGCCGAGAGCGCCGGGACCTTCGGGTCGCTCAGCATCTTCCAGGAGAACTCGACGTCGGCCGTCGTCACCTCGACCGGCGTCCCGTCGGGCCGCCCGCGCTGCCACTTCACGCCGGGCCGGAGCTTCCAGGTGTAGCGCAGGTGGTCGGCCGAGATCTGCGGGTGGTCGGCGGCGAGCAGCGGCACGAGCTCGAGCGTGTCGGGTTCGAGCTCGATGAGCGGCGGGTAGAGGAAGAGGCGGCACATCACCTCCTCCGGCTGCGTCCCGCGCGTGACGTTGTTCAGCGTCCGGTATTCGGCCGAGGTGTGCTGGGAGAAGGTCCCGCCGCGGCGCGGCTCCTCGCTCGAGCCGCCGCGCAGGCTGCGCCGTCCGGCGTCGGAAATTGCGAAGGAGCGCGGCGCCGCGACGTCCTCGCCGACACCGGACGACGTCGCGTGGACCGCCTTGGCAGGTGCCGGGCGGACGAACCCGCGCGTGACCAGCGTCGCGGCGGCGAGGGCCACGACCCAGGTTGCAGTGCCGTTCCGGACGACCTTCCGATTCAACTCGAGGGTCCCTCGCGAGGCGGGCCGCCGGTCCCGGCGGGGTCCGCCTCCCTATGCCGCCCGCCGCAACCCAGTCACGTCCCCGCCGGGCGCGCCGCCGCGGGGACGACGTCGATCCGTGCCGCCGCCCGGATCAGCTCCTTCAAGCGTACGGTCGTCTCGGCCGCGGCCGCGCGCAGCCGCGCCGCCCGCTCGAACGTCGCGAGCGGATCGCCGTGGCGCGCCGCGCCGTCGGCGAGCTCGGCCGCGAGGCGCCCCGGGTCGGCGGCGGTCGCGTCGGCACGCAAGACGATGCGGGCCAATGCGGCTTCGACCTGCCCGTCGTCGATCGCGTCGGCCGCCGCACACGCCCCGTCGAGCGCGCCGGCGAGCGTCGTCACCTCCGCCACTTCGCCGGCGAAGCCGACCAGCGCCCCCTGCCGCGTGGCGACGAGGTGGGTCGCGTCGCGGCCGGTGCGCGCCTCGAACCACGCGACGGCGAGCGCCACGAGGTCGCCGCGTTCGTCGGCGCGCCACGGCAGGCGGACGCCCGCCTCCCCCCCGCTCGCGCCCGCGGGGGCGTCGACGCGGCGCGCAGTCAGCGGCATCGGCTCGCGTGGGTCGCGCGGGACGACGCCCCGGGCGCGCGGGATCGTGGCGAAGGCGTGGAGTGCGGCGAGCTCGAGCGCGGCCGGCGTCCCCGGCCCGACCAAGGCCACCACCGCGCCCTCGCTGCCGACCCGATCGGCGAGGAAGGTCTTGAGCTCGTCGCGCGTGCGGCGCGTCGCGGTCGCGATCGCGCCGCCGTCGCGCGTGGTCGGGTAGGCGGCCTCGCGCAGCCGGTCGAGGACGCTGCCCGGTTCGACCTTGCGCTGCTCCAAGAACTTCTTGAAGCGCTCCTCCTCGACGCCGTCGGCGACGAGGCGCTTGGCGAGCTCCGCGAGCCCCGCCTCGACCAGGTCGGCCGGGAGCGTCGCGAAGAAGCGCGTCGAGTCGCCGCCCACCACGCTGCTCCAGCGCGGCAGCTCGAAGGTCGCATGTCCGGCCGCGAAGGCGGCCCACCCGCTGCCGGGCGTGACGGCGTCGTTGGCGTAGCCGACCGGGATCGCGACCACGACGGCGACCGTCGGAGCGGCCGACTGCGTGTCGGCGGCGGCGGCGGCGGCGCGCGAGACGACGACGACGCGCATCCCCGCCTCGAGGCTCGCCTCGTGGATCTTCGGCAGCGGCGCGGCCCCGCTCCCATCCGCGAGGACGAGCGCACCCATGACGAGCGCCCCGAGGAGGAGATCAGCGGGGTGCATGCGGGGCCGCCAGGGCAATCGCCTCGATCTCGACCAGCGCGCCCTTCGGCAGCGCCGCCACGGCGACGGTCGCGCGCGCCGGACGGTGCGTCCCGAAGAATTCGGCATAGACCTGGTTCATGCCGGGGAAGTGGTCCATGGTGGTGAGGAAGACGGTCGTCTTCACGACGCGGTCGGGCCCGCTCCCGGCGGCGGCGAGGACGGCGCCGAGGTTCTGCAGCGCGCGGCGCGTCTGCGCGGCGACGTCGCTCCCCTCGAGCTTCCCGGAGGCTCCGGGCTCGAGGGCCACCTGCCCGGAGCAGAAGACGAAGCCGCCCGCGACGATCGCCTGCGAGTAGGGGCCGATCGCCTGCGGAGCCTGCTCCGTCGCGACGCTCCGGATCGCTTCACCCCCCATGGGACCGCCCCTCCTGCCGGAGCTTCTGGATCACCTCGGCCCGGATGCACTCGGGCACCAGCCCTTCGAGGGTGGCGCCGAATCGGCCCGCCTCCCGGACCAGGTTCGCCGACACGAATGAATAAGGAAGGGACGGCATCACGAAGACCGTTTCCACGTCCCCCGCCAGGTGGCGGTTCATGTGGGCCATCGAGAGTTCGTAATCGAAATCCCCGGCGCCGCGCACGCCGCGCAGGAGGCAGCTCGCCCCGAGCTTCTTCGCGCACTCGACGGCCAGCCCTTCGAAGGAGACGACCTCGGCGTCGACCTTCGCGTCGTCGAGGACCCGGCGCACGAGCGACTGGCGCTGGGCGACCGTGAAGACCGAGCGCTTGGCCGGATGGATCCCGATCCCGACGACGAGGCGGTCGAAGAGGACGCGGGCGCGCCGGATGACGTCGAGGTGGCCCAGCGTGGGAGGGTCGAAGCTGCCGGGGTAGAGGGCCGTCGCCATGGGCGCGGGATTGTAGCCGCGCCGTCACCACCGCCCGGGCCGGGCGTCTGTTCCGGTCATGCCATCCGCGCGGTCCGTTCCGCCGCGGGGCGCCGCGCGGCCGCGCCCCCTGCCGCGGCTCTTCGCGGCCGCCCTCGCCGTCGTGGTCGGGGCGGTCGCTCCGCTCGACGCGGCGCCGCTCTGCGCCGCGCTCGGCCTCGCCGTGCTGCGCGGCGGCGCCGCGGTCGCGCTCGCCCCCTTCCTCGTGGCGGGCTTGGTGTCGCGTGCGGGGCCGCCCGCCGACGCGACCGCCCCGCCGAGCCGAGCCCCGCGCGACCCGGTCGAGGTGCGCGTCGTGGTGCGCGCGCTCGCGCCGGCGGTCGAGAGCGCCGACGGGCGCGCCCGCCAGCCGGTCGCGCTCGGGACGGCGCGCGGCGACCGCGGGACGGTCGAGGGCGAGCTGCTGCTGCCCGAGCGCGCCGTCGCGTTGCCGCGCGGCGTCGTGGCGCTCGCGAGCGGCCGGCTGCGCAGCGCCTGCGACGCGCAAAACCCCGGCACGACACCGCTCGAGTTCGACCTGCTCGTCGGCGGCCGCGCCTCGCTGCAGCCGATCTCCGATGACGCCTCGCCGTGGGAGCGCCTGCTGCGAGGCATCGACCGCGGCGCCGACGCGATCGCCGCGACGCTGCGGCGCAGGCTTGCGCCGGCGACGGCGGGATTCGCCGAGGCGGTCGTGCTCGGCCGCACGGCGCACCTCGATCCGGGCGTCGTCGATTCGCTGCGGGCGACCGGCGCGTGGCATCTGCTCGCGGTGAGCGGATCGCACGTCGCGCTGATCGCGGCGTGTTGCACGCGCGTCTTTGCTTTCCTGGCGCTGCCGGAGGGGGTCGCGCTGTTCGCGACGCTCGCCGCGACGCTCGGCTACGCGCTGCTCACCGGCGCGCAGCCGCCGGCGCTGCGCGCGGCGATCACTTTCGCGGGGGCGCTGCCGCTGTTGCGCGGGCGGCGGCCGGCGGCACCGCTCGCGTGGCTCGGCGCGGCGTTCCTCGGAGTCGTCGCGCTGCAGCCCGAGGCGGCGCGCGAAGCGGGCGCGCAGCTCTCCTTCGTCGCGGTCGTCGCGCTCTCGGTCGCGGCGCGCCACGGTCCGGCCCGCTCGCCGCGCGGCAGCGGACGCGGGCTCGACTTTTCGGGCGCGCTCGGCCGCACGCTCCGCTTCGCGTTCGCCGCCGGGCTCGCGACGATGCCGCTCACCGCGTGGCACTTCGGGACGGCCGCGCCGTGGTCGCCGGTCGCGACGCTGCTGCTCGCGCCGCTCGTCTCGCTCGCGATGGTCGCGGGGCTGATCGCGGCGGCGGTGCTGCCGTGCGTGCCGTTCGCGGCGCCGTTCGAGCTCCTGCTCGCCGGCCTCGAGCGCGCCGTCGCCTCGCTCGCCGCCGCCCTCGACGAGCTGCCATGGACGCCGTGGGAGCTGCCGCCGGTGGACGGCGGTGCGGTCGCCCTCCTCGTCTCCGTCTGGGTCGCGCTGCTGGCGCGGCGGCCCGGCGTCGCCGCGCTCCTCGCGACGGCCGCGTTCGCGCTCGAGGATGGCGCCGCAGTGAACGGACGGGCACCGACGCGCGCCGTCCTCCTCGCCGTCGGCCACGGGCAGGCGCTCGTCGTGCAGGAGGCGGGACGGACGCGCCTCTGCGACGGCGGCGGGCTCGGTGCGCCGCCCGGCTCGGATCGGCGGCTGGCGCGGATCGTCCGGGCGCTCGAAGCGGAGCGGTTCGACGCGCTCTTCCTGTCGCACCTCGACGGCGACCACGCCGACCTCGCGCCGGCGCTGCTCGCGGCGCGCCGCGTCGGCGCCGTCGTCGTCGCTCCGCCCGCGCTCGCCGAGCTGCGCCGGCGCGACGGTCCGCTCGCCGCCGCGCTCGCACGCGCGGCCGAGACGGCCGGCGTCGCCCTCATCGGCTGCACGGCGGGCGACGCGCCGTTCGGCGCGCGCGTGCTCTGGCCGCCGGCCGGCCGCGAATTCGGCGAGCGCAACGCGGGCTGCCTCGCGCTGCAGGTGGGCTGCGGCGGCGTGACGCTCGCCGTGCCCGGCGACCTCGAGGGCTACCCGCTGCTCGAGCTCGCGCGCGCGCCGTGGGGTCGGGTCGACGCGCTGGTCCTGCCGCACCACGGCAACCGCGGCGAGGACGAGGAGGGAGCGACGCTCGCCGCGCTGCTCGCGGCGCTCCGGCCGCGCCTGGCACTCGCGAGCCGCGAGTCCGACCTTCCCGCCGAAACGCTCGCGGCGCTGCGCGCGGCCGGGGTTCCGTGGCTCTCGACGGCGCGCGGCGGTGCGATCGCGCTCGCGGCCCTTCTCCCTGGGGAATCCCCCGATCGGACGCTCCAGATCGGGCGCGGGCGGGAGGCGGCCGAGGTCGATGCGTGTTTCCTCGGGGCGGCGCGTCGATAATCGGAGCGCCGCTCGCGCCAGAGCCGGCCCGAATGGGAGTCCCCGGATGTTGTTCCCGAGCCTGTGGTGCGCGCTCCTCGTCGCACCCGACGTGGTCGAGCTCAAGGACGGCACGCGGCTGATCGGCAAGATCGCGGCCACCAAGGACGTCGTGACGATCCGCACGCCGCTCGGCGCGCTCGAAGTGCCGGCCTTCGACGTCACGCGCCTGGTCAAGCGCTCCGAGCTGCTCCCCAAGCACAAGGCACTCGCGGCCGCCGCGGGCGACGAGGTGCGCGCCTGGCTGACGGTCGCCACCTGGGACCTGCAGCACGGCCTCTATCCGGAGTCGTTCGACGCCGCCGACCGCGCGAGCGCGCTCGCGCCCAAGGATCCGGCCGTCGTCACGCTCTTCGACCAGCTCTCCCGCGACGCCCTCCTCGACGACCTCGCGCCGAACGGCGCGCCCGCTGCCGAGGTGCGCGGCCGCCTGCTCGAAAAGCTCTCCGCCAAGAGCCCGGCGCGGGCCGCCTTCGCGCGCGCCGCGCTCGGGCGCGTCCCCTCCGACGAGCTCGAGCCGTGGCTCCTCGGACAACTCAAGAGTTCCCGTCCGGAGTCGCGCGCCGGCGCGGCGCGCCTCCTCGGCGAGATGGGCGGCGAAAAGGGGCTCGCGCAGCTGATCCGCAGCTCGCTCCTCGACGAGCACTCCAACGTGCGCGCCGCCGCGCGCGACGGCGCGGCCGCCTCGCACCACCCCGATCTCGCGTCGCCCTACTTGAAGGCACTCGCGAGCGGCGACGAGCGCATGCGCGAGCGCGCCTATCCGATGCTCGAGATGCTGCGCGATCCGCGTGCGGTCCCGGCGTTGATCGACGTGCTGAAGCCCAAGCCGGCGCCCGCCGGCGGGAGCGGCGGCTTCAACCCGCCGCACCAGCACATCTTCATCGGCGAGCAGCGCGCCTACGTGCGCGACTTCGACGTCGAGATCGCGCAGGGCGCCGTCATCGCGAAGCCGATCGTTGGCATCCTGCAGTCGGGCTCCGTGCTCGACGTGAAGGTCGCCGGCGTCGTGCAGATCACCTACGTCGAGAAGGTCGAGGTGGTCGACCTGCTGCGCCGGCTGACCGGGCAGCGGCTCGGCACCGATCCGCTCGCGTGGGAGGCGTGGTGGGCGTCGAGCAACCAGCAGCTCCCGCCGATCTCCCCGAGCGGAGCGCCGTGACGGCGACGCGCGCGTAACCGTCCTCCGCGACGGGCGACTCCTCCGGCATGGAGCCGGAGCCGGTCGCCGCAGAGGACCTCCACGCCTGCGAAGCGCTCGCCCGCGCGCACGGCGCCACGCTCGCCGGCCTCGCCGCCGCGCCGGTCGAGGTCGAGGTGAGGCTGCTGCGCGGCCTGCTCGGCCTCGTGAAGATCATCGGGCTCCCCGATTCGGCGCTGCGCGAGAGCCGCGAGCGCGTCGCGTCGGCGATCAAGGCGTCGGGGCGCGTCTTCCCCGAGCGCTCGCTCCTCGTGAACCTCGCGCCGGCCGAGCTGCGCAAGGTCGGGCCGGGGCTCGACCTCCCGATCGCGTGCGGCGTGCTCGCGGCGAGCGGGCAGCTCGAGCAGTCCGCGCTCACCGGAAGGATCCTCTTCGGAGAGCTCGCGCTCGACGGACGGCTGCGGCCGGTGCGCGGAGCGGTCGCGGTCGCGCTCCTCGCGCGGCAGCTCGGACGTCCCCTCGTGCTGCCGCGGGCGTCGCTGCCGGAGGTCGCGCTGGTCGGCGGGCTCGACGCGTGGCCCGCCGACGACCTGCCGGAGGCGCTCGCGCTGCTCGAGGGGTTGCGCGCGCCGCAGCGCCCGCCCGCGCAGGCGCCCGAGGCGGCCGCGCCGGCCGACGTCGCCTGGGACGCGATCGTCGGACAGGACCTCGCCAAGCAGGCGCTCGTGATCGCGGCGGCCGGCGGCCACCACGTCCTGCTCACCGGTCCGCCGGGCACCGGCAAGAGCATGCTCGCCAAGAGCCTCTCCGCGCTGCTCCCCGACCTCGACGAGGCGGGCGCGCTCGAGGTCTCGTGCATCCATTCGGCGGCGGGCCTGCCGGCGCGCGTCCGCTCGCGCCAGCCGCCGCTGCGCGCCCCCCACTGCTCGGTCACGCTGGCCGGCATGGCGGGCGGCGGCGCCGTGCCGCGGCCGGGCGAGATGACGCTCGCGCACCTCGGCGTGCTCTTCCTCGACGAGCTCCCGCAGTTCCGGCGCGAGGTGGTCGACCTGTTGCGCGCGCCGCTCGAGGAGGGGGAGATCGTGCTGGCGCGCGCGGGCCGGTCGCTGAAGTTTCCCGCGCGTTTCCAGCTGGTCGCAGCGATGAACCCCTGTCCGTGCGGGCGCGCCGGCGAGACGGAGCTCGCCTGCAGCTGCTCGGCGGCCCAGATCGCGCGCCATCGTCAGCGCGTGAGCGGACCGGTGCTCGACCGCATCGATCTCTCGGTGCACGTGCCGTTCGTCCCGGCCGAGGCGCGCCATCGATCCGACGCGGCGCTCTCGGCCGATCCGACGCGCCGGCGCATCGCGGCGCTGCGCGAGCGGACGACGGCACGTAACGGCGGGCGCTGGAACGCCGAGATCCCGCCCGGCGAGCTCGACGCGACCTGCGTGCTCGCGCGCGACTGCTCCGACTGGCTGCTGCGCACGATCGACCGCCTCCACCTGTCAGTACGCGCGCATCACCGGATCTTGCGCGTCGCGCGGACGATCGCCGACCTCGACGAGCGCGCCGAGATCAGTCGTGAGGATCTGGCGCGGGCGCTGTCGTTCCGGGAGCCCGATCCGGTGGACGCGCTGCAGAAGAGCTGAAGTCGAGCGCCTCCGGTGCGAGCGTGGCGCCGTCCTGCTCGCGACCGCGCAGGAAGAGCAGGACGCCCAACACCAGCAGCGCCGCCGCCGTGCCCGCCGCTCCCACCGTGAACGAGATCGGCCGGTACTCGAGCTCGATCTCGTGCGTGCCCGTTTCCACGACCACGCCGGTCAGCGCGTGGTCGACGCGGATCGGCGCCTGCTCCTTCCCGTCGACGAGCGCGCGCCACCCGCGGAAGAAGGTCTGGTTCACGACGAGCACGCCGGCGACGGGGGTCTCGACGTGGACGCGCAGCAGCTCCGGCCGCGGCCGCTCGCTGCGGACGAGCGTCGGCGGCGGCGGCTCGGCGGGCAGCGCCGCCGACGCGACGCGGGCGGTCGACGGCAGCGCGGCCACGTCGCCCTCGGCGTCGACGACCGCCACGCGCGACGGCGCGAAGTCGTCGGCCGCGAGCCGCTCGAGGCGGCGCGCCCGGTCCGGCTCGACACAGACGCGATCGGCGAAGAAGGCGTCGGGCAGGGCGCGCGGATGCTCGTAGACGCCGAGGTTCTCGCCGGTCTCCCTGCCGTCGTAGGCGAGCGCGAAGCCGAGCTCGGGCGGGAGCGGCCGGTCGACCACGATCCAGCGCGCGAGCAGGCCGGCGAGCGGCTTCGCGAGGAAGCGCGGATCGGGCGGATGGGCGGCGTCGGCGTCACGGTCGGGCAGGCCGTCGAAGGAGCCGACCTGGTTCCTGCTCGCCGCGTCGACGACGCCCGGCTCGAGCGCGTCGAGCAGCTCGCCCGTCTCGCGTACGATCAGCGCCTGGATCCCGTCGACGCTCGCCACGCCCCACTTCGAGGAGAGCGACGCGGGCAGCAGGAGGCGCGACGGGAAGCGCAGCGTGCGGCCGGGCGCTTCGGGCCGCGCGAGGAAGGCGACGACCGGCGTCGCGCGCCCCTCGGCCTCGGGCGGCTGGAACGGGTTGAAGCGCAGGCCGAAGCAGGCGAGGTCGGCGGCGCACAGCGCGAGCAGGAGCGCGCACCCGACGCAGGCGCGCCGGCCGCCGAACCACGGCGCGAACGCGGCTGCCGCGAGCGCGAGCGCCGCGGGCACGGCGAACGCCCGGTCGAGCAGCGGCCGCAGCGTCGCGAGGTGCGCCGGATCGACCGCGCCGCGGCACCAGGCCGGCAGCAGCGCCCGGCTCACGAGCAGCCCGGCGCCGCAGAGCGCCGTGACGAAGAGCCCGGCCGCGAACAGCGCGACGCGCGCGCGGCGGTCCCCCCGGCCCAGCGATTCGAGGCCGAGCGCGGCGAGCCCGGCGAGCGCGAACGCCGCGAGCAGCAGCACGCGCTTGGGGCTCCCGGCGCCGAGCCCGGGGATCGTCGCCAGGAAGAACGGCTGGAGCGGCGTCGCCGACGCGATCAGGAGCGCGAGCAGCAGCAGCGCCGCGCAGCCCGCGACCGCGGCGCGCCGGCGGCTCGCGACGGCGGCGACGAACGCGAGCAGCAGCGGGACGATCCCGGCGTAGAGCGTGTCTTCGACGTAGTTGTCCTGGATCTCGGCCGAGAAGAACTCGCGCGCGGGCGGCCACTCCTCGACGGTCGCGAGCCCCGCCTGCTGCAGCTCGACGGGGTGGCCCTGGAAGTCGGGCGCGACCAGCGAGACGAGGTGGATCGGCCGCAGCGACTTCGCGCGCGTGACGGCGGCGGGGAGGTTCTCGCTGCGCAGCGAGGCGGCGCGCAGCTCGGCGACCGGCACGAGCTCGACCGCGCCGAGCAGCCCGCCGAGCGCGAAGGCGGCGAGGTGCCAGCCGGCGGCGCGCGCGCGCACGCCGGACGCGGCGACGCGCGTGACGAAGGCGGCGGCGGCGAGCGCG
>Ga0137459_1000385_pt1 | contig 15768 bp, 13 predicted proteins | sample EasRivERMGT700_2_FD_104908 | JGI IMG/M metagenome (GOLD analysis project Ga0137459, IMG submission 104908) | Soil microbial communities from meander-bound floodplain in the East River, Colorado, USA - East River MetaG ERMGT700_2 | ecosystem: Environmental > Terrestrial > Soil > Floodplain ...
AGCGGCATGAGCGGAGGCTACGTGAGGCGCCCGAGGATGTAGTGGCGATGTCCGCGAAGCGGACAGTCTATACTCTCCGCTTGCTCTGAGTGGCTTTGCGCCAAACATTCGCAGAAGAACCGGAAAGGTCGTCCCCGGCACGAGCACGCTACTTGTCGGTCGCGTTCTCGTCCGCAAGCACGCGTCGAGCACGGCCCTCGTCGGCGTCATTGCCGCATCGCGGCGTGCGCGTGTGCATCTCGATCAGCCGCCGCGGATGCGGCTCCTATGACCTTGGCTCACGGTGCGTCCGGCATGGAGGGCAACGCCTCTCCATCGCGGGCCAGGTAAGCCACGGTCGGCACTCTGCCCTCTGCGGGCTCGCCGAGCAACGTCGCGAAGAAGCCGCCGTTCCAGAGGTGCGTCTCCGGGTCCATGAACGCGCGATGAACGTACTGCTGATAGTGGTCGAGATCCTGGTGCGCGGTCTCGATCCGGCACATCGACGCGCGGCACTCGATCGATCGAACCTCCGACGTCTTCGGGATCGCTCCGACGATCCGGGCCTCGGCCGTGCGCTGCGCGTCGGGGGCCCACGCCGGATCGGCGCGCTCACGGCTGAAGTAATCGTCGAGCCGCTCGCGGATCACGGCGGGCTCAACGCGCCGGATGCGGCCGTCGTCGCGCTCCGAATCAGCCGCGTGGGGATCCGGCGGAAGGGGCGGCGGCTCGGCCAGCGTCACGGCGCGGGGCGCGGGGCGCGGGCGCGCTTCGTCGCCGAGGACGCGCGGCGCTGGCTCGACCTCGGCCGTGACAACAAGGCGCCGCGAGCTCTCTGCGGACAGATGCCTCGGCGCGGCGGTAAACCATGCGATACCGGCGCCGGTGATACCGAGCGCCATGAGAGCGTGCCACGTTTTCATTGCATTCCTCCAGAGTCGACGGCGCAATAAGAGGCGGGGCGATCGTTCGATCACCTCGCGATCTCGTCGGCCAGCCTCAAGCCCAGAGCAGCGACAGCTGCCCTCTCACTGCCCCCAGCTCACCGTCCGCAGCTGGCCGCCCTGGTTGAGCCAGCAGGCCATGAAGGCCGGACCTAGATCAGGGACGTACGCGCCGCTCATCGAGATACTCGAGGGCGATCCGAACGTGGACAGGTAGACGACAGGCGAGGCCCAGTACGACGTGATGTACTGGTCAACGCCGAACGTCTGGCAGCCGACGGTGTTGGCTGCGGTCGCGCCGTACGCGGTCGCATAGCCCCACACGTAGCCGGATGTGTCGACGGGGAGCGCGATCTGGATTGCCCTCGCGTTACCGCTGCAGTTGTTGGTGATGGCGCCGTACCACTCGGTGAAGCACGCGCTGTCAGCGCTGTTGTAGGGCTTCGAGGCAGCGAACGGCGACACCGTGCGAGCGCTCGCGGATACAGCGCAGACGCCCAGCGCGATCAGAAAGGCGCCAATGGGGAACGTGCTCTTGACGATATGCATCATGGGACTCTCCTGTGAAGGTCATGGATCTCCGACGCTCCGCACTCCAACGGCGGCGCCGCCACATCACCATCAAGCAAGCAGCAGGCCACGCCTCCGGGCGGCTCGCCCGCCGGGCGAAGGAAGCGTGGATGCGCGGGCACCACGCGGTGCGAGCGCGCGCGAAATGGGCTGAGATCCGCGCGCGTTGACGGCTCTTGAACGATGACGACGCTAGAAGCGCGCCCGATCGACGCCCCTTTTCATTCGGTAGAGGGTCTCGAGTGTAACGGTCGAGACGGAGACTCCGTCGAATCAACTCGCTGGGATTCGAGGCTGGCGAAGTCGAACAGCTAACTACCTGAAAGCAGGTCAGCTGTTGGGGGAGCGGAAGGAACTCTGGTGCTCCTGAAGCTGCAATTCATTGTCGGGATGCAAGTGGTGCGGAGGGTCTCATGGAACGGCCCGGGTGCGCCGTAGCTCCGCTCCGGATGTGCGTCGAGAAACTGACTCATCGCTTCAAGCTCGAGGAGTCCACGTTCGCGGACACGAAGCGGCCCGACCTCGCCGGTCCGCAGGGCGGCGGGCGCACGAGATGACCGCCACCGCCGCGGAACTCCCGGGACGCGCGCAGTGCGCCGGTGATCAGACCGGCGTCCGCATCCGTGGACTTGCCCGCAGGGTGATGTCCGTGTCCATGGATCAGGTGCGGGAGCCTTGCATGGAACGTGCGGGACGCGCGGTGGTGATGCTGAGCGCGAAGTAACCCGGTCGAGGGCCTCCGTCGTTGAATTCGTCGCAGATACCACCGGACCTTTACCATCGAGGCCTCCAAGTTCCGCTACGACATGAGCCCCGGTGACTGGCATCCACGTCCGTGGACTTGCCCGCTTGGCGACGTCCGCGTCCATGGATCACGTGGGGTGTCGAGAATCCGCCCGCGTAGTGTTCGTGTAGAACTGATTGGGCAGAACTGGTGATTGCCTGGCGAAGCATCCCTATCAGAGCAATAGCCGCGACCCGTATACCGTCGATTGCTACGAGAAGGTGGGGTGCCAGGCGTCGTGGGCGCGGTTCGTCGCAACTTCGTGAGAACGCGGACGACGACCACGACGGACAAGGGCATGCTCCAGACCTGTGACATGGCATGCCGCGAGTTTGGCAAGGACTATGAGCCGACCTATCAGGGCCGGGCACTGAACTTCGTCGAGCAGGCTGGAGAGCTGGGTTTTGGCCTCGCCGACGTTGTAGGTCTTGATCACGCTTGAAGCGTACTTGGTCAAGCTAGTTTGGTCAACCTGCTCGCCGAGGGCGGACCGGACCAGAAGCTCTGGGCCGCCTCGAACTTCAGGCCGAGGTTCTTGGCGAACGGAAGGAAATCGCGATCCGGGATCGCGATATCGGGATCATAGTGTCTGCCCTTGACGTTGTTGTTCCCCTGGTCGAGGACGTCGGACCGGGCCCGGAGCCGTCATCATGATGAACGTCACGGCGACGCCCGGATCCCGGGCGATCAGTTGTTGACTAATCGGTTCCGAATAGCTAAGGTGTCGTCGTAACCAACCGAGAGGCCGCCATCAGCCGACCGCGAGAATTCGACGTGGAGAAAGCCATCGAGGCCTCCCTGGAGGTGTTCTGGCGCCAAGGCTACGACGGCACGTCCGTCGAGGATCTCCTGGCAGCCACCGGGCTGCACAAGGGGAGCCTCTACAAGGCGTTCGGCGACAAGCGTGCTCTCTACATCGCATCCCTCGAGCGCTACATGAGCTACATACACGAAGGCTGGAAGCAGGTGCGCGCCGCCAACCCGTCGCCGAGGAGCGTCCTCCGGCAATGGTTCCAGGGCCTGATCACGTACCAGGGCGCCTTCAAGGGCTGCTTCGTCGCCAACTCGTCGGCCGAGCTCGCCCCGCGCGATCCGGAGATCGCGGCGATGTTGCGCGGCTTCACGTCCGCCTTCCGGGCCAACTTCGCCGCGGCCATCGAGCACGGCAAGGAGCTTGGCGAGCTCCGGCCCGACGTCGATGCCAACCTCGCCGGCGAGTTGCTCGTCGTCGTCATGTTCGGGCTCCGCATCGTCGGCAAGCACTCGCCGCACACGCTGGGCCTCGTCGACGTCCTGCTTGCTTCCTTCGCGTGAGATCGCGAGCGGGCTTTTTTTTTGCTCCATTGTTGACCAAACGGTCACCAATGGCTTGATGTCCCGTCTGCCCCACCCAAGGAGAACCACGATGACCCAGATCCAGGATGCCTCTCGAAGCCTTCTCGTTCCGATCCGTCGCGCGCGAGCTTGGCCAGATCCCATGCGATGCGAGGTCCCTCGGGTTCGTGGAGCCGCCCGCGGGCTCGCGGTGCTCGGGATGGCCTTGAGCCTCGCCGGCGCTGCGTGCGGCGAGGAGCGCGCCGACTCGCCGACCGAGCAGGTGCTCGCCGCGCTGGGCGGGCGCAAGGCGCTGGCCGAGATGACCTCGCTGTCGTTCACCGCTACCGGCACGGCCGCCATGCCCAACCAGGCGCCCGAGCCTGGCGGGCTCCAGCCCGCGGTCCAGTTCGTCACCCGGCTGCAGTACCTGCCCGACGGCCGCCGCTTCCGCTTCGACCACCAGCGGACCATCCACTATCCGTTCGACACCGTCCGCACGTTCACCCAGATCATCGATGGGGCCGCGGGCTGGACCGAGGGTGAAGAAGGGGTGCCGTTCCTGTATCCGCCCGGCGACATCGCGCCCGACAAGGCGGCCGCCTACGCGACCTTCCACATGCTGCTCAACCCGCACATGCTGTTCCGGCAGGTCGTGGACGGCGAGCTCGTGGCCCGCGATGCAGGCCCGGTGATCCGCGATGGCAAGTCCTACGGGCGGATCGCGCTCGGCCTCGATCCGCTGGCGCCCACCGCGTTCGTCGACGAGGCCACCGGCGAGCTGGCCCGCCTGACCGTCACCGTGCACGACACCTTGCTGTGCGACGTCGAGCTCGAGGTCACCTACGCCGACTGGACCGAGATCGCCGGCGGGCTGCGCTATCCGCGGGCCGTCGCGGTCAACCTCCCGATCGGCACCATGTACCAGGAGACCCGCTCCGAGCTGGCCGTGAACGAGGCGCTCGACCGCGCGCGGTTCACCCTGCCGCCCGGGGCCACGCGGCCGGTCGATCCGCCGGCCGCGGCGCTCGGCGCGAAGCGGATCGTGTTCCACGAGATGATGTCGCTCATCGGCGTGCCGTCCGCGCTGTCGCAGACCACGGTCCACGAGACGGCGCTCGCCCCGGGCGTATTCTTCCTGGACGCCACCCACAACAGCCTCGTGGTCGAGCAGGCCGACCACCTCGTCCTCGTCGAGGCGCCGCTCGATCGCGAGCGCTCGGCGGCCATCGCGGCGTGGGCCGCGCAGAAGTTCCCCGGCAAGTCGATCACCCAGGTGATCGCCACCCATCACCACTTCGACCACGCGGGCGGGCTGCGCTACTTCGTGGCCGCGGGCGCCACCATCGTGATGCAGGCGTCGACCAAGGCGTTCTTCGATGATCGCGTGTTCGGGGCCAGCTGCACCGTGTTCCCCGACGCGCTGGCGGCTCATCCGCGGCCCGCCGACATCAGGACCGTGCCCGCGCTCGGCAAGCTCCGCCTCGACGACCCGACGAATCCGGTGGAGGTCTACGCGATCGACGCCGGCCACGCTAACGACATGGTCATTGCGTATCTCCCCGGCCAGAAGGCGCTGTTCAACAGCGACCTCTATATTCCGCTACCGGACGATCTCAAGCAGCTCGGCCTCGTGCCGTACTTCACGCCGCACGACGTCCGCGATCTCGCGGCCGGCATCGCGCACCACGGCCTGACTCCCGCGCTGATCGTGGGCGGTCACGGTGGTGTGACCGCCATCGAGGTCTTCCGCGCCGATCTCGCAGCGCTTCCCTGATCGCCTCACGAGACAGGACGACGATCGCGAGCCGAACGTCCGGCGCTGGCGCGAACGGCTCCAGGCCCGGCCTGGCTGGGCCGGCGCTTCGCCGGCGACCTTCCTCGTCCCGCAGGCAGGGGCGGGGCCAGGTGCGGCTCGATGAACGCGGCCGCGGTCGGTCCGCGTTTGTGGACGTGAGGCTGCCCGACCTCGCCGGTCCTGCGGGCGGCGGGCACACGAGATGACCGTCACAGCCATAGAATTACAGCAGGGGCGCGACGCCGTCGGCACTCCACATCGGTATCCGCATCGCTGTCCGCATCGGTGGACTCGCTGCCGGTGGCGTCCTCGTTCGTGGATCGCGGTTGGGTGACCGAAAAATCGGCCCGGAGTCGTCATCGTAACTACTCTCGTGTGCATGGACTCCAGCGAGAGCTTGTTGGGCGTGGTGGCCGAGCGCGACTTCTACCGGCGCCTCCTCGACCTCGGCGCGGCGAACGACATCGAGCCGCTGCTCGACGAGGCGCTCGCCCTCATCGTCGCGGTGACGGGCGCCCAGGTCGCCTACCTCGAGCTGTACGACGACGAGAGCGGCCCGCCGCGGTTCTGGAAGGCGCACCAGGTGGCGGACGCGCAGGTCGAGGCGATCCAGGGGGCGATCTCGCGCGGGATCATCGGCGCGGCGCTCGCGGCGGGACGGACGATCGAGACGCCGTCGGCCATGGCGGATGCACGGTTCCAGAGCCGGAGTAGCGTGCGGGACAACGCGATCGAGGCGGTGTTGTGCGTGCCGGTCGGCGCCGAGCCGGTGACCGGGGCGATCTACTTGCAGGGCCGGACGCGGCCGGCTCCGTTCGACGCGCTCGATCGCGAGCGGGCCGAGCTGTTCGCGCGGCAGCTCGCGCCGCTGGCGGATCGGCTGCTCGCACAGCGTCACGGACCCGCCCGCGTCGACCACACCCGAGCGGCGCGGGGCCGGTTTCGCTGCGAGCAGCTGGTCGGCCGCTCCGAAGCGCTGGCACGTGTGCTGCAACAGGCGTCGCTGGTGTCGCTCCTCGATGTCGACGTGTTGATCACGGGCCCGTCCGGTACCGGCAAGACGGCGCTGGCCCGCGCGATCGTCGAGAACAGCGCGCGGGCGCGTGGCGGCTTCGTGGTCCTCAACTGCGCGGCGATCCCGGAGTCCCTGATCGAGAGCGAGCTGTTCGGGGCCGAGCGTGGCAGTCACTCGACGGCGACCCAGCGCAGCAAGGGCAAGGTCGCCGCCGCGGACGGCGGCACGCTGTTCCTCGATGAGGTCGGCGAGCTGTCGCAAGGCGCCCAGGCGAAGCTGCTGCAGCTCCTGCAGGACCGCACGTATCACCCGCTGGGCGCGACGGCTGCGGTGCCGGCGAACATCCGGGTCATCAGCGCGACCAATGCCGATCTCAAGGAGCGGGTGGCCGCGCGGACGTTCCGGGCCGATCTGTATTACCGCCTGCACGTCCTGCCGATCGCCATGCCGGGCCTGAACGAGCGGCGCGAGGACATCGGCGAGCTGGCAGCCTACGCGTGCACCGAGACGTGCAAGCGGCTCCACCTGCCCGCGATGACGCTGTCGCGGCGCGCGGTGCTGCTGTGCCGAGACACCGAGTGGCCCGGTCACGTCCGCGAGCTGGCCCATGCCATCGAGGCCGCGGTCATTCGCGCCCACGGCGACGGAGTGACGATCATCGAGCCGCACCACATCGACCCCGGGATCTCGCAGTCGACCGATGGCATCCTGCCGCTGCGCGAGCTCGAGCAGCAGTGCCGGCGCCGGCACGTGCTCGAGGCGCTCGAGCGCACCGACTGGAACATCGTGGAGACCTGCCGGCAGCTGGATGTCGGCAGGTCTCATCTCTACAATCTCATCAAGCTGTATGGATTACGGCGCTCGGAGTGAGTGTCACAAGGGGAAGGGATTATCATGATAGAGTTGCTATTCATCGAGTTGGGGGCCGTCGTGACCGAGATCCTCGGTCCGAAGAAGTGTACCGTCGAGCCGTTCTGCGATCTGGCGAAGCCGCCGACCTTCGGCGCCGAGGGGCGGGTCGAGGTGGATCTCGCGCTCTCGGTCGAGGGCGTCCTGATGGACCGCGGATCGCTGGAATCCGTGGCGATCGCTGCGCGGAAGGCGTTGTACGATCAGCACGATCAGATGAAAAATTTGGGCGGCGAACCGATCGGTTGGAGTTGGCCGGGCGGCGGCTACGAAGGGATCCTGAGCGTCCATGAGGATGTCGTGAAGGCCAACGCGACGCTCGCCGCGGCCGTGGCCACGCTCCCCGGGCAACGCTGGGAGTATCAGGTCGTCGTCTCGATCGACGAAGCAACCGGAAAAGTCTGGCGGCGCTACCACGGGTTTCACGCCGAGATCATCCAGGACGAGGGCGACGTCCTCGTGCTCGAGGTCGCAGACGCCGGCAAGTCCGCGGATCCGAGCACGTCCAAGACGACGGTTCGATACAATCCGGCCGATACCACGAAGTTCTACACTGGCAAGCTGGTCGCGGAGAACCTCGTCAGAGGCGGCCCGTCGCCGCGCAGATCCGGCGCCGTGTTCATCGCCCTTGAACAGCTGGCGACGGGCGGCCCGTCGGTGCCCAAGCTGCCACCCGACGCCAGCTCGACGGAGGTTGATCGGCGAGTCGCACCTGGACGTCCTCTCACGACGGGGATTATCGTGGGTGCGCAGCGAACCGTGACCGCGATCACGGCAGACCCCCTCGACGGATTCCAGCGATTTGTCAAGGATGTGATGGAGATCGAGACGGACTGGCCCATCACGAGAAGCAACGACATCGCCAGCGTCAAGGCCCAGCGGAAACAACAGGTGCACGATCTGTTCGACGGTGCCGAGTGCGTGGACCTCGTGGGGCACTCCACGCCGATCAAAGGCTATCTCAAGCTCGGCGACTGGGTGCTGGATCCCGGCGAGGCCGAGCGTCTCGCGTCGTACATGCCTCCGAGTGTGAAGAGCGTGAGGTTGATCGGCTGCGCGACCGCGAAGACCAGCGACGGACGCGCCGCTGCCGAGGCCATCGCTCGGAGAGGGCTGTCGGCGTACGGCACGATCAACAACGTCTACACGACGCACTTCGACAAGAACGGTGTCAAGCGTGGCACCGGAGCGCCTGGGTTGAGAGCGTTCCTTCCCAGCGGGCCCCCTGCACGTCCCTCGCCGTCCCCGGTGCCACCGGCAGAGGAGGCGTCATCGCTCCCGGGGGCGGAGGGAGCATCGCGACCGTGGGTGGAGGGGGGAGCGCCACCGGTCTTCGGGATGCACGCGCCGGGCCTGGGCCTGGCCGTGCCAGGTCTACTCACCTGGCTCGGGCGATGCGCGTGGTCGGTGATCGCGGCACCGTTCGCGGTGCTCCTCTGGCTCGTCCGCCGCCTGTTCGCGAAGCCCGAGGTCCCCCACCGGTGGATCTCGTGGCTCCTCAGCCCCGTGAGCACCGCGATGCCGGGGTTGCTCACAGAGCCTCTGCTCATCTACGAGATCAAGGCAGGTTGGGAGATCTGGACACTGGAGATCCTGTTCGACTTCGAGTGTGCGCGCTTCTACTCGAGCACGGACTCCGATGCGAAGAAGGAGCGTGTGTACAAGATCCGCGGCTCCGCGCGGGACGCGAAGACCATGCTGGAGGCCTATCTTCCCGAGACGGCTCTGCGCGGCGCCGAGGTGAAAGACCGCGTCGCGTTGAGACGCCGCCACAAGGAGGCCGGCGAGCGCGGTGGTTCGCTGGAGCCATCGCCTATCGAGACGCAGGCGCCGGGCGAGATGGGGGAGTTGTCGCGCAGCGGAAGCCTAGCGAGTACCGGTTAGCGTTCAGCGGGCGCGTGTTCTGGATGGGCATGAAGTCGAGGAGTTGTGCGCTGTCCGTCTCTTGCCAGTTGGCGCCGCGGATGACGCGAAACGCGCTGTTGCCCTCGAGGACGGGTACGGAGAGCGTCCACTCGCTCACGTTGCCTGCAAGGTCGAGGACGCCTTCCGGGCTGACGTCGTCGGGGAACGTCCCCACGGGCGCGGGGCCCTCCGGAGGAACGCCCTTGAGCTTGGCGGCCGCACCGGGTCGCGGCGCGCCCCACGGGAGGTTGCGAAACGGGTACGGGTTGCGGGCACCGTTGGCGAGGGTAAGTCCTCCCCGGAGAGCCTTGTCCCACTGCTCGGAGGTCGGGAGGGTCTTGCCCAGGTAGCGGCAGTAGTCTCGTGCATCCCGCCACGGCATTCCGCTTGCTGGATAGGTAGGGTTGCCGGCGTCGCGGAGCTCGGCGGAGCCGGGATAAGAAAGGGGTGCAATTCCCGTAAATGCCGACATGGCACCGTAGATCCCGAAGGCAGCATTGGTGACCTCTGTTCGATCGATCGAGTATCGAGGCAAGTCCATCTCCACAGCAGCGGGCACGTCGACCGAGGCGGCGTAGCTGGACGGAGGCTCCCCGAGGCCGCCGGACTGGAACAGACCGGCGGGAATGTCGATGGTCCCGGCCGCGGTCGCCTGACAGGTCGGGAACGCGATGTGGAGCAGGCGATGCTGGTCGCGCAGGGCATAGCCCGGGAGCATGCGGATCGGAATGATCGACGGTGGGCACGGAGCGGCGTCGCGGCCGCGATGGTCGATGACGAGGAAGGCCGCGCGGCCGGGTGCCTCGATCGCATCAATGCGAGTCAGCCCGTCGGGGCTGATCTTCGAGGACTGCAAGGTCACCTCGCCACGTATCTCCCCGCCCGGGGTATCGAGATCGGAGGGATCGGGGTCGTGAAGCGCCCATCGCAGCTGCGGGAGGTCGGAGATCGGGACCCCGCGCGCGGTCAGCCGCTCGGCGTCCCAGTCGAACGGGGCCAGCTCGAGCTGGAAGTATCCGAGGTTCGCCGCGATCTGGGCCTGCTGGCGCTGCTGGGCCTGCCGGCTGCTCCACCATGTGCTCCCGAGGGCGGCGAGCCCGACGAGGACGAGCGCGATCGTGGCGCCCACCACCAGCCGGCGGCGGCGGTGGACGGCGCGCGCGTGCGCGACGAGGCGCACCGGTGTCCACAGCGGCGGGTCGGCGCTCGGGGTGGCGGCCGTGCGATCGCGCCACTCGCGCTCGACGACCTCGACGACCTCGGGCGTGGCGCGCAGCGCTCGCAGCTCGCTCACGGCGAGCAGGCTGGGCGCCTCGGGCCGAGACTGGCGGGCGTGGTGGCGGAGCATCTCGAGGGCGCGGCGGCGCTCGAGATCGTGATCGTCCATCCAGGCCTGGATGCGCGGGATCAGGCTGTCGTGGATCAGCTCCCAGCTCGCGTCGCGATGGCCGCGCGCGAGGCGGACGACCAGGCCGTGACGGCGCAGCGCCTCGAGCACGGTGGTGGTCGCCGCGACGCGCGTGGGGCCGGCGACCGTCGCGATCAGCTCGGCCTCGGTCGGCGCGGCCCGGGTCTGGGCCGGCGTGATGAGGTGCTTGAACAGCTCGCGCGCGATCGGCACCTGGTCGCGCGCCAGCTCGCTCTCGAGGACGTGGGTCAGGTGGCTGCGGACGATCTCGTCGATGCCGCCCAGCTGCTGGTACTGGCGGAGCGTGAGCGCCGACGCGTCATCGGGTAACGTCTCGTGGAGGCGGGCCCCGGCGAGCTGGAGGTGCGGTGGGTAGATCGCCTGGATCGCGCCCCAGCCCATCTCGGCGCCCAGGCTCGCGGCCGAGGCCGCCAGATCGGCGACCAGCTGCGCGAGCAGATCGTCGTCGATCGTGAGCCGGCGAGCCGCCAGCGGACGTACCAGGGCGTCGCGCGCGCCGGCCGGGGTGAGCGGCGGCAACCGGAGGATCGTGAGGCTGGGGGCGTACGGCTGGAGCCGATCGACGAGGCGGCCCAGGAAGTCCTCGCGAACGCTGAGGACGACCGCCTGATCGCGATCGTCATCGGCCGGCCCGCGGCCGAGCAGGGCCTGCAGGAGCGGCTCCGCCGCGGTCTCGTCGTTCGCGAGCACGGCCTCGATCTGATCGATGACCAGCACGCGCCTGCCCGGCGGGCGCGGCGTGGGGGACGTCCAGGCCTCGGCCAGCGAGGTCGCGTCGCCACCGAGCGCGGCGAGGATCGCGGCGCTGGGATCGCCCGGTCCGGCGTGGCAGGCGACGTAGCTGCCGTGGCCGCCGAGCGCTTCGAGGCGCGGCAGGAGCCCGGCGCGCAGGAGCGAGGTCTTGCCGACGCCGGACGGCGCCGCGTAGATCACGGCCGGGAGCTGGAGGACGTGATCGAGCAGGTGGGCGATCTCGCGATCGCGGCCGAAGAACCGATCGCGGTCGCGCTCCGAGAACGATCGCAGGCGCCGGAACGGCGGCGGTTGCGCCGGCTCCGGCTCGCTGCCGGCGGCGCTCGTCACGGTCCGGACGGACGCGGACGAGATCTCGGGGACGGCCGCGCCGTCGTCGCGTGCGGCGGTGAGCTCGCCGAGCGCGGCGGCGAAGTCTGTGGCGCGCGGATAGCGCGCGGCGGGATCGAGGGCGAGGGCGCGGGTCAGGACCGCACGCAGCGGTGCGTCGGTGACGCGCTCGAGGGGAGGCACGAACTCGCTGGCGCGCTGGCGACGCCACCCCGTCAGCAGCGTGAACAGCACCAGGCCGGCGGAGAACACATCCGATCGCTCGTCGACGCGATGGTGCGTGAGCTGCTCCGGTGCCATGTACTGCGGCGTGCCGCCGGCCGAGGCGGTGGTGGCGCCCGCGCGCGCCAGTCGAGCCAGGCCGAAGTCGAGGAGCACCACCCGATCGCCCGCGCTGCCCCGCGCGACGAAGCCGTTGCCCGGCTTGATGTCGGCATGGATCAGGCCGGTGTCGTGGGCGGCCGCCAGTCCCGCCAGGAGCTGGCGGATGAGCGCGATCGCGCGCGGCGGCGGCACCGGCCCGCGGTCGGCGAGCTGATCGAGATCCTCGCCGGTGAGCAGCTCCATCGCGAAGAACAGGCGCCCGTCGTAGGTCTCGTCGGCGTGGAACACGCGCACGACGTTGGGGTGGTCGATGCGGGCGACCGCGCGGATCTCGTCGAGGAACAGCTGGCCGTCGGCGGACCGCGCGTCGATGCCCGGCGGCAGGACCTTGAGCGCGACGTCGCGACCCATCCAGAGCTGGCGTGCTCGGTAGACCACACCGAAGCCGCCCTGCGCCAGCACCTCGTCGACGCGGATCTCGCCGCGCAGCACCGCACACGATAGATCGTCGGCCGGGCCCGGCGCCGTGGTGCCGGCGCCTGCGGGACGAGACCAGCCGAGCGCTCGCAGATCGTCGAGCGACGCCGGCCGGATGATCGTGTGCGGCCGGCGCTCGGCGCGCGCGCGCGTCAGCGGCGCGACCCGCGCGAGGTAGTCGGCGATGCTGCGGAGGGTCACGGTACCCGTCTCGGGATCGATCGCGTCGCCGCGAAATCCGAGGCAGAGCGCCTCGGACGCGGTGGCTCGATCGGACGCCTCGACGAACACGGTGTGATCGGTGGCCGGCGGCGCCAGCGCGGCGAGCCAGGACTCGACCGGCGGCGCCGCCTCGTCAGGTCGCGCCGACACGACGACGACGAGCTGCGGCCCCGACATCGTCGCGAGCCGCTGACCGATCCAGCGCAGCGGCAGGGTCGCCTCCTCGTGGTAGGCCCGGTACGTCGCCCCGGTGATCAGCGCGGGCTCGCTCGCCGCGCCCGTCACCGTCCCGGCGATCACGACGATGACGACATCGGAGGTCTGCCGGACGATCGCGTCGAGCGCGTGCTTGATGCCGACCCGCGTCGGCGCCATCCGCTCGTCGCCGGCGGGCGTGAGCCGGCGGATCGCCCACCGGCTCCGGGTCGATCGCAGCGTCTGATCGAGCTGACCGATGCCGTGGATCAGCTCGCGCACGCGCGCCGGCTGATCGGGATCGCTGCCGGCGACGAGCAGCGCCGCGCTCTCGGTAAGCACCATCGTGGATGCGCGAGAATCGCACAGGACTGGAGCAGGCAACCCGTTACGTGGTGGTCGCCGCCTGGATGGTGTTACTCTGGAGTGCGCGGCCGCGAGCTTGGGCCGAGAATCAGCCGGCAGGTCGAACGACGTCGAGCCTGTTGCCACACGCAAGGAGCTGACTCATGCGATCGATCTTGCTCTGCATCGTGATAGCGACCGCGGCTTGTGGTGGAGGTAGCTCCGCGCCGACCTGCACGGGCACAGGTTGCGTGTGCGCTGATACCTCGTGCAGCTGCATTGCCGGCGCCGACTGCAAGACGGAGTGCGGCGACGACGCGTGCGCGCTCAGCTGTTCCGCATCTGCAAAATGCAACGGCAACTCGACCGACGCGCTCACGGTGGTCTGCAACGATTCCTCCGAGTGCAAGGGCATCGGCGGCGACAGCAGCCAGGTGACGTGCACTGGTAGCTCCAACTGCGACTTCAAGCTGGGCGCCCGGTCCGCGGCGACGTGTAACACGAGCACGACGTGCAAGCTGCAGGTCGGTGCCGCGAGCACGATCTCGTGCTCGGCTGAGTCGTCGTGCAACATCAAGTGCGATGGCGACTGTCATGCGACGTGTGCCGCTGGCGGCGACTGCGCGGTGACCTGTGGCGTTGCGGCGAGCCCCGCGACGACGTGCGCCAGCGGCGTCTTCGCTTGCGGTCCCTGCTGAGGCGCACGTTGGCGAGGCCCCGCGTGCCCGTGACGCTCGGTCGCCGGCAACTTGTGAGCGGGGTCGCTATCGCAAGGAACGCGCCGCGGGAGCATTTGGTGGCTGTGGTTCGTGCGCACATGGATATACTCCGCGCCATGTGGGCGCCGATATCTCTACTCGGGCTCGGGCTCGGGCTGGCCGCGTGCTATGAGCCGACGCCCCTGGCCGGTGCACCGTGCACGCCGCCGCCCGCCGGGGAGGGCGCCTGCCCGCGCGGACAGACCTGCTCTCCGGACGGCGTGTGCCTGTCGCCCGGGGACCTCGGCATGCCCCCAGATGGGGGCGGGGGCATCGAAGCGGACGCACCGAGCGACGACCTCGACGGGGACGGCGTGAAGAACGCCGCCGACAACTGCCCGAAGGTCGGCAACCCGGACCAGGCCAATGACGACGGCGACGCGTTCGGCGATGCGTGCGATCCGTGCCCGCCGTTCCCCGATGGCGTGGTCGTCGATCCCGACGGCGACGGCGTCTCCGGCCTGTGCGATCCGTTCCCGCTGACCGGCGGCGACCACATCGCGCTGTTCGAGAGCTTCCGGGGCCCGGGGCTGCCCGCGGGCTGGGTCGCGTTCGGCACGTGGAGCTTCGTGGCGGGCGACGCGGTGGCGACGTCGGCCGATGGCGCGTCCAACTTCCTCACGATCGCGCATCCACACCTCGCGAAGACATCGGTGCTCACGCAGATGACGGTCGATGATCTGGTCGGTGGCGGTGCGCGCGGGCTCGGTCCGGTGCAGCTGTACCAGGCTTCGGCGGGCCGCAGCATCGTGTGCGAGCTGCTGCGCAACGGCAACGGCCCCAAGCTCTCGCTGTTCGACACCGGCAGCGGGATGACGCTCGGCGACGCCGACGCCACGTTCGACGTCGGCACCACGGCGCTGCTGACCAACCGGCGCGACGGCGCGGCGTACGAGTGCAGCGACGGCACCGCCAGCGTCCCCGGCACGACGACGTACACGACCACGGACCCGTCGCTCGGGCTGCGCGCGAAGAGCGCGTCCGGGCGGTTCGCGTGGGTGCTGGTCGTCGAGTAGCGGTCGCCTCGGCCAACGATTGAGTCGTCGCGACCCCCCAGGTATCGTGGCGCCATGCTGGTCGAGCACTTCGCCGCGGTGTTGTGGGTGACCGGGGCGTTCACGACGACGCCCCTGCTCCAGTTCCTCGCGCCGAGGCAGGTGCTCGCGCGGATGTATCGCATCGAGCTGACCGACGAGGCGGGGCTGTTCTTCGCCCGGCACTGGGGGCTGCTCGCCGCGTCGGTGGGCGGGCTCCTGCTGTTCGCCGCGGGACATCCGGAGCTGAGGCCGGCGGTGGTCACGGCCGCGCTCGTCGAGAAGGCCGGCATCGTCCTCGCGTTCGCGGTGGTCCGCCGCCGCCCGTTCGCGCGCGGGCTGCGCGTGGTGGTCGCGTTCGACAGCGCGTGCGTGGTGCTGTACGCGGCGTGGCTCGTCACGTCCTGACCGCGCCGAGGCTGCGGCGCACGCCGGGTTCGGGTAGGCTGGCGAAAGTGTCATCCGTGCGTGTCGTGGTGGAGCGGATCGTCGGGCCGGAGCGCGTCGCCGAGCTCGAAGACCGGGTTGCCCGCATTGCGGCGGCGGGCCGCACGTGCTGGCCAGAGGTCGAGCTGGCCGATGACGTGCTGGCCGAGCACCTCGCGATGCGCTACCGCGATGCCCCCGAAGATGGCGTGATGGAAGCGCACGCCGCGGACTACTACCTGGCCGTCGCGCTCGCC
>Ga0137459_1000386_pt1 | contig 15761 bp, 14 predicted proteins | sample EasRivERMGT700_2_FD_104908 | JGI IMG/M metagenome (GOLD analysis project Ga0137459, IMG submission 104908) | Soil microbial communities from meander-bound floodplain in the East River, Colorado, USA - East River MetaG ERMGT700_2 | ecosystem: Environmental > Terrestrial > Soil > Floodplain ...
ATCGCGCGCCGCGGCGATCGCGGCGCCCGCGGGATCGGCGTGCGCGGCGCCGACCACGCCGCCCAGCACGCGGCGGCCGCGCTGCGAGATCACCGTGACCTTGCGCGCGGCGAGCGCGCCGAGCAGCGTGCGATCGACCTGCGGCAGCTCGGCCCACAGCAGCACCACCGGCTGCCTGCCCTCGCTGACCATCGACACCGAGTGGACGCGCGCCAGCGATGGCTCCTCGCGAGGCACCGCGATCCGGCCGCGGACCTCGGCGACGCTCGCCGGCCGGCGCGGCGGCAGCTTGGCGAGGCAGTCGTGGCACACCGCCTCGACCGGGACCGGCACCGACACGAGCGCGCCGAGCGGCGGTGGGCGCAGCGCCGCGTGGGCGCGCTCGAGCGCCGACGCGTCGCCCAGGAACGGCGGCCGCCCGGCGCACAGCTCGTACAGCACGCAGCCGAACGCGTAGATATCGGCCCGGGCGTCGACCGAGGCCGCGTCGAGCAGCTGCTCGGGTGGGATGTACTCGAGGGAGCCGACCTGCACGCCGGCGCGCGTCGGATCATCCGGATCGCTGGGCAGCTTGCGCGCGAGCCCGAGATCGAGGATCGCGATCGAACCGTCCGGTCGCCGGACGAGGTTGTCGGGCTTGAGGTCGCGGTGCACGAAGCTCGCCGCGTGAACGCCGGCGAGCGCGTCGAGGATGCCGACCGCGATCTCGAGGGCATGCACGAGCGGGATCGGTGAGGTCAACAGCTCGCCGATCCCGTCCCCGGTGATCCGCTCCATCGCGATCCACGCGCGGCCGTCGTCGAACACGCCGTGGCCGTCGAGCCGTGGGACGATCGGCGCGCCGATCGCGCCGATCGCCTCGGCCTCGCGGGCCATCCGCGCCCGCGCGAGCTCGTGATCGGCGTGTGCGACCTTGAGCACGCCGTTCGGGATCTCCCAGACCGACGCGAAGCCACCGCTGCCGATGCACGCGCCGACCGGCCACGGCCACACGGGCGGCGCGCCGCTGACGTGGTGCACCTCGGGCGCCGCAATGCCTCCGTGCGTGAGGCACGCCCGCCCGACCTTCAAGCGACGGTGACACGTCGTACAGCGAGCCACGTGCTGACTCTACGCCGCTCGGGCCAGTGGCTCGCGCAGACATGATAGTGTTTCGGCCGCAGGTGTTTGCGAACGTCATCGAGGCGATGGTCGATGCCGTGTTGGTCGTCGACGTTGAAGGCCGCATCACGTTGACCAACACGGCAGCCGCTCAACTTACCGGCTTCTCGGTCGAGGAGCTGCGCGGCACGCCGATCGCGCGCCTCATGGTCGACGAGACCTCCGGGCTGCGCACGGTGGTCCGGCGCAGGATCGAAGACGGCGCGGTGCTGCGCCGCGAAGAGTCCTGGCTGGTTCCCAAGGTTGGCACCCCGATCCCGGTCTCGGTCACGGGCTCCCCCGTCATGTCGGACGGTGCCCTACAAGGCATCGTGCTGGTCGCGCGCGACATCCGCGAGATCCGCGATCTGCTCGCGACGAAGGAATCCGAGATCGCGCGCCGCAAGAAGGCCGAGGACGAGCTGCGCGCCGCGAACAGCTCGATCGAGGAGCAGCTCGAGGAGACCCGCAAGTCCTTGCTGTACGCCGAGCGCCGCGCGACGCTCGGCACGCTGGCCGGTGGCGTCGGTCACGAGCTGCGCAACATCGCGCAGATCCAGGTCGCCGCGGTCGACGAGCTGCTCGCCGCGCTCGCCGCGAACGAGGACGTCACCGCGCTGACCCGTACGCTCTTGCCCGATCTCGAGCGGGTCGCCGAGCACATCACCGAGCACGGCAAGCGGCTCATGCAGCTCGCGCGGCCCGGCCCCGATCACGTCGGCCCGATCGATCTCAACGCGGTGGTCAAGGACGTGATCGGGATGCTGCGCGGCGCCGGCAAGCTGCGCCGGCTCGCGGTCGTCCTCGAGGTCGGCCCCGAGCCGCTGATCGTCACCGTCAACCGCACGCGCATCGAGCAGATCCTCGTGAACCTCGTGGTCAACGCGGTCGACGCGATCGGCGAGCAGCACGGCTCGATCACGATCGCCGTGCACCCCAGCGGTGACGGCAAGCGCGTGGTCTGCGAGGTCCGCGACACCGGGACCGGCATCTCTCCCGATCACCTCACCAAGATCTTCCAGCCGTTCTTCACGACCAAGCCCGAGGACAAGGGCACGGGCCTTGGCCTGCCGGTGGCGCGTGGCATCGTCGAGAGCTACGGCGGCACGCTGGTCGCGACCTCGGTGGTCGGCGCCGGAACGACGTTCACGTTCGACCTGCCGCGCTAGCTTGCGAGGCTAGCGGCCCACGCGCGAACCGCCGCGCGAGCAAGCCGTGGACCACGAGCGTGGTGACCGCGACCGCGAGCACGCGCTCGATCGCGAGGTCCGGCGCCGCCGCGCGGATCGCGATCGCGGCGGTCGCGGCGGCTGCCGCGCAGGCGATCGGCGTGAACGCGCTGCCGATCAGACCGGCGCCCACCACCGCCAGCGCCAGCACGCCGAGCGACGCCGCGAGCGCCAGCCACGCGAGCGACGACAGCGTCCGGCGCTCGGGCTCGCCGCGCACCGCGGCTAGCGAAGCGTATCCGGAGCCTGCCCGGTGCCCAGCCTCGCCCCGCCGATCAGCTGCCCGGGATCAGCTCGAGCGCGGCTTCGCCGACCTTCTTGCCGCGCAGCACGCGGTAGTCCGAGCCCCACTGCTCGAGCAGCAGGGTATCGTCGCCCGGCGCGGAGTACAGCCACCAGCGGGCGCGCTCGACGTGACCATCGGGACGATCCTTCTTGAGCGCGCCGAGCGGGCCGAGCTCGCCGTGCAAGGCGCACGTCGCGGCGCCGCGCTTGTCGAGCGCGTAGCGCACCTCGCCGATCACGAGCACCTCCGGCGGGTAGCCGGCGATCTGGGTCGCCTCGTCCTGCGCGAGCAGCCGCATCGAGCCCGCGCCGGTGCGCTCGATCCCGACGATCAGCCAGCGGACGTCACCGCCGTCGACCACGCGCGCGCCGGTCCAGCGATGGCCGTCCTCGTCGTAGTTGATCATGCCCTCGACGAGGAAGTCCTTGCCGTCGATCGTCAAGACGTCGTCGACCCGCAGATCGCGGACGGTGCGCTCGAGCAGCTTGTCGCCCGCCGCGGGCAACGCGCGGGGCGCGCCGCCCGGCAAGGCCTTGCGGCGCTCGCTGGCCGCGATCGCGACGGCCACGGCGCCGCCGATCACGGTGAGGAGCACGAGCAGGATCCAGATCACGGGGCAACTATCCACGCACGCGCCGCGTCAACGCAACGCGGCCAACCGTGGGAATTGACGATCGATGAACCGGGGCTGCGCGCCTTGACACGTCATCGGCGCGCACGTAAACCGAACCGGCTCAACGCTCTCCTCTGGAGGAGCCATGGTCGCGGTACCGGCGAGTGAAAAAGACATCCTGCGTCGCGTCCTCGACGACGACGGGAAGCCGTTACCCGGGCCCCGATGCCCACGATGAACATCATCGAAGCGGTTCGCAGCGCGCTGCAAACGCAGATGCGCGCGGACCCGCGCGTGATCGTGCTCGGCGAGGACGTCGGCAAGTTCGGCGGCGTGTTTCGCGCCACGAGCGGGCTCTACGACGAGTTCGGCGGCGATCGCGTGATCGACACGCCGCTCGCCGAGGCCGGGATCATCGGCACGGCGATCGGCATGGCGCTGTACGGCCTGCGCCCGGTGCCGGAGATCCAGTTCGGCGACTTCATCTTCCCGGCGTTCGATCAGATCGTGAACGAGCTGGCGAAGTTTCGCTATCGCTCCGGTGGCCAGTACCCCTGCCCCGTCGTGATCCGCACGCCGGTCGGCGGCGGCATCCGCGGCGGTCACTATCACTCGCAGTCGCCCGAGGCGCTGTTCATCCACACGCCCGGCCTCAAGGTGGTCGCGCCGAGCAACCCCTACGACGCGAAGGGCCTGCTCCTGGCGTGCCTGCGGCAGAACGATCCGGTGCTGTTCATGGAGCCCAAGCGGATCTACCGCGCGAGCAAGGGCGACGTGCCCGACGGCGACTACACGATCGAGCTGGGCAAGGCCGCCGTCGTGCGCGAGGGCTCGCAGGTCACGCTGCTGGCGTGGAGCGGCATGGTGTCGATCGCCGAGGAAGCCGCGAACCAGGCCGCGGAGGCCGGGATCTCGGTCGAGGTGATCGATCTGCGGACGCTCATGCCGTTCGACATCGACACGCTTGTCGCGAGCACCCGGAAGACCGGCCGCGTCGTGATCGTCCACGAGGCGCCGCGGACCTGCGGGTTCGGTGCCGAGCTGATCGCATCGATCCAGGAGCGCGCGATGGCGTACCTCGAGGCCCCGATCATCCGGGTGACCGGGTTCGACACGCCGTTCCCGTACAGCCTCGAGCACGAGTACCTACCCAACGCGGATCGCGTCCTGGGCGCGATCCGCAAGACGCTGGAGTGGTGACATGGCGTTCAACTTCTACATGCCCGATATCGGCGAAGGCGTCGTCGAGGGCGAGATCGTCGCCTGGAAGGTCAAGGAGGGCGACCGGGTCACGCTCGACCAGCCGATCGTCGAGGTCATGACCGACAAGGCGACGGTCGAGCTGCCGTCGCCACGCGCCGGCACGATCGTCCAGATCAACTACCGCGATGGCCAGATCTGCCCGGTCGGCCAGGTCCTGGTCGTGATCGACGACGGCGCCGCGGCGTCGTCGAAGCCGGAGGCACCAGCGACGCCGCCCGCGCTCCACGCGGTCCCCGTCGCGCCGGGATCCGGGGCCGGCGCGATCCAGATCGTCGATACGACGGCGTCGCGCGCGCGCGTCCTGGCGACTCCGGCGACCCGCCGGCTCGCACGCCAGCTCGGCGTCGAGCTGGGCGACATCGAGCCGACCGGCAAGCACGGCCGGGTCACGACCGACGATGTCCGCGGCCATCGCGCGAACGGCGCCGCGGCCCCCGCGGCCTCCGCTACCCCGGCCCGCGCCGCCGCGACGTACGCGCCGAGCGCCATCGCCAAGGCCGGCGACGAGGAGCGGATCCCGCTACGCGGCGTGCGCAAGAAGATCGCCGAGTCGATGGCACGCGCGGTCCATACCGCAGCGCACTTCACGTACGTCGAGGAGGTCGACATGACCGAGCTCGTCGCCGTGCGCGAGCGCGCGAAGCCGCGCGCGGCCGAGCGCGGCGTGAAGCTGAACTACCTGCCGTTCATCGTCAAGGCGGTGGTCTCCGGCCTCAAGAAGTGGCCGCAGCTCAACGCCAGCCTCGACGAGACCACGCAGGAGATCGTGCGCAAGAAGTACTACCACATCGGGATCGCCGCCCAGGGCCCCCACGGCCTCGCGGTCTCGGTGGTGCGCGAGGCCGACCGGCGCTCGATCTTCGACATCTCGCGCGAGATCGACCGGCTCGGCGAGGCGGTCAAGGCCGGTACCGCGACCCGCGACGATCTGACCGGCGGAACGTTCACGATCAGCTCGCTCGGCAAGCTCGGCGGCGTGCTGGCCACGCCGATCATCAACTTTCCCGAGGTCGCGATCATCGGCGTGCACAAGATCGAAGAGCGACCCGCGGTGCGCGGCGGCCAGATCGTCGCGCGCCACCTGATGAACCTGTCGATCTCGATCGATCACCGCCTCGCCGACGGCTGGGACGGCGCGATGTTCCTGCAGGACGTCAAGGCGCTGCTCGAGGACCCGACGACGATGTTCATGGAGATGGTCTAGGGTGGAGGCCTACTTCGAGCTAGATGATGAGGCGAAGGCACGGGGCCTGTTCCAGCTCGTCCGCGAAGACGGCACCGCCGTCGACGAGGCCGCGCTGTCCGGGCTCGATCGAACGCTGGCGCGGCGGCTGTTCGAGGGCATGGTCCGGATCCGGGTGACCGATGCCCGCATGATGGCGCTCCAGCGCCAGGGCCGGATCGGGTTCTACGGCGAGGCCACGGGACAGGAAGCGGCCGTCGTCGGCTCGGCGGCGGCCAGCGAGCCGCAGGACTGGATCGTGCCCGCGCTGCGCGAGGCCGGGGTCGGCCTGTTCCGCGGCATGACCCTCGACTCGTACCTCGCGCAGATCTTCGGCAACGCGGAGGACTCGACCAAGGGCCGCCAGCTGCCGTGTCATCCCTGCGACCGCGCGCATCACTACGTCGTGATGTCGTCGTGCGTGTCGACCCAGATCCCGCACGCGGTGGGCATCGCGATGGCCATGAAGATCGCCGGCGATCGCGACAAGGTGTGCTTCGGCTTCATGGGCGACGGCGGCACCAGCGAGGGCGACTTCCACGTCGCGCTCAACTTCGCCGGCGTGTCGAAGGCCCCCTGCATCCTGATCTGCCAGAACAACCAGTGGGCGATCTCGACGCCCGGGACGGTCCAGACCGCGGCCGCGTCGATCGCGCTCAAGGGCATCGGCTATGGCCTCGAGGCGCTGCGCGCCGACGGCAACGACGTGCTCGCGGTCCACCGCGTGGTCAAGTACGCGGCCGACAAGGCGCGCCGCGGCGACGGCGCCACGTTCGTCGAGCTGGTCACGTACCGCGTCAGCGCGCACTCGTCGTCGGATGATCCGTCGCGCTACCGCGATGAGGCGGTCACCGAGCTGTGGAAGGACAAGCGCGATCCGATCCGCCGGCTCGAGACCTACCTCGTCGGGCGCGGCTGGCTCGCGGCCGGCGAGCGCGAGGCGCTCGCGCACCAGATGGAGGCCGAGGTGCGCGACGCGATCGCGCGCCAGGAGGCGATCGCACCGCCGGCGCTCGAGACCCTGATCGAGGACGTCTACGAGGAGCCGACCTGGCTCCAGCGCGAGCAACTCGCCGAGCTCGCCGCCGCGCCGCGCACCCGCGCGCCGCACCAGCACTGACGGCCCGGGCTACCTGTGCGCCGCGCGCAGCGCCGCCAGCACGGGGGTCGGCGGCGCGGCGTCGTCGTGGTGGTGCGCGACCGCGTCGATGACGGTCAGCGGCAAGCCCCATAGCCCGAGCAGGTAGGCGCCGAGCTCGGCGTGCGACGTGCCGATCACGCTGCGCTCGACGGCGGTCCGCGTCGCCCCGGGCTCACGCAGCTGCCGGATGATCTCCGCGTGCGCGTCCGGCAGCGCGCTCGCGATGATGATCTTGCCGATGTCGTGAACCAGGCCCGCGATGAACGCGTCGCCGGCGGCCGCGGGCGTGGCGGCCAGGTCGCGGGCGGTCCGCGCGATCTCGAGCGAGTGGTGCTGGAGCTCGGCGATCGAGAGGTCCGCCGGAACGCGATCGCCGGCGACCCCGAGCGCGTGCGACGCGAGCGCGAGCCCGCCGAGCATCTCGATGCCGATGCACGACACCGCCTCGGTGATCGAGCGCATCGGGTGATCGACATCGCGGACCGACGAGCTGGCGACCTGCAGGACGCGCGCGCACAGCCCGACATCGCGCTCGACCACCGCGGCCACCTCGTCCACCTCGACGTCGGGACTGCCGAGCATCGCGGCGAGCTCGTGATAGACCCCGGGCGCCGGCGGCAACACGCCGAACTTGCCGACCACGGCGCGCAGCGCGTCGCCGTGGAACATCGCCCGCAGATCACACGCGCGATCGATCGCGCCCGCGAGCTCGCCGAGATCGCACGGCTTGTTGAAGAACTGGTGGGCCACCGGCAGGGTGCGGACGATCGCGTTGCGATCCAGGAACCCCGACAGGATCATGCGGATCGTCGTCGGGTCGAGGTCGCGGATCGCCGCGAGCAGCGTGGCGCCGTCCATCACCGGCATGCGCATGTCCGAGACCACGACGTCGAACCCGCCGCGGCGGACCTCGGACAGCGCCGCCTCGCCGCTGTCCGCGAACGCCATGGTCCAGCGGTCGCGGTGCTTGCGCAGCGCCTTGCCCAGCCCCGAGAGCAGCTGCGCGTCGTCGTCGACGAACAAGATCCGGCGGTTCGGCGCCGCCGTCATGGCTTCACGCAAGCCGCGACGACGAGCATCGCCAGGATCGGGAGCAAACGCATATCTGGTGCCCTCATGGTGGCTGGCTCGGCCGGCGGGGTCGGAGCCGGTGCGGCGCTGTCGGTGTCGGATAATGATGTAGGTGGTCCCCCGGCGCGCGCGCTCGCCGGGACGAGCGACAGCAGCGCGAACGCCGGGCCAAGGACCAGCCTCATGTCCCCTGGTATCGGCCACCCGCGGCGGGCAAACAGGGCGGGCGAGCGATTCGCGATCAATCTCTGGGTCGACCGGCCGAACCAGCAGGCAGATGAAGCTGCGCGACCGGCTCTACCTGGACGGACCAGGGCACGGCGCGACCTTCACCGTCGAGCTGCCGAGCACGACAACCGAGAGGGCCCATGACCTCCACAACTTGCCACCGGCTCCTGGTGGTCGATGACAACCACGCGATCCACAACGACTTCCGCAAGATCTTCGCGCACCCCAGCAGCTCGGCTGGAGCGCTCGACGATCTCGAGGCCGCGCTGTTCGACACGCCCGCGCCGAGCGTCGATCTGCCGCCGCCGTTCGAGCTGGTCTCGGCGTTCCAGGGCCGCGAGGCGCTCGATCACGTGGTCGCCGCGACCGCCGCGGAGCGCCCGTTCGCGCTCGCGTTCGTCGACATGCGGATGCCGCCCGGGTGGGACGGGCTCGAGACCATCGAGCGGATCTGGCAGGTCGATCCGCAGGTCCAGATCGTGATCTGCTCGGCGTACTCCGACCACTCGTGGAGCGATCTGCGCGCCCGGCTCGGGCCCCGCGAGTCGCTGTTGATCCTGAAGAAGCCGTTCGACATGCTCGAGGCCGTGCAATGCGCCCACGCGCTCACCACGAAGTGGGTGCTCGCCCGCCAGGTCCGCGCCCACGTCGACGAGCTCGAGGGTATCGTCGCCGCGCGCACCCAGCAGCTGGTGGCTGCGAACACCAAGCTCGCCGAGCACATCCGGGTGCGCGAGCGGATGGAGACCGAGCTGCGGCTGTCGCAGAAGCTCGAGGCCGTCGGCCAGCTCGCCGCGGGCATCGCTCACGAGATCAACACGCCGATCCAGTACGTCGCCGACAACCTGCAGTTCCTGCGCGACAGCGTGCTCGCGCTGTCGACCATGGCGAGCGAGATGCTCGCCGCCGCCGCCGCCGCCCGCAGCGACGCCACCGCGCCGCTGATCGAGCAGCTCGGCACGCTCGCGTCCTCCGCAGAGCTCGACTACCTGACCCAGGAGATCCCGCCCTCGCTCGACAGCGTCCGCGACGGCGTGATCCGGATCGCCAAGATCGTGCGCGCGATGAAGGAGCTCACCCACCCCGGCCCGCGCGAGGCGACCGCGGTCGACCTGCCGCACGCGCTCCAGAACGCGCTCGAGGTCACCGCCGCGAGCTACCGCTACGTCGCGGACGTCGAGACCGAGTTCACGGCGATGCCGCCGGTCGTGTGCTTCGGCAGCGACCTCAACCAGGTGTTCCTGAACCTGATCGTCAACGCCGCGCACGCGATCGAGGACAAGCACGCCGGCCGCGGCCGCCTCGGGATCCGGACCAGCATGGAAGGCGACGCCGCGGTGATCGCGATCTCCGATACCGGGAGCGGGATCCCCGAGGCCCACCGCGACCGGGTGTTCGATGCGTTCTTCACGACCAAGGAGGTCGGGCGCGGCACCGGCCAGGGCCTCGCGATCTCGCGCTCGATCGTCGTGGACCGCCACGGCGGGACCCTGACGTTCGACTCGACGCTCGGCGCGGGGACCACGTTCTACGTGCGGATCCCGCTCGCCGGTCCCCGGCCGCCGTCGCGCCCCGCGGCCCACTGATCGGGCCCCCCGGCCGAGCGTGGCCGAGCGTGGTATGACGCGGCCATGCCCGAGCAACGTTTCGACGCCGTCGTGATCGGAGCCGGCCCCGGGGGGTATCCCGCGGCGATCCGGCTCGGCCAGCTCAAGCTCAAGACCGCCATCATCGAGCGCGAGTACATCGGCGGCGTGTGCCTCAACGTCGGCTGCATCCCATCCAAGGCCGTGATCCACGCCGCCAAGATGTTCGACAAGCTCGGCCACTCGGGCGACATCGGCATCACGATCACCGGCAAGCCGGCGCTCGACATGGCCAAGCTGCAGGCCTGGAAGGGCGGCGTGGTCGGCAAGCTCACCGGCGGCGTCCGCACGCTGCTCAAGGGCAACAAGGTCGAGATCATCGAGGGCCACGCGACGCTCGGCAAGCCGGGCGCCGATGGCCACCACATCACGGTCAAGACCGCCGCCGGCGAGCAGACGATCATCGCCAAGAACGTCGTGCTCGCGACCGGCTCGCGGCCGCTCGAGATCCCGGGCTTCGGGATCGATCAAGCGCGCATCATCGACTCGACCGGCGCGCTCGCGCTCACGGCCGTCCCGCCGCGGCTGATCGTGATCGGCGGCGGCTACATCGGCCTCGAGCTCGGCATGTGCTACGCGAAGTTCGGCAGCAAGGTCACCGTGGTCGAGGCGATGCCGCGGCTGCTCGGCACGATGGACAAGGACTGCGTCGCCGTCGTCGAGCGCAAGCTCAAGAAGATGGGCGTCGAGGTCATGCTGAATACCAAGGCCAAGGGCTGGGAGGACAAGGGCGATCGCGCGGTCCTCACGGTCGAGCTGGCGGACGGCAAGGCCGCCACGATCGACGCCGACAAGATCCTGCTGGCGATCGGCCGCAAGCCGAACAGCGAGCAGCTCGGCCTCGACCAGGCCGGCGTCACCGTCGGCAAGGGCGGCTTCGTCGTCGCCGACGATCACCTGCGCACCAACGTCGGGGGCATCTACGCGATCGGCGATCTGATCGGCGGCATGATGCTCGCGCACAAGGCGACCAAGGAAGGCGAGGTCGTCGCCGAGGTCATCGCGGGCCACCACGCCGCGTTCGACGTCCGCACGATCCCCGCGGTCGTGTTCACCGATCCGGAGATCTCGTCGACCGGGCTCACCGAGGACGAGGCCAGGGCCAAGGGCCACGCCGAGCTCAAGATCGGCAAGTTCCCGTTCGCCGCGCTCGGCCGCGCGCTCTCGGTCAACGATACCGATGGCTTCGTCAAGGTCATCGCCGACGCCAAGACCGGCGAGCTGCTCGGCGTCCACATCGCCGGCAACGGCGGCAGCGATCTGATCTCCGAGGCGACCCTGGCGATCGAGATGGGCGCCGTCGCCGACGATCTGCGGCTCACGATCCACCCGCACCCGACCTTGTCGGAGGCGATGATGGAGGCCGCGGCCGCGGCGATGGGCGAAGCGGTCCACATCATCAACCGCTGAGCCACGCGGCCGGTCGGCCGTCGTGAGCTCCTTGAAGTCGGGTTCGGGGCGCGGCGTCCTCGGTGCGCCGTTGGGGGAACCGGCCGCGCGGCGCCCGCAGTCCTGCCGGCGATCGCGATCCGTGGTAACGACAGATCGTGCGCGCCCTCCGCGTCGTCGACCTCGGCACCGAGCCGTTCCGCGAGACCTGGGCCCGCCAGCTCGCTCTGGTCGAGCAGCGCCAGGCCGACGCGGCGCCCGACACGCTGCTGCTCGTCGAGCATCCCCACGTGTTCACGCTGGGCCGCCGGCGCGAGGCCGTCGCCAACGTGCTCGCGCCCGGCGACGTCGAGGTGATCGGCATCGAGCGCGGCGGCGACGTCACCTACCACGGCCCGGGCCAGATCGTCGCGTACCCGATCGTGCGCTTGCAGCCCGACGAGCGCGATCTGCACCGCTACCTGCGCAACCTCGAGGAGGCGGTGATCGCGACCTGCGGCCGGTTCGGCCTCACCGCCGATCGCGAGCCCGGCAAGACCGGCGTGTGGATGACCGAGCGCGATCGATCGAGCACGCGGCAGGGGCCCCGCGCCACCCAGCGCCGCAAGCTGTGCTCGATGGGCATCGCGTGCCGCCAGTGGGTCACGTTTCACGGCCTCGCGCTCAACGTCACCGCCGACCTCGCCTACTTCCGGCGGATCAACCCGTGCGGCTTCGAGCCGTCGGTGATGACGTCGATGGCCGAGCAGCTCGACGCGCCGCTCGACGTCGCCGAGGTGCGCGGCGTCCTGGCCGACGAGCTGGGCAAGGCGCTCGGACGCACGCCCGAGCAGGCGCGGCGCGGCACGTAGGCCGGGCTCAGCCGGTGCGGACCGAGAAGTCGCGGACCGAGACGATCTGCTTGGTGTCGAGGTCGGCGAGGAAGCTGCGGCCCGAGCCGATGCGGCCGTCGAACGCGAGCAGGTACCAGACGTCGAGGGTCCAGCGCTCGTGCTCGGTCTCGCACGGCGGCGTCCACGATACGGCCTCGAGGTCGCCCAGGTAGGTCGGCCGCGACGGTGAGGCCGAGACCAGCTTCTGGTACTCCTCGCAGCCTTGCACCAGCGTCACCGCGGTCGCCGCGTCGCGCGAGGCCACGGTCCGGCGCCACGCCGAGGTCAGCCGGCAGCGGCCGATCTGGCCGGCGGGCGACAGCTCGATCTCGTAGGCCTCATCGGCGGCGAGGCCGTCGAAGTCGGGGACGTCGAACTCGGGGTACTTGTCGCGCTCGGCGATCTGATCGAGCCGGTCGTCGAACGCCTCGTAGCCGGCGTCGAGCGTGTCCTCGCCGTAGTAGCCGTAGATCCGGAGCATCAGGTTCTGCGACGGCAGCCGATGATCCCAGTCGACGATCGAGATCGCACCGGCGTAGTCGTGGCGGAACCGCTGGAGCGCCGGCAGCGCGGCGGCCACGCGGGTCGCAGCGCCCTCCTCCGCGAGGAGCCCTTGATAGGCGACCCTCGGGTGCAGCCGGATCTCCTCGGCGACGAACGGGCGTAGATCGGACGACACCTGGATCGATTGTACACGTGGATCGGTCCGCATGCGCCCGCGGGCGTCAGCGAACCGCGTGCTCGAGCGCCTCGATCAGCGCCCCCAGCCGGTCGCCGTCGAGCTTGAGCCGTGCCGGATTGACGACCAGCCGCGACGAGACCGGCGCGACCGTGTCGATCTCGACGAGGCCGTTCTGGCGCAGCGTCTCGCCGGTCTGGGTGATGTCGACGATCCGGTCGCACAGGCCGGTCAGCGGGCCGAGCTCGATCGCGCCGGACAGCTTGATGACCTCGGCGGTGATGCCCTTGCGCTGCAGGTACGCCCGGGTCGTGCGCGGGTACTTCGTGGCGACCCGCAGGTGGGCCTGGGCGCGATCGCTGTGGTCGTCCCACCGCCCGCGCCCGGCGCCTGGCGGCGACGCGGCCGGCTCGGCGCGGTCCGCGCGGTCGTCACGCTCCGCGACGATCATCCGGCAGCGGCCGATCGCGAGGTCGAGCGGCTCGAACAGGTCGCGGCCTTCCTCGTCGAGCACGTCGCTGCCCGCGACGCCGACATCCGCCGCGCCGTGGGCGACGTAGGTCGGGACGTCGGAGCTGCGCAGCACCAGCACCCGCAGCGCGCCGCATTCGTGCACGAGCCGCCGCGAGTCGCCCAGGACCGACGACAGGTCGTGGCCGGCGCGGCCGAACACGGCGGCGGCTTCGTCGAGGATGCGGCCCTTGGGGAGCGCGAGGATGATCGGGCGAGTCATGCAGCCTGGGGAGCCTGGGGAGCCTGAGAAGCGTGACAGCGTGGCAGCTGCGCGCCCGCGCTGCTACTGCTTGGCGCGCTTGATCTTCGCACCCACGGCGCGCAGCTTCTTCTCGATCGCCTCGTAGCCGCGATCCAGGTGATAGACTCGCAGGATCTCGGTCTTGCCGCCGGCGACGAGGCCGGCGAGGATCAAGCTCGCCGAGGCGCGCAGATCCGTCGCCATCACCTGGGCACCGGTCAGCTTGGCGCCGCCGCGGACCACCGCGGTGCGGCCGTCGATCTGGATGTCGGCACCCATCCGGCCGAGCTCGGGGACGTGCATGTAGCGGTTCTCGAAGATCATCTCCTTGATCACCGACTGGCCCCGGGCGACGCACGCCAGGACCATGAACTGCGCCTGCATGTCGGTGGGGAACCCGGGGTGCGGCTGGGTGACGATGTCGACCGCGATGGGGTCCGCGCTGCCGCGAACCCGCAGCCCGCCCGCCTCCGCCGCGACGTGGGCGCCGCTCGCGCGCAGCTTGCCGATCACCGCGTCGAGGTGCTCGGGGCGCGCGCCCTCGAGGAGGACGTCGCCGCGCGTCATCGCCGCGGCCACGGCGAACGTCCCGGCTTCGATCCGGTCGGGAATGATCGCGTGCTCGATCGGGTGGAGCTCGTCGACGCCCTCGATCGTGATGATCGCGGTGCCCGCGCCCTGGATCCTGGCGCCCATCTTGTTGAGCACGAGCGCGAGCTCCTCGACCTCGGGCTCGCGCGCGGCGTTCTCGATCACGCTGCGGCCCTTGGCGAGCGCGGCCGCCATCACCAGGTTTTCGCAGCCGGTCACGGTCGGGACGTCGAGCACGATCGTCGCGCCCTTGAGCCGCTTGCACTCGACGTCGACGTAGCCGTGGTCGAGCGTGACCTTGGCGCCCATCGCCTGGAGCCCCTTCAAGTGCTGATCGATCGGCCGCGCGCCGATCGCGCAGCCACCGGGCAGCGAGACCCGGGCGCGGCCGTAGCGGGCGACGAGCGGCCCGAGGACCAGCACGCTCGCCCGCATCGTCTTGACCAGCTCGTAGGGCGCCTCGAGCTTGGGCTTCTTCTTCCCGGTCGGCGACGCGATGGTCAGCTGCGTCTTGTCGCCGTCGACCTCCCAGCCGAGCATGCGCAGCAGCTTGGCCATCGTCTGGACATCCGCGAGCCGCGGCACGTTCTTGTAGGTCGACGCCCCGCTGGGCAACAGCGCGGCAGCGAGCAGCGGCAGGGCTGCGTTCTTGGCGCCGCTGATCGGGATCTTGCCGACCAAGCGAGCGCCACCCTCGACGACGATTTTATCCATACGGCACCGACGGACGTAGCACGTAACCAGCGACAGGTAATCGTCTGGCCCGCGCGAAGCGAAGCTCCAGCCGCCGAAACAACGCTCCGACGATCGCTCGCGATTGCCGGCCGGTGACCACGTGCGCGACGTCGGGTGACCCGCGCCGCCGGCTGGCGCTGGTCGGCGAAGATCGCCCCGCTTGCTCGATCGGTCAGTGCCAGTACAGGTTCGCCACCAGGTTCGCCGACGTCGCGAGCTGGATCTCCTTGAAGCTCTGCGTGAAGTTGAGCGAGCCTCCGACCGCGCCGCTGATCGAGAACCACGGCGTGAGGTTGCGCTCGAGGCCGAACGCCGCGCCCGCGTTGATGCCAAGCGTGTCGCTCGCCGCGGTGTCGGCCCAGCTGAGCACGAGCTGCGGCTCGATGAACGAGCGCAGGTTGTTCTTCGAGCTGTACATCCGGTAGCCCGCACCGAGGGCGAACCCGAACAGGTTGGTGTCCACGGCGCCCCCCATCGCATCGACGGTGTGATTGCGATGAAAGTTGAGCCCGACGATGACGTCGACCGCGGCCTTGTCGCTGAGGAAGTACACCAGATCGACGGTCGGGACCCGCTCGGTCGTGGTCCCCAGGATACTGCCCGCCACGTTGCTGATCAGCGTGAACGGAAACGCGAACCCCAGCGTGCCCTTGTGGAACGCCTCGTCCGGGCCGCCGGGGGCGGCCGGGGGCGGCGTGCTCATGTCGGTTTCCTGGGCATGCGCGGCGGTGGCCGTCGCGATAACTAGCGCGCCGATGAGTGCGATCGTCCGTGTCGAGAACATCTAGGACCCCCAAAATGCGGTTGATGGGGGGATTGCATCCCACCTGGCGCCGCGGGGCCAATTTTTGGACGGCTCGATCCCAGCCCGATCCCAGCCCGATCCCAGCCCGATCCCAGCC
>Ga0137459_1000388_pt1 | contig 15724 bp, 17 predicted proteins | sample EasRivERMGT700_2_FD_104908 | JGI IMG/M metagenome (GOLD analysis project Ga0137459, IMG submission 104908) | Soil microbial communities from meander-bound floodplain in the East River, Colorado, USA - East River MetaG ERMGT700_2 | ecosystem: Environmental > Terrestrial > Soil > Floodplain ...
ATGGAGGGCGGTGCCATCTCCACGACCGGCCGACGTTCCACCACCCGGCCGTGCAATCTATCTCGCGCCCTGCCCCACCCCGCGGCGCTACGCTGCGCGTTGACGTCGGGCCTCCGCAGCGCAGCCGGTCAGATCCACTGCGACGAGCTAGTCGGCCGCGAAGCAGTAGAGTGATCCGCGCCCGCCCGTCATCATGAATGCCGCCGTGGAGCAGCCGCGCGAGACGTGCGCCGCGCTCCACGACATCGGATCGGTGCCGCCGCCCATCCGGTCGAAGTGGCCGACCTGGGCGCCGTTGCCGGTCTCCACGGAGCTCGTCCAGTTGGCGCAGTGATTGCCGCTCGACACGCCCGCGGCCGTCGAGCCGGTGAGGATGTCGTGCTGGTTCGGCATCTCGCCGAAACCTGGCACGGTGGCCCCGGTCTCGTCGAGGCCGGTCGTCTTGGAGATCAGGTTCATCGCCGGATCGTGGAGCGCGGCCACCGACGCGGCGATCATCACGCCGTTGCGGTTGAACCACGGGCCGGTGCCGATCCGGTCCTTGGCGTTGACGGTGTCGGTGCTCAGGTATGCGCGCCACTGCCGGTTCGCCGAGGTCGGGACCGCGGCCACCGCCTTGGCCTGGCAGAATTCGTCGGCGCCCACGAGCCCGTCGGTGTCGGCCAGGGTGCGCCGGAAGTCGCCGCCGCTGGGGCTCCCCGCGCTGGTGATGAAGAAGCTGAAGGTCGACGCCGGCGTGTCGCTATCGGCCGGGTCCGCCGCGTCCTTTGCCGGCGAGCCGCTGCCGCAGCCGGCAGCGAGTGGCAAGAGCAGGAAGATCAGGGATGTCCGCATGGCGGGACCATCGCACGAAAGCACGGGCGTCGCGCCCGTGGTGGTCGCCGCCTCACGCAAGGCCTGCCTGATGGCTACGGAGGCGCTTCAGGTCCGTACACCCGCATGATCGACCAGGATCCCCGCAGCGCAGTCCTCGAGCTTCTTGCGGTGGCCGTCGAGAGCTGCGGGTTGGCCCGAGCGCCGCCATGCGTTACCGAGGATTTCATGTCGTTCTGGCGGGCTCGCGGCGCCTGTACGGGAGAACCGATGGTGCCCGTGACCGTCAATGCCATTCGTTGCCACTCGTCGCAAGTCCTCGAAGGTCTCCCCATGAACGTACTCACATTCACGCTCGACCGCGTCCGCCACCCCGGCGGCTGGTCTTTCTCCTCCCATGCCTGCACGCGTCCGCTCCTCGCGCTCTCCCTCCTCGCCGTCGTCGTGGGGGCCGGTTGCGGCGATGATCCCGGTGGGGCGCGCGTCACGATCCAGACCGGCCAGCCGCCCGCGCTGGTCGCGTTCCGCGACGAAGCCAGCACGGAGTGGCAGACCCTGGCCACCTCCGGCACAAGCACGTTCGAGGTCGCCGCGACCGGTCCGTACCGGGTGGTCGTCGCCTGCGAACGCTTCGGCGATTGGCCCTCGCTGTGGATCACGCAGTACGCACGCACGCCTGCGGACGAACCCCTGATCGAGCACGATTGCACGGGCATCGGCGGTCCCTTCGTCGCGCGCGGCCAGATGGTGCAACCCGGCGAGGTCAGCCTCGGCAATATCGGCCACGGCAGCACCAGCTCGAACTGGAGCTTCGAGATCCCGACCGCCGCCGGCTCGGTCGAGCTCGTCATGCTGTTCGGGAGCTTCACCGTAGGATTCGACCGGCTCGGGATCCGCCGCGACGTCCAGATCGCCGGGAACACGCAACTCGCATCGATCGATCTCGCCCAGGAGCACACCGAGGCGCTGGTCCCGACGCGGTTCACCACGGCGAACCTCCAGCCGAACGAGCTGCTGTCCTCGCAGACGCTCCTGTTTGCCGGCAACACGATCGCACCTCTCCAGGCTTCGTACCCCCTGGACCGGTCGGAGTGGGACACCAAGCTCGCGCCCGAAACCATGCTCCGGGCGACGGATCACCAGAACGTCCGGATCTACGCCGCCGAAGCGTCCAGCGGGGCGCTCTTGCAGCGCCGCTTCCGCGGCGTCAGTCGCGACGTCCACCTCGGCGATCCGACGTCGGTGACGCTGCCGGAACCACTCGGTCCCGTGACGTTCGGGATGACCACCGACCGACTCGCCGCGACGTGGTCGACGCTCCCCGAGCACGACGACCTCTGGCTCCAGCGCACGAGCTTCTCGTCCCAGTCGTGGAACTTCCACGAGATCGTGCTCAGCCGCACCTTCGTCGACGCTACCGGCGCGACGAGCGCCTCGCTCGATCTCACCGGCGTCCCCGGCTTCAAGCGTGAATGGCGCCATGATCCAACGCTCCCGCAGTCGCGCTTGTTCGTCGCGAGCCGCGGCGCCTCGGTCTACAACCGCGTGTACGCGGGGGTGAGCGAGCCGATCGACACAACGTCGTCTGCCCGCGCGTTGCCGGTGAACGACGCCGCCCCCGGTGGCTTTGCGGCAGATGCGATGGGGCCGTCTCTCACCGGCACGCCCTGGGGGCGGGCTGCCATCACCCGTCGCCAGGCACCGTCGAGCGCGATCGCGCGATGAGGTGCTGCCCCACGCCTTCGCTGCCGGCATGATCGACCACGATCTCCGCGGCGCCGGCCTCGAGCTTGTGGCGGTGTTCGTCCGACACCGGCTGCTTGGTCCCGGTGGTCGGGTGCGTCGCGACGTACACGGTCTCGGCGGTGACCAGGGGCGCCGAGTCCGGCCACCGGACGAACTCGGTGGCCAGCGTGAACGACGTGGTCCCGACCCGGACCGTGTGCACGCGCGCCTCGATCACCTCGTCGAACCGCCCCGGCGCCTTCCACTCGATCGTCTGACGCACCAGCCGCCAGTCGATTCCGGACACCTCCGGATCGACCGAGCCGAACAGCCGCCGCGTGTACTCGGTGGACGCGAGATCGACGTACTCGCCCCAGCGCGCGTTGAACACGATCTTCTGCGCATCACACTCGTGATACCGGATGCGAAACAGGAACCGGAACGACAGGGGCGCGGCCATCGCCGCTCATCATACGTCCCCGGCGCGGGGTCTCCGGCGTGGGCCGCGGCTCAGACGAGCTTGACCAGCTGCTTGCCGAAGTTCTTGCCCTGCAGGAGGCCGAGGAACGCGCCCGGGGCGCGCTCGAGGCCGCTGGCCACCGTCTCGCGGTACTTGAGCTCGCCGGTCGCCACGCCGGCCGCGAGCTCGGCGAGCGCCTTGGGCCAGCTCGCCAGCTGCTCCGAGACGATGAAGCCCCGGATCGTGAGGCGCGACACCAGGATGAGCTCCGGATGCGCGAGCGGGATCGGCGCGCCGTCGTAGCCGGCGATCATGCCGCAGATCGCGATCCGGCCGAACGGGTTCATCCGCGCCATCACGGCGTCGAGGATCATGCCGCCGACGTTCTCGAAGCAGGCGTCGACGCCGCCCGGGGTCGCGTCGCGCAGCGCCGCCTGGAACGCCTCGGGGTCGGGTGCCGCCTTGTAGTCGACGCAGGCATCGAAGCCGAGCTCGCCGACGACGTAGGCGCACTTGTCCCGGCCGCCGGCGATGCCGACGGCGCGGCAGCCCCTGGCCTTGGCGAGCTGGCCGACGACCGCGCCGACCGCGCCCGACGCCGCGCTGACCACGACGGTCTCGCCGGGCTTCGGGTCGCAGATGGCGTGGAGGCCGTACCACGCGGTCACGCCGGGCATCCCGACCGCGCCCAGGTACGCCGACAGCGGGATGCGGGTCGCGTCGACCTTGCGGATCGACGGCGCCCCGCCATCGACGTCGGCGATCGCGTAGTCCTGCCAGCCACCGATGCCCACGACGTGGTCGCCGACCGCGAAGCTCGCCGACCGGGTCGCGACGACCTCGCCGGCGGTGCCGCCGATCATGACCTGGTCCAGCGGCTGCGGCGCGGCGTAGGACTTCTGATCGCTCATGCGGCCGCGCATGTACGGATCGAGCGACAGATAATGGTGGCGGACCAGCACCTGCCCGGCCACGAGCTCCGGCACCGGGCAGGTCTCGAGCCGGAAGTTGTCCTCGCGCGGGGCACCATCGGGACGGGAAGCAAGGACGAAGCGTCGGTTGGTGAGGGTCATGGAGCTCCTGGGCGGCGGGCGCCGCAGCTTACTGCAGCAGCCAGACCTTGGTGCGCAGATCGGTGGTCGGCAGCGGCGTGGCGTGCAGGTGCTGAGCGGCGAGGATCGCCGCGAGGTCGATCGGCCAGCGCGTGAACGACACCGCGTAGCGATTGCGATCGGCCGGCAGCGGACCCTCGAGCAGCGCGGAGGCGAACACCTCGCAACCCGAGTGCCACATCAGCTGCGGCACGATCATCGCGACCGCGGAACACGGCCGATCGCCGGTGTGCGCGCGGATCACCCGCGCCGCCTCGCGGATCGGCGCGCGCTCGTCGTCGACGTGGCGATCTTGCAGGACGACCGCGATCGCGGCGCCGAGCCACGACAGCCAGATCAGCCCGAGCGCCAGCCGGGGCCAGTCGAGGCCCGCCAGTCGGGGCCACGCGAGGTGCGCCAGTCGGGGCCAGTCGAGGCGCGCCAGCCGGTCGACGCCGAGCACGACGAACAGCGCCGTCGCGACGTACACGTAGCGCGGCTGGCCGTGGCTCTGCAGGCCGAGCGACACCAGCTGGGCGATCGCGACGATCGCGAGGTACCACGGCGCCCGGCGGCGGACCCGCGCGAGCCCGACGAGGCCGGCGATCGCGACCGGCGCGACCAGCGCGCCGTAGAACAGGAACGGGTTCGACGTCAGGTAGGTGACCAGGCCCTCGCCGACGTACGCGCGCCGCGGCATCCCCGCGCTCACCTTCAGGATCCCGAACGGCGAGCCGGTGGCGTCGAGCGAGCGCACCAGGTGCGGGACCACGAGCACCGCCAGCGCGACCACCATCGCGAGCACGCGCAGCGGCCGGGCGGCGACCGCGCGCCACCACGTCAGCGCCGCCGCCGCGATCGCGAACGCGACCACCGGCGCGCTGCCGTAGCGGGCGTAGAACGCTGCCGCGAAGATCGGCCCCGCCCAGGCGATGCGCCAGCGCGGCCCGCCGTCCCGATCGAGCTCGCCGACCACGATCGCGATCCCGCCGAGGATGCACGCGGTCGCCGGCAGGTCGCTGAGCAGCTCCGCGCTGCGCAGCACCATCGGGTGCGCCCCCGCGATCAGCGCCGCCGCCCACGCCCCGGTGCGCGCGTCGAACGCGGCGCGCCCGACGGCGAACACCGCGATCACGACGCCGGTGCCGAGCACCGCGCTGGCGAGCCGGAGCTGCCACGCCGCGCCGCCGAGCGCGATCCCGAGCCGCGCGATCTCGACCGTGCCATCCGACCGGTAGAGCCACGCGCCGGCCGGCGCCCCGCCGCGCGCCGCGATCGCGAACGCCGCCTCGTCGTGGCCCAGCGAGGGACCGAGCACGAGGCCGAGCACCGCCATGGCGCTCCACGCGAGCAACGCGGCCGCCAGCAGGCGTCGGTCCGTGAGCCACGGCATCGGCGGCGTTGGTAACATCGGACGGCGGGCGATGCTAGCTCACCGGCGCGGACCAGGCGTCAGCGCGGACACGGATCGCTCACGGGGCCGACCGCGAACGAGACCGAGCGCAGGATCGGCACGTGCTTGGCGATCGCACGATCGAGCTCGTCGGTGCGCGCGCCGAACGGGTACGCGTACGCCGTGACCGGGTAGCCCGCGTCGCGCAGCACCTCGATCGACGGCAGCGCCTCGTCGGCGAGGTACGCCCGCAGGCCGTGGTCCTCGACGTAGCTGGGCGCGCGGAGGTGGCGCACGCTGTGGGCGGCGATGTCGTGGCCCGCGTCCGCGAGCCGGCGCACCAGCGCGTGATGGTCGTCGGACATCGCGGCGTAGCGGCTGATGAAGAACGTGACGCGCGCCCCGTAGCGCTGGAACAGCGGCTGCGCGTCCATCCAGTACGTCACGCCGGAGTCGTCGAACGACAGCGCGAGGCCGGGCCCGGTGCCGGCGCCGGCGGCGAACTCGGCGTAGGTGACGAACGCGAGGTTGCGGTCGCGCGCCGCAGCGAGCACGTGCTCGATCGTCGCCAGCGGGACGCTGAGCCCCGGGCGGTGGGCGTAGAGCTCGACCACCTCGCCGCGCTCGGCGGCGCGATCGAGCGCGGTGTCGATGCTGGCCAGGCTGCTGCCGGCCGACGTATCGAGGTTCACGGCGCAGTGCACGACGCGACCGTCCCCGTCATAGAACACGCCGTCGAGATCGGCGAGGTCGGAATGGCAACCAGCGGCCACGAGACCGAGCGCGATCGGCCATGCTAGGGTCGCGCGGTGCGGTGCCTGCTCGTGGCTCTCGCGGTGCTCGCGGTGCCGTTGCCCGCAAGCGCGGGCACGAACGACCTCCTCACGCGGGCCCTCGTGCTCGACCCCGGTGAGGTGATCGCCCAGGTCGCCGTCGAGCTCAGCGTTGTGGCCGGCCGGTTCGCCAGGCCGCTGTCGATCGCGCCCGACGCCTGGATCGGCGTGACGCCGCGCTTGACGATCGGGCTCGTCCATTCGAACGGCAGTCTAGATCAGATCGACGCCCTCGCGAGCTTCTGCTTCCGCGGCGATGCGCGGTCGTGCGACCGCGTGTATCGCGGCAGCGGCGTGGATGTTCGGTGGAGCTGGCGCGAAGGCTCGCTCGCCGTCGCGCCGCGCGGGCGGCTGCTCCTCCGCGATGTCGATCCGTGGAAGCCCGCGATCACCGTGGGCGCCCTGGCACGCTGGACCCGCGGCCGCTACGCGATCACGACCGACCCGTACCTGCGGCTCGGCCTGGCCAACCGCGCGCTCGGCAACCGCGCGGCGCTGGTCGTCCCGATCTGGCTCGGCATCCAGCCGACGTGGCGCTGGCTGATCTCGCTCCACACCGGCTGGGACGCGGAGCTCGCGACCTGGCGCGACGGCTGGCACGTCCCGTTCGCGCTCGAGGTCGTCGCGCGGGCGACCGATCGTCTCGACATCGGCCTCGGGGCCGGCTTCCCGAGCCTCGGGGGCCCGCAGAACAACATCAAGGAGCGCGCGATGTCGGTCACGCTCGCGTATCGCCGGTGACCCGGGACCTCCGTCGGTCGAGCTCTCCCCGAACTGGCGCACGTCGCCGTTGCCGAGCTTCGAGTACGTCATGCGCGCCTGCCCCGGCTTGCCCTGGATGCTCGCGTCCGCGACGCCGGCGCAGGATGCGTCCCGGTGCCGTCCTATCCTGTCGCAGCTCGGAGATGTACCGGGATGCGCCGGCGTCCGTGCTCGTGCCGCGTACCGGCCCCCCGCTTCGGCTCGTCTCGCGGCGCCAGTGCGCCGATCGCAGGTCCGCTGATCGTGTTCATCGATCTCGGCTACCGCAGCGTCGCCGGCCTGAAGTGGTTCGGCGACGTGAAGCGCGGCCCGGCGATCCTGTGGTTGCCGGCGTGGCCATGGGGCGTGGTCTGGTTCGGCCTCGGCGCCTTCTATCACTTCGGGTAGGCCGGAGGCGTGGTTCACCAGCAGCTTCGACGCCTGCTCAACGCCGGCCCTTGAAGCCCATCATCCCCTGGATCACACCCTCGCTGGCCTCGGCGACCTCACCCGCCTCGCGCAGCCGATCGGCGCAGTCGGCGCACACCTTGCGCGCCTTGCCGTCGACCTTGACGGACACCAGCTTGGTCACCTCGTCGTTGCACTCGCGACAGGTCGGCATGGAGCCATATTACTAGCGTGCTCGACGAGCTCCGGGGACGCTCCCCACTAGCGAAACTAGCGATCGCCAACCTCCTGTACTTGCACGAACGCGCCACGCACGCGCGAGTTCCTCCCCGGGCCGCCTTCGCGCCGAACCAGCGTCCCTCCCGCGGAACAAACCCAGCCGCTCGGGGCGTTGCATCGACATGATGGCCTCGTGTTCCGCAGCGTCGGCCTTCCCGCTCACCGAGCGGCCCACCCCGGCGCGCTTCCCGGTCGGCGCCGAACCGGCGTTTCGCGGTGCGCTGACCGACAGCTTCGAGGACCTCGAGCTGTGCGACCGCAACATGCTGCGGTTTCACTACTTCCACGGCCTGAGCGTGGACCAGCTCGCCGACATGTTCTGCAGCTCCCGCGCAGCGGTGGTCCGGCAGCTCGCCCGGATCCGCGACCGCATGCTGCGCGACACACGGCGCGGCCTCGCCGCTCGCCTCCCGCTCGACAAGCACGAGCTCGACCAGCTGCTCGATGTCGTGCGCAGCCGGTTCGACCTCGCGATCACGCGCGTCCTGCGCACCTGACCGCTCGCCGCCGCTCGCCGCCGCTCGCGCGGTAGAACGGGTCGAAGGCATGAGCGACCGCCGGACATGCCGAGAGGGCGAGCAGGTCGTCGATCAGGCCGGCCATGCGATCGGCGATCAGGCCGCGGTGGTGGCGCGGCGATCGCCGCTTCGTTGTCGCGCGCCGCGCGCTGGTTGATCTCGATCAGCCGGGCGATCGACTGCTCGATCTCGGCGACGACCGGCGCGATCGAGAAGTCCCCACGAAGACCGCGGCGCGACACGATCATCGACACGATCATCGACACGATCATGAACGATCGCCGGAGCCGCCGGATCGCGCGCTAGCGGGCGGCGAGCAAGTTGCGCGCGATGACGACCCGCTGGATCTGCGACGTGCCTTCGTAGATCTGCAGGAGCTTCGCGTCGCGCATCAACTTCTCGACCGGGTACTCCTTCGTGTAGCCGTAGCCGCCGAAGATCTGGACCGCGTCGGTCGCGCACCGCATCGCCGCGTCGGCGCCGAACGCCTTGGCATAGCTCGAGGTGATCGCCGACAGATCGCCCTTGTCGACCTGCGACGCCGCCTTGTGGGTCAGGAGGCGCGTCGCTTCGTACGCGATCGCCATCTCCGCGAGCATGAACTGCACCGCCTGGTGCTGCGCGATCGCCACCCCGAACGTCTTGCGCTCGAGCGCGTAGTCCCGGCTCTCCTCGAGGGAGCGCCGGATCACGCCGGCCGCGGTCGCGGCGATCCACGGGCGCGAGCGATCGAAGGTCTTCATCGCGATCTTGAAGCCGGCGTCCTCGGTGCCGATCAGCTGGCTCTTGTGGATCTTGCAGTCCTCGAAGATCACGTCGGTCGTGTTCGACGAGCGCTGGCCCATCTTGTTCTCCTTGCGGCCGGCCTTGACGCCCGGCGCGTCGGCGTCGACCGCGAAGCACGCGATGCCCTTGTGCTTCAGCGCCGGATCGAACGTCGCGAACACCGTGTAGAACCCGGCGACGCCGCCGTTGGTGATCCAGCGCTTCTGGCCATTCAGCACGTAGTCGTCACCGTGACGGGTGACGCGCGTCCGCATGGCGGCGACGTCGGAGCCCGCGTCGGGCTCGCTGCAGCAGTACGCGGCGAATGAGAACGCGCCGGTGAGCCGTGACAGGTACGTGCGGTTCTGCTCCTCGGTACCGGCGACCAGGAGCGGCGTCGCCCCGAGCGAGTTCCCCATCATCGTGGTGTTCATGCCGGAGCAACCGAACGAGATCTCTTCCTGGACCAGGCAGTTATCGAGGCAGCTGCCCCCGAGGCCACCGTACGCCGCCGGGATCTCGATGTTCATCAGCCCGGTCTCCCAGGCCCGCTTCAAGATCTCGCGCGGGAACTCGCCGGTCTCGTCGAAGTGGCCGGCCTTGGGGATGATCTCTTTGCGGGTGAACTCGCGGGCGGTCTGGACGAGCGCGTCTTGCTCTTCCGTGAAGCTTAGATCCATGCCCGAGTCATAGCCTACCGGACCTACTGGAACGAGAGCGTATACGTGCCTTGCGCGCCGCTCGGGCCCTGCTTGGGGAAGCGCCAGCCCTGGACCTGGCGCAAGATGCACCCGGACACCTTGGGCTTCTTGATCCCGGTCGCGACCTGCGCCTTGGTGACCTTGCCGCTCGCGTCGACCGCGAACTTCACGGTGATCTCGCCGTGCAGCTCCTCCCCGGCATCGCACTTCGAAAGGTCGCGGCTGTGATCCGACGCCACGCGATCGACCACGGCGTGCGCGAGCTGCGGGATGGCCGGCTCGGCGGGCGGCGCCGGGGACGTCACGACGGGCGGGGTCGTCGCAGGCGGGGTCGCCACGGGAGGCGTCGCCGCGGGGGGCGTCACGACGACCAGCGGCGGCGCAGCCACCGGAGCTGGGACCGCGGCCGGTGGCGTCGTCGCGCCGGCCGGCGGCGTCGCGGCCGGGATCGGTGGGGTCGTGGACACCGGCAGCGCCGCCGGGGCATCCGGCTTGGCGGTCGAGGGCGTCGTCGCCTCGACGACCTTGGCCGTGGTGGTCTTCTTGGCAGGCGCGGGCGCCGACGCGCGCTTCTGGGCCGGATCCGACGCGCGCACCGCGGCGGCGATCTTGCCCGAGGGGGCCATGCCCGCCGAGCCCACGGCGACGTCGGCTTTGACGACCTCGGGGAGCGGCGTCACCACCGGTCCGGGGACCGGCGCGGGTGGCGTGACGGTCCGGGTCGCGACCGCGGCCGTCGGCGAGGTGGTGCTGCCCGTCCCGGCGAGCCGCCAGATCGCGACCCCGAGGATCAAGATCAGCGGCGCGCAGATCATCGCGACCTTCGCCGGGGTGAAGCCACGCGGCGCCGGCGCCGGCTGCTGGCTCTCCCAGCCCATCTTGGAATCGGTCGGCGGCGGCGTGCTCGGCAGCCGCACCACGGGCGTGCGCGGCATGGCGTCCTGCGAGACCGCGGCGTCCGCGGTCACCTCGCCGACCGTGCTGATCGGGCCACTCGCGCGCGGAACCGGCCCGCTGCGGCGAACGCTGTCTTCGCTGCGCGGCAGCTCGGTCCAGCTGCTCCGCGGCAGCTCGCCGACCGGGGTCCGGCCATCGTCGAGCGAGGTCACGGCCTGGTTGCCGAGCTCGAGCCAGGGCTCGGGCCGCTCGCCGAACTGCTTGCGCATGTACGCCGCGATCGCGGACGTCGACGCGGTGAGCCCGGCCTTGTTGGCGAACTGGTCGAGCGCGACCCGGAGCTCGTCGGCCGTGAAGTACCGGCGCTCGGGATCGGGCGCGAGCGCGCGCATGATGATCGTCGACAGCTCGTTCGGCAGATCGGGGCGGCGGACGCGCGGCAGCGACACCCGGCCGTTGACGATCTGATCCATCACCAGGTAATCGTTCTCGCCCTTGAACAGCCGCGTCGTCGTCGCGAGCTCGTAGAGCACCACGCCGAGCGAGTACACGTCGCTGCGCCGATCGATGTCGTCGCTCTTGCACTGCTCGGGCGACATGTACGAGACCTTGCCCTTGAGGCTGCCCGAGCGGGTCTCCTGCCGCATCGTCGCCTTGGCGATCCCGAAATCGACGATCTTGATCGAGCCGTCGTAGCCGACCAGGATGTTCGACGGCGACACGTCGCGGTGCACGATGCCGAGCGGCCGCTTGTCGCTGCCGCGCTTCTCGTGCGCGTAGTGCAGCCCGGCCGCGGCGGCCGACACGATCGCGACGGCGTAGCCCAGCGGCACGTGCGCCCGCGTCTTGGACGCCGTCGACAAGATCGTGCGCACGTCCTCGCCGTGGATGTACTCCATCGCGATGAAGTACTCGCCGCCCGCCTCGCCGATGTCGTGCACCTGCACGATGTGCTGATGATGGAGGTTTGCCGCGACCCGAGCTTCGTCAAGGAACATGCGAATAAATCGCTGGTCCCTCGCGTGCTCCGGACGGATTCGCTTGAGCACGACGTGGCGCTCGAAGCCCTCGATCCCATCCGTACGTCCCAGCAGGACGTCCGCCATTCCCCCCGACGCGATGTGCTTGAGCACCACGTATCGGCCTAATCGTGCCCCCATGTTTCAATAGCGTAATAAATTACGACGGCTTCGCCAATCAACATTCGCCGGGCGGTTTCGTCCTACATGTCAGCCGGGGCCAAAATAGGAGCAACGAGATCCCCCGTGCTACAGGGCTGCGAAAAATCCGCTGATCGTCGTGTTGGACCGGTCATCATGACGTGGGCGCACCTGTACGGGTGGCCAGTCCATGCGTGAGCAATTTGGTACGTGGCAGCTCGAAGCGGTGATCGCCGTCGGTGGCCTCGGCGAGATCTGGCGCGCGACGCGCGGCGGCGATCTCGTCGCGCTGAAGCGACTGCACACGCACCTGGTTCGCCATGACGAAGTGCGAGCGCAGTTCAACGTCGAGCAGCGCCTGACGACGCAGCTGCCGCGCCACCCCAAACTCGTCCACGCGGTCGAGGCGAGCGAGATCTCCGACCGCCCGTACATCGCGCTCGCGCTCGCGCCGGGAGAAGATCTCCGCCGCTTGCTCGGCGCGCCAGGCAGCGTCGTGCTGCCGCGTGCCCGCGTGCGCGCGATCGCGATCGCCGCGTGCGATGCCGCCGCGCACCTCCACGCGCACGGCTTCGTGCACGGCGATATCAACCCCGGCAACCTGGTCGTCGCGAACGACGATCACGTCACGCTGGTCGATCTCGGCATCGCCCGCGCGCTCGGCACCGCCGGCGCGGTCCGCGGGACCCACGCGTACATGGCGCCCGAGCAGGTGCGCGGCGAGCCGTGGAGCCCCGCGACCGACGTGTTCGCGCTCGGCGTGGTCCTGTGGGAGCTGGTCGCCGGAGCGCGGCTGTTTCACCGCGGGCCGCCGTGGCTGTCGATGGCGGCAGCCGTCGAGGCGCCGGCGCCGCCGCTCGGCGATGCCGCGCTCGATGCGATCACCCAGGCCGCGCTGGTCAAGGATCCGGCGCGCCGGATCGCCACCGCCGCGGAGCTCGCCGCGCGGTTGCGCGACCTCGGGTGACCCGGCCCGCCGCGCCGGCGTCAGCTCGACGGCGGCGTGTCGGTCTGCACCGCGCGCTTCGCGGCCCGTGCCGCGCGGACGACCTCGCGCTCGGCGTCGCGCTTCTTCTGGAGGTCGAACTGGTTCCGCGCCGCGCGGGCCCCCAGGATGAAGCCAAGGAACATGCCGATCATGAGCGCGCCCGGGATGAACAGGACGTGCCCGGCTGTCATGCACGCTCCTTCGCGATCACCGCCGGATCCGCCGCGGCCTCCAGATCGCGGCGCAGGTTCGCGATCTCGGTCTTGAGTGCCTGCTGACGCCTCGACAGAAAGATCACGAACGCCGCGGCGACGATCCACATCGCGGCGTAGCCGTAGATCACGGTCCGCTCGTTCTTCTGCACGTGGGCGTTCGCGTCGGTGTGGGCGGCGAGCGTGTCGGCGTCGCGCTGCTTCGCGGCCTTCTCATCGGCGATCTTGATGATCTCGGCCGCGAACTGCGGATCGGCGTTCATCGCGGCCGCGCACAGCCGGCGCGCGTCGGGGGCGGGCTGGGCCTGCGCCGCGGGCGGGGGCGTCGCTGGCGCCGCGGGCGGGGGTATCGCCGGCTCGCCGGCCGCCGCGGCGGCACCGGAACCCGCGGCGGCCGCCGGGGCCGGCGCCGCGCCGGCAGCGGTTTGCGCGAACGCCGCGCCGGCGAACACGACGAGCACGATCCACACGGCGGCAAACTTCGTCACAGGCGTCACAGGCGTCATTGGAGCACTCCCAGATCGAGACCACGTTCACGGAGCTCGCGGAGCTCGCGCTCGGCGCGCGTGCTCTGCACGCGGCTGATCACCAGCGCGAGGTACCAGCACAAGAAGCTCGCGACCGACAGCCAGAACGCGCCGCGCATGCCGGGCCCGAGCGTCGCGACGACGCCCTCGCTGCCCGCCGCCGGATGCGAGTCCTGGCCGACCATCTTGTAGATGAACGGCACACCGACCATGCCGAAGATCGCCATGCCGGCGGCGATCCGGTCGGCGCTGGGGCCCGCGAACCGCCGCACGAGCACGTAGCCGACCAGGACGAGCCACAACAGCAGCGACATGGTCAAGCGCGGCTCCCACTGCCACCACACGTCCCACGCGGCCTTGGCCCACACCGATCCGGTGATCAGCACGACGGCCCCGAACGCGACCGCGACGTCGGTCGACGCGCTCGCGATGTCGTCCCATTTCGGATCGCGCGTCTTCAGGAAGGCGATCGAGCCGGCGCCGGACACGAACACCGCGCCGAACAGCCAGAACGCGTGGCCGACGTGGAAGTAAAAGATCTTCTGGTTGAAGAACAAGCTCGAGCCGTTGAGCTTGCCGGCCTCGTTGTAGCCGAACTGCAAGGGCGCAACGAAGAACACCAGGTAGACCGAGGCCGCGATGCCGACCGCGGCGAGCGTGGCGAACACAGGGACCGCTAGCTTCTTCATGGCTTCTATCCTTGGCCCTGTATGACTGGCGCCAAACTCATTCGATCACGAGGGACTCGAAGACCCATATCGAGAGTACCAGGAACGCGGCATCGTAGATTCCAAGGAACTGGATCCAGTACCAGGCGGCCTCGAAGTTGGGGATCTCGGCGACCAGGGCGGCCGTGCAGCTGGTGCCCGCGACGAACAGCGGCACGAGCAGCGGATAGAGGATCACCGGGAGCAGCACGTCGCGCGATCGTACCTTGAGCAGCGTCGCGGCGAACACCGAGCCGATCACGGCGATGCCGACCGCGCCCAGCACCACGACGATGATCAGCGGCGCCGGGTGCGCGAACAGCGGGGCGTTGAGGAACAGCGCCAGGAGCGGCGTGCACACCGCGGCGACCGCGAGCACCAGCGCGGCGGTCGCGATCGCCTTGCCGAGGAACACCGCGAGCCGCGGCACCGGCGCCAGCAGGAGGGCCCGCATCGTGTCGTTCTCGCGCTCGCGATCGAACGCCCGGCCCAGGCCAATCGTGCCGGTGAACGCGATCGCGACCCACAGCATGCCGGGGACCGAGCCGCGCACCGCGCGGGCATCCTTGGGGAACGCGAACGAGTAGATCACGACCAGCAGCGCGCCGAAGAACACCATCGTGTAGACGATCTCGCGGCTGCGCAGCTCGATGCGCAGATCCTTCCAGGCGACCCGCGCCACATGACGGAACATCGCCATCTACGCCACCGATCCCGCCGGCGGCGCGGGCCGGCGCGTCGCGGGGCGTGTACGTGTCGGGGGTTCGAGCACTGGGGATCCGCGGCTAGTTCGCGTGGCGATGATAAACGTCTTTGAGCTGGTCGTACGTGTACGCGCCACGCTCCTCGAACACGAGCTGGCCGCGCCGGAGGATCGCGACGTGGTCGGTGCGGCCCGCGATCGCCTCGAGGTCGTGGGTGACCACCACGACGATCGCGCCGCCGTCGCGCAGCGCGCCGAGCTGGTCGCCGAGCGCGAGCGCGCCGTCGCGGTCGAGCCCGGTGAACGGCTCGTCGAGCAAGAGCAGCGACGGCCGCGTGAGCAGCGCGCGCGCCAGCGCGAGCCGCTGCACCATGCCGCGCGAGTACGTGCGCGCCGCGCGATCGCGCGCCTTCTTGTCGAGCCCGACCCGATCGAGCACGCCGTCGATCGCCGGGCGGCCGCCGTCGACGTCGTACAGCCCCGCGATCAACGTGAGGTTCTCGCGCGCGGACAGCTCGCCATAGCAGAGCGACGCGTGCGCCAGCATCCCGATCTCGCGACGCACGTCGGCGCCCGTCACGGCGCTGCCCTGAGCATGGTAGGTGACCGTACCGCCGGTCGGGCGGACCAGCGTCGAGACGATGCCGAGCAGCGTGGTCTTGCCGGCGCCGTTGTGGCCGAGCACCGCGCACATCGAGCCCGCGGCGAGATCGAGCGTCACGCTGGCGAGCGCCCGCTCGCTGCCGTACCGCTTGGCGACCTTGCGGATCTGGACCTGGTCGATCCCACGGGGGCGAGCCCCC
>Ga0137459_1000389_pt1 | contig 15686 bp, 20 predicted proteins | sample EasRivERMGT700_2_FD_104908 | JGI IMG/M metagenome (GOLD analysis project Ga0137459, IMG submission 104908) | Soil microbial communities from meander-bound floodplain in the East River, Colorado, USA - East River MetaG ERMGT700_2 | ecosystem: Environmental > Terrestrial > Soil > Floodplain ...
GCCTGGGACGAGCGCGTCAACCTGCTGCCGATCTACCGCACCGCGACCGGCTTCCGCAGCGGGGACGCTCCCCATGAGCGAAACTAGCGATCTGTAAGTGTGCGAAGCGGCGGGAAGCGCAAATCAGCGGCGCCAGGCGCTAGTTTCGCTCATGGGGAGCGTCCCCGCTAGCAGCGCAAGATGATCTTGCCGAACCCCGCGTTGCTCGCCATGCGCTCGTGCGCGGCCGCCGCGGCGTCGAGGTCCATCACGGTATCGATCACCGGCTCGATCAGCCCGCGCCGGAGGAGCGGCACCACGTGCGCCTCGAACGACCGCATCGCGGCGATCTTCTCCTCGAGCGGGCGCGCGCGCAGCACGGTGCCGAACACGCGGATCCGCTTGCGCAGGATGCCCGACAGATCGATCTCGGTGCGCGGCCCGGCGAGCAGGCCCACGAGCACGATCCGGCCGAGCACCGGGACCGTCCGGATGTCCTCGTCGACGTACGGCCCGCCGACGAGCTCGAGCACCACGCTGGGCTCGCCGTGCTTGCGGACCGCGTCTGCGAACTTGTTGCCGTCGGGGACGACCCCGGCGGACATGCCGAGCGGCCGGGCACGCTCGAGCTTGTCCGCGGTGCGCGCGGTGCCGATCACGAACACGCCGAGGGCGCGCCCGAGCTGGACCGCCGCCGTGCCGACACCACTGCCGACGGCGTGTACCAGCAGGGTCTCGCCGCCGCGCAGCCCGGCCTGCCCGACGATCGCATCGTGGGCCGTGATGAACGCCTCGGGCACCGCCGCGGCATGCTCGAACGACAGCCCATCCGGGATCTTGGCGAGGGCACGCTCGTGGGAGACCACGGCCTCGGCGTAGCTACCGCCGCCGACCAGACCGAACACGCGGTCGCCGACCGCGAGCCGCTCGACGCCAGGCCCCAGCGCCTCGACCTCACCGGCGAGCTCGAGGCCCGGGATGTCCGGCGGTGCGTCCACCGGCGCCGGATACGCGCCCATGCGCTGGAGCAGGTCGGCGCGATTGATCGCCGTGGCACGGATCCGCACGCGCACCTCGCCGCGTGACGGCTCCGGCCGAGGCCGGTCGACGAGCGTGAGGACGTCGGGTCCACCGGGTCTTGTGATCGCTATGGCTCTCATGCGGGGACCATCCCGCAGGAGGCCGGTCGATCACCAGGGACGGCGAACGAAGACGTTGACCTGGCCGCCGCGGTTCTGGTTCATCAGCAGCCCGAGCATCAGGATCTCGGTGGTCGAGAACCCGGTCTTGTTGCTGGCGTTACCGAGATCCTTGATCGTGTTCGCGATGCCGGTGAGGGTCTGGAGCAGCTGGTCGTTGGACGACGAGCTACTCCGGGGGGTGGTGGCCGTGCCACCGGTGACCGCTTCGAGGGCCTGGGTATCAACGGGCGTGAGCAGGTTCGACATGGCTGACATCCTTCGTGGTGTGTCGACCGATAAAGCAGCCCGCGTGCCACGCGTAAGTCTGCGGCTTGCCGTGGATCGGCGCCCGTCGAGTGCGCCAGTACAGGTTACAGCCCGCCGACCGGGGGTGACACTGCATCTCCCGGTCGCGCACCCCCGGCCGCGGCGACGCTTCCGTCCGCCCCTGCTCCTCTCCAACGTGCCCTCGCACACTTACAGATGGCTAGTTTCGCTCATGGGGAGCGTCCCCGTCACTCGACCAGGAAGCGCTGCTCGATCGTCGCCTCGATGCTGCGCCCGTCGGCGTCGAGCGCGGGGCGATAGCGGAACCGCCACACCGCGCTCGCGGCCTGGTAATCGCGCCTGCCGCCGAGGCCGCGCACCAGGCGCGCTCCGACGACGAAGCCCTCGGAGTCGATGGTGAGGCGCGCGACGAACAGCAGCGAATCGTCGGCCTCGCGGTCGCGCGCCGGGTAGATCAGCTGCGGGGGGCGCGCGCGCGACGCTGCAGGCGCCGGCTCCGGCGGGGGGAGCGGGAGTGGCCCCACGATGACCGCCGCGTCGAGGGGCCCGCCGGCGCCAGGGCCGAGGCCTCCGTGGCCGCCACCGCCGGTAGCCTCCCCGAGGCCGGTCCCCTCCACCGCCCCGGCCTCGCTGGCCCCGCTGCTCGGGGGCTCGATCCGCATCGTGGTCTCGACCGTACGTGCCGGTGGAGCAGCCGCGCGCGCCGCGATCCCACGTACCTGGCGTGGCGCGCGCGCAGGCGCCGGCGAGCGCTCGTTCGGTGAGCCGTCCGCTGGGCCGAGGAGCGGCTGCGCCCGCGGCGCCGGCGCGAGCGGGGCCACGACCTCGATCGTGACGTCCTTGGGCCACGCACAGGGCCGGGCGGACGGTCCGCGCAGGAGGAACGCGGCGACCCCCAGGACGATCGTTCCATGAACGACGAGCGAGCCGGTGAGTGCCGTGCGCCGGACCATGGCTGCAGTGTCTCCCATCCGCGGAGGACGGCGACTCACGATTGCTGAGCGGCTGCGGAGCGGCCGTCGCGCTGCGACCCGAACCAGCCGGCGAGATGGTGTGACGACATCCGCTGTGGTGCGCCGGCTAGCGATATGATGACGGCGCGATGGAGCCGTTCGTCCAGGGCTGGGGGCTCACGATCGTCCTGTGCACGTTCATCGTGCTGGTGTTCCTCGCCGGCTGGTTGCACGTCCACCGCGAGCTGCGCTGGGTCCGCGCGCTCACCGACCACCTCGGGTTCGAGCTCGTCGCGGACGAGGCCGGCGACGCCAAGCCGCCGTCCTCGCTCGAGATCCAGACCATCCGCGACGAGGCGCATGCGATCCTCGACGCCCGCGACGCCGCGTGGGCCCAGAAGCAGGTCCGCAGCTGGCAGATGCGCGCGCAGCGGCTCGAGCCTACCCTGGCGTTCTGGACCGACCTGCTCCGCCAGCTCGGCCTGCTGGGCACCGTTCTGGGCCTGGGTCTGTCGCTCGCCTACACCGGCAGCGACCTCACCAAGCTGCTCGGCCCGCTCGCGCTCAAGGTGTGGACGACCGTCGCGGGCCTGGCGTGCAGCATCCTCCTGTCCGCGAGCTTCAGCATGCGGTTGACCGCGTGGATCGACGCCTGCGAGAAGAACCTCGAGGCGTGGGACGCGCGGCGGCGCGCGCGGCGAGATCCCGCATGAGGCCGCGGCGCCACGTTCGCCGGCCGCCCGGGCTCGATCTCCGGGTATGCGATGTGCGGCCCCACGCGCGGCGAGGCAACGGATGAGGCCGCGGCGCCACGTTCGCCGGCCGCCCGATCTGACGTCGCTGTTCGACGTGCTGTTCATCGTCGTGTTCGCGGCGCTGATCCGGGCCGCCGCGGTCGAGCACGCCGCCGCGCATCCTCCCGCACCTCCCGCGCCGCCGTCCCGTCCGAGCGCCCCGGTGACCCCGCCGGCGGTCGCCGCGCTCCGCCAGCGCGCGCTGACGCAGCTCGCCGCCGAGCTCGCCGCGCGCGCGGCGCTGGTCGTCCGGATCACCAAGGACGGCACGATCGACGCGCTCGAGGTCGAGGGCAAGCGGCTGACGCTCGACGCGCCGCTGCTCGAGCACAGCCCGGACCCCGACATCGTCGTCGCGTACCTCGGAGATCGATCCGCCGAGCTGCGGGTGTGCCGGATCGCCGCGCTTCACCTGGGCGCCGCCGAGCTGTCGCGCTACCTCGTGATCCTCGCGCCCGCGCTGCCACTCGCCGATCTCCCGCACGCGCTGTTCGACGGCCTGCACCGCGATCTGGACCGCTGCCTGACCGAGCAGCACGGCCTGGCCGCCCTCATCGATCCGGCCGCGTTGCCGCCACCTCCGGCGCCGCAGCCACCCACCGCTCCACCGCCACCCACCGCTCCACCGCCACCTGCCAGCCCGCGAATGACGCCATGACCAAGCCCAACCCCCCGACGGTCACGACCGGCGATCCCCGCCTCGCGCGCGATGTCGCCAAGCACCTAGATCGCCGCCGCATGCGGCGCAGGCTGGTGGGATGGACGGCGATCCTCGCGCTGGGGGTCGTTGCGGCGATGTATCTCACGTGCGGTCGCGGCTTCGGCCTCGGCGGTGCGGGCAAGGGCTCGGGGGAAGGGCCAGGCTCGGCCCGCGCACTCGTCGCGCCGCGCCGCTGCGCAATCCGCGTCACCGTCCGCGGGATCACCGTCGACGGCAAGCCGGCGCCGCGCGACGAGGCCGTCGCCGCATGCAAGGCCACGGCCGGCGCTGATGTCGTCGTGACCGGCGATGCACGCCAAGGTGACCGGGATGACCTGCTCGGCGCGCTCAACGCCGCGGGCGTCCCGGCCTTCCTGCGCGACCAGCCGCCGGCCGGCTCCGCCTCGAACTGAGCCAGCGCGCGGTCGACCAGTCGAACGAGCTACCCACCGCTCTTCGGTGAGCCCTCAGCGCTCTTCGCTCCGACAGCGACTTGCGAAGAATCGTTCCTCATGCAGCACGCAAGGACACGACCATGGCAATGCGCTACGTTCGATCCGGAACGATCGAACCTGGTCTCGAGCTCGCGCGTTGTTCAGACGCAGTCAAAGATCCGGAATTTGCGGCTGCTGAGGGTTTTAAAACACTGGTCCCCGACGGGTGAACATGCCTGACCTGCCACTACCGTGGGGGCGCACTGCGGCGAGGGGAACGTGGAGGTGCACACGCCGTTGTGCGGTGGGAAGGGGAAGAAATCCGCGCAAAACTCGTCCGGGCTCACTACCCACGTGCCGCTCGTGGTGAGCTCGCTGTGGTCCACGGGTTGCGTGGACTGGTCGGGGTTGCCCGCGGTACCCGCAGGTTCCCCTGTGCTCATGTCGTCGCCGCCGGCGGCACAGCCAAGCGTCGAGATCGCGAGGCCGATCTGCAGCACGGTGACAAACTTCCTCTTGAATAGCTGTCTCATGACCATACCCATGTTTCGTTGTTACAAAAAACAGACCTGATGTGACGCACCTTGGTGTTGGTGGGCCACGTCGCTTCAGCAGCGATGGGTAGGCGACCCAGCTGACGCTCCTACCACAAGCGATACACGACGGGCTGCGCTTTCGTGGTCGTGGAGGCCAAGCGCTGAGGCGTACGACGAGCGAACAAAGCACCGCGGCGCGGCCCGAGCATCCCCGGCGTACTCATTTCGGCGGTAGCCGAGTGCGCCGGACTGTGCGTGCTCCACTACGATCGGGCGCCCGGGGCCACCGTCGGTGGTCAGCAGCGCGATCGCCTCGGCGCGCGCGAACGGCTCGACGTACATCAGGCTGAAGTGCTGGAAGAACGGTGAATGCTGCCGGGCGATCATGTTCTCGAGCAGGGTGCGGCCGGAGCCGGACACCACGTAGCCGATCCGGCGGTGGCGTTGCCACGTGCTGCGGATGATCGGCAGCACGTCGGCGCCCCGGGTGAGGCCGGCGAGCTCCTGGAACTCGTCGATCGCGATGACGATGTGGCGCTGGAGCGCCTCGGCCAGCCGCTCCGGAAGATCCAGACAGAGCCGCGCGAAGTCGTCGGTCATCTCGGCGCGCGCGAGCGCCCGGATCGTGCTCTTGAGCGGGGCCGGCAGCGCGGTGAACGTGGCGCTGGCGTCGAGCACGGCCTCGAGCTGTTCGCCGGCCGCGGCCAGCACCTCGAGCGAGTTATCGAGCTCGCGGCCGAGCACCTGATCGACGACCCGGAGCGCACACGTGCGGAACAGCTCGAGCGACGGCGGCGACACCTCCTGGGTGTCGACCAGGATGAAGTCGACGTCGGTGATCCGCCGCGACAGCTCGAGGATCATGCTGGTCTTGCCGACCTTGCGGGGCCCGATGATCGCCAACCATCGGTTCGCACCGGCGCGTAGCTCGGCGACGAACCCCATGAGCCGCTGCATCTCGTCGGTCCGGTCGTGAAAGCCCGGGCCGACGACCGGGTGGCTGGTCTGGAACATCCTGACATCAGGGTACTGGCAACTCTGCCAGTAGGCAACTCTGCCAGTAGGCAACTCTGCCAGTAGGCAACTCTGCCAGTAGGCAACTCTGCCAGTAGGCAACTCTGCCAGTAGGCAACTCTGCCAGTAGGCAACTCTGCCAGTAGGCAACCCTGCCAGCAGGCGAGCCGTCCGCCTACACCGCGCGGCCCCGCTTGCTCCGGGACTCCGGGTACGCGCACCCGATCGCAAGATGCCGCTCCAGCAAAACCAAGCAAACCAAGCAAGCGAGCCGTCGCGCTCGCCGAGTCCCCGCGCTCGCCTCTCGTGGCGTGCGCGCACGGTTGTCGTAGGCGATCCGCACAGATAGCGCTGCGCTCGATCTTGCATTGACCTGCGCGCTGGCGCTGTCGCTCCGCCGTCCTCCCAGGCCACGCCCGGCCGCGCGTGGACGCTGCGGCTACGGGCAGCTCGGAAACTGCGCGGCGCCGGGACGCGACACCGCGGCGCCGAGCGCGATCGCGCCGTCTTCGAGCACGTGGCCACGAACGTCGGTGACGCGGAGCGCATACGGCCCCGCCCCGAGCCCGCTCGGCGCGACGAAGTAGTTGTAGTCGGCGCGGGCGATGGCCTGGTAGGCGCCGCCCGCCCCGCGCGCTTCGAGCTGGCGGATCGCGTGGCGGTGGTTGCGCAGCTGGATCGCGGTCCAGTACGCGTTCGAGCCGTCCTTGAGCTGGTACGCGATCGGCCCGCTCACCGGGCACTCGACCTCGTGCCACGCGATCGGGACCCGGCCCGCCGACAGCGGCGCGAGCTTGGCGAACGCCTCCCGGCTGAGATCGAGGTCGCCATGCTTGCATCCCGGGCACTGGTCGACGACGCGAACGACCACGTCGCCCATCGGCCCGCTGACCGCCAGGCAGGCCCCGCACCACGCGGCGTGCGCGTAGTCGGGCGCGTTGAGCGCGGCGACCATCCGGTCGCCGGAAGACGGATCGAAGCTGCAGTTGCCGGCGCCGGTGGCGTCGTAGTAGGTGCCGTCGCCCATCTCGGAGATCGGTTCGCCGGTGCACCCGAGGACGGCCCCGGCGTCGGCAGGCGCCTCGGGGGAGGAGCACGCGCCACAGGAAGCGCACCCGAACGCGAATGCAAGCAAGACCGGCGGCCAGCGCATGCCGGCAGCATCGCCAGGGCCGGCCCGGTCCGCAACGGCAAACCGCGGCGCTGGACGCCCACCGCGCGTGCGCCGAACCGCCACGCAGGGACGTCCTCTCCGCGGCGTCCTCGCCATCACGCACGGTGATCGCGACGAGCCGAGACGAGCGTCCCGGGGCGGCGCGGCGGGCCGAGGGCCACCGCGGCCGTGATGCGTGTGTGGGTCAGGCCCGCGCCTGGCCGATGCTGACGCTCGTCGAGACCTCGGGGCCGCTCGGCGGCAGGGGCGCCGGGGCCGCCGCAGGCGCGGCGGGCAGCTGGAAAATTTGCGTCTGCTGCACGGGAGCGGCCTGCGGCTGCGGGCAGGGGCAGCAGCGCTTCTTGCCGCCGCCGCAGCCGCCGCTGACGTGGGCAAGGAGGTCGAACGTGATCGCTTCCAGGGCAGGAATCGCAGGGCCGGTGGTGTCTTGCATGGACGGACCTTGTGCAGCCGATGTGCCACGTCGCTTCGGTTGTCGTGTCGCGGAGTTGCCGGTGCGGTGAGCCCGGGTTCGTCACCCGCGGGATGCAAGCTGGGTAATACTCGGCCACATGAAGCATGCGCTGCTCGTGCTCGCCCTCTCGGGCTGCGTCACGACCGCGGGCATCGTGAAGAAGCAGGACGTCGGCCTGCCGCTTCTGATCGGTGCGGCCGTCGCTGACATCGTCGTGATCTCGGCCGCCGCGTCACAGATCCAGCAGTACTCGTATGGCGGCTCACTGGCGACCGGCCTCGCGATCACGGCGGTCGACATCGCGATCGGCTGCCTGACCGGCGCGTGCTCCTCTCTGAGGCTGTGAGGCTGTAGCGGTGCGTCATCCCAGCATGTCGACGCGCGGCATCCGCATCGCGTTCGTGCTCGCGGTGGTGATGGTGGGCGTGTTGCCGAAGCGCGTCGAGTGCAGCTATCCAGGTGCGACGTGCGGCCACGCCGGCCCGTGGCGGACGACCTGCACCAGCTTCGAGATCTTCGAGATCGAGCCGCTGGGATTCTACCTGATCGAGCTCGCCGCCAGGCGCGACATCGGGTTCGCGTACTCGGGCGGTGACGACTGCCGGTAATCGCTGCTTGCAAGCCCGCGCCAGATCCAGAACACTCAGATCGATGTATCGCGACGCGAAGGCGGCTCTCGACGAACGTGATCGCGCGGTCGGCGCGATCTTGATCGGAGAAGCGTTGATCGCAACGTGCGAGCGCGCCCAGGTGCTCGGCGAGGCGGGTGATCCCGGCGCGTGGCGGGCGATCCGTGACGCGCATGATGACTTCCCGGAGATCTGGCGCAGCCTGGACCGCGCGCGCGGAGTGCTCGCCACCCGGGGCCTCAACGTGACGGGCTACGACGAGCTCCGGCCGCACGTGCGGACGCGGCTCGCGACCGGCGGTGACGACGCCGACACGGTGCGGGTCGACCCGGCGGCGCTCGATGACGCGCGGCGCGCGACCGACGAGCTCAAGCTCGCCGTGCCCGGCGCCGACTGGGCGGCGATCGAGCAGCGGACCTCCGGCCTGGTGCGCGTGCCGCTGCTGCGCCGCAACCGCAACCGCATGATCGTCGGGGCGCTCGTCGTCCCGTTCCTGATCGCGGCGCTCGCGTGGATGTCGGCGCTGGTGCCCCACAAGCGCCCCGATCCCCGCGTCGTGCTGCACCGCGAGCTCGCGGCGATCACGTGGCAGCGCCGCATCACGATCATGGTGCTGGAGGCCGCGCTCGACAACCGCTGCGATCCGGCGCAGGCCCACGAGCTCGCCAGGCAGCTGGTCATGGACGGCCGCGGCGGCGACGCCTGGCGGTTCGCGGAGCGCTACACCGCGCGCTGCGGCGAGGATGAGGTCGTCGTGCGCTGGGCCAACGCGCCCCGGCCGTAGCGAGCGCAGCCTGCGCCCGCCGGCACGTCCTGTCACGCGTAGGCGATCGCGACGACCTCGGCCTCGCGGCCGCGTGGCAGCACGATCGCGTCGCCGACGCGCGCGCCGTAGAGCGCCGCCGCGATCGGTGACTGCCAGAACACGAAGCCGCGCCGGGCGTCGGCCTCGAGCGCCCCGACGATCCGGTACGCCGTCCGCCGGCCGGACTCGTCCTCGATCGTGACCGTCGCGCCCAGGCTCACCGTGCTGCGATCGGCCGGCGGCTCGATGATCTGCGCGGTCGCGAGGTGGTCGACGAGCTCGCGGGCGCGATCCTCGTCGCGGCAGCTCGCCAGCTCGCTGCGGGCGGCGCGCTCGCCGGCCGGCGTCATGTAGTTCGGCTCGGGCACCGGCACGCCGCGCCGCGGCGCCCTGGGCTCCGGTGCGTCGTCGGCTTCCTTGGTGAAGGCCTTGCTCATCGACGGAGTCTACCTCGCTCGCTTGTCGCAGTCGTCGCACGGTCGCAGTCGTCGCACGAGTCGCACGAACGACGAGGCACGTTTACGCTCGACGGCGAAATCCGCCACGTGCAGAGTCGATCACGCCAGCGTGGATCAGCGGCGCGCACAGCTCGGAGTGACGTTGTGGGGCGCCGTGACGTTCGCGGCGCTGCTCACGAGCTTCAGCGCGCTTCGCCCGGTGCGCGACGCGCTGGTCCTCGACGGCCATCCCGATCAGCTGCCCTGGCTGTTCCTGGCGACGTTCACCGTGGTCAGCGTGGTCTCGCCGATCTGGAGCAAGCTGCTCGTCGGGCGGTCGCGCCCGGCCTTCGTCCCGATGGCGTTCCACGCGTTCGCGGTGTGCGTGCTCGGGTTCTGCCTGCTCGCGCACGTGAAGCCCTCGTCGATCGTCGTCGGCCGCGTGTACTACGTGTGGTCGGCGGTGTTCAACCTGTTCGTCGTCTCGGTGTTCTGGAGCCTGCTCGCCGATCTGCTCGGCCCGGGCACGGCGCGGCGGCTGTACGGCCCGATCGCGGCGGGCGGCACCGTGGGGACGTTCGTCGGGCCGCTGCTGACGCGCCTCCTGGCCGGAACGATCGGCATCGACGGCATGCTGATGATGGCCGCGCTCCTGCTCGAGCTCGCGGTGCTCGGCGTCTACCGCCTGCGGCGCGCCGCGGTCGGGCTCGCGCGCGATGACACCGCCGAGCCCGACGCGCCGGCAGGCGGCGGCGCGTTCACCGGCATCGCGCACGTCGCGAGCTCGCGGTACCTGTCCACGATCGCCGGCTACGTGTTCTGCACCGCGACCGCGGCGACGTTCATGTACCTCACGCAGGCCAAGATCGTCCACGACGCGCTCGGCGGCCAGGTGGCACGCACGAACTACTTCGCGTCGATCGAGTTGTGGGTCGCGGCGATCACGTTCGTCCTCCAGACCGTGATCGCCGCACCCGCGCTCGGCCGGTTTGGCCCCGGCGTCGTGCTCGCGGTGCTGCCGCTCGCCCAACTCGCCGGGATCTCGATCGTCGCCGCGGCGCCGTCGCTCACCGCGCTCGCGATCGTCCAGGTGATCAGCAAGTCCGCCACCCACGGCCTCACGCGGCCCGCGCGCGAGCTGCTGTTCACCGTGATCAGCCGCGATGACAAGTATCGCGCGAAGCACGCGATCGACACGATCGTGTATCGGTTCGGCGACTCCGGGTCGAGCTGGGCGCACAAGGGCCTCGCCGCGATCACCGCCGGGAGCGGCGCGCTGGTCGCCGCCGCGGCCGTGCTGGTAGCCGCGTGGCTCGGGTTCGCGTTCGTCCTCGGCGCCGCGTTCCGCCGGCGCGTCACCAAGCGCGTCACCAAGGAGCCGTCATGACCATCGACCGTCGCAACTTCGTCCTGGGATCGCTCGCCGCCGGGGTCGCCGCCGCGTGCGGCCCGAGCAAGGATCGCGGCAGCGAGACCTCACCCACCGCCAGGACCGCCGCCGCCGCGCCGCCGGCCAGGAAGTCGATCCTCGTGCTCGGCGGCACCGGCTTCCTCGGCCCGCACGTCGTGACCTCGGCGCTCGCCCGCGGCCACACGGTGACGCTGTTCAACCGCGGCAAGACGCACCCGGGGCTGTTCCCCGACGTCGAGAAGCTGCACGGTGACCGCGACGGCCACCTCGAGGCGCTCGCCAATCGCACATGGGACGCCGTCGTCGATCCGTCGGGCTACGTGCCGCGCCTGGTCAAGCAGTCGGCCGAGCTACTCGCGCCCAACGTCGGGCACTAACGTGTTCATCTCGACGATCTCGGTCTACGCCAGGCACGACGTGGTCGAGGCGTGCAACCACGCGCTCGGCGACAAGGCGCAGCTCACCTGGGTGGCCGCCGACTTCCTCGACAAGCAAGGCGTCGAAGGCTGGAGCGAGCTGCCGATGTGGATCGACCCCACGGGCGACTACGCCGGGTTCGGCACGCTGCAGAACGCCAGGGCGGTCAAGGCCGGCCTCACGTTCCGCCCGATCGGCGACACCGCCAAGGATACCGTGGCGTGGCTCGAGACCGTGCCCGAGGACCAGCGCGCGAAGGCGCGCTCGACGGGCATCACGCCCGACAAGGAAGCCAAGGTGCTCGCGGCGTGGAAGGCCAGGTAAGCGCGGGGTCAGGTCTCGAAGCACCGCTCGGCGTTTTGTGCTCTGCCGGCCGTTGCCCGCCCGTTGCGCAAACGCCTGCCTGATGGCCGGATCGAGCTGGCCGCCACTCACCGCCGCGTGTCGTGGTCCTGGGCGACGTGGGCGACGCGGCTCCGCTTACCGCAGCAGCGCGGCGTTCCCCGCGGCGCTGCATGCTGGTTCGGAGTATGGTGCCGCGGTGGAGCCTCCTGCGCCCGCCGCCGAGACCCGTGAGCACTTGCTCGACGTGCTAGCACTATTCGTCGCGAAGGGCGGAGCGGCGCCCCTGCTGTTGCCGCCCGTCGAGCCCGGAGAACAGGCCTTTCCCGAGCCGTGGGCGCCGACCCGGTCTGGCGTCGCGTTGCTGCTGCGCCGGCTCGCATGGCACGCCGGGCTCGATCGCGAGATCGCGATCGAGGATCGCCGGGCCGGCGCGCCGCCGTCCGAACGTAAGCCGGCGACGCGCCTCGAGTTGCTCGAGATCCGGCGCAGCTCCGCGGTGTTCGCGCTCGGGTTCATTGGCGACGACGACATCGTCGGCACGTTCGCACACGAGATCGGCGTCGCGCATGCGGTGCTGAATCCGCCGGAGGGCGCCGATCCGTATCGCACGGCGGAGGCGCCCGTGATCTCGGTCGACCCGGATGGCGACCTCGAACGCGGCGCGATCGCGACGGTCTACCTTGGACTCGGCGTGCTCGCCGCGAACGCCGCGCGGCAGCAGCACTCGATCTTCGAAGGCCAGGGCTTCCACCCGTTGCTCGTGACTCAGGTGGGAGTCAAGATCGAGTCCGGCCATCTCCCGGTCGAGTCGCTGACCTACCTCGTCGCCGTTCAGGCCGCGGTGCGCGGCGCCGGACCGCCGGCCGGCCTCGTACCGGCACAGCGCCGCGAGGTCGCGGCGTGGCTCGACGCGCTCGACGCCGGCAAGCTGCGGGAGCGGCTGGCAATTCCACGCGACGTGGTTCCCAGCACGCGGCCGAACGTCGAGCGGTTCACCGACGCCAAGCTCGACCCCGACGACGGCCCGAGGAAAACTGCGTTTCGCTGGAATACCAACCGCAAGGGCATCGGGTTCGTCGCCGGCACCGTGCTCGGGATCGGTGCGTCCATCGTCATGTCGCGGGGGTTGATGCCAATCTTCGTGATCGGGGGAGCGGGAGCCGGACACTTGATCGGGCGCCGCGTCCACGTGCCGCGGTGCTCGGCATGCGCGAACGTGCTCGCACCAAATGCGCGCACGTGCGCGAAGTGCGGCTCGATCTTGCGCGGTGACATCGCCCATCTTTCCGATCGGCTCGAAGCCGAAGACCGGCTCACCGACGATGACGCGTGACGTCCGCCGTGAGCGCGGCGGTCCGCTGATCGCACCAGCGCTGCGACTCCGCAGGGTTGCGCGCGGATCGAGGTGCGATGCGATGCGCGAGGTGAGCGACGATGTGCACCCGGGTGATCACGCGGCAGCTCGAAGGTTTGCTATGACGGCGCATGGCATCCGAGCTCGCCCCCGAGGTCCCGCACACGACGCCCCCGGCCCGGATGCCGCGGCAGATCCCGTTCATCATCGCCAACGAGGGCTGCGAGCGGTTCAGCTTCTACGGGATGCGCAACATCCTGACGCCGTTCCTCACGACGACGTTGCTCCTGCACCTGCCCAAGGCCGCGCGCGGCGGCGCGGCGACCGAGGTGTTCCACACCTTCGTGATGGGCGTGTACTTCTTCCCGCTGCTCGGCGGCTGGCTCGCCGATCGATTCTTCGGCAAGTACAACACGATCCTGTGGTTCAGCCTGATCTACTGTGTCGGTCAGGGCTGCCTGGCGGCGTTCCCGGATGACCGCACCGGGTTCTACACCGGCCTCGGCCTGATCGCGCTCGGCTCCGGCGGGATCAAGCCGCTCGTCGCGTCGTTCATGGGTGATCAGTTCGACTCGCGGACCAAGCACCTCGCGAAGCTCGTGTTCGACGCGTTCTACTGGATCATCAACGTCGGCTCGTTCGCGGCCTCGCTGACGATGCCGTGGTTCCTCGACCAGCTCGGCCCGCGGATCGCGTTCGGGATCCCCGGCGTGCTGATGCTGATCGCGACGGTGGTGTTCTACATCGGGCGCCATCGCTACACGATGGTGCCGCCGCCACCACCGAACCCAGATTCGCTGACGCGGGTGATGCGCACCGCGCTCCTCACCACCGCGCCCGTCACCACCGCGCCCGGCCGCGGCCGGACCGGGCTGATCGTCGCGTTGCTCAGGACGATGTTCAGGGCGTGCGGCGGAAACCGTCCCGGGCTCGCTGTGGCGGTGCTCGGGGCAGTGCTCGCGTGCGGCGCGGTCGGGCTCGCGTTCACGCCGCTGCTCGACCCCATGCCCGCGCTGTGCCTCGCGCTGGTCCTGGTGCTCGCGTTCGGCGGCGCGGGGACGGCGATGCAGCTCGACCGCGCGCGCGGCGTGCACCCGGACGCCGCCATCGACGGCGTGCGCTCGGTGCTGCGCGTGTTGATCCTGTTCGCGCTGATCACACCGTTCTGGTCGCTGTTCGATCAGAAGGCGTCGACCTGGGTCCTGCAGGCAAACTTGATGACCAAGCCGGCGTGGTTCCGACCCGCGCAGATGCAGGCGCTCAACCCGGCGCTCGTGATGATCCTGATCCCGTTCAATAACCTCGTGCTCTTCCCCTGGATGCGCCGCCGGGGATGGCAGCCGACCGCGCTGCGCCGCATGACGACGGGCATCGCGCTCGCCGGGGTGTCGTGGATCATCGTCGGCATCATGCAGCTGTCGATCGACGCCGGCACGACGTTCTCGATCCAGTGGCAGGTGTTGCCCTACATCTTCCTCACCCTCGCGGAGGTGCTGGTCTCGGCGACCGGCCTCGAGTTCGCCTACTCGCAGGCGCCACCCGCGATGAAGGGTGCGCTGATGAGCTTCTTCAACCTGACCGTCACCGTCGGCAGCCTCTGGGTCTTGCTCGCCAACGCGAGCATCAAGCGCGAAGCGGTGACCGAATGGATCGCGGAGACCGGGCTCAGCACGACCGCGTTCTACATGTTCTTCTTCGCCGTGTTTGCGTTTGCCGCTGCCCTCGCGTTCGGGCTCTATGCTCGACGCTACCGCGAGGTCGACCACTACCGCGTCTGAGGCGCGCGCTGGGTGTGCGCTGGGGCTGCACTAGCCGGCCGTTCGTGTGCGCCTCCGCTCACTCGCTCGAGTGAATTTTGGCGCTAGAGTCCCGGTCCTCACTAGGAGATTCCCATGCGCACCATCTTATCCGTCGTCGTCGCCACCTCGCTCCTCGGCGCCTGCATCGCCACCGTCGGACCGGGGCCGGGCCGTCCTAGCCGTCCTCCCCCGGCGGCGCCGCCGCCCGCCGCGCCCCCGCCTGAGCGCCGTCCCCCGCCCGACCGCCAGCCCGAGCCGCGAGTCATCGAGGGCACCGTCACGGATGCCGAGACCCATCAGCCGATCGGCCGCGCAGCGGTCGATATCACCTCACCCTCGCTCCAGCGCCAGATGACGGTCAACACCGGTGCGGATGGTCGCTATCGCACGGACGAGATCCCGCGCGGCGAGTTTGGCATTCGCTGCCGCCGCGAGGGCTACGAGGTCTTCGAGCGCAAGGCGGTGATGAACGACGGCATCGCGCACATCGACTTCGAGCTGAGGCGCAAGCCCCGGTAGTTGACCGCGGCCGACCCGCGGCCAAACAGCCTCAGGCGCCGACGCGCTCGACGCGGCCGTCGGCGTGGCGTGCGAACCGGCCTTCGTCGCGCCCGTGCACCGGGGCCTCGCTCGGCCACGGCCAGCCACCGAACCGGGTGCGCTGGTAGTCCACGAACGCCTGCCGGAGCTCGACGCGCGTCGTCATGACGAACGGCCCGTGCTGCGCGACCGGCTCGCCGATCGGCCGGCCCTGCAGGATCAGGAGCTCGACGTCTTCGGTTCCCGCTCCCGGCCCCGCGACCAGCGGCACCGCCGCCTCGGGATCGAGCGCGATGCCGCACGGCCGTGACATCGCCCGATCGCCGACCCGCAGCTGTGCCCCGCGAAACCAGTACAGCGTGCGGTGGGTGCCCGCGCGGGCCGGCGGCAGCGTCCACGCGGCGTCGGGCTGCATGCGGATCGACCAGATCGCGACGTCGGA
>Ga0137459_1000390_pt1 | contig 15685 bp, 13 predicted proteins | sample EasRivERMGT700_2_FD_104908 | JGI IMG/M metagenome (GOLD analysis project Ga0137459, IMG submission 104908) | Soil microbial communities from meander-bound floodplain in the East River, Colorado, USA - East River MetaG ERMGT700_2 | ecosystem: Environmental > Terrestrial > Soil > Floodplain ...
CGACGCGCGCTGGCGCGCCTACGAGACCTGGTGCGTCGAGCTCGCCGCCGCCCACGACCGTGCCGCGCGGGCCTCGGTGCTGGGCAGCGACGCGGTCAACGCCCAGCTGGCGAGCTTCGGCTCGGCGCCGGTCGCCGGCCGGCGCGCGACGCTCGCGGAGCTGCTGCGCCGCCCCGAGCTCGACTGGCGCGCGGTCGAGCAGATCGCCTGTGCCGGCGGGGTCGCCGCGAGCGACGCGAGCCCCGCCGCGCTCGAGCGGCTCGAGATCGAGCTGTGCTATGAGGGCTACCTGCGGCGCCAGGAGGCCGACGCCGCCCGGGTCGCGCGCGCCGACAGCGTGCTGGTGCCGGCCACGATCGACTTCCGGGACATCCCCGGGCTGTCGAACGAGGTCGTCGAGAAGCTCGAGGCGATCCGCCCGCGCTCGGTCGGCCAGGCGTCGCGGATCAGCGGGGTGACCCCGGCGGCCGTCGCGATCCTGTTGACCCACATTGGGCTGGTGGAGCGTCGCAAGGCCGGGGTAGCTTCGCGTTCGCCATGAAGCTCTCCCTCCTGGTGTTTGTCGGAGCCGTCGGCGTGCCGCACCTGGCGGCGGCGGGCGGCTTGTTCGTGCCGGGAGCCGGGGCGGTCTCGACGTCACGCGCGGGCGCCGCGGTGGCATCGGCGGATGACGGCGAGGCGATCTCGCTCAACCCCGCGGGCATCGCGAAGGCGGCGGGCAACACGATCACGGTCTCGGCCGCGATGCTGCAGTACGCGATGGAGTTCCAGCGCCGCGGCACCTACGACGCCGTCGCGATGGAGAGCTATCCGTATGCCGGTCAACCGTTCGCGGCGGAGAAGAACGACGTCAGCCCGCCGCTCGGGATCGGCTCGTTCCAGCCGGTGCCGGTGATCGCGTTCCTCACCGATCTTGGCGGGCTGGTGCCCGGCCTGCACCTCGGCGTCGGGCTCTATGCGCCCAACGCCTATCCGTTCCGCGACATGTGCACGCAGGTGGCGGGCAGCTGCCAGAAGTACGTGTTCAACAACGACTTCACGACGCCGCCGCCGGGCGCGCGCTACGACATCATGAAGCAGGAGGCGGCCGTGATCTTGCCGTCGATCGCGGCGGCCTATCGCATCATGCCCAGCCTCGACGTCGGCGTGCGTCTGTCGGCCGGCCAGGCGACGCTCAAGTCGACGACGGCGCTGTGGGGCGTCCCCGGCAACTACGTGGAGGACATCAAGGCCGACAGCGTGCTCGCCGTCGATGCCAAGGACAGCTTCGTCCCGGCGTTCGGCCTCGGCGTGACGTACCGGCCGACGCCGAACTTCGAGCTCGGCGCCAGCTACAGCTCCAAGCTCGATATCCACGCGAGCGGCACCGGGGTCTCACAGAACGGCCCGTCGGTCCAGATCGCCGGCGTCGCGCCGGTGATCCAGCCGGTGGCCGACGATCAGGCGCTGTGCGCCAGGGGCGGCACGCAGGCGCTGCTCAAGGCGTGCGTCGATCTCGCGTTGCCGATGACGGCGCAGCTCGGCGGCCGCTACAAGTTCCTCGACGCGAGCGGTACCCTGAAGGGCGACGTCGAGCTCGACCTCGCCTGGGAGAACTGGGGCAAGAGCTGCGCGGGGGAGGACTTCGACAAGGGGACCTGCTCCGATCCGAGCGACTACCGCGTCGTGGTCGACGGCCAGGCCGTGCTCGACAACAACGTCGACAACGGCATCAGGCTCAACCCCAGCGTCGTCCGCCACGGCCTGCGCGATACCTACGGGGTTCGCCTCGGGGGCAGCTACCACCTCGCGGTCGGCGCGCCGCGCGAGGATCATACGTCCAGCGAGGTGATCGTCCGCGGCGGCATCGGCTACGACACCGCGGCCGCGAAGACCGGCTGGCTGCGCGCTGATCTCGACGGCGCGGCGCGGACGACCGTGACGGCCGGCGCCGCGTTCCGCACCCGGCGGTTCGAGATCAGCGTCGGCGGCGGCGCGGTGCTCGAAGGCTCGCCGACCAACCCCAACGTCGGCGGCGGCGCCGCGCCGTGTAACCCCGACAACGGGGCGTCCGGTTGCGCCGGTACCGGCACCGACACGCCGGTGGCCGATCGCCAGGGGCCCGACCCGATCAACCCGGTCGCCTCATCCGACAACCAGTTCGAGAGCCCGGTGAACCAGGGTGACTACAAGTCCCATTACTTGCTGCTCATGCTCGGCGTCACCACGTGGTTTTGAACCGGGCCGTGTCATAAACGAGCCATGAGCAAGGCGCTGGTCAAGTCGGTCGGCAGCAAGGGCGATCGCGCCGGAGGCATCGTCCCCGCCGTGTGTAGCGCGGTCATCCCCGGCGTCGGTCAGCTCGTGAACGGCGAGACCGACAAGGCGATCGGCGTGTTCGTGGTGGCGGCGATCTCGGGGGCGAGCTTCGTCGGGGCGATCCCGCTGCTCGGCTCGGTCGCCGGGCTGGTCTACGGCGCGACGTGGCTGTACGGCGTCGCCGATGGCTTCGTCCAGGGCCGCCGGAAGCGTTAGACGCGCTAGGCGCGCTAGACGCAGTTTCCGTCAGCCCTGACCGTTTTGGGAAAATGCGCTAAGGTCGGCCCAATGTCCGACGTCTTCGATCAGTTCCACGGGACCGCCAGCTACATCGCGTCCGAGGAGCTTCGCCACGCCGTCAACGTCGCCGTCGCGCTCGCCCGTCCGCTGCTGGTGCGCGGCGAGCCCGGCACCGGCAAGACCCTGCTCGCCGAGAACCTCGCGAGCGCGCTCGGCCTGCCGCTGATCCGCTGGCACGTGAAGTCGACGACCAAGGCCAAGGACGGGCTCTACGTCTACGACACCGTCGCGCGGCTGCACGACAGCCGGTTCGGCGGTAGCGACGGGGCGAACGTCCGCGACATCGCGAAGTACATCAAGCTCGGCGCGCTCGGCGAGGCGCTCGCGGCGCCGTCGCGGGTCGTGCTCCTGATCGACGAGATCGACAAGGCCGATCTGGAGTTCCCCAACGATCTACTCCACGAGCTCGACGCGATGCGGTTCCGGATCGACGAGACCGGCAAGGAGATCGCCGCGATCGAGCGCCCGATCGTCGTGATCACGTCGAACAACGAGAAGGAGCTGCCCGACGCGTTCCTGCGCCGCTGCGTGTTTCACTACATCCAGTTCCCGAGCCGCGAGCTGATGACCGAGATCGTGCGGGTCCACCACCCCGACATCACGGACAAGGTCCTCGACAACGCGCTCGAGGTGTTCTTCGGGCTGCGCTCGACGCCGCGCCTGCGCAAGAAGCCGTCGACCTCGGAGCTGATCGACTGGATCTGCGCGCTCAAGAAGGCCGGCGTCGATCTCGGCCGGGTGTCGGGCGGCATCCCGTTCCTCGGCACCCTGCTCAAGATCGAGCAGGACGTCGAGCTCGTCGGAAAACGGGCGAAGGCCTGAGGGGCTGAAAGGAGAACGCCGTGCTGGTCGACTTCCTGTTCGAGCTCCGCGCGCGCAAGCTGCCCGTGTCGACCCACGAGTGGATGGCGCTGATGGAGGGCATGGCGCTCGGGCTCCACGAGAGCTCGCTCGACGGCTTCTATCACCTGTGCCGCACGCTGTGCGTCAAGGACATCGCGCTGTACGACGCCTATGACGAGGCGTTCCTGGCGTACTTCAAGGATATCCACACCGACGCGCTCGAGCTGACCGAGGAGCTGCGCGCGTGGCTCGCCGACCCGCGGGTGCTCGAGGGGCTGACCGACGAGCAGCGCGAGGCGATGGCCGCGCTCGATCTCGAGAAGCTGCGCGAGCTGTTCGAGCAGCGGCTCAAGGAGCAGAAGGGCCGCCACGACGGCGGCAACCGCTGGATCGGCACCGGCGGGACGTCGCCGTTCGGCACCGGCGGGCAGCACCCCAACGCGATGCGGGTCGGCGGCGGCGGCGGACGCAGCGCGATGCAGGTCGCGGACGAGCGCCGGTTCCGCGAGTATCGCCGCGACGTCGTGCTCGACGTCCGCCAGATCGACGTCGCGTTGCGCGGGCTGCGCCGGCTCGGCCGGGAGGGCGCCGAGGAGGAGCTCGATCTCGACGAGACGATCGACCAGACGTGCAAGAACGCCGGCGAGATCGAGATCGTGTTCCGGCCGCCGCGCAGGAACCGCGTCAAGGTCGTGCTGCTGATGGACGTCGGCGGCTCGATGGACCCGCACGCCGAGCTGATGAGCCGGCTGTTCACCGCCGCGTCGCGCGCCGGTCGGTTCGCCAAGTTCCGCAGCTACTACTTCCACAACTGCGTCTACAACGCGGTCTACGAGGACGCCGAGTTCAGGAAGCCGGTCCCGGTCGCCGATCTGCTCGCGAACAGCGACCGCGACGAGAAGCTCGTCCTGGTCGGCGACGCGCTGATGCATCCGGCGGAGCTGCTCGACCCGGGCGGGGCGTCGTTCCTGTACTCGCATAACCGCGCATCAGGCCACGAGTGGCTGCGCCGGCTCGCGGCGCACTTCCGCAGCGCCGCGTGGTGTAACCCGGAGCCCGAGCGGTTCTGGTCCGGCACCACGATCGAGGTCATCGCGAGCGTGTTCGCGATGTGGCCGCTGACGCTCGACGGCCTCGCCCACGCCGTGCGCTACCTGGTACGCGGCGGTGAGCGGCCTCACGTCGGCGACCCGAGCCGGTGGATGAAGGCGATGATCGGCTGACGCTCGGCGGGCGCTCGGTCGGTGCTTGATCGACGTCGCGAGCGACGTCGCCGGTGACGCTACGGAGTGTTGTTGAAGGCGGGCTCCGGCTCGGTCGCTGAACCTGCCGGGGGCGGGGGTGGCGGCGTCACGGTCGGCGGCGTGGCCGAGCCTTGCGCCGATCCGGCGGTGGGCGCCGCCGAGCCGTCCTGGGCCGAGCCCGCGTCGGAGCCCTCGTGCGCCGAGCCCTTGGCCGAGCCGGCGCCCGACCCCGTACGGATCGCGGTGTTGGTCGCGGTCTGCACGGTGAGCTTCTCGTCGAGTACGGCGACCATCCGGATGTCGTCCTCGGTGAGCTTGGCGATCTCGACGACGCGATCGAGCGTGATGTAGCCGCTCTTGCGGAGCTTCACGCGCACCGTCTTCTTCGCCGCCTGCGCGTCGGTGAGCTCGACGTCGAACGGCGTGGTGTGGCCGGTCGCTCCGCTGTCGATGAAGACCAGCGCCCCCGGCGGATTGCTCTGCACCGAGATCACCCGTGGCTTGGCCACGAGCTTGGCGACCGACTTGTCGTCGCCGCCCTTGACGTCGAGCGTGACCGTCAGGAAGCCGCGCGCGGCGACCCGCACCTGGTACGACTTGCCCTTCTCGAGGTTCGCGGTGAACGGCGCCGGGCCCGCTTGCTCGGTGCCGGTGATCTCGACCGTGGCGTGCTCGGCGCTGGCGTCGATCACGGTGTCGACCAGCTCGGCCTTGGGCGCGTTGCTGCCGGCCAGGGCCGCGCTGCCCGCCGATCCGATCGCCGCCGATCCGGCGGTCGCCGATCCGGTTGCCGCCGATCCGACGGTCGCGATCGCCGAGCCCGGTGTCGCACCCGAGCCGGCCGAGCCGTTCGCGCGCTCGGCGGCCTGGTGCGGCCGGAGGACGAAGAACCACACCGCCGCGCCACCCGCGGCGACGAGCAGGAGCAAGAGGATCACGAGCGGCGCGCTGCTCCTCGACTTCATCGCCGGCATCCGCGCCGGCTCGGTCTGCTCGGCCGCGACCGCCCGCATCCCCGAAGGCATCGGTGGCGCCATCGGCGGCAGGTCGGCGCTCGGCTGGCTGATCGGCGGCGCGGGGGTCGCCATCCGGCCGCGTGCCGGCTCCACGCCCAGCCGCGTCTTGGCCTGCGATTCGGAGACGAACGCAGGCTGGGCCGACTCGATGCGTGGTGACGGCGAGGTGTCGAGCAGCTTGGGCAGCGGCCGCGCCATGGTCTCGGGTGTCGGCTGGTCGGGCGCCTCGCGCGCGTCGCTGGATGGAGACGACCGAGCGCCGTCGGACCTGGCTTCCGCGCGATCGGTCCTCGGATCAGGGACCGTCGCGTCGCTGCGGCCGTTACTGCGGCGCGCCGCGAGATCGTCCTGCGAGGCCGAGCCCTCGGCGGTCTGCGCGATCAGCTCGTCGAGCGCCCGGACCTTGGTCGCCTCCTCGAAGGCCTCGTCCGGAAACTCGTCCGCGTCGGAGTGGAACGGCATCGGCTGGGGCAACGGCGTGTGCGAGTCGTTGTGGCCGTCGTCGTGGCCGCGCCGCGGCCGATCCTTGCCGAGCAGCGCGTCCTGAATGGGCGCGGGTGCCACCCGGGTAGGCGTGTCGGTGAACAGCGGCGGCCTCGCCGTGTCGCTCATCGGCCGCTGCGGCGCCTGCTTCGCCTTCTCGGTGAGGATGCGCTCGAGGATGTTCTGGCTGCCGTCGGCGAGGCGGTCGAACCGAACGCCCATGCCCGGCGCGATCGCCGGCCGGCTCGGATCGTTCTCCCGCGTCCACACGACGGTGCCTTCGCCGGCGATCAGCGGTGACGCGTCGCGCAGCTGAAACTCGAACTTCATCTGGGTCCCGACCGCGAGCGGTTCCTTGGTCCGGATGAAGATGCCGCCCTGGCTGACATCGACCGCATAGCGCTCGATGAACTGCTCCAAGGTCTCGCTCTTGAATTTGATCTTGAGCGTGACCGGAGTTCGTTTCCCTTGTCGGGTATTTGGATCGACCAAGCAAATCTCCGCCATCGTCGGTCGCGGCCGGGGCCTTATCGCGCCAGCGCAAGACGCCGATTTGGCTCGATTCTAGGGCGGGGACCCGCACAATGCAACGCGACCATCGTTTTGTGTATTGTCCGCGACGATGCCCCCCTCGATCCGGCCGATTCGCCGCGTACTGGTTGCCAACCGAGGAGAGATCGCCGTTCGCGTGATGCGAACCTGCCAGGAGCGAGGGATCGAGACCGTCGCGGTCTACAGCGACGTGGATCGCCTCGCGCCGCACGTCCAGCTCGCCGATCACGCGGTCGGGATCGGCCCGGCCCCCGCGGCGCAGAGCTACCTGGTGATCGACAAGATCCTCGCCGCCTGCCGGGACACCGGCGCGGACGCGGTGCACCCCGGGTACGGATTTCTGTCGGAGAACGAAGACTTCGCCGAGGCCTGCGCGACGGCCGGGATCACGTTCATCGGCCCATCCCCGGACGCGATGCGCAAGATGGGGAGCAAGACCGAGGCGCGGAAGACGGTGTCGGCGGCAGGCACACCCGTGGTCCCGGGAGACAATGGACCGACCGGTGACGGGTTTCCGACCGCCGATCTGGCGCTGGTCGCGGCCAGGAAGATCGGCTTCCCGGTCCTCATCAAGGCGGCGGCCGGCGGGGGTGGCAAGGGGATGCGGCTCGTGGCCGGGGAGGGCGAGTTGGCCGCGGCGTTCGAGGGGGCACGCCGTGAAGCGATCTCGGCGTTCGGCGATGGAACGGTGTATCTCGAGAAGGCGATCGAACGGCCGCGCCACATCGAGATCCAGGTGTTCGGCGACCACCACGGCAACCTGGTGCACCTGGGCGAGCGGGACTGCTCGGTCCAGCGCCGGCATCAGAAGGTGATCGAGGAAGCGCCATCGCCGGTGGTCCCGGCCGAGCTGCGCGCGCGGATGGGGGCCGCGGCGATCGCCGCCGCCCGCGCGGTCGCGTACGTCGGCGCGGGCACCTGCGAGTTCCTGCTCGGGGCCGACGGCGGGTTCTACTTCCTCGAGATGAACACGCGGCTGCAGGTCGAGCACCCGGTCACCGAGATGATCTACGGGCTCGATCTGGTCGGCTGGCAGCTCGACGTCGCCGAGGGCCGGCCGCTGCCGCTCGCGCAGCACGAGCTCGACGCGCGCCGCCGCGGTCACGCGATCGAGTGCCGGGTGTACGCCGAGGATCCCGTGAAGTTCCTGCCATCGCCGGGGACGATCACCCACCTCCGCGTGCCCGACGGCCCGTACGTGCGCAACGATTCCGGATGCTACGAAGGCGCCGAGATCCCGGTGCACTACGATCCGATGATCTCGAAGCTCGTGGTGTGGGGCGAGGATCGCCCCCGGGCGCTCGCGCGGATGCGGCGCGCGCTCGACGAGTACCAGGTCCGCGGGATCGAGACCAACCTGGCGTTCCACCGCCGCTGCGTGCGCCAGGCCGCGTTCCTCGCCGGCGACTACGACACCGGCTTCATCGGCCGCCACGCCCAGGAGCTGGCGCCGCAGGCCGGCGACGCCGAGCTCACCGCCGCGATCATCGCGGCCGCGCTCGACGCCACGACCACCGCGGCACCGGCGCGGGCACAGGCGATCCGATCCGGCGCGACCACCGAGCCGTCGGGCTGGCGCCGCCAGCTCCGCTGAGCCGCCGCGCGCGGCCGGGTTCCTCGAGCGACGCGCACTGGATTGCTTTACTCGAGTGCAGGTGGTGCTCGGCGCGCGCGAGCGCCGGCTTCGCGCTCAGCGGTCCCACGATCGCGAGGTGGGATCTCGGATCATACGCCGACCACTCTGCTGATCAATGGCGAATCGACGGCCGCGATCGTGGAACACCGTCGCTTTTCGTAGATCACCGGTCCCGTCCTTTCTCCGTCGTCTCTGCGATTGCGCGAACGCGGTGCAGTCGGTAGAACGCTCCGGGCGCACCGGATTTCTCGCGCCTCGAGGTCATCATGGCGGCGCAGCAGACCAAGTTCGTGTTTGTCACCGGCGGTGTGGTTTCGTCGCTCGGCAAGGGCATGGTCTCGGCGTCGATCGGCGCGCTCATGGAGAACCGCGGCCTCAAGGTCGCGAACATGAAGCTCGATCCGTACATCAACGTCGACCCCGGCACGATGAACCCGACCCAGCACGGCGAGGTGTTCGTGACCGACGACGGCGCCGAGACCGATCTCGATCTCGGGCACTACGAGCGGTTCGTCTCGACGAAGATGTCGCGGCTCAACAACATCACGACCGGCCAGGTCTACTCGTCGGTGATCGGCAAGGAGCGCCGCGGCGAGTACCTCGGCTCGACCGTGCAGGTCATCCCGCACATCACCGATGAGATCAAGGGCCGCATCCTGTGCTGCGCCGAGGGCCTCGACGTCCTGGTCGTCGAGGTCGGCGGCACGGTCGGCGACATCGAGTCGCTGCCGTTCCTCGAGGCCGTGCGCCAGCTCCGGGTCGAGCTCGGCACCCAGAACTCGGTCAGCGTCCACCTCACCCTGGTGCCGTACATCCGCGCGGCCGGGGAGTTCAAGACCAAGCCGACCCAGCACTCGGTCCAGAAGCTGCGCGAGATCGGCGTTGCGTGCGACGTGCTCGTGGTGCGCTGCGAGGAAGCGTTGTCCGACGACACGATCAAGAAGATGGCGATGTTCTGCAGCGTCGCCGCCGACGCGGTGTTCCAGTCGGTCGACGTCGACACCGTGTACCGCTTGCCGGTGATGCTGTCCGAGCAGGGCCTCGATCAGAAGCTCGCCTCGCTGCTCAACATCTGGTCGCGCGCGTCGCGGCTGTCGGGCTGGGAAGAGGTCGTCAAGCGGATCACCGAGCCGCGCCGCAAGGTCACGGTCGGCTTCATCGGCAAGTACGTCCAGCTGGTCGAGGCGTACAAGAGCCTCAACGAGGCGCTCCTGCACGGCGGCATCGCGAACGACTGCAAGGTCGAGATCAAGCACATCGACAGCGAGGATCTCGAGAAGCACGGCACCGGCGCGTTGCTCGGCTACGACGCGATCCTCGTCGCGCCCGGCTTCGGGCCGCGCGGCACCGAGGGCAAGATCGCGGCCGTGCGGTTCGCGCGCGAGGCCAAGGTCCCGTTCTTCGGCATCTGTTTCGGGATGCAGCTGGCGTGCGTCGAGTTCGCGCGCCACGTCGGCGGGCTCGACCGCGCCAACTCGACCGAGATCGATCCGTCGACCCCGCACCCGGTCGTCGACCTCATGCCGGATCAGCGCGGCGTGACCGACAAGGGCGCGACGATGCGGCTGGGTGCGTACCCCTGCCTGCTCAAGGCCGGCACGCGCTCGGCCGAGGCCTACGGCTCGACCGAGATCAGCGAGCGCCATCGCCATCGCTGGGAGATCAACAACAACTATCGCGACGTGCTCGAGAAGCACGGCATGGTGATCTCGGGGCTGTCGCCCGATGGCCGGCTCGTCGAGATGATCGAGCTGCCGCAGCACCCGTACTTCGTGGGCTGCCAGTTCCACCCCGAGTTCAAGTCGCGGCCCAGCCTGCCCCACCCGCTGTTCGTCCGGTTCATCAAGGCCGCGGTCGAGCGGCAGATGTCCCAGACCAAGCTCCACGCCGTCTAGCTGCACTCCCTCCCTTCGTCCAGCGATGGTCGGACCACGAGCTCAGTCGACCGATCTGTATGTGCGAGAGAGGGCGAGGTGTCGGTGAAACCATGAGCCCGAGGGCGATCTCTCCAGGGCTGATTCCACATTCATGTCCGGCACAGAGCCACGACATTGTTAGGGTAAAGCAAGAGCCGGGCCACGAGGCCTTTACAATGATCTAGTCTCCAAGTACGCTCTCTTCAAGCCTCGTACCAGCGAGCGTGACAGCCGGGTACAAATGCTAACACAGCGAAATAATAAAAGGAGTTTCTGATGGCCATGGAAATGCGCCAGGAACTGAAGCTGTCGCAGCAGCTGGTGATGACCCCGCAGCTGCAACAGGCGATCCGGCTCCTGCAATTATCGCGCATGGAGCTGGCCGACCTCGTGCACGAGGAGATGCTCGAGAACCCCATCCTCGATGACGAGATGGACCTCGACCAGGAGCGGTCCCGCGAAAAGGACGAGATGGGCAGTGACGAGCAGCAGCTCCACCAGCTCGAGAGCTCGGGGACGACCGAGACGCCGATGGAGGGCTCTGTTCAGGACGGCATTGCCCAGACCGAGGTCCCGGGAGAGGCCAACGCGGTCAACGAGATCGACTGGGAGAACTACCTCGACAACTACTCGATGGCGCCCGCGATGCCGTCGTTCCGCGGTGATGGCGAGGAGCTGCCCTCGCTCGAAGCCACGCTGACCCGCCCGCCGAGCTTGCACGATCACCTCGCGTGGCAGCTCAAGATGACGAACTTGCCGCCCGATCAGCTCGAGATCGGCATGACGATCCTCGGCAACATTGATGCGGACGGCTACATCAAGGACCCGCCGCTCGACGAGATCGCCGCCGATCTCGGGGCCGATCCGGTGCTGTGCGAGCAGGTGCTCGAGAAGATCCAGACGTTCGATCCCATGGGGGTCGGTGCGCGCTCGCTGGCCGAGTGCATGTTGATCCAGTGCGTCGCCGCAGGTCAGGACGATGACCTGTGCGTGAAGATGATCAAGAGCCACCTCGGCAACCTCGAGAAGAAGAACTACGCCGCGATCGCGCGCGACCTCAAGCAGCCGCTCGAAGAGATCTACGAGGCCGCGAAGGTCATCATGGACTTCGACCCGCGGCCGGGCCGGCAGTACTCGACCGACGATCCGCACTACGTCACGCCCGACGTTTACATCCACAAGGTCGGCGACAAGTACTTCGTCGTGCCGAACGACGACGGGCTGCCGAAGCTCAAGATCAGCGGGTTCTACAAGAACGCGATGGGCAACTCGGCGGCGTCGAAGGACTACGTCCAGGACAAGCTGCGCTCGGCGCAGTGGCTGATTCGATCGATCCAGCAGCGCCAGCGCACGATCATCAAGGTCGCCGAGTCGATCCTGAAGTTCCAGCGCGAGTTCTTCGACAAGGGCATCGCCCACCTGAAGCCGCTCATCCTGCGCGACGTCGCCGAGGACATCGGCATGCACGAGTCGACGGTGTCACGCGTGACGACCTCGAAGTACGTCCACACGCCGCAGGGCATCTTCGAGCTCAAGTTCTTCTTCAACAGCGGGATCTCGCGGACCAACGGCGACGACCTCGCCTCCCAGGCGGTCAAGTCGAAGATCAAGGAGCTGGTCGACGCCGAAGATGTCAAGCGGCCGCATAGCGATCAGAAGATCGTGGAGCTGCTCAAGAAGACCGGGATCGACATCGCCCGCCGCACGGTCGCGAAGTACCGCGAGCAGCTCGGCATCCTGTCGTCGAGCAAGCGCAAGCAAGTGTTCTGAGCGGTACCGCCGGGGCCGACGCTGGCCGTCCGTCCCCCCCCTGCGGCGCGTGGTCGGGATCGGGAATTCACCTGCGGGAGGGGTCGCCTTACGCCGCCCCACATCGACGGCCGGCGAAAATCCCGTCGACGATCGGGTGATCGTCAGGTGTGGGCAGCGGTATGATGAGCCTACACCACCTTTTGGGAGGGCTCGAATGCAATTCGCGGTGACGTTCCGGCACATGGAACCGACCGAAGCTTTGAAGTCGTACGCGCGCGAACGAATGGAGCGAGTGCGGAAGTACCTACCCGATCCCATCTCGTGCCATGTCGTCCTCAGTACCGAGCGTCACAATCATCGCATCGACGTCACCTTCCAGCTGCACAACGGCCTCGCCGTCTCGGGCCACGAGATCACCGAGAACATGTACAGCTCGATCGATCTTTGCATCGCCAAGATCGAGCGCCAGGTCCGGAAGTACAAGGGCAAGCTCGAGGGGATGCGCGCCCGGCCTCACCACGTGGTCGCGCTGCCGTGGTCGCACTCGATCGTGTCGGAGGCGTTCGGCACGACCGATGGCAGCGACGTCAACGGCGCCGCGCAGGAGCACCACGACGGCGGCCCGCACCCCGAGTTCAACGTCGTCAAGACCGAGAAGTTCCACGCCCAGCCGCTGTCGGTCTCCGACGCCATCGTGCAGCTGAACCTCATGCACGAGCAGTTCCTGGTGTTCTGCCACGATACCGACAACCGCGTCGCGGTCGTCTACAAGCGTGAGGACGGCAGCTACGGCTTGATCGAGACGCCGGCGTCCGCGGCCTAGGATCGCGGATCACGCCACGTGCTCGCCGCTCCGTCGTGAACGGCCCGGCGGCGCTTGGGCCACCGGGGGCGTGAAGACCCCCTCTGGATCAAAAAGTGGTACGTTCGTGAGCGTCTGATGAAGATCGTCGACCTCATTCGGCGCGACATGGTCGTTCCTGCGCTGCAGGCGACGGAGAAGCGCGGCATCCTCGAGGAGCTCGCCGTCTACATGGCGAACCGGCATGCGCGGATCGATCGCGCAACGCTGTCGCGCGTGCTGATCGAGCGCGAGCAGCTCGCCTCGACCGCGATCGGTGAGGGCGTCGCGATTCCTCACGGCAAGCTCGCCTCGGTCGGTGAGATCGTCGCGTGCCTCGGGCGCGCGCCCACGGGCGTCGACTTCGATTCGATGGACGGGCAGCCGACCTACCTGTTCTTCGTGCTGGTCGCGCCGGAATCATCGACCGGCGCGCACCTGAAGGCGCTGGCCCGGATCAGCCGCGTGTTCAAGGATCCCGAATTCCGGCGCAGACTGCTCGCGGCGCCCGACGCCGAATCAATGTACCACGTCGTCGCGGACGAGGACGCCAAGTACTGAATGTCGAGCGCGATCACGGTCGGTGAGCTGCTCGAACGCGCGGCGCTGGAGGTGACTGCCGTGGCGGGGCAGGCCGGCCTCGATCGGTCGGTGACCGTGCCGCGGATCCAGAAGCCGGGCCTCGCGCTGACCGGCTGGCCGGAGCAGCTCCACAGCCGTCGCGTGCTGGTGCTCGGCGGCACCGAGATCGAGTACTTGCTCGACCACGAGCCGGCGCGCAGCCTCGGGATCGCCACGCTGCTCGCGAGCGATCCGGCGTGCATCGTCATCTGCCGCGGCCTCGCGCCACCCCGCGAGCTCGCGCTCGCCGCCGAGCAGAGCGGCGTGCCGGTGCTGGTGTCGCGGCTGCCGACCGCCGACTTCATCACCGCGGTCACCGGCTGGATGTCGGATCGGCTCGCGCCGTCGACCGATCTGCACGGCGTGCTGATGGACGTGCTCGGCATCGGCGTGCTGCTGCTTGGCAAGAGCGGGATCGGCAAGAGCGAGACGGCACTCGATCTCGTGGTGCGCGGCCACCGGCTGGTCGCCGACGATGTGATCAAGATCCGCCGGCAGGGTGGGCACGTCGTCGGGCGCGGCGCGGGGATCATCGGCCACCACATGGAGATCCGCGGGCTCGGCATCATCAATGTGAAAGATCTGTTCGGGATCTCGGCGGTGCGCGACACCAAGAAGATCGAGCTGGTCGTGGAGCTGCGCGAATGGGCCGAGGGCCAGGAGTACGATCGGCTCGGGTTCGACGACCGGTTCGACAAGATCCTCGAGGTCCCGGTGGCGGCGGTGCAGCTGCCGGTTCGCCCGGGCAGGAACCTCGCGACCCTGATCGAGGTCGCGGCGCGCAACCAGCTGCTCAAGATCCAGGGCACCCACTCGGCGCGGGCGTTTCGCGATCAGCTGCACCGCGCGATGGAGGCGCGATCCGAGTCGGCCGAGGCGGCCGAGGCGACCGCCGATCTACCGATGGACGCGGTGGAGTAGATGCAGATCGTGATCGTCACCGGGTTATCGGGTGCCGGGAAGAGCACGGCGCTGCGCGCGCTCGAGGACATCGAGTTCTTCTGCGTCGACAACATCCCCATGCCGCTGGTGGCGCAGATGGTCGAGCACCTGGCGCACGAGGGCGACCGCGACAAGCTGGCGATCGCGATCGACTCGCGGCAGCGCCGCAACCTGGCCGGCTGGGCGACCGCGCTGACCAAGCTGCGCGGCGCCGGACATCGCCTCGAGGTGATGTACCTCGACGCGAGCGACGAGGTGCTGCTGCGCCGGTTCAGCGAGACCCGGCGGCGCCACCCGCTGTCGGGCGACGATCTCACCGACGGCGTGCGGCGCGATCGCGAGGTGATGACCGAGATGCGCCAGGGCGCGGCGGTGATCGACACCTCGCACCTCAACATGCATCAGCTCAAGTCGATCATCCAGGAGCGCTACGGCGGGACCGGCAAGCTCGCCGTGACGCTGGTCTCGTTCGGGTTCAAGCACGGCCTGCCGATCGAGCTCAACCACGTGTTCGACGTCCGGTTCCTGCCGAACCCCTACTTCGAGCCGACGCTGACGCACCTCGACGGCCGCGATCCGGAGGTCGCGGGCTACGTGCTGGGGCCCGACGGGCTCGAGCTCGTGCGCCAGGTCGAGGGCATCTTGCGGTTCTCGCTGCCGCAGTTTCAGAAGGAAGGCAAGCTGTACGTGACGATCTGTGTCGGCTGCACCGGCGGGCGGCATCGCTCGGTGGTCATCGTCGAGGAGCTGCGCAAGCGGCTCGGCGCCGCCTGGGACATCCTGGTTCGGCATCGCGACGTCGATCGGGGGGCATGATGGCCGCCGACGAACGCGCCGAGAAGACCCTGCAGATCCAGAACGAGCTCGGGCTCCATGCCCGCGCCGGCACGAAGTTCGTGCAGACCGCGGCGAAGTTTCCGTGCGAGATCGCGGTGATCAAGGGCACGAACGAGGTCAACGGCAAGAGCATCCTGGCGCTCCTGACCCTGATGGCGCCCAAGGGCACGACGATCACGATCAAGGCCACGGGCGACCGCGCCGACGAGGCCGTCGCGGCGATCGCCGCGTTGATCGACGACAAGTTCGGCGAGGGAAAGTAGCGCCGCGATGACCGAGACCCGGCACGAAGTTCGGCGGAACGGGCTCGGCGTCTCGGCCGGGATCGCGTTCGGCCGCGCCTACCTGATCGGCCGCGACACGCTCAAGGCGCCGCGCCATCACATCGAGCCCGACGATGTCGA
>Ga0137459_1000392_pt1 | contig 15654 bp, 15 predicted proteins | sample EasRivERMGT700_2_FD_104908 | JGI IMG/M metagenome (GOLD analysis project Ga0137459, IMG submission 104908) | Soil microbial communities from meander-bound floodplain in the East River, Colorado, USA - East River MetaG ERMGT700_2 | ecosystem: Environmental > Terrestrial > Soil > Floodplain ...
GATAGATTGCACGGCCGGGTGGTGGATCGCCGGCCGGTCGTGGAGATGGCACCGCCCTCCATGCTCGATTCGGTGGTCAACGGACGAGCGCCCGACCCAGCCCCGCGGCGCGAGCGCGCGTGTTCGCGTTCTCCAGGAGTCTCCGGGAGCTCATGGCCCGCACTGCCCGCACTGCCCGCACTGCCCGCGCAACCGATCAAAACCACGGTGGCGGGGCACTAGGCCGAACGTTCGGTAGCGGGGGCGAATTCCGCGCGATCGCCGGTCTCGAGCGTGGCCTGGTACGCGAACAGCTCGCCGAGCCCCTCGACCCGGGCGACCAGCTCGCGGACCAGTTCGCCGGAGGTGTGGGCGATCGCCGGCTGCAGCCGCACCAGCTCGGCCTGGGTGACCAGCTGCGCGATCAGCTCGCCGACCTCGTCGAGCTCGCTGCGATAGCGCTCGCGCAGTGCGCGCAGCTGGCCGAGCGTGCGGAGCCGCAGCTGGGCGGTCGCCGCCGCCGCCGTGGCGCCGCGGGCCAGCAGCTCGCCGGCGCGCGCGGAGACCGCCGCCGGATCGAAGTCCGGGCGCGCGAGCACCTCGTCGAGATCGGCCAGCCGTGCGCCGGCCTCGCGCAGCCGGCCGCCGAGGATCCGCGCGCTCTCGGCGTCGGGCAGCACGCTGGCGAGCGGCGACGCCTTGGCGCGCGCGAGCGCCGACAACAGCTCGGCCTCGCGGTGGTGGGTGTCGGCGCGGGCGAACGACAGCGGCGCGTAGAGCGGCCACAGCCCGACGATCAGCAGCGCGTCGCCGAACGACAGCCGGCGCTTGACGGTCGCGATCACGAGCGCGATCACGGCGCCGAGCACGATGTAGCCGATCCCGAGGCTGCCGAGGCTCACGGCGTGGCCCTCCCGAGCGGCGCCGCGTCGCGCTCGTAGATCCCGCGCGCCGAGCGCATCGCACCGGTGACCGAGTCGAACAGGCTGCCCTCGACCTCGCGGAGGAACATCACCTCGGGAGCACGCGGCCGCACGAGGTACGGGCGCAGCGCCCACGCCAGCTGGCCGCCGACCAGCGAGAACACCACGCAGAGCCCCACCACCGCGGTGCGCCAGCCGGGCGCCGCCTCGAGCGCGACGCCGCGGCAGATCATGCGCAGCGCGGCGGCCCCGGCGATCGCGAACATCCCGACCACCGCGAGGATCATCCGGTGGTAGTCGAGATCGACCGAGCGGCCGAGCATGATGAGCGGCGTGCACGCGGCCAGCAAGAGCGAGCCGAACGCGAGCGCGGCCATCACGAGCGCGAGATCCGCGGACAGCCGCGACCGGCGGCCGAGCGCGGCGCCGATCGCCGACAGCGCGGGCGCCGACAGCGCGGCGGTGCCGAGCAGCACGATCGGGAGCTTGATCGCCGCGTACGCGATCTGCACGCCGCCGCGGTAGCTGCCGAGCGCGGCCCCGACGATCGCCATCGTCACCGCGATGGTCGCGATCATCGTGCGCATGATCGCGGCCAGATCGGTGCCCTGGTGGATCCGCGCGAGCATCCGCTCGCGGTCGCGTAGCAGCAGATCGATCATGCCGAGCGCGGGACGCGCCAGGGGTGTGGCCGTGGGCGCCGGCGTGGGCGCGGTCTCGACCGCGACGATCATGACACCACCTCCACGGCGAGGTCCCACCACAGCCGGCCGGCGATCGACGCGGTCGCGATCGCCCAGATCACGAACACGACGCCGCCGGCCAGCGAGGCGCCGGCCGTGATGTCGAGGCTCCCGGCCGCCTTGAGCTCGCTGGCGAGCCGGCGCAGCCCGAGGTAGCCCGCGATCGCGACCACCCCGGAGGTCGCCGCGACCGTGGTCCCGACCGAGACCGACGACAGCGACACGAACGCCGCCGGCAGGATCAGCCCGGCAAGCGCGAGGCCGAACGCCCCCAGCGCGATGCCGAACGCGCGGATCACCGCGGCGAGCGGCGGCGCATTGCCGGCGGCCGCCGTCGCGATGTACAGCGCGGGACCGGTCGCGGCGACCACGCCGAACACGATCGCCGGCGCCGCCAGCATGGGGCTCGCGTCGTGCGTGCGCGCGGCGAGGATGCCGCCGACGGCGACCGGACCGGCCGCGGCCAGCGCGATCGCCAGGCCGCGCGGAACAGGGAAGGGAGCTTGCGTTGCCACAGACATGAACCAGACCTCCTGCCCCCAAGAACCACCCGGCGGTGCAGCCGCGACGCACCGGCCGTGGAGCCGGTGTCGAGCGTTCGTGGAGATTCTGCGCAGGCGGAAGGCTCGTCGCTCTCGAGCCGCGGGCCGCTGGAATGTCGAGGTACCGGTGAGCTCCGGGGGTTGGGCGGCCGATGACGGCACGACGCTGTCGGGCGGGCCGACCGACGCCGCGAACTGACGTTCGCAGGGCGTGCGCGATGCCACGATGGCGCGACGTGGTGCGCGACCATCAGGGCTCACCGGCCCGCGAGCTTGTTCCTCAGGATCTCGGTATTCTGCAGGATATCCTGCGCATGGAAGATGTAATGAAACAAGATATGCGCATCATGCTCGGGAGTCGGGCTGTGCGTGGTGTCGTGGAAGAGGGCGTCATCGGCCCGCCGCAAGGGCGAGCTTTCCCTGGTCAGATCTCGTTGGTCGATTTCCTGGATGTATTGAATGATGGATGCTTTGCTGGGATACCGGAGCCGTTCCTCGGGGCTGAGGAGCTCGTAGACGCGCTCCGCCTTCCTCCAGTCCGCGGCGTCGAAATAGAACTTCCAGTCTGCATCCGGGAAGACGATCGTCCCGGTATCTCTGCCCTCCGCCACCGCGCCGCCGCCCTCCGCTTGTTGGCGCTGGACCGCCAGCAACGCGCGCCTGACCTGGGGGAGCTGGGCGATCTCCGAGGTGAAGGACAGGGTCCCCGCCGTGTACAGCTCGCGGGTCAGGTCTCGTCCGTTGACCAGGATCGCCGAGCTCTGGGTGTCGAAGTCGATCCGGATCCTGTGGATGATCTCCAGGAGGCCATCGACGTCGTGAACGGACAGGTGCTTCGCCAGTGCGTCGTACGCGACCGCCCGGTAGATGGCGCCGGTATTGATATGCTTGTAATTCAATAGCCTCGCCAGCGCCTGCGCGGTCTCGGTCTTGCCGACCGCGTTGGGGCCATCGATCGTGATGATGAATCTTCTCGTCATTTTGTTGGCAAGTGCTGATCCACGTAGCGGTCGACCTCCGCGCTGACCTGATCGGGAGGTCTGTTGGCGTCGATCACCGCCCACCCGGATTCCTTGGCCCAGCCATCCAGGATGGCCCTGAGCCGGTGCTGATGGCGCAGGAAGCTGTCCGGTGACATCTCGGGATCTCTGCCGCACTCGTAGCGGGTGACCTCCGGCTTGCGGGCGAGCGCGCGCTCCGGGTCGACGCGGAGATAGAGCACGTGGTCCGCTGGCGGCAGCGCCGCGCTCAGCGCACCGATCAGCCGGCGGGAAGCGCCGAGGGTCAATTCGGATGCGGCGTGCTTGTACCAGTAGCCATCGAGGACATCGACGTCGCAGGTCCCGAGGCCCTTGAGCGTGGTGGCGATGATCCAGAACAGGAACATCGCGCGCGCTTCCCCCTCCATCTCGGCGATGCACCGGCGGAGATCTTCGAGCGGTTCGCGGACAAAGCGACACTCCGGAAACCTGCCCCGATCATAGGCATCCCATTTGTCATATCGCCGGGCGGTGAGGCCACGTTCGGCCAGCCGTGCGATCGTCCGGCCGATCTGGGTGCTCTTGCCAGCGCCATCCGTTCCGGTGAAGACCAGTCGGGTCATGATGGGATGCGGAGTGGGTCCTGCGAGCCTTGCCCGGTCATCCATCGTAGGTCGTCTTCGACATATCCGCCTGGGTGATGCGATTGAAGTCGCGCAAGCGCCTGCAGTACAGCCTGGACAGCCCGCCGGGCCCCAGGGTGGTGGCCTTGCGCTCGATCAGCGTGGCGGTATAGGCGACGTGGCCGAGCTCGTCGAGGAGCAAGGCGTTCAGCAGCCTGGTCACGCGCGCGAGATTCTCGGTGGGGGCGTACACTTCGAGCGCAGCGCGCTGCATGAGGTGGTGAATCGTGGTGCGAATCTCGGCGATGTTCATCTGCACGAAGTCATCGATCGTCGGTGGCTTCGCATAGAGCGATCCGGCCACGGGGCTTGGCTGCTGCGCCATGGCGTAGTCGGGGGAGAACGCGTCCAGCTGCTTGCGGAACGCGGGGTCCACCGCCTCCGGGAAGGCAAGATCGAGGAGCGCCAGATACACCTTCGCGTGGCGCGATTCGTCCACGGCATGCCGCTTGATCAGGTGCTGCTCGCTGGTGTCCTGGGAGCACGCGGCGAGCGTCCACAGGTCGGTGGCTCCCTGACCCTCGCGCTGGGCGTTCCTCATCAGCGAGATGATCATCCACCTGGCGCTCGCCGAGGAGCCGCGATAGATCTCTCGATAGCCGTCCGTGCCAAACACGGGGGGCTCGGCGATCACCGCGTCCTCCACGGCCGCCAGGTAGGCCGGGCATTCGGCACCGGGGGCGCGCTGGGACAGCGCGACGCTGGCCACCGCGCCGACTTGACCGACCATCGGTTCGCCCTGCAACCGGGCGTAGACATCTCTGGTGCTGGAAGGATTCCGGATCATGCGGGCCCCTCGCAGGATAAGGTCTTGATGAGGTAAAACGGTACGGCCCAGCCGAGGAGCCGAACCGTACCGATGCGCTCGTCGCCGGGATGCTCGCCGGACGGTTACTCGTCCGTGCAGGGGACCGGATCGAACGGAGAATTGAGCGCGATGAACGCCATCGTGGCGTTGGGGTACTTCTCTTCCAGCTCCTTCAGGGATTCCTGATCGATCTCGAGCTTGCCATCCTGGATGCGCCCGAGCACCTGCACCTTTTGACCGTCCTGCTGGAGCTTGGTCACGTTCCGGCGGAGCCTCTCGTCGAAGTCGCCCTGTGGCGCGCCCTGCTGCGCGGCTTCTTGCTTGTTCTCTTGATCGGCCATTGGGATATCTCCTTTGATGGTGTCAACCCTCCAGCCCTATCGCTGGTCAATGTAAGTCTGGCCGCGCTGGATGCGATGTCAAGGAACGCGATAAACAATCTCTCAAACACAACAGTCACCTCACGTTGTACGCTCGAAGCGCAGGAATGACGAGCTTGGCTGTCTCCAGCCGGGATAGCAACTGGCTCGTCACAGGCGACGCAGGCACGTCGTGGCCAGATCCCTGAAGGAACGCTTCTGACTCGCGGGCGGTCGTCATGCCGTCGCACAGCAGCGTTACGGAAAATTCGCGCGGCGAGATCTCGACGGTCTCACCGAACTCGTTGAGTCGTGCAAGCGTCACTCGGTCCGCGCCGAGCGCGAAGTCCACGTCGAAGTCGAGATAAGGTAACATCGTATCGTGCGCCTGGCGTGCCAGCGCGGGCCACGGGGGACGCACCTGTGGTGCGAACGAGCACTTGACCAGGCGACCTTCCGCCCACGCGAACACGGCGCGCGCGAAGGTCGTGATCCGGAAGGCGTGCGCCAGCGCGGAGCGTTCCTCGGGGAGCTCCGGTGCGCGGTGCAAGCGCCAGAACTGCTGGCTGGCGGTCAGCGTCGTGGGCCGCAGCACCAGCGGGTCCTCCCAGCTCGACGGGATGCGATCCAGCATGCGATGCCGCCACTTGGGAACCGGGTTGGTGAGCTCGTAGCCCGCCGTCAGCGCGTCCACGGCGTGACCGAGCAGCTCCTGCGCGGCGAACACGAGGGAACGATAATCGCCGCTCTCGCGATATCCGACCATGTCGACCTGGATCGTCCGGCCCATCTGGCGCGCGACCTGCAACTTGAGGCGCGCCAGCGCTGTCCGTGATGGCATCCGCGCGGCGACGCGATCTTCGCCGGCTTCATTGAGCAAGCGACCGTGCAGCAGCCGGTGCAACAGCGCCCGTTCGTCGAGCGTGAAGGTCCCCGGGTGGGAGACCTCCCAGGGTGCCTGGCTCCAGATCCGCAGGCGGCCGACTGCCTCGTCGACCCAGCCGGTCCGCAGGATGCGCAGGTCGACCAGGCACCGGCCGGCGACGAGCCCGAGCTCGTCCCGCGCTGGAAGCGAGGAAGCGTCGCGCGACGTGATCAACAGTACATCGACGTCCGACTTGCGATTGCCCAGGCCCTCGACGATCGAGCCGACGGCGAGCAAGACATCATCGCGGTGGAGCCCGACCGTGGTCTCCACGCTGGTGACGATCGACGGCAGGTCCGTGCCTCGGAGGTTCAGGAATTCGAAGAGCTCCATCGCAATGCCCTCATACGGGGTTCGAGGTGGGTGACGGGAACGGCGCCCCGGCCGTCCAGTGGAATACGCGCACCGCGGATCGAGCATCCTGTGTGGCCTGTGTGGCCTGGGCGGCCTGCGCGGCCTGGGCGGCCCGGATGACCAGGACGGAGAGGTAGGTGTGCGTGGCCCCGAGGGTCTGCATCAGCAGCTCCTCCACCCTGCGCTGGCACTCCTGTCTGGGGATCGCGGCGTTCTCTCCGTGCAGGAACGCTCCGAGGGCCTCGAACATCGGCGCGCCCGCGGTGAGTGGGGTCGCCGTATCGATGAACACGTCGATTCGTAGACCGTGGCGGTCCGCGTACCGGCGCAGCTCCTCGGTGAAGAACGGGCCTTGCGAGCTGCCGAGCAGGCTCGCCACGGTGTAGGCAGTCCCGCCCGGCAGCAGGATGTGGTCCAGGTTGTCGAGCAACATGCGGCAATAGCCGAGCCCGTCCGGCCCGAGCCCCCTGGCAAACACCGGCGCACCGAGCCCGTCCGGCAGCGGCATGAAGGGCGGATTGAACGTCACGACGTCGTACCTCTCGGGCCGGGCCAGGGTCTCCTCGCAGCGTTCGTCCCGGATCGTCACGTTCCCGGTCACCCGGTTGAGGAGGCGGTTCACCTGCGCGAGCTCGAGCGCCTGTGGCGAGACGTCGGTCATCGTCACGTGGTTCGCGTATCGGGCGAGCGCCAGGCCGATCACGCCAGAGCCGGTGCCGAGGTCGATGACCCGGTCCGTGGCGGCGATCCCGCTGGTGTCCACATAGTACAGGAGGTGGAGTGAATCACTGCCAAAATAGACCTGGTGGGCGATGGCGCCCGGGTAGTTGACGCGGCTGTCGATCAGGAGGGGCATGTCGTGTGCCGAGATCAGCTGGTAGGCTCCCATCCTGACGTTGTCGTGGGTCCGGACGACGAGCCCGGCGTCCACCAGGCGCTCGGCTACCCGCTGCTCGAACGGGCTGAGCATGGCTTGCGGGACCGAGACCTTGAGCATCAGGCAGGCCGCCAGCCCGAGCGCGGGGCTGTCGCTGGTGACGTAGGATTCGATATCGGCCATTCGATCCAGGCTCCACCAGCTCAAGGCGTTCGGGTTCGTGTGATAGCAACGGGCCGTCACCATGAACTTGTAGAGCTGCACGAAGCCTATGTGATCCAGATAGTCACGCAGGACCGGCAGGCCGCGCTCCATCGCGGCGCTCAGCACGGGAGGCCGCCCTCTCGCTGCCAGGCGAGCCGGGGGCTCGTGAGGCGGCTCCGACAGGACGGCTCACCGGCGATGATCTCGCAGCCGGCTCCGATCGCTACGCTCTCGGCGGATTGCCTTGAAATCACACGAGCTCCAGCCAGCGCACGGGCTGCGCATCGAACCAGAGCACAGCAGAGCAGGCCACTGCCTGGTTGTCAATATTGGATTGTACGCAAAGCCACCCTGTGCTCCGAAGGCACGCCGATATCGGAAGTGCGCAGTGGCAACTCGCGTGACATATTGAAAGCATCAGGCCGGTCATGACCACGACAGCGATGATTCTCGCCGCAGGACAGGGCACGCGTTTGAGGCCTTACACCGATCACCTCCCCAAGTGCCTGATCGAGCTGGCCGGACAGACCCTCCTGGAACATCAAGCCCGGGCACTCCAGCGCGCCGGTGTCGAGCATGTCCTCGTGATCACCGGCTATCAGGCCGCCAAGATCGAGGCGCTCGGCTATGCGACGGTCCACAATCCAGCCTTTGCCACCACCAACATGGTGGCCAGCCTGTTCTGCGCCCGGGATCGGATGGTGAGCACGACGGATCTCTTGATCGTCTACGGGGATGTCGTGTTCGAGTCGCGCGTGATCCGCGCGCTCCTCGCGGAGGGTGCGCCGCTGGCGACGACCATCGACCGAGGCTGGCAGCGATACTGGTCGCTCAGGATGGCGGACCCGCTGGCAGACGCCGAGACCCTCAAGCTGGCTCCCAACGGCAACATCCTGGAGCTCGGAAAGCCGCCGGCTTCGCTCTCGGACATCGAGGGACAGTACATGGGGTTGAGCAAGGTGCGAGCCGACCACGTCGAGCGCTTCAAGCGTGCCTGGGCGGACCTGGATCCCGCGGGTTGTTATGACGGGCGCGACAAGCCCAACATGTTCATGACCAGCTTCTTCTCGATCCTCCTCACGCAAGGTTGGGAGCTGAAGGCAGTCCCGGTCGAGCATGGCTGGCTGGAGGTGGATAGCGTCTCAGATCTGGAGCTGTATCATCGACTGTTCGAGCGACGCGAGCTGGGGGAGCTCTATCACCCCACATAGCACAAATGGTGATCTGAGCCGGCGTGCCAGGCCCAAACGCAAAGGGGAGCTGTCGTGCATAGACCCATGGTCGTCATCCTGGACGTCAGGCCTCCGGCTCGAGGGCAACCGCCCGGTGCCCTCGATGTGACCTCCGGGAAGTGCCGGGTCCTGGACTGGATCCGTCATGCGTTCGACACCGTGCCCGACATCGAATGTTACCAGACCCCAGGAGGTGCCAGCTCGCTGCTGGATGCGCCGCTCCGCGCGGATCGGGAATGCTATGTCACCCGTGCAGGCGTCGTGGTTCGCAGCCGGCTGGTCGACCTCCTGGCCAACGCCCGGGGCGACGTGGTGGTTGCGATCGACCGCATGTGCCGGAAGCGCGTCGATGTCGTCAAGCTGTCTCCTCGGGCGGTTGCATGTGTCATGACGATCAGAGATCAGGAGGATGGCCGGCGCGCGACGGCGTCCATCCAGGAGCTGGCTCGCGAGCTCATCGCGCACGGCCTCGAGGCCCGCACCGTCGAGACCGAGGGCGACTGGGCAGCGCTCGACACCCCACAGGATCTGGCTCGCTTCGTCCTGGGAACCAAGGCCGAGACCCTGGAGCGCCTGCGGCCGCTGACGAGGCGGTGCACGATCGGCGCCCAGGTGTGCTGCCGCGTTTCGGAGTGGAGGGCTGCGCCTCACGAGATCCTGGCTCGCGTGACGGCGTGCTTCGGCACCCGGCCGCTCGCGGTGCGCAGCAGCGCGCGGAGCGAGGATGGCTGGACGAGGTCCCGCGCCGGGCACTTCACGAGTGTCCTCGACGTCGCCTCCGACGACGCCGCGCGGAGCCGAGCCATCGACGCGGTGATCGCCTCCTACGACGATGGCGCCGGCGATCATCAGGTCTTGATCCAGGAGATGCTCGGCGCGGTGCAGCTCAGCGGGGTCGTGTTCACGCGAACCTTGACCCACCACATGCCGTACTACACGGTGAACTATGATGACGCGACCACCCGCACCGGGTGCGTGACCAGCGGAACCGGCACGGAGCTCCGGACCCTCGTGGTCCATCGCAGCGTGGCGTTGCACCGGGATCCGGACTATGATCCTCGCCTGGTCGCGGTGCTGCGCGCCACCCGGGAGCTGGAGGAGCTCGTGGGCCATGACGCCCTCGATATCGAGTTTGCGCTCGACAGGGCGGGGGAGGTTCATCTCCTGCAGCTCCGGCCGATCGTGGCAGACCACGCCGGCACCCAGGGAGCCGACGCTGCGCTCGAGGAAGCCCTCCAGGTGGCCGGCGCCAGGCTGGACGGCGTCCAGGCGGGAGGGCCGGGCCTCGTGGGGCAACGAACCTATCTCGGGGTCATGCCCGATTGGAACCCCGCCGAGATCATCGGGAACCGGCCACGGCGGCTTGCCCTCAGCCTGTACCAGCACCTGATCACCAACGAGGTGTGGGCGATCCAGCGAGCCGAGTGCGGCTATCGAGACGTTCGTCCCTATCCGCTGCTCGTCACCCTGGCGGGCCATCCGTACATCGATATCAGGGTGAGCCTCAATTCGTTCATCCCAGCCTGCCTCGACGATGGCCTGGCCGAGCGGTTCGTGGACCACTACCTGGAGCGCGTGCGCCGGCAGCCCCACCTTCACGACAAGATCGAATTCGACGTGGCGTTCACGTGCCTCGCCTTCGATTTTGATCGGCGCGCACGCGAGCAGTTGCGCCCCGCCGGGTTCAGCGCGACGGAGATCGACCGCCTCAGGGCGGGTCTTCAGGGCGTCACCCGGCAGATCATCAGCCGCTATCCGCGAGAGCGGAAGGTCATCGAACGCCTCGAGGAACGCCACCAGATCCTCATGCAGCAGCGGCTCGGTCCGCTCGAGCGGGCGCATGCCTTGCTGGAGGACTGCCGGTGTTATGGCACCCCTCCCTTCGCGCACCTGGCGCGCGGCGCGTTCGTGGCGATCACGCTCCTGCGCTCGTTGACGGCCATCGGGATCCTCGACCCGGAGCAGCAGGCCGGGTTCCTCAACTCCCTGAACACGGTCTCCAGGGGATTCGAGCGCGACGGCGGCCGGGTTGCGGCGGGACAGCTGTCCTGGGCCGACTTCGTCGCGCGCTATCGACATCTTCGCCCAGGCACCTACGAGATCACCTCTCCCAGCTATGGAGATGATCCGGAACGATATCTCCGACCCGCGACGATGGGGGCCACGGCCTGCGATGCCACGGCCGCACCGGCGGGCCATGGCGGCCGCCATGCCGGATGGTCCGCCGCGACCCGCCGGGCCATCGCTCGCGGGCTCCGGCAGCTCGGGTTGCCGGACTCGGTGCCGGACTTCGAGGACTTTCTCCGCAAAGCGATCGAGGCGCGCGAGTGGTCGAAGTTCGTGTTCACGCGCAACCTGAGCCAGGCGCTGGACGATCTGGCTGCGTTCGCCGCCCAGGTTGGCTGTGATCGAGATCAGATGTCACACATGGATATCCATGACGTGTTCCGGATCCGGAAGGAGCTGCCTCACGGTGACATCGAGCGCTGGATCAAGGCGGAAGCCGACAAGGGACAACGCGAACACCACGTGACCCTGGGCGCCCAGCTGCCCTCGCTGGTGTTCGAGCGCCGTCACCTCCATGCGTTCGAGCACTTCAGCAGCCAGCCGAACTTCGTCACCAGCAAGCGGGTCGTCGCTCCCCTCATCGAGCTGCCCCAGGCGCGACAGGTCGACGGTCAGGAGATCGATCTCAGCGGCAGGCTCGTGCTCGTGCCCCAGGCTGATCCCGGATACGAATGGCTCTTTGGCCACCGGCTCGTGGGCCTCATCACCATGTTCGGTGGTGCCAACAGCCACCTGGCCATTCGCGCCGCCGAGGTGAACCTCCCCGCGGCCATCGGGGTGGGCGAGACGCTCTACGAACGCCTGGCGCAAGCCCATGTGCTCGACATGGATTGCGCCGGCCAGCAGATCCGGCCGATCCAGTGAAGCGCATCGGGCTCACCCAACGAGTCGAGCGGGTCCCGGCCCATGGCGAGCGCCGCGACTGCCTGGACCAGCGCTGGGGCAGGCTTTTGGCCTCGCGCGGGTTCGTTCCTGTTCCGCTGTCCAACGTGGTCGACGACGTGAGGCGCTATCTCGAGGCGCTCGGCCTCCACGGCGTGATCCTCACGGGAGGGGATCACATCGGCTCGCCGGACGGCGCCGGGCCTTCGGCTCCCGAGCGGGACCGCTTCGAACGCGAGCTCCTGGCCCTGTGCAGCGCGCGCGGGTTGCCCGTCCTGGGGGTGTGTCGAGGCGCGCAGATGCTGTGCCTGTTCCACGGCGGGCGCTTGCGCCGGGTGGCAGGCCACGTGGCGAGGCGACACGCCGTGACCCGGGAGGGGGGCGAGCTCCCCGCGCCGGTGGGCCGCGTGGTGCGCCACTGGCCGGCACGCTTCGAGGTCAACAGCTATCACTCATTGACCCTGTTGCCGGGCCCGAGCTCGCGATGCATCCCGCTCGCGCGCGCCGATGATGGGAGCGTCGAGGCCCTGGGCCATGTGGAGCTGCCGCAGCTGGGGATCCTCTGGCACCCGGAACGTGAGGATCCGTTTGCGGAAGGGCCGCTCGACGTGATCCAGGCCTTGTTCTAGCAGCGCGCCGCTGCCAGACCCGCGAGGACCCGGCGATCGCGGGCCCAACGGAGGGTCACGAAGTCAACGAGGCGGTGCGGCTTCGCCCGTCACCCAGTGCACGCGGCTGGTGATCTCGCCGCCGGGCATCAACGTGAGCATCCGGAAGCCGCGCTGGCCTGGATCGAACCTGTGCGAGGCCCAGAAGTCCTCGTGATCGACCGCCTCGCCGAGCTGGGCGTGCGACGCCTGCGAGCAGGTGGAGGGCGTCGTGAACAGCTTCACGTGATGGTCGGTGCGCTCGAATTCGAGGTGCCCGTGGCCGCAGATCACCCCGCGCGCATTGGATCGCGACACGAGCAACCGGAGCACCACGTCGGCATTCTGGAGGTGACAGCCGCTGGACGGACAGTAGCGGGCCGGGCCGTGATGCAGGCACGTCAGGACCGGCCGGTCCGGGTGTTCGGCGAGCGCCGAGGCCAGGAGCTCGAGCTGGGCGTCGTCGAGCAGGCCGTGGGGCTTGCCGCGAACCTGCGAATCGAGCAGCACCACGCGCCAGGCCGCCACGTCGACCACGGGCGTCATCTGGACCGGGCCGCCGACGAGCGTGCGCCGCATCTCATCGGTCGCGTCGTGGTTGCCGGGGAGCACGTGGGTCGGCAGGCCGGTGTCGGCGAGGAGCTGCCGGAGCCTGCGATAGGACTCCGGAGAGCCGTCCTCCGATAGATCCCCGGTGGCGATGATCAGCGCCGGTGGCTCGGCGAGCGCCAGCGCCACGTCGAGGATCGATCGCAGCGCCTGGTACGTGTCGGTTCCGTAGATCGTCGCTCCCACAGTCGGCAGGATGTGGAGATCCGTTATGTGCAGGGCTCGCACCAGGGGTATCGCAACCATCGCAGACATCATAGCCTGGGGTACGACAGGCAATGTCGGGGCGGTCGAGCTTCTCGATCGGAATTCCTCTCAGGATAGGAGCTTCTCCGATCCACAGCCATTTGCCGGCCCGGGAGGCGAGCGGCATCCTGAGAGTCATGGGCCAGACCGAGCAGAGCGGGCGCGCCGGGATGGACGGTGTCCTGCCGGAGCCGGGGCGGCCATGACCGGCTGGCTCTCGGCGGCGACCGCGCTGGGGGCCCTCGGGGTGCTCGAGCTGGCGCTGGCGGTGACGGTGCGGGCGCTGCGCAAGGAGTTCCCGTGGCTGATCGTCCCGGCGGACGAGGTTCCGGAGCTCTCCGGCGAGCTCATCGACGGCTACGCCCGGCAGAGCTTCGACCCCGAGCTGGGGTGGGTGCGCCGGCCGAACACCTCCGGCCGGGACGTGACGGACGGCGGTCCGGTGACGTTCCACATCGACGAGCGGGGCTGCCGGAGCAACCCGGGCTTTGCGGGCCAGCCGTCGACGATCGCCGTGTTTGGAGACTCCTACGCGTTCTGCCGGCTCACCGCGGATGATCAGACGTTTCCCCACCGGCTCTCCGAGCTGCTCGCCACGAACGTCCTGAACTTCGGGGTCGGCAACTACGGCCTCGATCAGGCGGTGCTGCGCCTCGAGCGCGAGCTGCCGGAGCTCCACGGCCGCTTCGTCGTGATGGCCGTGGTCCCCGAGACGATGGCCCGCATCCATTCCTGCTGGAAGCACTACTTCGAGTACGGCAACACGCTGGCGTTCAAGCCCCGCTTCGTGCTCTCCGGCGAGCGCCTCGTCCACATCCCCTCGGCGGTGCAGCGCGCGGCGGACCTGAGGCATTACCGGCGCGATCTGGCGCGGATCCGTGCGCTCGATCCATTCTACCGCGGCAAGTTCCGGCGTGACGTCTTCCGGTTTCCGCACCTGTGGCACCTCTGGCGCCGGCGAGCTCGCCATGGACCGATCCTGCTGCACCTCCTGCGCGGCCGGCTCACGCGAGACCGCGCGGCGGCGCGGCGGCGCGCCTTCGCCGTGATCATGGAGGAGAACATCCGCGCGACGGCCGACCTCTATGCGCGCCCGGAGTGCCGGGGGCTGCTGCGCGCGCTGGTCGAGCGCTTCGTCGAGGTCTGCCGGCGCGCGCAGGTGACGCCGCTCCTCGTGGTGATCCCTCAGCCGATCGATCTGGCGTGGATCGCGCGGCGCGGTGACTACTACGGGGCGTTCTGGGCCTCGATCGGCGAGACCTGCCCGGTCCTCGATCTGACCCGCCGGTTCCTCGAGCATCCCCGGCGCACGGACCTCTACGTCGGTGGCGCGCTGGGGCCTCACGTGAGCGCCGAGGGCAACCGCCTGATCGCGGAGCTCCTCGCGACGTGGATCGAGGGCCGTCAGGAACCGGGCGACCGCCAGCGTCCTGCGGACCCAGGCCGCGCGTGAGCAGCTGCACCGGGAGCGATCGTGGAGATTTCGCACGGGGTGCGCTACCGTTGCGCACGGTGCGTTCCGCGGTCCTGTCGTTCGGCATTGTCGGCGTTGTCGCGTCCGCGGCCGGTCCCGTGGCTGCCCAGCCGGCCGTGTCGGCCAGGCTCACCAAGGAGTTCCAGGCCGGCGTCGATGCCTACCGGCTCGGCAAGTACGACGAGGCGCACGCGCACCTCGACAAGGCACAGGCGATCGATCCGAAGCTGCCCGGCCCGCACCGCTTCCTGGCCGCCGTCGCCAGGGCGCAGGGCCGCTGGGTCGACTGCATCGCCGAGACCCGGCGCGCGCTCCAGCTCAATCCGCACTCCAGGGAGCTCGCGGAGACCCGCAAGCTCCACGACGACTGCCGCGCGGGCGACGGCCGCCCGGCCTACGGCTCCGACCTCGGCGAGGGTGCCGCGATCGCCGTGGTGACGACCAACGTCACCGGCGCGACCGTCCGGATCGGCGGCCTGCGCTACGGTGGGACGCCGGTCGAGCCGCGGCTGATCAAGCCGGGCACGCTCGCGCTGGACATCGACAAGCAGGGCTACAAGCTCGCGCACGTCACGGCCGACGCGCTCCCCGGCATCGTCACCGATATCACGGTCGAGCTCGAGGCAGCGGACGCGAAGCCACCGCCTCCGCCCAGCGCGCCGGCCTCGGCGAAGCCGGTCCCGGCGAAGCCATCTCCTACGAAACGTGCCCCGACATAGGTTGCCCCGAGTGCGGCCACAGCAGAGGGCGCCGACCATGCTGACCCAAAGCGCGCTGGATGATCCGCGCTGGATGGCCCGAGCGCCGGGACGGCCCAGAGTGCGGCCACACGGTCGAAACCGATCTCCCTGACTCGACGGCGCCGCGGCGGCGAGCTCGCCGGCCGGAGCTGCACGACCAGGTGCGCTGGCGATCGCGCGTGGGCTCGCCGGCCAAGACCACACGCGCCGGTCAGCGGCGCGCCGAACGTTCCCAGTAGAACACGGTGATCGCGACGCAGTGAAACTCGCTGTCGCTTGATTGCGTGACGACGAACTCGGTCACGATCAGCTGCAGGTTGGCCGCCATCCACGCAGTCACGGTCTCGCCGAGCTGCTCGCGGGGGGCGAACATCGTCGCC
>Ga0137459_1000395_pt1 | contig 15627 bp, 12 predicted proteins | sample EasRivERMGT700_2_FD_104908 | JGI IMG/M metagenome (GOLD analysis project Ga0137459, IMG submission 104908) | Soil microbial communities from meander-bound floodplain in the East River, Colorado, USA - East River MetaG ERMGT700_2 | ecosystem: Environmental > Terrestrial > Soil > Floodplain ...
AAGCCGATCAGCGTGGGGTAGCCCCAGGCCCACTCGAGCTCCGGCATGTGCTTGAAGTTCATGCCGTAGACCCCGACGATGAAGGTCAGCGGCAGCATCACCGTCGACGTCAGGGTCAGGGCCTTCATGATCTCGTTCATCCGGTTCGACTGCACCGAGAGGTAGGCGTCGAGCGCGGAGGTCACCAGGTCGCGGTAGCCCTCGGAGATGTCGTTGATCCGCAGGAAGTGATCGTAGACGTCGCGAAAGAACGGCAGCGCCTCGGTGGGGATCTCGTCGAGCTCGCCGCGCGACAGCCGCAGCAGGATCTCGCGCTGGTGGATGCCCATCCGGCGCAGCTGCTGGAGCCGGCGCTTGAACGCGAGGATGCGTTTCAGCACGGACCGGCCGCGCGGCGTGCCGGCGTGGTCGAGGGTATCGTTCTCGAGCTGCTCGATCTCGGCATCGAGCTGATCGACCACCGGCATGTAGAGATCGACGGCGCGATCGAGCAGCGCGTGGGCGAGCCACGCGACGCCCTTGCTCAGCACGCGCGCGGAGTGGTCGAGCTCGGTGCCGATGTCGTCGCTGACCAGGCCCGCCGGATCGTGGGTCACCAGCCAGTTCGGGCCGATCAAGATGTCGATCTCGACGGTCTCGAGCTTGTCGTGCTTGGCGGCGCCGATGCCGTGCACGATCACATAGAGGTAGTCGTCGAAGTCGTCGATCTTGGGCCGCGAGCGATCGGCCCAGATGTCCTCGATCGTGAGCGGGTGGATCTTCAGGACGTCGGCGAGCAGCGCATCGGCGTCGGGGGTCTGGCGCTCGAGATCGATCCAGATGCGCTGGCCGCTGCCGAGCGCGGCGCGGATCTGGACCGGATCGGTCGTGGCCCTGAGCTTGTCTCCGTCGAGGATGCGCGCCTGCATGGCGCTGGACTGTATCTCACGGGGACCGCGCCCGCGGGTCAGCCGAACTGCACCGAGCGCCGCGTCATCGCCCCGCCGAACCAGAACCCGGTGATCGGGAACGTCGCCGCGCTGTCGCCCGCGGCGCCCGCCGCGACGATCACCGGCACGAAGTGCTCGTGGGTCGGCAGCGCCTCGCGCACGCCCGGGGCGCGGCCGCGGTAGTCGAGCAGCGCATCGACGTCGCGCCGCACGAGCACGTCCGCGGTCCAGCCATCGAGGTCGCGCGCCCAGCCCGGGGTCTCGCGCAGCGCGAGCGCCCGCAGGTTGTGGGTGAGGAACCCGCTGCCGATCAGGAGCACGCCCTCGCCGCGCAGCGGCGCCAGCGCCCGGCCGATCGCGAACAGCTCCGCCGGCACCTCGCTCGGCAGCGAGATCTGGAGCACCGGAACGTCGGCCTGCGGATACATGCACATCAGCGGGATGTACGTGCCGTGATCGAGCCCGCGGCTCGGCTCGTCGACGCACGGGATCTTCGCACCGGCCAGCAGCTCGCGGATCCGCTGCGCGACGTCGGGGGCGCCCGGCGCCGGGTACTGCAGCCGGTAGAACCTGTCGGGGAAGCCGTAGAAGTCGTAGATCAGCGGCACCGGCTCGGTCGCGCCGACCGAGAGCGGCCGCGCCTCCCAGTGGGCCGACACCACGACGATCGCCCGGGGCCGGGGCAGCGCCTTGCTCCAGGCCACGAGCTCCGCGATCCATCCCGGATCATCGAGCAACGGGGGCGCGCCATGCGCCTGGAACAGCACGGGCATCATTGCGGACGGGGCAGTCATGGACGTCTCCTTGCATCCGAGCAGCGCAGCAGCGGCAAGCGCGCCGATCGCATCACGCCGCGTCGGATCCACACGCCATGGTTGTCAGGTTGCGGCGGCGCGGCAAGCCGACATCCGGGAACAGTTTGTCAAGACGAGGCAGCCCCCCGGCGCGCGCGGGCTCACGGCGGCGGCTCGCCGCGGACCTGGCGCACGATCTCGCGCAGCACGGTGGTCAGGGCGTGCGAGTCCTGGCCCTTGCGAAACATCGGCCGGCCCGGCGCGACCACCGTGGCATCCTGGCCCTCCTCGTCGGCCAGGAACACCACCCGATCGGCGAGCCGCGGCTTGGTCTGCGCGATCCAGCGGTAGATGTCGGCGCCGTTGCCGTCGTCCATGCTCCAGTCGGTCACGATCACGTCGAACTCCTCGTGCTGGAGCAGCACGATCGCGCCGTGGCCGCTGTCGACCCGCGAGACCAGGTAGCCGGCCTCGGCGAGCAGGTCCGCCATCACCATGAGCAGCACGGGCTCGTCGTCGGCGAGCAGCAGCGTGGGCCGCGTGGCGTCGGCGACCTCGAGCGCGGCGTCGCGGGCGGTCTCGAGCTGCTGGCGGCGCTTGACCGCGGCGCCGGCCACCCGGACCACCTCGACCGGCCGCGCCATCGACACCGCGAGGCAGCGCCCCGCGACCAGCCGGTGAAACTCCGCCGGCGCCTCGGCGGCGAGGAACACGAAGCCGTCCCGCAGGTCGTAGCGCCGCTGGAGCGACCAGCGATAGACCTCGCCGCCGACCGGGTGTGTGACGTCCCAGGGCACCACCACGACGTCGACCCGGCGGCCGCCCTCGAGCAGGGCCTGCGCGCGGAACCCGGTGACCGCGGTGCTGACCTCGAAGCCGCTCGCCTCGAACAGCCGCGTCAGGACGTCGAGCGCTTCGCCATCGTCGTGGATGACGAGCACGGTAGGACGGGCCAACGACACGGTGGCGCTCATTATAGCCGTGCTAGTGTTTCGACATATGCGATGGATGCTTCCGCTCGGCGTGCTCGCCGGGCTCGCGGCCTGTCCGGCTGGTGGGACCACCGGCCAGGTTCCGCAGCCACCCCTTCCTCCTGGCCCCGTCCCCGGGCCGACCGACCTCAAGGTCGAGCTGCCATCGATCCCCGCCAAGATCGAGGTCACGACCAGCGCGCCGACGGACAAGCACGCGCCCGACAAGCGGTCGCCGATCCTCGACGTGCTCAAGGCCGAGAACGAACGCGAGATCGCCGCGCTGTCGCAGCAGAAGGAGCCGGCGCACTACCTCGCGTACCAGCTCGTCGAGCAGCGCATCGTCAACCTCGAGTCCGAGGGCGGCGCGCTCATCACCGACAGCGACGACACCGTGCGCAACCTCGACGTCGAGGTCCGCGTCGGCAAGCCGGAGCTCGATAACTCGCGAGCGCTGGCCGACGACAGTAATGGCCTCAACGCCCCGCTGACCCGGCGGGGCATCGTCCCGTTCGGCGACGACAAGCAGGCGCTGTCCAACGCGCTGTGGCTCGAGACCGATCGGCGGTATCGCGAGGCGGTCAACGCGCTCGGCTACGTCCGCCAGGACCAATCGACGCTCAAGACCACCCGCGCCGTGGCGCCCGACTTCTCGCGCGAGGCCGCGGAGGTTCACGTCGAGGCGCCGACCAAGCTCGAGTTCAACAAGGCGGCGTGGGTCGAGCGGCTCAAGCGCTGCTCGGCCAAGGCGCTCAAGGGCCAGGCGACCCGCGGCACATGCAACGTCCTGTTCCAGCAGAGCACCGCGTACATCGTCAACAGCGAGGGCAGCCAGATCCAGACCTCGTGGACCAACGCCCAGCTGTCGGTCTCGGTCGGGGTCAAGGCCGACGACGGCATGAACCTGTCGCGGCTCGAGCAGCGGTTCGGCCGCACCCCCGCCGACCTGCCGGCCGACGCCGAGCTCGACAAGATGCTCGCCACCGTCACCGGCGACCTCGACGCGCTGCACGACGCGCCGCTCGCCGATCCGTACGTCGGTCCGGCGATCCTCGAGGGCCGCGCCGCCGGCGTGTTCTTCCACGAGGTGTTCGGCCACCGCATCGAGGGCCATCGCCAGAAGGACCTGACCTCCGGCCAGACCTTCGCGTCGTACGTCGGCAAGGACATCGCGCCCGACTGGCTGTCGGTCTACGACGATCCGCAGATCGTCACGCTGAACGGCGTGCAGCTCAACGGGTTCTTCCGCTACGACGACGAGGCCGTGCGCGCGCGCCGGGTCAGCCTCATCGATCAAGGCAAGCTGATCGGGTTCCTCATGGGGAGGAACCCGATCCCCGGGTTCGGCCACTCCAACGGCCACGGCCGGCGCTCGCCGGGCCTGCCGCCGGTGGCGCGCCAGGGCAACCTCGTCGTCGAGGTCACCAGGAGCGTGCTGCGCAGCGACATGGAGAAGCTCTTGATCGAGGAGATCAAGAAGCAGCACCGGCCGTACGGCATGATCTTCACCGACATCAGCGGCGGCTTCACCAACACCTCGGCGTTCGCGCCGCAGGCGTTCAAGGTCAACCCCGTGATGGCCTACCGGCTGTATCCCGACGGCAAGCGCGAGCTGGTCCGCGGCATCGACATCAGCGGCACGCCGCTGGTCGCGCTGCAATCGATCCGCGCCGCGAGCCGCGAGATCGAGACGTTCAACGGCGTGTGCGGCGCGGAGAGCGGCTGGGTGCCGGTCTCGGCCTCGGCGCCGTCGCTGCTGCTCGAGAAGATCGAGGTCGAGAAGGGCTTCGTCCCGCCCGATCGTCCCCCCCTGTTGCAACCGCCGGCGATTCGCACCTCGGAGCGGCCATGAAGCCCACTGTCTCGCGGGCCTCGTCGGCTCGCATCCCCGGCATCCCCGGCACCCGCGGCACCCTCCGCACCTTCGCAACCGCCCTCGGCGTGTTCACCTGCGGCGCGCTGCTCGCGCCCGGCGCGGCGCCCGCCGCCGGCCCCGAGGCGCCGGCCCAGAAGCTGCCGAAGCCGCCGGGCAAGGACGCCCCCAAGGACGCGGCCAAGGCCGGCGCCGTGAAGGACGCCGCCAAGGCCCAGGCCCCGCTCGGCCCACCGTCGAAGGCGGTCACCAACGAGATCCTCGACGCCGTCGCCGAGGAGATGAACCGCGCGATGACCCAGCTCGAGATCCCGGGCGCGCCGAAGCCGTACCACATCGCCTACAAGATCACCGAGGTCGACGTCAACGACTGCGCGGCGAGCCTCGGCTTCACGACGAGCAAGCGCAACCGCCACTTCGTCAACCTCGAGGCGCGGGTGCGCGTCGGGACCTCCACGTTCGACAACGGCAACTTCGTGGTGCCCGGCGCCGACGAGCTCGACGCGGTCAGCACGATCAACCTGCCGCTCGAGGCGACCCCGCGGATCGCCCGGCGCGCCACCTGGCTCGTCACCGACGCCGCCTACAAGGAAGGCCTGATCCAGCTGCGCGCCAAGATCGAGGCGCGGCGCGCCAGCGGCACCAGGGGCGATATCCCGGGATGGACCATCGAGAAGCCGGTGGTCAGCGAGGAGGCGGTGCTGGTCGCGCCGCTCGAGCCGCTCGACGATCTCGAGACCCGCGCGAAGAGCCTGTCGTCGGTGTTCCGCGATCAGGCCGCGATCCGCGACTCGCGCGTCGCCGTCACCAGCTACCTCGAGCGGCGCTGGTACCTCACGACCGAGGGCACCAGCGTCACCGATACCCGCCGCGCGAGCGGCGTCGTGATCGTCGCGAGCGGCCAGGCCGACGACGGCCAGGCGCTGCACCAGCACTTCCTGCGCTACGGCCACACCGCGGCCGACCTGCCGAGCGAGGCCGAGCTCAAGGGCGAGGCCAGGAAGCTCGTCGACAACATCACGGCGCTGGCGAAGGCGCCGGTCATGGAGCACTACTCCGGGCCGGTGCTGTTCGAGGGCGAGGGCGCCGTGGGCCTGTTGCGCGCGACGCTCGCGCCGCACCTGGGCGGCACGCCGGTGCCCGAGGGCCTGAACCCGCAGGAAGCCAAGACGTTCGGCGGCGCGCTGACCGACAAGGTCGGCCTCAAAGTGCTCGCGACGAGCCTGTCGATCGCCGACGATCCGACCGCCAGGGACGGCGCCGGCAGGACGCTGATCGGCGGCTACAAGATCGACGACGAAGGCGTCGCCGCGCAGCGCGTCGAGGTGATCAAGGACGGCGTGCTCAAGACCCTGCTCACCTCGCGCACGCCATCGGCCAAGAACCAGACCTCGAACGGCCACGCCCGGCGCACCGCCGACGGCGGCGCGTTCCACGGCAGCGCGACCAACCTGTTCGTCACCGGCAAGGCCGCGGTCCCGCGCAAGGTGCTCGAGCAGCGGCTCACCGCCACCGCCGCTGGCGAGGGCCTCAAGTACGGCGTCGTGATCCGCCGGTTCGACGACGCCGCGATCACCTCGGCCCCGGAGTTCTCGCGGCGCGAGCTCGTCGCGATGATCAAGAGCACCGATCAGCAGCTGCCGCCGCCCGCCATCCTCGCCTACAAGCTCTATCCCGGCGGCAAGGAGGAGCTCGTGCGCGGCGTCCAGCTCGCCGAGGTGCCGATCCGCGCGTGGAAGGACGTGCTCGGCGTCTCGAAGGAGCTGACCGCGTACAACTTCCTGGCCGCCAACGAGAGCCAGCTCCAGCTGCGGCTCATCGGCGGGACCGACGATGGCTTCGTGCCGTCGGGCGGCATCGAGAGCGGCATCGTGACGCCCGATCTGCTGCTCAAGGAGATCGACCTCGGCGGCTCGGCGGCCGGCGGTCGCCCCGCGCCCGTGCTGCCCAAGCCGGCCAAGTGACCGCGGCCCACGCCCGGATCCACGCCGTCGAGCCGCGCAGCCGCGCCAACGGCCCCGGCGTCCGGTTCGTCGTCTGGTTCCAGGGCTGCACGCTCGGCTGCCCGGGCTGCTTCAACCCGGCCACACACGCCGCCGAGCCCGGCGCCCCGACGACGACAACGACGACGACGACGACGACGACGACGACGACGACGACGACGACGGCCACGACGATCGACGAGCTCGCCGCGGCGATGGCCGCGTCACGCGCCTCCGGCGCCACCGGCCTGTCGCTATCGGGCGGCGAGCCGCTGCAGCAGCCCGAGGCCGCGCGCGCCCTGCTCGATGCCGCACGCGCGCTCGGCATGTCCACGCTCGCGTTCTCGGGCTACACGATCGACGAGATCCGCGCGCTGCCCGGCGGGCCCGACGTGCTCGCGCGGCTCGACGTGCTGATCGACGGCCGGTACGTCGCCGGCGATCGCCTCGCGACCGGCCTGCGCGGCTCGGCGAACCAGCGCATCCAGCTGCTCACCGATCGATACTCGCTCGCCCAGGTCGAGGCCACCCCGGTCGCGGAGATCCGGATCGGCCCGGGCGGCGAGGTGATCCTGACCGGCGTGAACCCGCTCAAGCTGAAGCAGCGGCCCTGACCGGTCGCCGGCGCTGCGACCGGTCCCGCCGACGAAGCGGCTACCGGCCCTCGGCGACCAGCTCGATCGACTCCGGGACGAGGCCGTGCGCCTCCTTGTGCACCGCGAGCGCGGCATCGGCGCTGGGCGCCTCGGACAGACACATGATCGTCCCGCTGTCCTTGTCGAACCAGTAGTTGATGTACTTGACCTTATGCTTGTCCTGGGCCGCCAGGTCCTTCTTGTGGGCCCCGGCGACATCCTCGGCCGTGACCTTGCCCGGTCCCATGTGATGGACGTCCATGAACAGCTTCATGCCGGGCGTCGGCTTCCAGTCCGCGTTGTCCGCGGTGACCTCCATGACCTTGCTCGCGACCAGGCCGTGCGCCTCCTTGTGCACCGTGCTGGCCGCCTCGGCGGACGGCGCCTCGGCGAGGCAGTAGATCTTGCCCTCCTTCTCGTCGACCCAGTACGCCTTGTACTCGACGCCGTACTTGCCCTGCGTCGCCAGATCCTTCGCATGGGCGCCGGCCACGTCCTTGGCCGTGACCTTGCCTGGGCCCAGCTCGTGAACATCCAGGTAGAGCTTCTTCGCGCCGGCGGCCGGGGCTGGATCTGCGGGCTTGGCCGCGGCTGGGTCCGGCGTGGCAACCTTGGGGGCCTCGGTCTTTGCCTCTGGCTTGACCTCGGTCTTCGCCTCCATCTTGGCTTCGGGCTTGGCCTCTTCCTTCTTGCTGCATCCGGCAGCGAGCAAACTCAGAGCGCCGACGATCATGATCGTGTTTCGCATATCCGTCATCCCTCCTGGGTGGAGCAACCGAACCTGTCGGTGCTTGTTCGTCCATGGGGACAGCCGCGTCAAGGAATTTGAGCGATATTTACCACTGGGGTCGCCGGACCTCGGCCTGGACGCCCGCCAGCGTCAGCTGACGACGCCGTAGACGTTCTGGGCGTGGCGCTGGATCTCGATCGAGTCGCGCAGCTGCTCGAACAGCTGGCGCGAGGCCGGCATGCCGACGATCTCGATGTGCGGCGTGGTCTCGTCCTGCGCGAACACCTCGACGTGCGCGATGCCCAGGATCCGATCGAACAGCCCCTGCCTGTAGCGGACGTCGCGGCAGCGCCACAGCTGCAAGACGTCGATCCGCTTCGACAGGATCCCGCGCTCGATCTCGATCACCGTGTTGGTCACCCGGAACATGGTCGACCGGCGGGCCAGGTTCACGCCGACGAAGAACACCGCCACCGCGCCGATCGGGATCACGACCTCGAGCGCCTTGGTCATCAGCGGCGTCGTGGCGGTCGCGCGATAGATCAGGATCGCGATCACCACGGCCGCGACGACCACCCCCGCGACATAGTAGCCGACGAAGGCCTTCCACGACGGGACCCCCACGTAGATCGTCTTGCGCGCGCTCGGTAGATCGCGCGCGATGTCCTTGCCGACCTCGCGTGCGAACGGCGGCGCGACCGGTGCCGGCGGCGCGGCCGGCGCGGCGGCCGGTGCCGGCGGTGCGGCCGGTGCCGGCGGCGCGGCTGGACCCGCAGGCACCGGCGCGGCGGGAGGTGTCTGGACCGGGAGCCCGGGCGGCGCGGCGCTCAGGAACGAGTTACAGAACCGGCACTTGATCGCCTCGTCCTGGATCTCCTCGGCGCAGAACGGACATTTCTTCATCACTACATCACATCCGATACCCGATGCCGAGCATGAAGTCGATCGAGGTGATCGAGGTGATCTCCTCGGCCAGGCCTTCCTTCGGCGGGCTGTACGTGAACGCGAACGGGGTCGCCGTCACGACGATGTTCGGCGTGACCGCGTAGTCGGCCGACAGCGCGGCCCGCAGGTGGAACATCGACAGCGCGCCGCTCGTCGGAGCGTTCGCGGTGAACGGGCTCTCGCTCACGTTGGCAAAGAACAGCGCGCCGACGCCGACATCACCGCGCAGGCCGAGCTTGGGGATCACCTCGTACGTCGCACCGGCGTTGGCCATCAGCCCGATCAGCTGCGCGGTCTCGTTCGCCATCGGCATGCCCGGCCGGTCCGCCTGGTACGGCACCGGCGTGAACGTGAACGCGCCGCCGACGTCGATCGTCAGCTGGCGGCTGACGGCGATCGGATAGCCGGCGATCAGCGCGAAGGTCGCCTGGACCGGCACCTCGATACTGCCGGTCTTCACGATCGTGCCACCGCCGGTCAGCCGCGCCGAGATCACGTGCGGCCCGGTGAGCCGCGCCGGCTTGGTGACGCTGCCGCCGTCGTCATCGTCATCGCCGCGGTGGTCGCCGTTCGCGACGTCCTTGTGCGTGTCCTTGGTGCTGCCGTCCTTGCCGTCCTTGCCGTCGGTGGGCGGGGTCTTGTCGCCGCTCTCGCCGCCGGGCGGCAGGTTGTTCGTCGGAGCCTTCTTGCCGAACGAGGTGGCTTGCTGCACGCACGCCTCGGCCTCGGCGATCCAGCCCTCGACGTTCTTGCGCATATTCGCGGTCAGCGGCTTGACGGTGCTGGCATTCTTGAGCGAAAGGAACCGCTTGTAGAAGAACAACGCGTTCTTGCAGTCATTCGCCTGCCGGTACACCTGTGCGATGTTGTACAGGTACGCTGGCTTCTTGCTGTCGTCGACTTCGAGCGAGAACCCCTGCTTGAAGGCATCGACCGCCTTCTCGGAGTTTCCCAGGTTGAACTGGTTTTCGCCCTCTTTGAACCAGTCGTCGGCAGACCTCGGCTGTGCCCACACGAGTGCAGGCACCAGGAGGATGGCAAAGCAGATCTTCCTCATCGTTTCTCCCCAGCTACGGTCGCATCACGGTCGCATCAGGCCATCAGGATCCACAGTTCCCTGAGCCCCACTGCCAGCCTTGTTCCCTGAACCATTGGTTCGGCCACCGTTCCCCGGAGTGGTCGTATTGGCAACCCCGGCCCTGGCTTTCACCAGCTCGCCCTTTTGCTGCGAGCTGTCGCCGAGATCGACCGCCTTGAACGTGAAGTTGTTGTAGCCCTTGAGCCGGAGCGAGATCGCGATCTTCTTGCCCGACTTCCTGGGCACGCTCAGCGTCGCCGGCGTGACCTTCCCGGTGTCGGAGCCGTCGACGAAGATCCGCGCGCCGGACGGCGCCGAGATCACGTCGATATCGCTGAACCGATCGACCGTGACCGCGGTGCCGCCGCTGCCGACATCGGAGCCGGTGTGCGGCGTGTCCGAGCCGGTGTGGACCTCGGCGCTCCCGCCGGCCGAACCGCTGCCGGTCTCCGCGACGTTCGATCCCGTGGCGGGCGTGTTCGAGCCCGTCGTGGGCGTATCCGATCCAAAGGTGGGCGTGATGACCTTGGCGGAGCCGACCGCCGAGCCGGCCGGGCCGCCGGCCGCGCTGCCCGGGTCGCCCGCGGCGATGACCTTGTCGCTGCCCGGGGCGCTGCCGTGGTCGTCGCTCGCCACCATGGAGCCGCTGCCGACCTCCGGAAGCTTGTCCTTGCCGCCGGCCACGACGACGATGCCGGCGGCCGCGGCCGCCACCACGACGAGCGCCGCGACGATCAGGCCGGTCTTGCTGCGCGGCGCGGTGACTTGCCCCGTCGCCGAGCCAAGCGTCGTCGGTGCGGGCGTCGAGAAGCTCGGCGCGATCAGCGTCCCCGGGAGCGGCGTGAGCGGCGCCGGCGTGAGCCGCACGGACGGCAGCGGCGCGGTCGACGGCATCAGCTGGCGCTGCAAGAACCCGGTGACCCCGCCGTGCGCCTCGACGAACCCGACCGGATCCGCCATCGCGCGCATGAACTCGTCCATCGTCGGGTAGCGCATGTCGGCGCGCTTCTCGAGCGCCTTCATCACCACCGACTCGACGTGTGCCGGCAGCATGCGGAACTGCGACACCGGCGCCGGCCGCTGCGTCAGGTGCTGGACCAGGATCTCGCCATAGCCCTCGCCGACGAACGGCACGCGGCCGGTCAGCATCTCGTAGATCACGATGCCGAGCGCGTAGATGTCGGTGCGGAGGTCGACCGAGTCGCGGCCCTCGCACTGCTCGGGAGACATGTACGCCGGCGTCCCCATCACGATGCCGGTCCGGGTGCGGTGCGAGCCCATCGCGTTCCCGCCGGTCAGCTTCGCGATGCCGAAGTCGAGCAACTTCACGAAGTCACGCTCGCGGCCGCGCTGCAGCAGGATGATGTTGTCGGGCTTGAGGTCGCGGTGGACGATCCCGCACTTGTGCGAGGCGCTCAGCGCGTCGGCGACCTGCAGCGCGATGGTCAGCGCGCGCTCCGGAGGCAGCGGCGACTCGCTGCGGATCACCTGCGACAGCGTACTGCCCGCCAGGTACTCCATGATGAAGTACACGAGCTGCTCGCGGCTGGTCCCCGCCTGGAGGATCCCGAAGTCGACGATGTCGACGATGTTCGGGTGCCCGATGTCGTTGACCGCCTTGGCTTCCTGGAAGAACCGGGCGGCGACTTCCTGGTTGGTCGAGAACTCCGAGTGAAGGACCTTGAGCGCGACCTTCTTGCCGATGGTTGGGTGCTCCGCGAGGTAGACCGCACCCATACCGCCCTCGCCCAACTTCTGGGTCACCAGATAGTTGCCGATGGTCTGGCCGATGAGGAGGTCTGGCTGCGGGGGCCCTTGTTGGGGGTCCATGAAGTCTCCGCGAGAGATCATCTTATCCTTACCCGCCTGGAAAGTCGCGGCATGGGGGCTCCTCGTGTCACCATGGCAAGCGGATGCGCCCCCTGGTGTTCTGCGCTGTCGCTGGTCTACTGGCAAGCCGCCCCGCCGCGGCAGACCATCTACCCGACCTACCCGACATCAAGTCCAGGTCGGCCGTGGTCCTGGACGCAGAGACCGGCGCGGAGATCTTCGGTAAGGATGCCGATGAGATCCGCTCGATCGCCTCGACCACGAAGATCTTTGTGGCGATGGCCGTTCGCAAGCAGCTCGACCTCGACGGCTGGACCGAGATCACCAAGGTCGACGCCCGCCACGCCGCCGGCGGCGCGCGGACCCGGCTCGACATCGGACAAAAGTTCCGCAATAAAGACCTCTTACGTGCAATGCTCATCTCCTCCGACAACCGGGCGCCCACCGCGCTCGGGCGCGGCGCGGGCATGACCCCGGACGAGCTCGTCGCCGGCATGAACGCCATCGCGAAGCAGCTACACCTCAAGCATACCAAGTTCACCGATCCCACCGGCCTGCGCGGTAACGTGTCGACCGCGCGGGAGATGGCGACCGCGCTGCGGACTGCCCTCGGCGACGACGTCCTGCGGTCGATCATGGCCCAGGACACCGCCGACGTCGTCTCGAAGGATCACTACGCCAAGATCCACTACGAGTCGACCAACCAGCCGCTCGTCGTCAAGAAGTGGGACGTGACCGGCGGCAAGACCGGCTACACCAGGCCCGCCGGCTACTGCTTCATCACGGGCGCAAAATTCGACGACCACGAGGTCGTGATGGCGTTCCTCGGCGCCGACGGCAAGCTCACCCGGTTCGACGACTTCAACCGGGTCGCCGAGTGGCTCGATCGCGGCGCCCCAGGCAGCAAGGTCGCCGCCAAGCGGCCACCGCACGCGACCGCCAGGCCCGAGCCCGCGGCCGCCCGCGGTCGCATCGCGACGCACTAGACGACACTACGTTGCTAGACCTCGACCGGGATGCCGTTGGAGCCGTACTCGCGCTGCGCCGGGGCCACCCGGTAGACATACGAGTGCTGGTCCATCCCCTCCCAGTACGAGCCCTCGATCGGCGACAGGATGACGATCGCGAGCGACGGATCCGACTTGCCGCGGAACCAGTGGTTCCACTCGTGGGTCCATAGCGCGTCGACCAGCCGGCGATCGCGCGAGATCCGCGCCTCGGCCGCGAACACCGCGAGCCCCCCGCCGGGCACCACCACCGTCACCCGCGAGCCGCGCTCGAGCTCGCGGGCCTGCGCCCGATCGAGCGACGTCGCGACGTACATCGTGGTGTCGTCGTCGGTCTGCACCAGCGCCATCAGCCGGCCCTCGGGCGCGCCGCACAACGTACACGCCAGCACCATCACCGCACGCGCCTCCTTCACCATCTCGTGCAACCGTTCGCGATGCTCCTCGGGGGTTCGCATCTGCATGGTGTCTGCGCGGCCCATACCTCCGGACCAAAGCAAGCCGCGTGCCTCGCGAACCCACGGTGCGCCGTGGTCCCGTGTGGCGCCGTCGCTCGATCGTGCGGCTCGACGCCGTGGCATGCTGGCCGCCGTGACCTTCCACCGGCGTGAGGTGCTCGGCGCCTTCGGGGTCGCCTCTGCGTCCACGCTGCTGTGGGCGCTCGGCTGCGGCCCGCACGTCCCGACGATACGCCATGCCCCACAGGTCAGCGGCGAGGTGCGTACCTGGCTCCACGATGCCGTCGCGCGCCTCGCGACCACCTATCCCACGGTGCACGCCCTCGCCGTCTCGCGGCGCCGCACCACCGCCGCGCTCGACGTCCTCGGCAGCGGCGTCGCGCGCCTGCGCAGCGACGGCGTCATCCTCACCGTGCGCGGCCGCGACGGCGGCGTCCGCGAGCACGTCACCTCGGAGCTCACCGGCGCCGGGATCGACGCCGCCGTCCAGGCCCTCGGCGCGCCTCGCCGGGCCCCCGCGCTCGACTTCGGCCGCGCGCCGGCGACCCCCGCCGAGCCCCCGCGCATCACCGACCTCGAGCTGCGCCAGCGCCTCGAGCAGCTGCTGGCGCGCGACGCCAGCCTGTCGAGCCGGATCGTCTACGCCGCGGCGCTGATCGACCTCGACGACGCCATCGTGTGGTCCGTCGCGCCGGGCCGCGATCTCGAGCAGCGCCTCGTGCGGATCCGCCGGGCCGCGACCCGCGCCGCGTGGAACGGCACCCGCCCCGTCGTCCGCGAGCTCGAGCACGCCTGGACCGGCGGGCTCGACGACCAGCCGCTCACCGCCGCCGACCTCACCGCCACCAGCCGCGCCGCCCTCGAGCTGATCACCCCGGGCGCCTTCGCCGACGGCGAGCACACCGTCGTCCTCGATCCGAGCGTCGCCGCGATCCTGCTCGACACCGCCGTGCGCGGCCGCCTCACCGCGACCCCGCGCCGCCCCGGGGCCGCCCGGCCCGCTGCCGGCGCCCAGCTCGCCTCCCCGCTCGTCACCCTCCTCGACGATCCGACCGCCCCGGGCGCCTACGGCGGCTTCGCGTTCGACGACGAAGGCGCCCTCGCCGCCCCGCTCACCCTGCTCGACGCCGGCCGCGGCGCCGCCCAGCTCGCCGACCGCGCCTCCGGAGGCAGCGGCCGCGGTCGCCGCCCGGGCCACCTCGCCTGCGTCGAGCCCGCCGCGTCGAACCTCCGCCTGGTCCCGGGCACCGCCGACACGCCGCAGCTCTACGGCGACGGCCTCATCCTCGAGGGCGGCCTCGGCGCCACCTACGATCCGAGCACCGATCGCATCCGGCTCGCCTGCGCCCGCGCCCGCGAGCTCCGGGCCGGCAAACCCACGGGCCGGGTCTACGCCGACATCGAGCTCGTCGGCTCGCTCACGGCCCTGCTGTCCGCCATCGACGCCATCGCGCGCGAGCCCGCCAGCTTCGCCCTGCCCGACCCCGCCGATCGCGAGCCGCGCTGGCGCTCGATCGCCACGCCCGCGCTCCGCACCCGCGGCCTCGTGCGCGCCCGCCGGAGCCGCGCGTGATCACCCAGCGCGACCTCGCCCCCGCCCGCCGGAGCCGCGCGTGATCACCCAGCGCGACCTCGTCCAGCGCCTCGCCCGCCGCACCCTGGGCGCGTGGAGCGTCGTCGAGCGCGTCCAGGACATCGCGATCGCCGACGAGCTCCGCGCCCTCCAGCGCCGCGACCACCGCACCCGGCTCGCCCTCCTCGTCCACCAGGACCTCCCCAGCGGCCGCGGCAGCGCGCGCCTCGACCTCGATGCGTTCGACGGATCCGCCGACGACCTCATCGATCAGGCCCTCGCCCTCGCCCTCGCCGCCGTCGGCCCCGCCTGGTCGACCGCCCCGCCGGCCGCCCCCGCCAAGGTCGCCGTCGCCGACAACGACCTCATCAAGCGCGAGCTCGACGCCGTCGCCCGCAACACCCTCGCCCGCCTGCACCGGCCGCCCGACGTCACCGTCACCGCGCGCGCCGAGATCCTGCGCGAGAAGATCACCGTCATCGCCAGCTCCGGCTTCCACACCAGCTGGCTCGCCACCGCCCTGCGCGCCGACGCCGTGGTCGCGAGCTCAGCGGGCGCCGACGACCGCAGCCTCGTGATCTCGCGCGAGGCCCGGCGCGCCGACGACCTCGACCTCGACGCCGCCCTCGCCGACGCCGCCGCTGATCTGCTCCACCTCGCCGCAGCCGCCCCGCCCTCGCCGGGCCCGTGCGCCCTCTGGCTCGGCCCCGAGGCCCTGCTCCACGGCGACGACCACGGCGTGTGGTCCATCTTCGCGCGCCAGGCCGACTCCGCCGTCGAGCGCCAGGGCCTCACCCGCTACCGCTGGCGCTCCGAGATCGC
>Ga0137459_1000396_pt1 | contig 15615 bp, 9 predicted proteins | sample EasRivERMGT700_2_FD_104908 | JGI IMG/M metagenome (GOLD analysis project Ga0137459, IMG submission 104908) | Soil microbial communities from meander-bound floodplain in the East River, Colorado, USA - East River MetaG ERMGT700_2 | ecosystem: Environmental > Terrestrial > Soil > Floodplain ...
AGCTGTGCAACGGGCTCGACGACAACTGCAACGGTGTCCCCGACGACAACCCGACCGACGTCGGCACGTCGTGCGGCGCGAGCAGCGTCGGCGAGTGCGCGCTCGGCCAGACGATCTGCATCGGCGGCAGCCTGTCGTGCGCCGGCGAGATCGGCCCGGGCGTCGAGCGCTGCAATCGGCTCGACGACGACTGCGACGGCGTGATCGACGATAACCCGGTCGACGCGGGCCAGCCGTGCGGCAGCTCGATCGGCGCGTGCCGGCCCGGCGTGTTCGTGTGCACGATGGGCGGCCTGGTGTGCACCGGCGGCGTCGGGCCCACGGCCGAGACCTGCAACGGGGTCGACGACGACTGCAACGGGATCGTCGACGACAACGTCCCGGGCGAAGGCGTGGCGTGCGGCACCGGCACCGGCCCGTGCGGCGGCGCCATGACCCGGTGCATCGCGGGCACGATGCAGTGCGTCGGTGGCACCAGCGGCGGCACCGAGGTGTGCAACGGCATCGACGACGACTGCGACGGCATCATCGATAACGGCGATCTGTGCAACGGCGGGGTGTGCGATCAGGGCCAGTGCGCGTCGCCGTGCCTGCCCGGGGAGTTCCCCTGCCCGTCCGGCAAGCGCTGCAACATGTCCAGCAACTGCGTCGACGATCCTTGCTACGGCATCACGTGCGCGAACGACGCCCAGGGCAACCTCCAGACCTGCCGCAACGGTGCCTGCGAGGCCGCGTGCCTGACGGTCGACTGCCCGTCCGGCCTGGTGTGCCGCGGCAGCGACGGCGCCTGCGTGCTCGATACCTGCGACTACCTGCCGAAGTGCTCGGCGGCCGAGATCTGCCTCGACAGCGCCTGTCAGCCCGATCCATGCAAGGACGTGACGTGCCCCAGCGACGGGTTCTGCCGGGGCGGGACGTGCGTCGAGAGCTGCCAGGGCGTGCGCTGCGGCGCGACCCAGGAGTGTCGCGACGGCGCGTGCGTGGCGACCGGCTGCGCGGTCGACTGCGGCGACGGCGTGTGCAACCCCGAGCTCGGCGCGTGCCAGAACAACCGGTGCTCGGGCGTGCTGTGCCCGCAGAGCAAGGCCTGCGAGCCGCTGACCGGCCGCTGCATCGCCGACGCCTGCCAGAGCGTCACCTGTCCGTCGGGCCAGACCTGCACGCTGGGCCAGTGCGATGGCGCGCGGCGCGGCGGCCTGGTCACGACCGGCGGTGGCGGCGGCTGCAACACCGGCGGCGACGGCTCGCTCGGCGCCGGGCTCGCGGTGCTCGCGCTCGCCTTGGCCCGCAGGGCCCGCACCCGGCGCGGGCGGCCGGGCCGGGTCACCGCGATCGCGATCACCGCGGCGCTCGCGCTCACCGGCTGCAAGATCAACGAGTACTGCCTCGAGTGCGAGACCAACAACGGCAACGGCGACGGCGGGACCGGCGACGGCGGCGGCAGCAATGACGGCGGCGGGACCGCGTGCCATCCCGAGGCCTGCAATCACATCGACGACAACTGCGACGGCCAGATCGACGAAGGCTTCGACCTGCAGAACGACGAGATGAACTGCGGGGCGTGCGGCATCGCGTGCAACAAGCCGGGCGCGCAGACCCAGTGCGTGTCCGGCGCCTGCACGATCACCAGCTGCTTCCCCGGGTTCAGCGACAAGAACGGCGACATCACCGGGCCCTACGGCAGCTCCGACGGCTGCGAGTACATGTGCTTCCAGAGCAACAACGGCGTCGAAGCGTGCGACGGGCTCGACAACAACTGCAACGGCTCCGTCGACGAGGGCATCGACAAGACGTCGGATCCCACCAACTGCGGCGTGTGCGGCCGCACCTGCCAGTTCTTCGGGGCGACCGGGCACTGCGTGAGCAGCACGTGCCGGTTCGATCCGGCGACCGACTGCCAGCCGGGGTTCCATGATATCGACGGCCTGCCGCTGAACGGCTGCGAGTACCAGTGCACGCCGTCCAACGGCGGCGTCGAGGCCTGCGACGTGCGCGACAACAACTGCAACGGCTCCGTCGACGAGGGCTTCAACTTCGCGAGCGATCCGGCCAACTGCGGCCGCTGTGGCTTCACCTGCCAGTTCGCGCACGCGACCGCGTCGTGCGCGGCCGGGGCCTGCCGGTTCGATCCGGTGACCGACTGCCAGCCCGGGTTCGTCGACGCCAACCACAGGCAGCTCGACGGCTGCGAGTACCAGTGCACCAGGTCCAACGGCGGCGTCGAGGTGTGCGATGGGATCGACAACGACTGCAACGGCGTCGCCGATGACAACTCGATCGACGCCGGCGCGGCGTGCGCGTCGACCACCCCGCCGCTCGGCGCGTGCGCCGCCAACGGCACGCTGAGCTGCGCCGCCGGCCGCCTGGTGTGCAGCGGCGCGACCGAGGCCGCGGCGGAGACCTGCAACAACGCCGACGACGACTGCGACGGCAGCATCGACGATGGCGTGAGCCAGGTCTGCTACACCGGCACGGCGGGCACCAGCGGCATCGGCGTGTGTCACCCCGGGTTCGCGGTGTGCGCGACCGGCGCGTTCGGCGCCTGCGCCAGCGAGGTCACGCCGTCGGCCGAGCAGTGCAACGGCCTCGATGACGACTGCAACGGGGCGGTCGACGACCCGCCCGGCGGCGGCGCGATCACGCAGGCCTGCTACGGCGGCCCGGCCGGCACCGCGAACGTCGGCACGTGCAAGGCGGGCACCAAGACCTGCGCGTTCGGCGCGTTCGGCGCGTGCGCCGGCGAGGTCCGGCCCGTCGGACGCGACGTGTGCGGCGACGGGCTCGACACCGACTGCGACGCCAAGGACGACCCCGCCGAGGGCTGCCAGGTGCTCGACGCCGAATTCCGGCTCGACGCGCCGGGCGGCGGACTCGGCGAGACCACCCCGGGCACGCGGCACTCGTACGACGTGGTGCTCGCGCGCGGCGGCGTCCCGCTCGGGACCAACGTGTACGCGTCCTGGAGCCAGCTCGTCGGCACCCAGACCGAGGTGTTCCTCCGCAAGTCGACCGACGGCGGCAAGACCTGGGGCACGATCCTGAGCGTCGCCGCGGCCGTCGCCGGCAACAAGGTCAAGCCCGCGCTCGCGGTCGCCCCGGGGGCCACCTCCGCCACCGAGCGGGTCGTCGTCGTCTACCAGACCGTGACCGCTGGGGTCCGCGACATCCGCGTCCAGGTCTCCACCAACGGCGGCACGTCGTTCGCCGGGGCGAGCGCCGCGCTCGACGCGTCCGGCGACTCGTTCCATCACACCGTCGCGATCAGTGGCACCACCTGCGTGGTGGCGTGGGAGAAGCTCAACACCACGACGCTCAACCGCGACGTGATGAGCCGGACCTCGAGCAACGGCTGCTCCGCGTTCAACGCCGAGACCAAGATCAACGTCGGCAGCCCGGCGACGCGGTTCGCCGGCCGGCCCCAGGTCGGCATCACGTCGGCCGGTGGCATCGTGTGGGCGTGGCGCGAGCAGCGCGCCAACTCGACACGCGACATCTTCGCCGCCGCCGCGCCGAACCCGACGACGGCGCCGGCCACCGACGTGCAGATCGACAGCGATACCACTGGCCAGCGCGAGAGCGACTTTCCGGTGCTCGTGGTCAACGAGGCCACCGTCTACCTGGTGTGGCAGGACGTGTCGACGATCGCGAACAACGGCTCCGACGCGATGTTCGCGCGCTCGCTCAACGGCGGCGTGACGTGGGACGCCGAGCGCATCATCGACGACGCGGCGGGCGAGGTGTCATCGTCCTTCACGCCGTCGCTCGCGGTCGATCCGAAGGCCGCGGGCATCGCCGACGACGTCGTGGCGATCGCCTGGGAAGATCGCCGCCAGGGCACCCAGGTCTTCACGTCGGTCTCGACCGACGGCGGCGCGAGCTTCGCGGCGCCGGTCCGTGCGTCGTCGGACGTCAACGCGCCGGTCACCGGCCAGACCAGCGTGCCGCAGATCGCCGCGGCCGGGACCGGCGTGCTCGTCGTGGTCTATCAGAACCAGCAAACCATCGGGCGGCCGCACGTGTTCGTCGCGATGACGATCGATACCGGCGCCACCTGGACGTTCAGCGAATTCCGGGCCGACGCGGGCGCCGGCTCGGCGATCGTGCCGCAGGTGGTCGCCTCGCAGGTCGCCGGCAAGTCGGCCGCGGTGGCCGCGTGGACCGATTTCCGGACCAACCAGATCAACGGTGACATCTACGTCGCCGTGTCGCATTGACCCCACCGGCCCCCTTGGATAGCTTCCTGCGACTTTTCCAAGGGAGTCCGACATGGCCACCGAACGTACGTTTTCGATCATCAAGCCCGACGCCGTCGCCAAGAACGTGATCGGCGGGGTCACCGCCAAGCTCGAGGCCGCCGGGCTGCGCGTGGTCGCATCGAAGATGGTGCGGCTCACCGAGGCGCAGGCCCAGGCGTTCTATGCCGTCCACAAGGACCGGCCGTTCTACGCGGGCCTGGTGAAGTTCATGACCGAGGGCCCGGTCGTCGTCCAGGTCCTCGAGGGCGAGGGCGCGATCGCGAAGAACCGCGAGGTGATGGGCGCGACCAACCCCGAGAAGGCCGCCGCCGGGACGATCCGCAAGGAGCTCGCCACCGACATCGAGCGCAACGCCGTGCACGGCTCCGACGCCCCCGAGACCGCGCGCGACGAGATCGCGTTCTTCTTCTCCACCGCCGAGCTCACCGCCCTCGCCCGGTAGCTCCGCGCCCCTGCGATGGCGGGCCGTGACGTGCTAAGGTGCTGGACAATGGTCGCGACGGCGAACATCCCCGCCGGGGAGTACGTTCCCACGGCCGATCACCGGGTCGTCCTGGCAGGCGTCACCTGGGAGCACTACGAGGTGGAGCTTGCGATGCGCGGCGAGAAGTCCGTGCCCCGGCTCGCATTTCTCGAAGGAGTGATGGAGCTGATGAGCCCGTCGAGGGACCACGAACGCATCACGTCCTACCTCGGCCGCCTGGTCGAGGTGTTCGCCGAGTTGCAGGATATCGAGCTCTCGCCGTATCGGAGCTGGACGCTCAAGAACGGACGCAACGCTGGCGGCGAGCCGGACGAGTGCTACATCGTCGGCGAGGATCAATCGAAGGATCGTCCTGACCTGGTCATCGAGGTGATCTGGACGAGCGGCGGCCTCGACAAGCTCGAGATCTACCAGCGCCTCGGGATCGACGAGGTGTGGTTCTGGATCGACGGCAAGCTCGAGGTTCACGCGCTACGCGGCGACGGATACGAGCGGGCGGCACGGAGCCGGTGGTTGCCGGGGCTCGATCTCGAGCTGATGTGCACGTTCCTCGATCGCCGCTCGGTTCATATCGCCAAGCGCGACTTCCGCGAAGCGCTCCGGAACGACAAGAAGTAGGGGCGATCGGGAGCGCTCCGAGCCGCTCGTACCGCTGGCAGACCTCTTAGGGTTTGCTTCATCGCCGCCGGCCGCGCGCGCCCTGGCGCTACTTGCCGACCTCGCCGAGCAGGGCGCGCTTCGCGGCGTTTCCAGGCGATGTGCCCATAATCCGCGCCCGATGTCGATCTGTATCTGTATGGGGATGGGGGATGGGTGATTCGAGGCCGCCGATCGGCACGCCTGGTGTGATCGCCAGCTGGCGACCACGTCCATACAATCTCGCGACGTTAGATCATTGCAGATCTTCAGCTGTCCGGATTCCAGTCAGATATGTCCGACATTCGGACAAGCATCAGACAAACAACCGATCCGATGCTCGTGAAAAAAGACTCCGACCGGGAATCTCTATGGTCTTTGTGCGGCGGTATGCCATTCTCTCGCGCTGATGGGCACTCGCTCTCCCTGAGGTAGCGCCGTCTATGCCGGGCACGCCCCACGAAGTCGTCCTCCTCGCCATCCGCGAAAACCCGGAGCTCTTCGCCGAGGTTCTCCGACGGGTCGCGGGGACCGACATGCCAGGGCCCATCGAGGTCATTGATTCCAACGTCCGCTTTGCCGCTTCGCTCGAGACACGCCCCGATCTCGTTTTACGCACCCCCAACGCCACATCCAAGTGGATCATCATCGAGCTGCAAAATCGCAAGGACGAAAGCAAATGCCGGAGCTGGCCGCTTGCCGTCAGCGTTCTCTTGCAGCGTGACGGCATGGGGGACGTCGTCGTGATCACCGCGAGCCGCAGCGTCGCCGCGTGGGCCAAGGCGGCGGCCCACCACCGCGGCGAACGGGGAACAAGCCTCGGTCTGACACCCGTGATCCTCTTGCTGTCGAAGGACCACGTAGAAGCGCTCCTCGATCCAGCGCGGCCGGAGCTCGCGATCTTCGCCGTGTGGGCGCGCTGCCGCGGCCATGGCCCCGAGGCCCGCCGCGTCGCGAGGCGCGCCATCGAACTGGCCGAGGAGCTGCCTGCCCCGTTGCGGGAAGCCCAGACGCGTGCGATCCTGGCAATATTGAGCCAGCGGCTCCTGGCATCGCTCAAGGAGATGGCGATGGATGTCAACAAGATCCCAGAAACAAAGGCATCACGCGCGTTCTGGCTCTTCTTGGAGCGAGGCAGGGCGCGACATGAGGCGCGGGGCGAGGCGCGGGGCGAGGCGCGGGGCGAAGCGCGGGGCGAGGCGAAAGGCAAGAGGGAGGCATTGCTCGCTGTGCTCGCGGCGCGGGGGCTTTCGCCAACCAAAGCGGAGCGCACGTCGATCGATGCCCTCACCGACCTCACCATGCTGGACCGCTGCATCCAGGCGGCAGTAACGACCGCGTCCGTGGGCGCGATGCTCGTCGGCGCCCGGACATCGCACCGCCGCCGCGCTGCTCCAGCGCGCGCTCCCAAGCCGGGAGCCGTCAAGAATCCATCCCGACGTCGGAGACGACCGCGTCTGTAGGAGACGTGCGCGGTCCACAAGGACCGGCCGTTCTACGCCGGGCTCGTGAAGTTCATGACCGAAGGCCCGGTCGTCGTGCAGGTGCTCGAGATCGCGTTCTTCTTCTCGACCGCCGAGCTCACCGCGCTCGCTCGGTAGGCGTGGACGACGGCGGCTGCGCGAGCAACCCGCGCGCGCGGGACAGCTCGGCATAGATCCGCCGTCTCAGCCGGTTGTTGCCGCCCAGCGGCCGGTGTTCGCGCATCGCGTGCCATGGCGAGAACGTGATCGTCTGCTCGCGGCGGGTCTGGTCGACGGCCTCGACGTCCTGCACCGGGATGGTCAGCGTCGCGACCTTCACGAGCGGCGTGCGCCACTCCACGGCGGAGTCCTCGATCGGCTCGGTTCGCGGGTCGAGCTGCCGCTGGATGCAGATCTCGAACGACGCCGCGGCGGTGGCCAGGTCGTCTCGCAGCCGGTGACGGAGAAAGTCGCGGTCGGGGTGGTCGGGCATCTTCGAGATCGCCGGCTGCTGCGGCCGTGCGTGCCACTTGACGGCGTTACCATCGCCGAACAGGTACGGCGTGCACGAGGCGTAGGTCTGCTCGAGCAGGTTGGGGACGCGACGCTGCCTGCACACCATCCCCAGGAGCGATCGCCAGTTGCCGGGGTTCAGCACGATCGCGAGCAGACAGAGGAGGTTGCCGAACAGGCCGCGCAGCGACAGCTCGTATTTCCTCACGGTCCCCGGAACCAGGACCCGGTCGGTGGTGAGCACGAGATCCTGCGTCGTACCGAAGGGGTCCACCTCGAACCCAGACGCGGGAACGTCCAGGATCTTGATCGCCATGCCCTTGGTCGATCGGCCGCCGTCCGCACCTGCCCGTTGCGCCGCGTTGGTGAACCGCACCAGCGCCGGGAACGCCCGCGGGCTCGCGAACAAGCCGACCTGAAGCTCATGTGGCAGGCCCGGCTCGACCTCGAAGACCGCGTCGGCCAGGCCCAGGCTCTTGGCATGGAAGCGGCGGCCACGCGGGGTCGAGCCATAGTCCTTGGCGAGGCTGTGCTCGATGGCCTGGAGGATCGACCGCACGAACCGCTCCTCGTCGGGATGCGGCTCCTCGCGACCGAGCTCGGGCGCCGTCATGGCTGCCTGGCGATGAAGCGCAGGGCATTGATGCCGGGCAGGAAGAAGTACCCGCCACCGATGAGCCGGGTGAACTGCGGCAGCCCCTTGTACTTCCGCCTCACGGGATGAGCCTGGCAGGTGAACTCGTCGTTCGTGTTCTCGTCGGGCGCCGGCCGCCTTGCCCCGATGAGGGGGTCGCCATCCTTGAACAGCCCCGCGAAGTTCGCCGAGCTCACCCACGCGCTCTGCACGAGCTCGAATTGCCGGCTGATGTGGCCGACCAGGCAGATGAAGTGGAGCCCCCGCGCCTCCGGGCTCGCATGATCGCGCGCCGCCAGGATATCTGCCGGGGACATGCTCGGTGCGACCGGCGGGCCGAACGGGCGTCCCCGGCGCAGCAGCTGGTGCTTCCTCACCATGTCGATCGAATCCGCCTGGCTGTGATCGACCGGGAGCTGATCTCGCGGGTTGGATCGCCGGATGTGGGAACCCAGCGGGCAGCGTGCGCCATCGCGATCGGCCCAGAAGCTGAACTTGTTCTCGGTCGACTGGCTGGGATCGTCGCGCTCGGGCGAGGTGACCAGTGGTGCGCCGCCCGGCCAGCGACCCACCATCTTCGCGCCCAGCTGGACCGCCCGTGCCACCGGATCGCCGGCCGGCTCGCGCGAGGCGTTCTCGAGGTAGGTCCAGAATCCAACGACGTCCTGCGTCAGCTCGCGATAGACGAGGTACGTGCCGTTTCGTCCCAGGTCCCGCCGCGTCCCGCCCGGGACGTCGGGCAGGATGCGCTCGGGGTCGTCGACCGGGGCCGCCGTGGGGCTCTCGGTGTAGGTCCCGTACTCGTTACGATAGCCGAGCACGAACTCGCCGGATTTGAACGGATGGGTCCACCGCTCGCTCGCCACCTGCTCGTTGCCCCGCGCCAACCCTTCGACCGTGGGGGCGGAGATGCCGTCCCTGAAGCCGAAATGCTCCTTGTTGCCGGGGAGCGCCGCGGTGGTCTTGATGGCGACGATCGACAGGCCGCTCACCGCGATCACCTCGAGCTGGGCGGCGAACTGGCGCTCGAGCGTGGGCTCGTCGGCGGCATAGAGCAGCACCAGCGCGTGGACCTTGGGCCGGTGGGGGCCTCCCCATGCCCACGTGTCCGGAGCGTTATCGCCGTGGTCTCCCAGCATCGGCGCGCGCACCGGATCCGCCATGTCCTCGAGGAACTCTCGCGAGAACGTGGCGAGCGCGGTGTCGGGGACGCCGAGCTTGCGGAGCCCGGCGCTGGTGAACGCGACCTGCAGCGCGAAATCGCTCGGCGACGTGCGAACGGTGTTGATCTGGGTACCGAGGCGCTGCAGGTAGCGCCGCGCGAGCGCGGCATCATCGACCTGGAGCAGCAAGAACCGCGCGGACGGCAGCTTGCCATAGCCGCGCGCGACCAGGCCCTGGATGTCGTCCTGTTCGAGATCGGGCATGATCGCCTTCACAGGAGCTGCAGCCATTCCTTCGCCTGCGCCTCGGAGAGGTCGGCGAACAAGCCCTGACGGATCCGTCGATTGATGTTGATGTTATCGATACTCAGGTTGCGATAGGGGCAATACCACAGCTCGGTGAGCTGCTGGCCGAGCGTCACGACGTTGACGAACGCGTTGGGATCCGTGAGCGCGCCCCGCGAGATGATCCATTCGGTCACCGGATAGCCACGTCCGAATCCGAACAGCAGGTTGATGCGCTTCGCGCCGTCCGGGATATCGATGAAGTCTCGCACGTAGGGCTCGGACAGCTTCTCGAAGTTGGAGAGGAAGACGAGCCGCCGCCCGCCGTCGATCGTCAACCAGCGCGCCGTGGCGACGGTGGGAATCGTGATGTTCGGGGCATACTGCGCGACGATCCACAGGGCGATCCGGAGGAACAACGGACGCCATCGGCCCTCCTTGAGCGGCCCCGCGATCGTCATCTCGTTGATCACCGGCTGGTTCTGGGTCGCGGCGATCGCCCGGACGCGAGCGTCGGGTTGCCGCCCCGCGACGAACCGCTGGCGCTTCTCCTCGGTCCGGACCGCGAGCACGAGCGCCCCCAGCAACAAGATCACGATCCCGATCGTGATCCAGCCGACCTCGACGCTCGCCGTCAGGGTCGTGCTCGCCGAAAATGGCCACGCGATCGACGCCAGCACGAGCGCCACCAGGGGCACGGCCGCGACGACGAGGCGCCACCGGAGCGCCAGCCAGTCGGCGAAGGATCGCCGCCACGGGGTCCGTGCCCAGGACAGATCGCCCCGCTCCATCACGAAGGCCTGGATCTGGCGCCAGATGGCGGTGGGGCCGGTGGCGAGCGTCCCGGCGCGCTGCTGGTCGTCGACGAAGCTCTGGATGGACTCTCTCAGCACCTGCTCGCCGCGGACCTCCTGGTGCGTGACGTGCTGCATGCCGCTGTAGAACGTATCTGCTCGACGATGGGACTTGAGGAACCGCTTGAGCGCTTCGTCCGAGCACGGGCGTTGCTCGGGGAAGCCGATGCAGTTCTCGAACAGCTCGCGCAGCCCCGCGCCGCCGACCTGGATGAGCTCATCGAGGTGGGCCTTGGCCGGCCCGAAGAAGCTGGTGGCCAGCATCAGCGTCGCCGGGAGCTCGGCGTCACCATAGCGCTGCGCGGGCAGCACGACGCCGGTGGCGAAGTGCGTGGTGAGCGACTGCGCGAACGGCAGCCGCGTGGAATCAGCGCGCAGCTGGGTGAGCAACGCACGCGCGCACTCCACCCGGTCTGGCTTCAGCGACGCGATCACCGAGTATCCAGCATGGACCGTATGCATCCCCCCTCACACCCCTTTCCCACCGGGCAGCATGGACTACCCATTCAAGATGTCAAGCGCTCGGACCGCGACCGCCGCGACTTCCATGATCTGCCACCGCCGACCTCGCTCTCCACGTCGGACGTATCTCGTCGATATCTGCCAGACAGGATCGTTGATGATCAGTGGAAATTACCACTCCGAGTGGAGCTGACACCGGTCGTGACATGCGGCCATTACCCAGGAGCCGGGCGGCTTCCTCCCCGCGCGAGCCGCGCCGATCAGGACGAGGATCAGAAGGAGTAGACGATGCCGGGCGTCAAGGTGACGCCCAGATCGGGGTCGCCTCGGCCGACGGCGCTGGCGAGGTTCAGCTCCAGGGTGAGCGAGATCTGGTTCTTGAACGTGTGGATCAGGCCGACGCCGGGGAACAGGAGCACGTTGATCTGGGGGTCCACCGGGACCACGAGGCGGGCCGCCGCGTAGACGTGGGTCGAGAAGCTCCACACGACGCCGGGCACGAAGGCAAAGCTCGCATAGTCGCCTTCGATGAAGGTGGGGCCGAGGTCCAGCTCCAGCGCGACCGTGTCGGTGACGTACCGGCCGAAGCCCACGACCGGACCGATGTCCTTCAGGGGGCCCTGCAAGGATCCCACGTTCGGCTGATAGACCAGCGTCGTGGTGACCGACGCCACCACGTAGTTCAGCGGCGTCGCCGCGGCCTGCTCGGCACGGGCGGAGGTAACGGTCCCGAGGACCAGGGTGACGGCGACCAATGACCGGAGCATAGGGGCGAGATCCTAACCCACGTAGACCATCGCGAGCCGGCACTGATCACATTGCTCGGAATCCCAGGACCTACAAATCGCACACGTAGTGCCGTGGATCGACGTCAAGAACAACGCCTTCCCCCCGGGCTACCGAGCGAGTTGTTGTAGCCGGCCGCTCACGATGGCCGCTCGGTCATCGTCGCCGCCGAGGTGCCCCACGACCGCAAAGCGAAACGCCGGGTTCGCCAGCAGCGCGGCAAACCGGGCGGCGAGATACACACGCACGCTGTCCGGCGCAGCCGCCACGTCATCGACGATCGAGGGCCGCCCGTCGATGACGGTGATGATGTCTTCGAGGTCATGGCTCGCCTGAACGTCGCCGGCATTCTCGCGTTCGGGACTCGCGAACGCTTCCGAGGACGCGGGCCACGTCCACGAGATCCGCGAGCGATGCGGGCGGCGCGCCGCGCTTCATTCAAGCACCAACTTCGGGAACAGCTCGGAGGCCTTTGACCGCTCGCGCGCACGTCCGCCACGGATCGCGTCGATGAGCGCGAGCGCCTTGTACATGCGCCGGTCCGACCGAGCAGCGACAGAAGCGGACTTGTACAGCGGAGCCAAGGACTCGCCGCGCACGGGACCTTCGGGATCTGGCCAGACCGGCGGTAGGCCGTTCGCGCGAATGAACTTGTCCAGCGGCGCCACTGCATGCGCGGTCGGGAAGCCTCGCGTCACGGGTCCGCGCTCGACGAAATAGACGTAGCGAACCCCGTGAAGAACGAGCTCGACCAGCGCCTCGCGGTTCGCGAGGTACTTCGCCATCAGCCCGGCTCGTCGCGACGACCATCGCGACCGGCGGTTTACCGCGGCGTCGTCGAGGAAGCACACGGCCACGCGCTTGGCGGACACGCGGCCTATCTGTTTTCGTCTGCCGCGATCATGACTCGGGTGCCCCGCCCACGCTCGTCGCGACGACCGTCGCGGTCGGCGGCTTACCGCGGCGGACCCGGTCGCGCAGGCCTTCGATCAGCGAGAACACCACGGGCACTACCACGAGGGTCAGCACGGTCGACGTGATGAGGCCCCCGATCACCACCACCGCCATCGGTGCGCGCGCCTCGCCGCCCTCGCCAAGCGCCAGCGCCACCGGCAGCATGCCCAGGATCATCGCCGCGGTCGTCATCAAGATCGGCCGCAGCCGGATCGGCCCGGCGACGAGCAGCGCGTCCTGGGTCGAGGCGCCTTGCGCCTTCTGCTTCTGCGCGAAGTCGACGAGCAAGATCGCGTTCTTGGTGACCAGGCCCATCAGCATGATGAGGCCGATCATCCCGAAGATGCTGAACGTCTGGCCGGCCAGGAACAGGCCGCCGAACGCGCCGACGACCGCCAGGGGCAACGACATCATGATCGTGAACGGGTGGATGAAGCTCTCGAACTGCGCGGCCAGGATCATGTAGACGAGCAAGATCGCCAGGATCAGGGCGACGATCATGTAGCCGAACGACTCGGTCATCAGCTGGCTGGTCCCGGACATCTCGGTGTCGATCGACGCCGGCACCACGCGCCTGGCGATCTCCTCGGTCGACGCCGAGGCCTCGCCGAGCGCCAGGCCGTCGAGGCCGGCGAACACCGTGATCTGGCGCATCCGCGCCTGGCGCGCGATCTCGGTGGGGCCCACGCCGGGCTTGAGGCGAACCACCGACGACAGCGGCACCAGCTCGCCGGTGCTCGACCGCACCGTGAGGTTCGACAGCGCCGGGAAGTCGGTCTGCACCGGATCGGCCAGGGTCAGGCGGACGTCGAACAGGTCGGCGTCTTCCTTGTAGTCGGTGACCTTGTCGCGCGACACCAGGGCGCGCACCGTGCGGGCGATGGTCGCGATCGGCACGCCGAGCCCGGTCGCGGCCGCCCGATCAGGCGTGACTTCGATCTGCGGCTTGCCGCCGCGATAGCTGGTATCGACGTCGACGAAGCCCTTGGTCTTGCGCAGCTCCGCGACCAGCGCATCGGACGCCTTGATGAGCTCGTCCATGCTCTTGGCGCGCAGGTTGAACTGGATCGGCCGGCTGTCGCCGCCGCCGACGCCGCCGGTCTGGCCCAGCGTGAGCTTGATGCCGCCGGTCGCCAGCGGCGCGTAGTGCTCGCGCACCCAGCTCATCACCGCTTGCTGGCTGAACGCGCGCGCGTGCACCGGCTTCAGGTTGACCTGGATCTGCACGAGGTTGACCGAGCCCGGCCCGCGGCCGATGGTGACGAACGTCGACACCACGCCCGGCCCGCGGGCGCGTAGATCGGCGGCCACGAGCTCCCCGACCTCCTGGGTCTTTGCCAAGGCAGTGCCGGTGGGCAGCTCGACGGAGACCGAGAACGCGGATCGGTCATCGTCGGGCAGGAACTCGGTCTTGACCTGGGTCACCAGCGCGCACGAGCCGATGAGCACGCCGCCGGCGAACACCACGGTCAGCGCGCGGTGGCGCAGCGCCGCGCCCAGCAGGCGCTTGTAGGCTCGCTCGATCGCCACCAGGCCGCGCTCGATCATCCGCGACACGAGGCCCCGCCGGCCATGGTTCACCTTGAGCAAGCGCGCCGACAGCATCGGCGTCAGGGTGAACGACACGAACATCGACAGCAGCACGGCGATGCTGACGGTGATGCCGAACTGGAAGAAGAACCGGCCGATGATGCCCTGCATCATCGCCACCGGCGCGAACACCGCGATGATCGAGAACGTCGTCGCGAGCACGGCCAGGCCGATCTCGGCGGTGCCCTCGGCGGCGGCACGCATCGGCGACTTGCCCTGCTCGAGGTGGCGATGGATGTTCTCGATCACGACGATCGCGTCGTCGATGAGCAGGCCGATCGACAGGCTCAGCGCCAGCATCGTCATCTGGTTGAACGTGAAGCCCAGGAGGCTGAGGAACCACACCGTGGCGATCACCGAGGTCGGCAGGGCGAGCGCGCTGATGAACGTGGCGCGCCCGTCGCGCAAGAACCCGAGGATGATCACGATCGCCAGGATCGCGCCGAGCACGAGATCGAGCTGGACGTCCCGGAACGAGCCCTCGATGAACGGCGCCTGATCGTCGGTGATCGTCAGCTTGGCGCCCTTGTCGGCGAGCAGGCGCTCCATCGCGGCGACCTCGGCGCGCACTTGCTTGGCGACGCTGACCAGGTTGGCCCCGGACTCTTTTTGAATGACCAGGCCGAGCGCAGTCCTGCCGTCGACCGAGGCGTGCGACCGCGCCTCCAGCATGTCGTCCTCGACCGACGCGACGTCGCCGACGTGCACGACGGCGGCGCCCGCGGTCGCGCCGCCGGTCGCGCCCCCGGTGACGATCGGCGCGTCGGCGATGTCCTGGAGGCTCGTGAACGCGCCCTTGGTCGTCACCACCACTTCCCTGCCGTCCTCGACGATCCGCCCGGCGGGCAGCTCGAGGTTCTGGCCCTCGAGCGCGGCGCTGACATCGCCCGGCGTGAGGCCGCGGGCCGCCAGCCGCGCCGGATCGATCACGACATGGATCTCGCGCGGCCGGCCGCCGACGATATCGATGTTGCCGACGCCCTTGACCTGGCCGAGCCGCTGCTTGACGACGTCCTCCGCCAGCTTGGTGAGCTCGCGCGGCGACAGCGTCCCGGACAGCGCCAGCGACATGATCGGCGCCGCGCCGATGTCGAACTTCTGGACCTTGGGCGTCTCGAGCTCCCTGGGGAGGTTGGGGATCGCCGCGAGCCGGTCGCGCACACCCTGCACCGCCTTGTCGGCGTCGACCTCGAGCTGGAACTCGATGACGACCTGGGTCACCGACTCGAGGTTGAACGACTGCAGCCGCTTGATGCCGCCCATCGAGCTGAGCGCGTCCTCCATCGGCTTGGCGACCTTGGTCTCCATCGACGAGGGGTCGGCCCCGGGGTAGACGGCGACCACGGTCACGAACGGAAACTCGACGCTGGGGAACTGCTCGACGCCGATGCGTGGATAGGCCATCAGGCCGAACACGATCGGCACCATGAGGACCATGAAGGCAAAGATGGGGCGCTTGATGGCGATCTCGGCGATCTTCATATGCGCTCCTGGCTAGCGGGTGGAGGACGGCGCCGGGCTGGGAGCCGCGACCG
>Ga0137459_1000401_pt1 | contig 15572 bp, 6 predicted proteins | sample EasRivERMGT700_2_FD_104908 | JGI IMG/M metagenome (GOLD analysis project Ga0137459, IMG submission 104908) | Soil microbial communities from meander-bound floodplain in the East River, Colorado, USA - East River MetaG ERMGT700_2 | ecosystem: Environmental > Terrestrial > Soil > Floodplain ...
AGCTCCGGCTCGAAGTACACGCCGAGGTCGCGCGCCGGTCGCTCGATCGCCGCGCGCAGCGCCGCACCCTGCAGCGGGGCGACCTCGACGCGCGAGCTCCGGCCCTGCCGATCGGCCCGCAGCGCGCCGTCCAGGAAGGTGCCGGACCAGTTCGCGCGCAGCACGTACACGAGCACGCAACGGGGATCATCGCGCAACGCGCACAGCGCCACCAGCAAGCCGGCGCGCTCGTCGTCGCTCGCCCGCAAGAACAGCTCCTCGAGCGGATCGATCGCGAGCACCAGCGACGCCGCCGGCGCGTGGCGCGCGAGCAGCGCATCGACCGCCGCCACCGGCGCCGCGAGCCGCGGCAGCACCCCCGCCGCGACCAGCGACGACTTGCCCGAGCCCGACGGACCGATCACGTGGATCTCGCGCTCGCCGGCGCGGATCCGGTCGACGATCTCGTCGACCTCCACCTCGCGCCCGTGGAGCTGCGCTGCACGCTTAGCGGGGTAGGGCCGCATCCCGGGATACGGACACGGCAGCTCGGCGACCATCGGCGCTGGCCGGGCGAGCCGTTCCCGCAGCCGCTGGGCCTCCGCGGCCCACCGCGACGGATCCCGGAAGTCGAGCGCCACCAGGAAGTCGAGGCGCAGCGGCACCTCGCAGTCCGCGAGCAAGAGCGGAACCAGGCCGCCCTCGACGCCGTTCGCGTAGCCGGCGAGCTGCTCGCCGAACATCGCCCAGCGGTCGGCCATGTACGCGGGCGTCAGCACCGCGACCGTCAGCCGGCTCGTCCGCACGCCGCGCTCGATCGCGCTCGCGATCGGGGCCCCGAGCGGTAGCCCGCTCGACAGCAGCACGCGCTCGGCGGCGAGGCCGAGCGCCGGTAGCAGGTGACCGTGAACAAAGGCCCGATCCGCCTCCGCGTGAATAACGAATAGCTCGTAGTCGAACATCATCGCCTCCTCCCATCCACTCCGCTGTCCTGATGAAGACGCTGCACCCCTCGCAATAGTTCCGAAATACACTTCCCTCTGACGCTCCTCACCCAAACCATCACTTGAGAAAGCCACTATGCGTACGATTGGCGCAGGTGCCCGGCCAGGCGATCACATGCGGCGGGCAGGGAGCCAGACAGCGGTTAACGGCTGAGTGACGAGTTCGGCGGCCAGCACGGAGATTGTACGACTCTCTGTACGCGATGCCGCCGCTTGCCCGGTACTTGCTTTCACCTGCCCGGTCCGAATGTCCTGACCCTGGTCTCTCCCCAAGTATATGATCCATAGAGCGCGACGCCACCGCCCAACCTCGACATTCTCTGTTGGTCATCAAGGTTGCCACTGGAAGCCACAAGCGCAACTCTTCCGGATGCACCAAACATCGCTCCGGTATTGGACCCGCAGGTTCGAATAAACCCAAGCCAGTAGCATCTCCCGACGCAAGCCGAATCGCCCCAGCCGTCGCAACCCTGGTCGGGCTATCCCCTCTGTCCGTGCATCGAGCGTGCCGAGGCGATCCGACCGGGCTGGTTCAGTCGCAGACCCGATCGGGGCGACTACTGGTGGAGGGCAATGGACTGCTTGTCCACCTTTGGACATGTCCGGCCGAATTCTGGACTCGCCAAGATCTAAGGTCGCAAGATCGTTGTCACGGGTGTCAAGAAATCAACCCCGGTGGGGCCTCTCCCCTCTCAAGAACAGCTCACGCTTGACTTGGAGAGCTCCGAGCGGAAGCGCCGACGCCGGAATAAGGGGTTGAGTCCCCCGACTTCTTCGCGCCCCGAAGAGCCGGATGTGAGACCCCAAGTCCGGTTCTATGAGAGCTAGGGAGAGCGACCTCCCTGGCTACTCGACACGCTCAGGCTGACCGCAGATTAGTTAGTCCGCTACTCAGTCCGTGAGCTAGTTAGTCAAAGCACCGCCTGAACCTACAGCCGACGCTGAGCTCCCCTTTGCCCAAGTTAAGCCCCACCAGCTTATAGCCAAACTCCCAGTAGGGATTCAGTGTACGCTGCCAATCTGGCAGTACGTTGGACTTTGGGACGCCCTCTGGTGTCTTCTCGGTGAACTTCTCGAAGGCCCATTTCCGCAGTCCGAGGAGAGGGCCCCTGGTCGGCTTCAACAAGTTCTCGTAATCCTTGGGTGCGGCCCGCAGCCCCCACCCGGCCTTGCCGAATTTAGCGGCATGGAATGCCGCGCCGAAGCCAAGCGTTCCCGCAGTGAGAACTCCGTCAACTATGATCCCGGTCTTGTTCTTCTCCCAACCTCCTTGCTCACTGATCGTCTGCTGCGTCCTAACTCCATAGGCGAGCGCTTGGAGGCCCGCACAAGCCCCCCAGCCGACACCTGGGACCACGCAACCTACGGTCGCGCCAACTGTGGCCAGTGTTCCACGGTTATTCCACGCCCACGTACCGACGGACTTGGCACCGTTGACCAGGTTGTTCCAGCTTGGCCAGAGCCCGTTCGCATCCGATGCCGTGATGGGGGCATTGTTTGCGTAGGCATATCCGTGCATCTGCTGTGGATCGTTGCTGTCGATCACCGGATCGACGGAAATGAATCGGCCGATCAGGGGGTCGTACTCCCGGGCGCCGAGGTGGGCAAGACCGGTGTTGTCGTTGGTCCCGCCGACGAAACCTTTGTCCATGCCGGACGGCCAGGTGCCGATGGTGCTCCGGAGCTCACCGAACGGTGTCTCCCGCCGGATCGAGATCGCCTGCCCGACCGCGTTGATGCTGATCTGTGCCGTGTCGTGGTGGTCACCGGACAGCCAGACGACGCCGGATGCGGCGGTGCGAGTGGCGATCACCTGGTCGGCGTGGGTGTAGTATCGAGTGCACTTCTTCGTGCCGTCGGTGGTGGTGTAACGCAGTTCCTGGCCCGGCAGATACAGCGTCTTTCCTGTCGAGTCGCTACGTAGTAGCCGGTTGCCGTCTGCATCGTAAATGTAGGACGTGGTGCCGGTGGAATCCTGACTGGTCGCGAGGTGGCCTTCGGCATCCCAGGTCATAGTCTGGTTACCGGCCGATGTGGTCGGCCGGGTCAGCGTGTTGCCCGAGTCGTCGTAGGTGTACGCACTGGTCTTGGTGCCGGTGGAGTCCACCGTGGACGTCCCGGTCAGCCTGTGCGCTCCGGCTGGCACCGTGTAGGTCGTGTCACGGTCTCCAGTACTCGTGGCGTACTCCTGCAGGCGGGTCCGGTTCCCAAGAGCGTCGTAGGTGTAGCTGTGCCAGTACTTGGCGGGCCCACCCAGGGCGCCGGTCGACGGAGCGACATCGCAGTCACCGTCGGCAGGCGTCCATACCTGCTTGAGCCGCCGGAGGTAATCGGAGCTGAAGCACTGATGATCCCCTGCGGTTAGATCGGAGACCTTGGTGACGTTGCCGATTGCGTCATACGAATACCGTACGTCCGCAACACTGGTCGGACTCGTCGCTCGCGTGGTCCAGATCTGCGCCAGGCGACGAGTGCCGGTGTCGTACAACCGCGCGATGTCGACCCGTGCTCCCGCGTTGTGCCTCAGGTGGATCGAAGCCAGCTCGCCGAGGCTCGTGTACTCCGTGCCCGGGGTATTCACGTCCGGCGCTACAACCAGTGTCGCGCCGAGGCTCGTACTCAACGTGGTCGGCTTGCCGAGACTGTTGTATCCATAGGTCAACGTCTCGAGACCCAGCCCTGGGTCGCCAAGGCCGGGCAGCCGGGTCGTCGCGGTCGAGCCGTCCTGGTTGTAGGTGTAGACGTAGGAGAAGGCACCGTTCACACCGGATGCTGTCGTGTTGGCCGGAATCGTGTACTTTACACTGGTCGGCTTGTAGTCGACCGTGTAGCCGAGGTGCTCCTTGATGTACTGGTCGGCGCCCTCATATCTGGCGGTCTTGACCAGCTGGCCATTGATATGAGTACCGCTGGTCAGTGTGTCGTATCCCCACTCGGCACGCTTCGGCCCGGTGGTGGAGCCGTCGCGCAGGGTGGTCTTGCGGCCCAGGGAGTCATAGGTGTACGCGATGACGACTCCGCGACCGTCCTTGGAGGTCTCGACATCGCCGTACATGGTGTACGTCGTCGTTGTCGTTCCTTTATCGGGATCGATCTCCTTGGTCTTGTGGCCACGCAGATCGTAGGTGTACTCCCACTGGTTCCCCGCCGCGTCGGTGACCCTGACGAGCTGGTTCTTCTGGTTGTACCCGAAGACCGTCTTGTCAAATCCGCTTGCCGACCCGGCGGCCTGGCCGGGCTGGTACTGGCGGAATTCGACGGTGTTGCCGTCCGCGTCCGTGATGGACGAGCTGGCGGTTCCCCCGGCGGGTGGGGTGACGTCGGTTCGGTCGCCGCCGTAGGCGGTCGTCGTTCGCCACTTCTCCGTACCACCCGGGCTTGCCGGTGGGCCGTCCACCTTCTCGATGATCGCGATCTCCCGGCCCGCACCATCGAACTGCTTCACCTTGAGCCGTGGGATGTTCTGCGTGGGCAAGAACAGGGTTGTGCTCGGAGGTACCGGCTGGAGGCTCGAATTCGCGGCCAGATAGCGGTCGTGGATCTTTACCTGGCGGCCGGCCGAATCGTAGTAGTAATCGGTCACCAGGGCACCGACACCACTGGCCTCGTCTGGCGCCTGCGTCTGCCGATCCCGCATCAGGTTGTCGAAGAACTTGTAGGAGGTGATGTACCCACCGGACGCGTTGATCCGCTGCGTGGTGATCACCGTCGGGGCATTGTTACGCACCAGGTAGTCGTATTTGATGCTGGCCGAGCTCGTGGCACTGTCCCGGCCCGGAAGCCAGACCGAGACCAACCTGCCCAGCGGGTCGTACGCGAAGTCGATCTTACGGCCGTTGGTGTCCGTTGTGGACAGCGGCAGGTTCCATGCCGGCTCCAAAGTCGTGGAGGTCACCCAGCCCAGCTGGGTAGTCTGGGTGGTACCCGTGAGTGGCCCGCCGGTCGACGGCTGGTAGGCGGTGACCGTCTTGTTGCCTCGGATATCGGTCGACTCCAGCTTTCTGCCGTAGCTGTCGTACGTGCAGATGTGCTCCGTGATGAAGCCAGGGTTCCCGCCGTTATACGCGAGCATGGTCTCGACCCGGGTCACACTTCCCTTGGTGGGGGCCGTGTTCCAGGCCTGTCCGTCGTACGACGACTTCGTGTCGCCGATGACATCATCGTCGGTCAGGCCGCCCGCCTGGACCTGGCTGCAGCTGACGGCATAGTTGCGCTCACGCGATCGCTTGTCGAGAATCCACGCGGTTGTGTTGCGCACGTAGTCGGTCGTCGTGCACCGCTCATCGCCGGTCACGGCCTCGTCGCCTCGATCGTCGATCTGGATCGGCATGCCGTACGAGTCGAAGACAGTCGACGATGCCGTGGTCCGGTAGCCGCGGTCGCCGTCCAGCGTGGTCCGGCTGTGTGTTGCCGCGGTGTCGACATGCCGCGCATGGACCGTCGAACCGTTGATGGTGCGTGAGGCCGTGGGCGCCGACTGGAATGGCTCGTTCGCGGTGGCCGAAACCTCGGTGCCTCCCGGACCGTTGAACGTGATCGCTTCGCGCAGCTGTCCGGAGAAGGCATCTTCGTCGTTGACTGCCGGCACGTTGCCGGCGCTGATCGCGGGTAATGTCACGGTTCGGGTGGCGGACGGAAGCTTGTCGCCGTGCATGCCGCGGAAGTACCGGCGTTCCTCGCTGGTCTGCTCGCCTGGATCACCCTTGGTCGTGCGGACACCACCATAGCCACGCCATACCGACCAGGTCTTGAAGTCCTTCTTGATGAAGCCGTCATCGTCGGTGTAGTGCCAGGCAGGATCTCCGACGTAGTCGTAGTGCGTGATCACGCGGCTGGACGAGCCGGACAGATCCGCCTCGACCACATCGGTCACCAGGTACTTGTGGAAGAAGTCGTTGATGGGGTTCGTCAAGCCCTCAGGAGTCCATTTCACCGGATAGCATCGCAACACATTGCTCTGCAGTGCACTCTGGTCCGGCACCCGCGTGCCCCGGATACAGTCTTGTGACGAATAGGTGAGATCGAGCTTTCCGCCCGACTCCGAGTTGATCGTCTTCATCCGGTACCTGAGCATCGCCGGATACTGGTCGTTGTTGGTATCGACGCGGTTGGACATCGCAATACCGACGAACGTGATGTCAGGTACGGCCTTCGTACCGCCGATCAGGCCACTGTGTGAAATCTTGTCCAACCACAGCGTGGGCTGATCCGAGCTCGGAAACGAATGCGTCAGGGTCCACGATTCGACGTCGCGGTAGGACGCGCCGCCCCAGACCTGAGTCTTGATGGAGCTCAGGCGCTTGGTGCTCCAGAACGACGGCGAGGTCTGGCTGAGCGCGCAGGTGCCCGCCGTACACTCGCGGTCCCATGGCACGTCCGGCCAGTGCTGGGCGTCCTTCGTGGTGCACCCCGACAGACAGCGGTCTGCCACGCTGAGGATGATCTGCATGGGGGCGCTGCCCAAGTCGCCGCTCCGGGTTCCGTATTCGATCTTCGTGAGATATCCGTCGCGATCGTAGGCCGTGTCGTCTTCGGGGTTGTTGTTCTTCCCGTACTTGTTGGTCTCTTTGGCGTACGTCAATGACATCGTGTTTCCGAGCGGATCCACGACGTAGTCCAGCATCCAGCGGTAGGCTTGCGTGCAGGACGAGTCCTTGAACGCGGCCTGGTGACACGGCTCGCCGCTGTGGTTGCCAAACACCGGTACCGTCAACGTGGCGCTCGAGCTCGCCCGACCACCGAACCAGTGCTGGGTGCCGTCGATCGTGGTTGCCACCCACCACTCGCCGTTGTCATCACCGTTCGGTCCAGCGGTCTTGTGCTCGATCCTGGTGCCGTCGTCGTGGCGCAGATGCCAGAGGTTGGGATTGGAGGCGTCCTTGAGCAGCTCACCCGCGTGCCCGGAGAGCGAGAGTGATGCGTTGTCGGTCTCCCAGCACTGGTCGCCGGTCTTTTCCGTGTTGTTGGCGCCAGAGCCCATGTCATCGGCGCAGCCGCTGTAGCGGCGCTCGATGCTTCCTGGCTGCCACTCGAAGCCCTCGCCGATCCAGGATGCCTGGTTGTTGGTCGAGGCCATCCGGCCATCGACGCTGGACGACGAGTAATCGAGCTCGACCTTCGGCACCGGCCCACCTAGCGAGGCCGGCACCCGCAGCGGATACGACCACGAGAAATCTCCCGAGTTACCGCCGGCGCTCCAGGTCGCGGCGGGCGAGAGCGACGTGGCCTGGTAGTCGCCGCCTGCACCGGAGCCACTGGCCGCGAGCATCAGGATGGTGCCACCGATGGAGGACTGGGTGGTGGTGGCGTCGCCCGCGACGGCGCCGCGGGACGGATCGAACGTGGTCGCGGGCTCCCCGACGTCCACAAGGGCGCTCACAGCCCCAGCGGTGAGATCGTTGAGCGAGGCCAGCTTTCTGCCCCGGCATCCGAGCGCAGCAGGCGAGGACAGCGCGCACTCGGGCAGCACCCACAGCGAAAGCCGTGATGCCCAGTCGCCACCGTAGGCCCATCGGAAGGCGTGATAGTCGAGGGTGAGCCGCGCCGGACCTGGACCCTTGGCTCCGTCCGAACGGGACACACGTAGCAGCACACCTTCCACACCGGCCGCTGTGGTCGCGGCGCGGCTGAACGACTCGACCTTTACCCGGCGGGGCGCGTTGATTCCCGCCGCACCCTCGATCCGCACCGGCAGACCGGCGACCGGCACGGAGCCATCCAAGCCCAGCTGAAATGCGGTCGCATCCGGCAGCGCGACATCGACGATGGACGCGTTCGGCCAGATCGGGGCCGGTGGTTTGAACGGCGTGCCCGTGCTTTCTAGCGGAATTGCCGGTGGAGCAAACGAGTAGCCGGGTACCAGGGGCTCCCGCTGAGCTCCGGGCGGCTGATAGGGTTTGCCCGACTCATCGTCGGGATCGGGAATGGCTTCGTCGGAACAACCGACGGCGAGCGCGAACAGGACGCTGAATGCGATGGTTCTTGTACTCACGGACTCTCTCTCCCCATGCTGATATGACGCGAACCCTGGCCGGAGCTGAACCAGCCAGGGCGAGCATCACGGAATACGATTGACATTGGCGACGACGCCCTGATACACACGTATCTCGTCCAGATCACCCTCGGTGAATTCGGACCCTGCTGTACCGCTTTGATGACGCCCGAGCAGCAGCGGCCCGCTTGCGTCCCACGGCAGCCACAGAGCGTTCATCGGCGTGGTCGCCTTGAGCACGCCATCCACATAGAGTCGCATCTCCCGCTTCTGGGCGTCGAAGACCCCGACCAGGTGATGGAAGCTGGTGGTCACGTTCAGGGCCGGCGCCACCGCAAACGTGGTGTTCGTGGTGTCCGTGGGGGAGGCGTGCATCCTGAACTTCCATACGCCGCCGTTCTCGCTGCCGAGGTACAGCGAGAAGCCGCCGTGTAACCCGTCGTTCTGCTGTGACACGAGGGTCTGGTCGACCGCGGTTGTGGCCGGCCGGGCCCACACGGACACGGCGAAGGACTGGTCCGTGTGCAGCACCTGACCATCAGGAGCTGCATAGTCGTCCTGACCGTCTAGCCGCAGGCCTGTCCCGGTCTGACCGGCGCCACTCGCCGGGATGCTGGCCCCGTTGTAGAAGGTCAAATCGTGGGCCAGATCGGACGAATCGAAGGTGGGGCCCAGGCCGATCTCGTCCATGTGCCACTCTCCGACTTCCCCGACCTTGATAGGGTCGGAAAGATCGAACACCTCCATGGCGGATATGACCCGGTTCCAGACCTGGACCTCGCTGACGGCACCGGCCCAGCTGGAGCCAATCCGCAGGGCGCCGTTCGCGTCCCAGGTAGTGATCCCGGTGGCGGTCTTCTCGAGCGTACCGTTGACATACAACTTCAGCTCTTTGGCCGCCGAGTCGTAGGTGCCGGTCAGATGCGTCCAGGTGTTCAACCTCGGCGTGCTGGTCGAGGTCGCACCGGGAAACGCCGATCCGTCGGCTGTGGGCGCGGTGAACTTCCAGGCGTTCGCGGTCTTGTCGTACTCGAGTACGAACGCACTGTTGCTGCTGGTCGTGCCGACCTGATCGAGCACACGGTGACTGACCGTATTATCAGCCAGCTTGACCCAGGCCGCCACCGAGAAGCTCTTGCTCGTGTCGGCCAGCATCGGACCGCTGGTCGTCGCGACATCGTCGATGCCGTCGAACTGCATCGCCGAGTGGGAGAGGCCATCGCCACCGGGAACGATCCGGCCCGAGGCACCGAGGGCACCGCCGGTCACCGTCAAGATGTTCCCATTGCCCGTGTCATCAGCAAGCTGCGCCGCACCCGTGAAGTCGTTCAGCAGCCAGCGAGCAAGCGCGGTGGACTCCGCGGCGACGATGAACTGGTAGGTCTTGTTGCTCTCGTTACCCGCCCGATCGATCGCTCGCACGAAAAGCGTTCGGAGACCTGAAGAAATGGGCGTCAAGTCGATGGAGACGCTACCACCCAGGGTGGACGGATTCAGCACGGTCGTCGGTGGATCCGACAAACCCCACAGGAACGATTTCGTGTCCGGGGATGACGAGAACGTGAACTGCCCGGTCTGCCCCACCGAACCGCATGCGCCGCCCGGGCAGCCAGTCGCTCCTTCTTTGTACACATCTGAGGTCACAGTGGGTACGGCCGGCGGCGTCATATCCACCTGCCACTCACAGTTGCCGGCGATATCGGAAAGCCGGAACGGGGTGTGCATTGGTGAATCATTGGACTGGACGCGGAAGGCGTAGATCCCCCCGTCGATATTGCCGGTCACGTTGAAGAGTGCCGTGGTACCATTTGCCACATTGCTCTGCGCGCCGCTGCCGGGCTCGTCCACGAACGAGCTGCCGTTCCACTTCGCCCAGGTGAACGACACATTCATGGTATCGGCCACGTCCGGATCTGTCACGTGCGCCCGCAACGTCGGCGTGGTGGTTTTGAGGAATGGACGGTTCGAACCCGTAACGCAGGCATTGTTGTCGACAGTCAAGGTGTCGGGGGTGTTCGGCTTGGTATTGTAGGTGATGGATATCTTGAAGTCAGACAGGAAGTAGCGCATCCACCGCTCGGTATCGGTCTCGTTGAGGCCGCTGGTATTCTCACCCGCGGAGATCGCCACGAAGTAGTTGGACGCGTTCATGTTCGCGAACGCCTGCAGATCGTTGATCAACGTGCTGGTGCTGAACTCGAACGTCATGTTTTGTTCGTTGCACGATGCTTCATTGGCATGCACGTTGTTGTTACCCAGCAAGAGCTGCAACGCTGGACCCGGCCAGGACTGCCGCGGTGTCGTCGTGATCGCGGCGGAGCGGTAGAAATAGGTCGGCCGGTTGGAGGCGCATTTCCATGTGTGGTCGACCTTCCCGGAGATCTTCGCGGCAAGGATCTGTTTACCGGCCACAGGGGCTATGGAGAAACGCATGAAGCTGCGGATCAGATGGGTCGACCCCGGATCGTTACCAACGCGTAGCGCGGCGGCGGCCGGCGACGGATCCCCGGCGGCGATGGTGGAGTCGGTGGTGGGGGCGTTCTGGTTGTCGGCAGATGCATAGGCCCACTGCGTGATTGGGGGCGTCGTGTACGGCGGATCGATCACCAGCGGGAACCTCGCACCAGGATCGGCCAGCATCGACAGATCGGGGGTCAGGACGAGGTGCCCGGCGGATATCGCACTCCCCACCCGAGCAACCTTTGCCGACGCATTCGCAACGCCGGACATGGCGATCTCGTGTCCGTCTTGGCGTTTCACGGTGTCCCACATGACCGGTGGGTCCGCCGACGCGATCCGTACACCCTTGGCCTCCGCGATCAACCCTCCCTCGGGCGTCGATGTCAGCGTTGCATCACCGCCGATGCGGTAGCGCGCATGGCGTACCGTCGGATTCGCCGCGGCACGGGCCGTCTTGACCACGAGCAGATGCGTGAAACCGGTGGCGGTGGCCTTCACGACCAGATCAACGTCAGGCAGCACGTCGGCGTAGGTGGCGCTGTCACCGGCCAACGCCGGCGCCGGCAGCGGTGCCGGCCAGGACAGCGTGAAGGTGTGTCCCTCCCTCGTGAGGGTGACGAACGGGCCTACGCCGCCGGTGGAGAATCGCACGTTCGCCGCGGTGGCCGTGGGCGCGATCAGGTCACCGACCTGCTGCAGTGTCGTGTCGATCTGGCCCCACGTCCCATCTAGCCGCTTGGCGCGCTGTGGCGTGATTGCAGTCACGATCGTGCGGTTGCCCGAGGGTTCGACATAGACCTCCGAGTATTCGCTTCGCCCGGACTCCACCTCGACCCTGCTACCACATGCCTTGGCCATCGCCTCCGCAGCAAGCTCGTCAGCGGCGCTCGCAGGACACTGCTGAGCTGGGCCGGCGGCAACGGCCACCGGCGGGAACACCATGGTCGGCGAGGGCTCGCGCGCCGTGCCGGTGCCGGCCCGGGGGCTGAACTCGATCTGGTCTAGCCCGACTACACCTGGCTCGCCGTCGCTGACTTCATCCTGTGGTTCGTCGACTCCTCCGCACGCCGTGAGGACGACGGCCAGAATGAGGCTTCGTGTCCACAACGCTTTCTTCAGTGCGCCGTTTCGCGTGACCTTCGTCTCAACACCTGGCGACCGAGCGTCAGTTTGGCACTGAGCTGGATTAATGATTGTCATACAGTCAACACTCCTCCCATGTTCATTCATATCTGCCCCTTAGGCCGAAGCCTTCGGCTTCGCAAACTGAATCACGTGCACTCTTCAGGCCAGTTCGAATATATCGATATCGCATATGAGGCTTGCTCTAGATCCTGCGAAATTCGCAGCCATTCTGCAGAGTCCGCAGCAGTTGAATACGGCAATTCTGGTTGTGCCCATGCCTGTTCCCGCTCGCCACGTAGCCGACGCAAACATCGAGCTCGCTATCCTGGACTGATCCGACAGCCACAACAGCACGCCCCGAGCTACTGAACGTGCTGAGCGACAATTCTTCCACCCAGCGCAAAGTAATTGACCCGCTATTCCACGCCGGTGTGACCATCGACGCACGATACTGCGCAACATGGCATGATTCGGAAACCGACAGACACAGATCGCGCGGTCCGCCGTGCCCGGAGTCGGAGCCTGATCGACGTATGACCTTCGTTGTGCAGGTGCTCGATGCGTAGCAGCGCGCGTGCGCAGTCACACAGGACACTCGTTGGTTGTACTTGAGGCGGCACATGTGCGGTCACGTGACGCACACATGTGCGTCGCGTGGTAGCCCGACCTCAGCGCGATTTCGCACGCAATCGCGCAACTCAGCGCACTGGCTAAGGTTATTCTTGGCCAAGCCACGCCAACCTGGAAGAAGCATCAGGTGCTTCACGGACATCGCAAGCTCCTTGCGGCTGATGGTTCGTCCGTTGGGTGCGCGAGCATCCCAATAGTGGCACCACGGCCCGAACTATTCTCCAAGCACGCGGATTGTCGCGGGTTCCAGAGTAGGCGCGAACGATGCCGGCGACCTCTGCGTCCGTCGTTGGGTCTGGTCGGTGGCGGTCTCGCGTTCGCGCGCTCCGACAGACAGAGAGTCGAATTCGGCATCACGCGCGACCGTCGTCAACGAGCCAGGCTTCTCCCCCGTCGGGGGAGGGTCAGTCTGCGCGGATGCGTGATGATGGCAACGGTGGATCTGTAGATGCGCGCAACTACAGCCACACGCCGACCGCGAGCATGCCGCGCAGTGCGAAACGGGCGACCGCGGATGCAGTCCCGTCTGATACTCGTCGGAGAAGAAGTGTGTTTGCGCGGTGAGCTCCATCTCGAGGAGCGTTCGACTGCCGAGCAGGATCGAGGCGCCGGCGCCGGCACCGAGGTGAGCGGCCGCCCTCAGGCGCGACGGCGACGATGGCAGAAACTGGTGAAGCTCTGGAGAGAGAGACTGCGCACTGAACCGCTCATACAGGAGCTCGCCGCCGGTCTACAAGCCGAGATCGATCGTCAGGCGCGGCAGATTCCAGGCAAGCAACGAGCGCGATCCGGATCACGGAACCTCGCGCTTGTCGAGTACGATCTGCCGTACGTGGCAGCCTGCGGGTGCGACCACGTCACCAGTCGCGCGCAGCTCGCCGAGCAACGGCGCGACGGGTTGCGCGGTCTGGCACCACAGGATGACGACCTGCTCCTTACCGATGACCCGATCGAGCACCGTGCTCGCCGGAAACGATCGATCGACGCCGGCAGGAAGCCCGACCATCAGGTCGCCGCGCGCGGGCACGTACGAATTCGCCGCGCCGGCTCCATCGAGGGCGAGCACGGCGCCGAAGCCATCGCGGTCGGACGTGTACGCGGCCTGCAGCGAGTCGCCGGGATGCACGACGTCGCCGGTGGAGACCCGGACCAGAGCCGAGGGCTCACCGGACACCGCGGCCTCCGTCAAGCGTCCACCGGACACCTGGGGCCCCTCCGAGGGTTCACCGGACGCCTGCACCTGTTCAACGTGCACCCGGATCCGAGCCGGCGCTCGACCCGCTGCGAGTACGAGGTTCAGCTCGTTGCCCTTGGGGCGCTCTCCGGAAACGCTCGCCGTGACCGCCCCCGGGCGGGCTTCGTGACTGCGGCTTTCGTCGCGAGGCCTGCGGCCAGCAACGAACACGATCACGACCACCGACGCGATCGCTGCCGCGCTGGCGAAGGCGGTCGAGCGTGCACGCCGCACCGGGCGAGGCGGCGCGAAGCTCACCTCGACGGGACGCAGCTGAAACGCGTCGCGTCCGGCGGTGAGCTCCCGCATCCGGGCACTGCACGCGGCGCACGACTCGGCGTGCGCGATCGTCCTTGCGGTGTCGTCGGGAGACAGCTCGCCGGCGAGCCAGCGATCCCATCGCAGATCGGAGACATGCGCGTGATCGGTCACGATGCCTCCTTGCGTTCGGCGAGGCGGCGATCAATGCGTTCGAGCAGGTTGCCGACGTGGCGGCGCGAGCAGCCGAGCATCTCGGCGATCTCGGCGTGGCTCATCCCGTCGAGGTGGTAGTACACGACGGCGCGCGCTCCGTCCTCGGGCATCTGCGCAAGCTCCGCGCGGATCATCGCAGCGGTATCGGCCGAGCGCGGATCGACGTCCGTCGTCCACGGCCGGACCTGCTCGTCGATGAGCCGCAACCGGTTCTTGCGATCACGCAGCCGGGCGAGACACGCGTGCGTCGTGACCGCGTACAGGAACGTGCTCGGCGTGCTGCGGCCGTCGAACTGACCGGGGCGCGCGACGAGCCCGACGAAGATCTCCTGCAGCACTTCTCGTGCCTCGTCGTCGTTCGCAAGGATCTGACGAGCTCGACGCAAGACGCTGTGACCGTACATCCGGTACATGACTTCGATGTCCAGTCCCATCCGCCTAGGTCCAATTCGGAACGTCCAGCTGGCCGGGATCGCCGACGAGATCGACCTGGAGCGGGGTTTCGAGATCGGTCGCGGACAGCATGCCCTCGAGCCGTGTGAACGCAGTACCGTGGTGATTGCCATCTACCTGCGAATCGCAGACGGCGATCGCAGGGATGAGGAGAAGAAGAATCGGGCGCTTCTGGGACACCGCAAGCTCTTGGTGGATAGATGGCTCGTCCGTTGGGTGCGCGAGCCTCCCGATAGTGGCACGACCGCCGAACTATTCTCCAAGTATGCAGAGTGTTGCGGGTTCCAGGCTGGTATGAACGTGGATCGAGCGGCCGAAGAAGAAGTGATCGGCGCCGGCGCTAGCGCGCGAGCACGTTGACGAGGCAGCCCAGCGAGCCGTTAAGGTGATCGATCGGCCGGACCTCGAAGCAAGATAGGGTGCGTGAGGATTCACACGCAGATGTTGATGGTGGCGGTGGCCGCGGTGCTGGCAGGCCGGGTGGTCCCGGCGCTCGCCGACGGCGACGATAAGGTCCATGGGTTCGTGACGTATGGCAACGGTGAGGTCAGCGGGCGCGTCGTCGACGATGATGGCAAGCCGATCGCGAACGCCGAGGTCCACGTCGTGGCCGGTGCCGCGGTCGAGCGGGTCATGAAGACCGACGGGGCCGGTAAGTTCACGACCAGCGCGCTGGCCATCTGGATCTTCGAGTGGCCGCCGTACTACTGGCTGCTTGAGAAGATGGGGCAGGGCGACAACGCGATGACGCGCCTGCCGCTGGACGCCCGGCGCGTGCCGTGCCGTGGCTCGGGGCCGACGCACTCGACGTATCGCGACTGCTCGCGCCCCGAGCTGAGCAAGGCGATGTCGCAGCCGTGGGTCGAGCGACCGAAGAAGAAGTGATCGGCGCCGGCGCTAGAGGCTCCTCATAGTGAGATCTTAACGGCGTTTCTCGACGGGAACCGTGGGGCGGCGTCTACGGCGCATCGAGAGGTGCGCTCCTTGCATCGCGAGCGCCACGCGGCTGCCCCGCTCCGGGGCTCCTCTTCGGACCTGCTTCGCCTCAGCGCTTCCCCGGGCGTTCGCTGCTTCGCAGAACCTTCCCGGACCGCGGCCCCGGCGGTCTCTCATCACCGGTGATCCCGGCGCCCACGTGGGCGCGGTCAGCAAGCTCGATGCTGCGGTGCTTCGTGCGCAAACCAAGGACGCACTGGTCGGGCTCGGATGGAAGCCGGCGATC
>Ga0137459_1000402_pt1 | contig 15525 bp, 13 predicted proteins | sample EasRivERMGT700_2_FD_104908 | JGI IMG/M metagenome (GOLD analysis project Ga0137459, IMG submission 104908) | Soil microbial communities from meander-bound floodplain in the East River, Colorado, USA - East River MetaG ERMGT700_2 | ecosystem: Environmental > Terrestrial > Soil > Floodplain ...
CGGTGATGTTCTTCGACGAGATCGAGGCGCTGGCCGGCAAGCGGCAGTACACCCGCGAGGCGACCTCGTCGAAGCTGGTCAGCCAGTTCCTCTCGGAGATGGACGGCTTCGTCAAGAACAACGCCGGCGTGCTGATCCTCGCCGCGTCCAACGTCCCGTGGGCGATCGACCCCGCGTTCCGCCGGCCGGGCCGGTTCGATCGCGTGCTGTTCGTGCCGCCGCCGGATCGCGCGGCGCGCGCCGCCATCCTCGCGCTCGTCCTGGCCGGGCGGCCGGCCGCCGGCGACATCGACACCGCCGCCCTCGCCGCCCGCACCTCGGGGTTCTCGGGCGCCGACCTCGAGAACCTGGTCGACACCGCCGCCGATCGCGCGATCGCCGCGTCGCTCGAGCGCAACGCCGAGATCCCGATCGATCAGGCCCACCTGCTCGCCGCGCTCGGCGAGATCAAGCCGACCACGACCGAGTGGCTGACCACCGCGCGCAACTACGCGCGCTACGCCAACGAGGGCGGCCAGTACGACGCGGTCCTCGACTTCCTCCGCCGCCACGGCAAGTCATGACCTACCACATCGCCGACGAGCCCATCGAGACCTCCCTGCGCGCCTACGTGGTGCGCCCGAGCACGCCGCTGTTCGCGATCATGCTCGGCGGCGCGTGGCTGTCGTGGCCGTGGTTCGCGTTCAACGCGATCGCGATGGGCAGCCCGACCAGGCGCAAGGAGATCGCGCTGTGCCTGGCCGCCTTCCTCGGCACCGGCCTGCTCGGGGCGCTGGTGATCGCGCTCGCCCGCGCCGGCGTGATCGGGTCGGGCGCGCCGCTGCGGCTCGCCCTGCTCGCGATCGTCACCTTCAAGCTGACGATCACCTACTACATCTCGATGGTGCAGGAGCGCACCTTCCACGTCTACGAGTACTACGGCGGCCCCGTGCGCGCCGCGGGCGCGATCCTCGCCGCGGGCTACCTGCTGAACGACCTCGTGATCGGGCTCAGCGACAACCCGCTGTGGATCATCATTGTCTCCGGCGGGGTCGCCGGCGGGGTCTCCAGCGGGATCGCCGGCGGGATCTCCGGCGGGATCGCCGGCGCGGGTGCGGGCGGCCTGTGATGGAGGAGCGCCAGATCAACATCCTGCTCGAGCAGGCCGAGGTCCAGCGCCGGCTCGGCAACCACCGCGGCGCGACCGAGCTCGTCCAGCGCGCGCTCGCGCTCGATCCGGATCACGCGCAGGCCCACGCCTCGCTCGCCTTCACCTTGCTCGGCGCGAAGCGGCTCGCCGGCGCGGGCATCGAGGCCCGCCTCGCGCTCGGCCTCGACGCCAACGATTCCTTCATCCACCACGTCATGGCCGCGGTCCTGGTCGCGGAGCGCGAGCTCGACGACGCGTGGGCCCATTGCCTGATCGCGCTCGAAGGGCCGGCCGCGACCCCCGAGGCCCACGTGCTCGGCGCGCGGATCCAGATCCTGCAGGGCGACGTCGCCCGCGCCGAGGAGCTGCTCCACGAGGCGCTGGCGCTCGACGCCGCCCACACCGCCGCGCTGTCCTGGCTCGCGCGCCTGGCGCTCGACGCCGGCGATCGCACCACCGCGGCCCGCCACGTCGCGCTGGCCCTCGAGAGCGATCCGGCGGACCGCGACGCTCACGTCGTCGCCGGCTACATCGACCTGGCCAGCGGCGACGTCTCCGGCGCGGAGCAGCACGCGCGCTTCGTGCTCAACCAGACCGCCACCGACGAGGACGGCCTCGCCCTCTGGGCCGCCATCCAGGCGCGCCGCAGCCGGCTGCTCGGCGCCTGGTGGCGCTGGAACACCTGGATGTCGCGCGGCGACGAGCGCCGCCGGGTCGCCCTGCTCATCGGCGCGTTCGTGCTGGCGCAGATCGCGATCATCGTCACCGACGAGCTGGGCTTCGAGGGCCTGACCCGCGTGCTGAACCTCGCGTGGCTCGGGTTCTGCGCGTACACCTGGTTCGCACCCGAGCTGTTCCGCCGCATGCTGGCCCGCGAGCTCGGCACGGTGCACCTCGATCCGGACTTCTGATTGGACCCCGCTTTGCCCATCGCGCGAACGCCGCGTCAGAGATCAGCTTCGGTGCTACGCTAGCTGACATGGCGACGACCAACGACCTGCTCGGCCTCGGCATGGGGCTCGAAGGCATGTCCAGACGACGGGAGTTTCGCGAGCTGCTCGCCAAGGAGATGCGAGAACGCCGGCTAGGCACTCTCGTCAACTGCGAGCTGGGTCGCAACGAGGACGGCGTGTTCTGGCTCCTCACCATCAATCACCCGACGCTGGGGGCCCATCCCGTCGTGGTCAGGCTGGGCCACCTTGATCCGTACTCGCAAGACGCTCTGCAGTTCGTGCTCGATCGAGTGACGCGGTGGGTGTTTCAAACGCCATGAACACGCGCGAGGCGATCGACAAGAACATCGACGACCTCCGCACGCTGATCGAGCAGGCAGTTCGCGATGAGCAACTGCGCCATTGGCTGACCGGCCTGCCGAACGCGAGCGCGCTGCAGGAGCACATCCAGCGCGCGATCCGTGACGATGAACCTTTCTGGTTGGCGTTCATCGAGATCGACAAGTTCAAGTCGATCAACGATCAGTTCGGGCATGAGCGGGCGAACGTCTTGCTATTGGAAGTCGCGCAGTCGCTCGAACAAACGGCTCCTCGCTTCTTCGCAAACCAGGCGATCGCGTTCCACGCGCACGGCGACGAGTTCTACGTGCTCGGCCGCACGCACCCCACGAAGTTCGCACGCGACGAGATCGCCCAGAAGCTCGATACGATGCGCGACTGGTTGGCAGCGAGGTCCGGACTGACGCGCGCGATCGCGATCTCGTCGGCCCACGTCGGCATCCTTGGGCTCTCGTGCTCAACCAGGTCGCCACCGACGAGGACGGCCTCGCGCTGACTCGAGCTCGGAGCGTTTCATCCCGCCAGGAGCGCGCCAAGCCCGTTCACGCCCGGCTCCGCCGGACGGCAGCCTGCCGGCGCACTCAGGAGTCGCATGCGAGCACGTTATCGCTCGGATGGATCCCGCTCATGGCGCGACCGCGGGGACACACGTGCATGGGATAGCTATGATTGGTTCCCGGCGTGGCGTCGGCATGCGACGGGGGATGCTGCATCGTGGTGCTGGCACGCGAACTGATCGTAGTTCACGTGGAGGCCCAGTCCGAATCATTGCGGGCACATGTCGATTGTGTCGTCGGGATGGGCGGCTCGATGTCCGGCGATGCTACGAGAAACTTCGCGATCGGCTTCTACGGTGGACTCGGCGAACGCGAGTCGGTCGCAACGGCATTCAAGCAGGGATGTGCGGCGATCCATCTAGACGGACTCTGCGACGCAGATCGGCCGCGGCTGAAGGTCCGAGACGGCATCAATCCGGACCGGCTCGTTTTGGCCGCGGACCATCGATCGGTCGCCGCGGAACATCGCCTCGATCGAGGCTAGTAGTCCTGGAGAATCGGTCCGACACGCGGGTGTGCCCGGCGCCGTCGCATCGATGACCTGCTCTGGCTTCGGGAGGGCCACCGTGAGACGTCCCCGGCGAATGATGCGGATCCGGCGATGGAGCTGCGTGCTGGCACGATGGGTACGTTCGCGGATCGGGCTCGCCGGGCGCGCTGCCAGCGTGAACCTGTTTGCCCCACCGGCCGTCGCGCTCGGATTCTCGAAGGGGCAGCCGGCCAAGAAGCCGGTGTCCGCGCGCGGCCCGGCCGTCCAGGCGCGACCGGCGGCTCCCAAGGGCGGTTCGCCCACGAAGTCTCCGGGTCCCACACAGGCGGGCGGGGCCCCTGGGAGCGCCGGTGCGGGAGGCAAGCCTTCCCCGCACGGCGCGACGCCGCATCCAGATCCCTCCGGCGCGGCGCACAAGCCCGGCGGTTCCGCCACGGCTGAGGCAAAGCCAGTCGCCGAGGGCCCGCGCCACGGCGGCAAGGCCGACGGCCTGCTCGTCCCCGAAGCGCCGACCGGCCTGACCCAAGGCGCAGCGGGCCGCCTGAAAGCGATCCACACCGGCAACCAGGGCGTCGCCAAGGCGACCACCGCGCTGCCCACCGCCGAGCAGCAGACCCACGTCGCGCGCGCGGCCGTGGTCGAGCCGCAGGCCGAGCAGGACGCCCACGCCCAGCACGAGGTCGTCGTTGCCGTCGACGACCGCCCGCCGCCTAGCCCCGAGATCGAGGCCGCGTGCGCGCGGATCCGCCAGGTCATCCGCGACAAGCGGCCGACCGACGAGGACAAGCTGGTCGAAGCCAAGCCGCGCGAGATGGCGCAGGCGGCCGGCGACCAGATGTCGGCCGGCGTCGAGCAGCGCGCGGGCTCGGTGCGCCAGAGCTACGCCGACATGCAGGGCAAGCCGAAAGGCACGCCGGACACCACCCCGGTGCCGGCCACCCTGCCGCCCGACAAGGCCCAGGCCGCCCCGGTCGACGCCACGGCCGGCGCGCCCGATCCGCTCGAGCACGACGACGTCTCGCTCGACGGCGACGTCGCCGCACAGCAGCAGAAGATCCAGGACGCCGGCATGAACACCGAGGCCGGCCAGCTCGTCCAGGACGGGCCGATCGGCGACGCGCGCGGCGGCGCCGGCGAGCTCGAGACCATGGCGAAGACGGACCCGCAGAAGGTCCTCGCGGATCAAGCCGCCGCGATCGCCACCGCCAAGGGCGACATGCAAGCCCTGCAGGCCGCCGCCGAGAAGATGCTGGCCGATGCCCGCGCCGGCACCGTCGCGCAGATGTCGAAGCACACCACCGGCGTCAAGGGCAGCGAGGAGCAGCAGCGCGCCCAGGCCGGCGCGAAGATGCAGGCGGTCTTCACGGCCACGCAGAACAACGTCGATACCCTGCTGCAGCCGCTCAGCGGCAACGCGGTCAAGCGCTGGGAAGCCGGCGTCGCGAGGCTCTCGACCGACTTCGAGACCAGCCTCGCCGACGTCAAGAAGAAGATCGACGAGCGCCACAGTGGCGCCGTCGGCTTGCTCGCGTCGGGCTGGGACGCCCTGACCGGCCTGCCCGACTGGGTCACCAAGGACTACGACCGCGCCGAGGCCAGGTTCGGCGACGGCGCGACCAGCCTCATCACCGACATCTCGCGCGACGTCAACAAGGTCATCGAGGACTGCAAGAAGCTGATCGATGCAGCGCGCAAGGACATCGACACCATCGTCCACAGCCTGCCGGCGAGCCTGCAGACCTGGGCGCAGGGCGAAGCCGACAAGCTCGGCAAGCAGCTCGACCAGCTGAGCCAGCGCGTCGACCAGACCCAGCATGGCCTCGACCAGGATCTCATCAACCGCGCCAACGGCGCCGTGCAGACCGTCCGCGAGCGCGTCGCCGACCTCCGCGAGCAAGCCAAGGGCGTGCTCGGCAAGATCGCCGACGCGATCGCCGAGTTCATCAAGAACCCAGGCAAGGCGATCATCAACGGCCTGCTCCACATCCTGGGCATCCCGCCGGCCAGCTTCTGGGCGCTGATCGACAAGCTCGGCGACGTGATCAGCGGCATCGCCGCCGAGCCCATGAAGTTCGCCAACACGCTCATGGCGGGCGTCGGCCAGGGCTTCCAGCAGTTCTTCGATCACCTGCCGGCGCACCTCGGCCAGGCGCTGTTCCAGTGGCTGTTCTCCAAGCTCGGCGAGGCCGGCGTCACGATGCCGACCGACTTCTCGGTCAAGAGCATTCTCACGCTGGTGCTCGAGGTCATGGGCATCACGTGGACGCGGATCAATCGACGCGATCAAGGACGCGGCGATCCAGTACGTGATGCAGGCCATCATCACGCGCGTCACCGCCCGCATCCTGATGATGCTCAACCCCGCAGGCGCGATCCTCCAGGCGATCGAGGCGATCTACCGCGTCATCAAGTGGGTGATCGACAACGCGGCGCGGATCTTCACGCTGATCGAGTCGATCGTGAACGGCGCGGAGCAGATCCTCGCCGGCAACACGGCCGGCGTCGCCAACCTGGTCGAGAGCTCGCTGGTCAAGCTGATGGTCCCGGTCATCGACTTCCTGGCCGACTACCTCGGCCTCGGCGGCATCCCCAACGCGATCAAGAACGTCATCCTCGGCCTGCAGGGCAAGGTCGAGAAGATCCTCGACCGGGTCATCGGCTTCGTCGTCGAAAAAGCCAAGGCGCTCTGGCAGGCGCTCAAGAACAAGGGCAAGGGCAAGGACGATAAGAAGGAGGGCAACAAGCCAGGCGATCCCGACAAGGCGGACCTCGAGGCCAAGCTGAACCAGGCGGTCGAGGCGGTCGAGGTCCTGATGGAGGACAATCCAACGCTCGACAATGCGACCGGGCAGATCGAAGAAATCCGCGCGCGCTTCGGGCTCAAGCGACTGGAGGCCAAGCAGACATCTCCCGTCGAAGTCAGCATCGAGGCAGAGATCAACCCGAAGAAGAGCGCGAAGGAAAAATTCAAGAAGTCACAGATCGCCAAGATCCGAGACGACCACAAACGACAGGAAGCGTGCGAGCAAGCGGGCTACCACGGCGAAATGATCGAGACCCGAGGTGGGAGCCCTCAGCGTGCAGAGGACAGGCCGCGATCGATCTCCGGCACCACAATCGAGCACTGGACAAGCTGACCCAGATCCAGCACCAGCTCGAGGCCGATGTTCGCGACCTAGAGCAGACACTCAAGCGGATCGAAGCAAGCGAAGCCACGATCCCCCCGGCACAGAAAGCAGACGCCAACGACAAGCTCCAAACGGCAAGAGCCAAGCTCAATCAATGCAATCAGAAAATCATAGGAACGAAAAATAGCATTTCGGGCATCGAGCACGAGGAGCAGTCTGCCGAGCAACTCAAGCCGGATCAGCGCGATGTGCACGTGATATGCTCGCTGTGCAAGGGTTCCATCACGGACCTCGATCTGGTCAAGAGAAGCGGGAAGCATGCCACCGTCTTCGAGGCCAAGTCCAGCGTCGGCGCGGTGAAAGCCGAGCAGATCCGGACGCAGATCGTGGCGGCCAAGGCTTTGTACGGAAGCGCATCCACGATCATGCTTGCCTTACCGACGCTGAGTGCAAGAGATCGACAGATTCTCAACGAGAAGTTCGCCGCCGCCAACATGGATGTTCCTTCGGTCACGGAAATCACCGCGGAGTGAGAGATCGGAGTGAGAGATGTCAGGATACTCACCAACTGTTCTGGAATTCACTTCAGCGCCCCTCCACTCCACGATCCCGGCCTTGCGGGACCTGCTGCAAAACGGCTATCACTTCGCCATACCGCGCGCCACTCCCCCACCCTCAGGCTCGAAGCGACTCGTCGGCTCCATCAGCCTTGGAGACAAGCGGGTCACATTCGAGGCAAATGCATCGAAAGATCCCGACGATACACATCTCGAACACTTGACTGTCGAGTTGGATACGTTGGCGTATGATGCCGCCTACGATCTCTTGAAAGAGCAAGCGCTCCCCCGCGGCAAACAGGCGCTCACCGAGCTGAGCACCGATATCGCTCGTGCGACAGCAGCCGAAGGACTTCGGCTTCGATTTGCGAGCGAAGAGCCCATTTTATTGACGATAGACAATCTCGCCAAAGCAATGACTTCCACTCGAGACGCCGGGCTCATATGTGGGATCTCCTTGACCTCTGCGTCTTGTCCCGACGTGAGAAAGTTCTGGGGTAAATCTGCCCATGAGATCGCAGGTTACCTGGTCGTTGTCTCGATCTGAACGATGAGATGATGCTGCCGGCAGCACCCGGGGATCACGGCGGACGATCCCGACCGGGACCATCCCCGACCGGACGATCCCCGGACTCAACCGCAGGAGCTGCAGCCTGACTACCTCTTCGGTTACCACGTGATCGGTGGCCATGGTCAGCGCGAGGAGCCGAGCCCGGGCCGGGTTAAATTTAATTGGCCCGGCGACTCGTCGTCCAATCGCTCGATCGGCGCGGATCCGGCCCCACCGGGGTCCGGCGAACCGCACGTTCCCGAGATGGCGGAGGAGGAATACGAGGCGCACGCGCAGGCGATGTTTGCCAAGTACGGTCTCGACTGACCGCACGATCCGGGCGAAGATAGGCGCTCGATATGGCCTCTGACCCCGCTCGAGACAACAGCTTGAAGGCCGTCGCCACGGTGCGCGCGTTGCTGGCGAGCGGGGAGCTCAACGCCGAGGAAGATAGCCGCCCCGACGAGACGATCTTCCGGATCACTACGGAGGGCCCTACCCCCAAGGTCATCGCGCGCATCCTGCTCGACAAGCAACGATTCATCGTGCACTTCTTCTTCACGAGACCCGCGCCGCCCGAGCTTCGCACCAAGGTCGCCGAATACATCACGCGGGTGAACTGTGGATTGATCGGCGGCAACCTGGAGATGTCATTCGACAGCGGGACGATTCGCTACAAGTCGAGCATCGACTTCACCAACGTCGAGCTGCCCGAGCTGCTGGTGCGTAACGTGATGCTGTCTGCGATCGAGAACGTCGAGCAGCTCGCGATGCCGCTGTGGGACGTGCTCGATGAGGATGCGGAGCCGGAGGCCGCCGCGGTGACGGCCGGCGCCCGCGAGGACGCAGTCCGGTTCGAGCCGTAGCCCATGGCGCCGGTGAGCTTCGCGGTGGGGGTGGTCAGCCGAACGGTTCGAAGAATCTGGCCCGTCTGCTCCTTCCCGGAGTCGGGCTGCGCCATCGGCACCTGATGTAACAGTCGCTGACCGCCCGCGAAGAGCACCGCACCGTGATCATGCGGGTGATGGAGTGCGACGATCAGCCGGCCGGGGGCACCACGGGCGGGCTGACTGCTTCGGGGCAATTCTTGAAATCCGACTGATACAACAAGATCACATCCCCACCGACGGCGCGCGTGCGTCCAGAGCGGCCGAGCGGTGGCGGCATCCCAGAACCTCCGCAGGCCGTCAGCGTCCCCGGCGACCACCAAGGCCCCGTCGGGGCTGAGGGTTGCGTCCGCGAGTGCCCGGTCGCGATCACTTTGGGCCGTTTGCCGGGCACGGCGCAGCAAGCGAGTCTCCGAGGGGCTGCGCGACACAGTGGAAATCCCCCGTGTCGAATCCCCCGACGGCACGTGTCAGATCGAGGAGGACGAGGGCTCGAAGGGTTTCGCTACGAACCACGAGTTTGCGGATGGGTTTCTTCATCTTGGCACGATAGCGCAAGCGCTGCGGTCGTTGCACGCCTTGATCACCGCTTCGGGGTCCGGCAACGTCCACCGTGAAACTTCTCCACCGAAGCCGCGTGTCACGACATCATCCCCCTCGAAATGGAGCGCGATCACGGGTGACCTGTGCACCGGTAGCTTCCAGATCGGACGCCCGTCCGCCATGTCCCAGAATCGCAACTGGCCATCACCACCACCGGCCACGACCATCGAGCCATCGGGAGACATCGTCACGTCAGCCAGGAAGAGCGAGCTCCCACGATAGGTCTGACGGAGCCGCCCTGTCGCTCCCTCCCATCGCCGGGCTGTGCCATCGACACCCGCGGTCAGGATAGCTCCTGCCACGAAGCGCGCCGAAAACACCCGACCGACGTGACCCTCAAGCTGCGCGATGACTCGATAGTGCTCGAGATCCCACAGCACCGGGGGACCATCCTTGCCGGTATAGATCGGGATGGTGATCAAGAGACGGCCATCGAACGACGCCCGCAGTAACCCGACACGAGACGGAACATCGAGCTCTGCGAGAACTGCGTCGTGGTCCGGGTCGTAGATGCGCAATTTGCGGCCCGCAGCCGCCACGACCCGGCCGTCCGGCAGGATCGCTGCGACGTCGATGCCGCCGGAAGCCGCAGGCAACGTGATCGGAGGCTGGCTGTCACGTGCTACCTGCAGCACGCCACCGACGTCGCCGGTTACGAGGTCATGCCCCATGCTCGCGAAGGCGACTGCATTGACCGTATCGACGTGCTCGATCGTTCGCAGCAACCGCCCGTTAGGCAGCTCGTAGACCTCCACACGGTGGCCCCGGGCGATCGCCGCACGATCCCCAGCGGCAGACACCGCGGGAAACGCGGAGGTGAAGTCGCCTTCGACCTGCGTCACGCTCGGCAGCTCGGCAAGTAACTGATCGCGAGCGGTGTCCCAAACGCGGGTCACGTGGTCCCGGCAGCCGATCGCAACGAACCTCCGGTCCGGCTCGAGGCTCGTGCCGAGACCACAGTCGCCGCTGATCGGTGGCGTGCTCCAGCGGCGATACGGCGAGGTGGCATCCCAGACCCGCGCGGTCCCGTCCGAACTGGCGCCGACGACGCGACGCGACGTCGAGTCGAAGTGTGCGACCCGGACGAGGCTCGCGGGCGGCCCCTCGAGTACCGTGACCAGCATCCCCAGCGCGGCGTCTGCAACGACCACCGTGCCATCGGCGCCGGCAGCAAGTACGAGCTTCGACGTCTGATCGAACTCCACCGTCGTTACCTTGTTTCGCAGGTACTGGATCTGGCTCTGCAACGCGCCAGACCGCGCATCCCAGATCTGCTGTGTACCATCGCGACTCGCGGTAACGACAAGCTTGCCATCGGGCGAAAACGCGACCCGATCGACCGGCTCTCCGATCTCGCGCAGGTGCCGAACCCGCTCGCCGCTCGGAATTGCCCAGATCGCCGCGTCGCCCTCGGAACTGACGGTTGCGAGACGCGGACCGGTCGGATCAAAGGCCAGGCGGCGAATGTGCGGACCCGCAATGGTCATGGTCTGTGCCCACGTTCGCGCGTCGAACACGCGGACGTCGTCACCTCCGCTCGTTGCGAGCCAGCACCCATCGGAGCTGAATGCGAGAGAGGGTGAATCCGACGGGGCGTTGCGCAACTCTGCGAGCGGAGCGCCGGTACCGGCGTCCCAGACGCGCGTAACCTCGCCCTCCGTATCGATGGCGGCAACGAGTTGCCCGTCAGGAGACGCTGCGATGATGCCGTAGCGCAACTTCTTGCCGTCATGCTTGAGCTCGCGCACCAGCGTTCCATCCGCCGCGCCCCAGATCCTGACGAGGCCGTCGCCGCTGGCGGTTACGAGCCTCGTGCCGTCAGCGCTGTATACCGCGTGATACACGGTGTCGCCGTGAGGCAGCGTGAACAGCAGCCGGCTGGTCCACGAGTCCCATACCTGGGCACACGCATCATCGGTCGTGACGATCCGCTGGCCGTCGGGGGAGAACGTTGCCGACCTCATCCGGCCAGAGGTGCTCGAAAAGCGCGCGAGCTCGGCGAGTCGAGGCTGCAGGGCACGGGCGAGCATGAACGAGAGGGCCGGCGAGCGATCGCCGCGCTGATGAGCCTGGGCCAGATGGAGTAGGGCTTCCGCGGAGTCGTCATGAAGCAGAGCTTGTCGGCCTTCCCCGATCTCGGCCTGCGTGACCACCTGCTGGGCCGTGCGAGCCTCCAGCACCGCGCGATACTTGATCGCCGCCGGCGCGATCATCGCAGCGACCACGACCAGCGAGCGCCGGAGCCACCGCGAGCGCCGGCCCGCACGACGGCTGGCCGCGACGAACGACGCCTCGAGATCGTCGAGCACCGCCGCGCCGGCCGTGTGGCGCGTCCAGCGCTCGAGGTCGGCAAGGGCGTCGCCGCGCCATAGCAGGCCGTCCGGCCGGCCACGGTCCTGCCACTGGTGCGCCGCCACCAGGATCTGCTCGCGCATGCGCGTCTTGGTCTTGATCTCCGCGATCACATGCGTCGCCACCCAGTCCCGCGCGATCGGGTCGTGGTGCTCGAAGCCGGACGGCGCGGAGATCAGCAGCGCGCCGTCCGGGCTGTGGCCGTCGAACACGAACAGCTCCGGTTCCACACCACCGGTCGCTGGCACCGCCTGGATCAGCGGCCACAGGTCCACGCAGACCCGTCCGCCACGGTCGAGCAGCATCGGGTGGCCCTCGACGAGCTCGCCGTCCAGCACGGTCGCCGGCGTACGGGGCTGGCGATGCCGCCCGGTCCACCGCTCGGCCGCGTGGTCGCGCGGCACCACGAGCAGGTAGTCCAGCACGAACGAGGTCTTGCGGAGCAGCCGGGTCAGCTCGGGGATCAACCGCAGGAGCTGCAACCTGACCTCCTCCTCGCTGGCCCCGTGATCGGTGGCCGCGGTCAGCGCGAGGATCGGACCGAGCGCGTCGGTGCCGTCGGGATCCGGGATCAAGAGCTCGCGCAGCTCCGGCACCGGGTGGGTGCCGCGCGGACCGGTCAGCCGGTGCACCAGCAGGCGAAGCAACCGGCCACGCTCGTACAGGTCGAGCTCGCGCCGGCCCAGCGCGCGCACCAGCTCGAGCAACACGGGGTCGTCGTCATCGGCGTGGACCCGCGCGTTCAGCGCGAGGGTCATGGCGACCAGGTAGCTCACGAGGGTGTGGACGATGCTCTCGGCGATGTAGCGGGACTGGTACGCGTTGTGCGCGTCATCGAGCTCGGCCATCGACTCGGCGAGCGGCTGTGGCGCCCGGGCGAGCCACGCATCGCGCACGTCGTGATCGATCCGGGGCAGATCCGATCGGGTGGCGCCGATCCCGGCGGCGGCGCGCAGCGCGCCCGCCAGCTCGAGCGCGGTGCCAAAGCGATCCTCGGGCCGCTTGGCCAGCGCGTGCTGGAACATACGGTCGAGCGCCGCGGGCAAGGTGCCGCCGAGCGCCGGCACCTCGCCGCGGCGGTGCTGCGCGGCGAGCTCGGTCGCCGTCGCGCCCTGGAACAGGTGGCGGCCGGTCAGCGCCTCGAAGGCGATCACGGCCAGCGCATAGAGATCCGAGGCAGGCCCGACCGTGACCGCGTTGCCCCACTGCTCGGGCGACATGTACGGAGGTGACCCGACGGTGTCGTGGTCCCGGGTCAGCCCGACCGGGTCGCCAAACGGCGGCGCCAACGGGTCGGTCAGCGTCGACGTGCCCGGCTTGCGAACCACGCCGGCCGGCCTGTGGTCGTGGATCGCCGGCAGCGGCGGGTAATGGAGGTCGAGCAGGGGCTCCGACTGCACCGCACCGTCGAGCAGCTTGGCGACGCCGAAGTCGAGCAGCTTGGGCAGGAGCTCACCGGCGCGCTCGATCACCATGACGTTCGACGGCTTGAGGTCACGGTGCACGATGCCGCGCTCGTGTGCGGTCTGCACGACCGACGCGATGCGCTCGAACAACGCGACCAGCTGCCCGAGCGGCATCGGGCCATGCTGGGTCAGCCACTCCGCGAGCGTGACCCCCTGGACGCGCTCCATGGCGAGCCACAACAGACCATCGTGCGGATCGATGCCGAACGCATAGATGTGGGCGGCGTACGGGTGGTCGAGCCGCGACGCGAGCTGGGCCTCGCGCAGGAAGCGTTGCACGATGACGTCGTGGCCGCGCAGCTCGCGATGCAGGACCTTGACGACCACCTCACGTCCGAGCAGCGGCTGCTCGCAGCAATACACGGCGCCGAAACTGCCCTCACCGAGGCGCTCGCGCAGGACGAACTCTCCAATTTTCCGCCCGAAAAGATCGTCTTTGTCGGTCATCCGCGGGACCGAACGTAACACCGGCGATCAGAACGTTGCTTGTGTACGTGGAGAAAAGGACGTCAAAAGGAGAACGACGGAATCGAGTATCGATCGCATCCCTGGATCGATGCTTGTCTCTGCGATGCCCCCACGTCGCGACCTCCGCTCAGCACGGCGACTTGCTGCGACGATCCCGCTCGCGTCCGTGCGCTTGCCGTCCACGGCCCGGAGAGCGAGCTCAGCGCGCGTTGAAGCTGACGCTGATCCGCGGCTGGTCGCTATCATAGGTGGTGACCCAGTGGAGCAGCCACGCCGGAAAGATCACCAGCTCGCCGGTCCGCGGCGCGAGCTCGAAGGTACACGCGCTGTCGAACTCGTTGCTCGGGCTCGCGATCATCGCCGCCCCCGCGCGTGGGTCGCGGACCATCAGCATCCCGCCGGACGTAGGGCTGCTGTCGCCCGCGTCGACGTAGTAGACGCCGCTCCACGCCGCGTCGGCGTGGGTGTGCGGGCTGAAGTACACGCCGCGCGTGAACAGGTTGGCCCAGCCGAGCAGCCCGATCTCGGCGATCGGCGCACGATCGCTGTGCGCCTCGATCACCGCGTCGGCGATCACGCGGCCGAGCGTCGCGGCGGCCGGGCTCCAGCGGAAGAAGTCGTTGCCGCTCTGCCAGCCGACGCGCTCGCCGCGCATCACGCTCGGGGTCGTCTTGGCGCGCGCGACCACGAGCTGCGCCAGCGCCTCGTCGAGCTGCGGAACCTCGACCTGGAACGTCGTGACCAGCGTCGGGAACAGCTCGAGCGTACGCTTGCCCGTCAACATCCTGGCCGGGTCCATACTACGATACGCCGGTGCCCGCGGTGAGCCAGCCCGACGACCTTCCTCCCGCGTCGGAGCGGCCGGTGCCGCGCGGCGAGGCCGGCGTGGCGCCGTTCCGGGATGTGCACGAGTACGTCGCGGCGCTCCACGGCCTGACCGGCGTCCAGATCGCCGCGGCGATCGCCGAGCGTCGCGACGCTGGGCTCTTCGACGGTGGCGACGGCGACGCGACCGAGCTACGCGTCGAGGCGCTGCGCCGGGCCGCCGTATTCGACGCGCGCCTCGCAGGCGCCCAGGCCGCGGGCATCGCGCTGCCGCTCGCCGGCGCGTTCGATGCCTGGCAGCTCGAGAGCGACGATCGCGTGGTGCTCGGCTGCCTGCTCGGCGCCGAGCTGTCGCCTGCGATCGCGCGCGGGTTCGCGCGCCTCGGCGGGGTGACCGTCGAGACCGTCGCCGCGGTCCTGCGCGCGGGCGACGCCGGCGTCGCCGAGCTGCTCGCGCGCCTCGCGACCGGCACGCCCCTGTCACGGCTCGCGCTGGTGGCGGCCGAGGGGGCCGGCCCCCTGCTCCAGCGCCGGCTCGTCGTGGCGTCGCGGCTCCTGCCCCTGGCGCTCGGCTCGCGCGCGGTCGATGCCGGCCTCGGCGTCGAGCTCCAGCGGCGGCGCGTGGCCACGCTCGCGGTCGATCACGCAGATCCCGCGGGCTACAACGCCCTGCGCAGCGTGCTCGCGCGTGACGCGGCGTTGCCGGTCGCCGTCCTCGTCGCCGGGCGCGGCGGTGGCGCGGTCGCGATCGCCGCTGATGTCGCGCTGTCGCTCGGCCGCACGGCGCTGATCGTGCGTACGATCCCCGCGGATCGCGCGTGGTGCGACGCCGTCGCGCGCGAGGCGCTGCTCCAGCGCGCGGCGGTGATCGTCGATGCCGACGGTCACGGACTGCCGGCGCCGCTGGTGCGCCGCCTCATGGGCCTGCCCGTCCCGGTCGCGATCGCGTGCGATACAGTCGAACCCGCGCTCGACGGGCTGCCGCAGCTGCGCGTGGAGCTCCCGCCCGCAGACGCCGCCGCGCGCGAGGTGCTGTGGCGCGCCGCGCTCGCCGGGATCGCCGCCGAGGTCGATGCGCGCACGCTCGCCGCCGGCGCGCGCGTCGGGGCCGCCGCGATCGCGCACGCCGTCGCGCACGCTCGTTTGCTCGCCGACGCCACAGGACGCACGTACCTGGCCCGCGGCGACCTCGCGGACGGCCTGGCCGCGGTGCTCTCGCTC
>Ga0137459_1000403_pt1 | contig 15505 bp, 12 predicted proteins | sample EasRivERMGT700_2_FD_104908 | JGI IMG/M metagenome (GOLD analysis project Ga0137459, IMG submission 104908) | Soil microbial communities from meander-bound floodplain in the East River, Colorado, USA - East River MetaG ERMGT700_2 | ecosystem: Environmental > Terrestrial > Soil > Floodplain ...
CGTCCACCAAGCCACCGCGCGGGATCCGGCTCTGGAGTCTATGAGGCGCACCCGCTACGACGACGTCTGCGAGGAGCTGGTCAACTCACCGCGCCGCTGGCTGGTGACCGGCGTCGCGGGGTTCATCGGCTCGGCGCTGCTCGAGCGCCTGCTCGATCTCGGCCAGAGCGTCGTCGGCGTCGACAACTTCCTGACCGGCCACAAGCGCAACCTCGAGGACGTCCTCGCGATCAACCCCGACGAGCGGCTGCAGTTTCGCTTCGTCGAGGGCGACCTCCGCGATCCGGCGGTGGCGCGCGAGGCCTGCAAGGACGTCGACATCGTCCTGCACCAGGCGGCGCTCGGCTCGGTGCCGCGCTCGATCAAGGATCCGCTCGCGTCGCACGCGCACAACGTCGACGCGTTCTTGAACGTCATGTGGGCGGCGAAGGAGGCCAGCGTCGGCCGCATGGTCTACGCGTCGTCATCGTCGGTCTACGGCGATCACCCGGGGCTGCCCAAGCACGAGGATCGGATCGGCAAGCCGCTGTCGCCGTACGCCGCGACCAAGCGCGCCGACGAGATCTTCGCCCAGGTGTTCCACGACGTCTACGGCCAGCAGCTGATCGGCCTGCGCTACTTCAACGTGTTCGGCCGCCGGCAGGATCCCGACGGGCCGTACGCCGCGGTGATCCCGCGCTGGATCTCGTGCCTGGTCGAAGGCAAGCCGTGCCTGATCTTCGGCGACGGCTCGAGCAGCCGGGACTTCTGCTACGTCGACAACATCGTCCAGGCCAACCTGCTCGCCGCGACCACGCCGGATCCGGCGGTCACCGGCACGGTCTACAACTGCGGCTGCAACGGCCGGACGGATCTCAAGCAGCTGTTCGTGATGATCCGCGACAACCTGGCGAAGGACTTCCCCGAGGTCGCGAGCGTCGAGCCGGTGTTCGAGGGCCCCCGCGCGGGCGATGTCGCCCACTCGCAGGCCGCGATCGACAAGATCAGCGCGGCGCTCGGGTATGCCCCGTCCCACATGGTCGAGGACGGGATGGCCGAAACCGTCACCTGGTTCGCCCAGCGGCTGGGTCGCAAGTAGCCGAGTTTTGGTACAGTCTCGCCACCCCATGGCTGATGACGCTCTGCCCACACCCGAGCCGAAAGAGATCGACGAGAAGCTCGCGCTGCAGCTCAAGCACCTCGCCGAAGACGCCGTCCTGAAGGGTCAGCCCTACGGCGACGAGCGCTGCGACAACTGCTTGTTCTACCTGAACCCCGATGCGAACCTCTCGTACTGCTGGCACCCCAAGCTGCGGATCCTGGTGGGCGGCAGCTGGTGGTGTCAGTGGTGGGAGAAGATCGAGGCGTAGGCGAGGCGTGGACCCAGCGTAGGCGAGGCGTGGACCCAGCGTAGGCGAGGCGTGGACCCAGCGTAGGCGAGGCGTGGACCCAGCGTAGACGAGGCGAGGCGTAGGCAAGGCGTAGACCACGGCGTGGCCGAGGTAACCCGAGGATCCCCAGGTGCAACTCGAAGACAAGCTCGTCGACGGCCGAGAAGCCGCGCACATCGAGTCCCAGCAGCGGACCGACGTCCTGGAGCACGGCGAAGCGACGCTGCCCGAGCCCATGGTCGAGGCGGTGCACGACGCCTCGACCGAGCGGCGCGGCCAGCTGCTCGGCGCGATCCGGATGATCCTCGACCGCCAGACGCTCGTGGTCGGCCAGCTGCACCTGCCCCAGCGCGAGGCGCGCGCGCTCGACGCGCTGCAGGTCGCGGCGTCGGGCAAGAGCCGCGACCTCGGCCAGTTCGTGTATGCCAGCGACCGGCGCGACATGCTCGAGCGCTCGCTCGCGGTGTTGCAGCCGAACCTGACCCGCGCCGACGACCAGACCGCGCGCGAGCTGCACGCCCAGTTCGCCGACCTCGCGGAGCGCGTCGCCGAGCTGCGCGAGGCGCTGACCCAGCTCGAGGACTCCCAGGACGAGCTGTTCGAGAACCACGAGAAGGCCGCGCTCGAGCAGGGCGACACCGGCGACAAGCCCAAGCCCACGCCGAGCGATCCGGACGCCCCGCGGCCCGCGACCACGCTCGTCGGTCCCGAGCGCTCCGAGCCCGCCAGGCCACCGACCACGCTCGTCGGCCCCGAGCTGCCGCCGGAGCCGGCGCCGCCGACCACGCTCGTCGGCCCCGAGCGCCCCGAGCCCGCCAGGCCACCGACCACGCTCGTCGGTCCCGAGCTGCCGCCGGAGCCGGTGCCCGCGAGCACGCTCGACGGCCCCGCGCCCGCGCCCGCGGCGGCGACGCCGAGCTCGCTGGGCGACGCCGAGGAGATCGCCGCCCAGGCGAAGCGGCCGTGGTGGAAGAGGCCGTTTGGCTAGCCTCGCCGCCGCGATCGCCAGCGTACGGCTCCACGCCGAGGCGGCGCTGCTGCGGCGGCTCAACGCCGGCGCCGGGTTCGCGGATCCCCGGCTCGCGTCGCAGATCTACCTGCGCGACGACGCCGCGCTGGCCCGGCTCGCCGGCGGCACGCTGCGCCCGCAGGGCACGCATCGCAAGGCCGCCGGCGAGCTCGCGCACGCGATCGCGGCCGCGGAACCCCCGGCCGGCGCGGCCGGCGGTCCACCGACCCGGCTCGCGACCCTGACCGCGCGGCTGGACCTCGACCCGGTCGCCGCCGGCGTGCTGCTGGTCGCGGTCGCCTACGCGCTCGATCTCGATACCCGCGAGCTGTGCCACGCGCTGGCGCCGCGCCGAGGCCCGGCGCTCACGCTCGAGACCTGCGCCGATATCCTCGAGGCCGAGCCCGCCCTGCTGGTCCGCGCGATCGCCCCCGGCGCCGCGGTGCGCCGCGGCCGCGCGCTCGCCGTGGAGGGCGACGGCCTCGCGGCCACCCTCGACGTCCCGGGGCCCGCGCTCGCGTGGCTCTGCGGCGACGACGCGCTGCAGCCGCCGCTCGCCGCGCTGCTCGAGCTGGTCGCGGCCGACGCCGATCCGGGCGTCGTGCTGCCGGCCGCGGCGACCGCCGCGCTCGACGCGCTGGTGCCGCGGATCGGATCGCCGTCGCCCATCGCGGTCGTCGTCCGCGGGCCACGCGGCGCCGGCCGGCGGGCCGCGGCCCACCGCCTGGCCCGGGCGCTCGGCCGGCCGCTGCTGGTCATCCCGGTCCCCGCGCTGCTCGCGCTCGAGCACCGGACGCGCACCCCGCTGCTGGGTCAGGCGCTCGCCGCCGCCCGGCTGCGCGCCGCGGTGCCGCTGCTCGGCGACGCCGACGCGCTGTACGACGAACGCGGCGAGGTCGCGCCCGAGCACCTCGACGCGATCGCGCACGCGCCCGGCCTGATCATCGCGGCGTCGTCGGGCCGCGGCGGCCACCTCGAGCTGCGCCGCCCCCAGCTCGGCATCGCGCTGCCGCGCACGGAGCTGGGCGACCGCGAGCGCGCCTGGCGCACGGCGCTCGAGTCGCACGGCCTGGGCGACGACGCGCTCGAGCTCGCCGCGCGCTACGTGATCGGCCCCGGCGCGATCGCCGACGTCGTGGCCGAGGCCGCGCGCTACGCCGGCGCCGCCGGGGGCCCCGTCGATCGCGACGCGCTCGAGGCCTCGGTCGGCCGCCGGCTGTCGCTCCGGATCGGGACCTACGGCACCGTCGTTCACCGCAAGGCGCGGTTCACCGAGCTGGTCCTGCCCGACGACGTGATCGACACGCTGCGCGACATGATCGCGATGGTCCGCGAGCGCGCCCAGATCCTCGAGCGCTGGGGCTACCAGCGTCACCTCGGCATCTCGCGCGGCGTCGCCGGCCTCTACTCCGGCGAGCCGGGCACCGGCAAGACGATGGCCGCCAGCGTGGTCGCCTCCGAGCTGGGCCTCGAGCTGGTGCGCATCGATCTCAGCGCCGTGGTGTCGAAGTACGTCGGCGAGACCGAGAAGAACCTCGCGAAGATCTTCGACGAGGCGCAGGACGCCCACGCGATGCTGCTGTTCGATGAAGCCGACTCGCTGTTCGGCAAGCGGACCGAGCTCAAGACCGCGCAGGATCGGTTCGCCAACCTCGAGGTCAACTACATCCTGCAGCGGATGGAGAGCTTCGACGGCGTGTCGGTGCTGACCACCAACGCCGAGAGCTCGATCGACCCGGCGCTCCAGCGCCGCCTCAACTTCCGGATCCGGTTCCCCGAGCCGGAGGTCGACGAACGCGAGCAGCTGTGGCGCCAGCTGTTACCCCCCCAGGCCGGCCTCCACGCCGGGGTCGACTTCCACGCGCTCGCCGAACGCTTCGATATGACAGGTGGTTACATCAAGAACGCCGTGGTCCGTGCCGCCGTGATCGCGGCCCGCGCGGGTCGCGGCTTGACCGCCGAGGATCTCTGGCTCGGCGCTCACCACGAGTATGTCGAGATGGGTAAGGTCATGCCGCAGCTGCCCCGTGGGACCCTGTGACCGAGGGCAAGGGATCGATCGCGGGGAAGGGGCCCCGCGACACATTGGCCCGAGGAAACCTCCGGTGACCGAGGGCAAGGGATCGACCGATCCCGACAGCGAGACCGATCCGACGCCCCGCGAGCCCCCGCGTGCGGTGGGCGTGCTGGTCTCGCTGTTCGCTGCCGGGTGCCTTGTCGTCGCTTGCTTCTCGCACCGCTGGCTCGCCAACCAGCACGCCGGTGATCTGGGGTACTCGCCGCTGTCCTACCAGGACTGCCGGACGACCTGCACCACCCTCTCGAACTTTCAAGTAGCTGAATTAACCAAGAATTCACCCTTCTCGGAGCGGCGGACCTCGAGCGCGTTCCCGATCGCGGGGCTCGCGACCTTCGGCGTGCTCCTGGTGGCCGCGGCGGGCCTGGTGGTCGCGGCGGCGCTCGCAGCGGCCCACCGGCGCCCGAACCTGCCGATCTCCCCGACGACGTTCGCGCTGCTCGGCCTCATGCTCGGCCTCATCACGGGGTGTGTCTTCGTCGCTACCAGGCCGGGCGATCTGGGTGGGGTCGGCGTGTCCTGGAGCTTCTGGGCGTTCGGGATCGGGTCGGTGGCCGGGATCGCCGGTGCGCAGCTGCTCGCCAGGCAGATTCGACCGAAGGATCCGGATCTCCTGCACGACGCGATGAACGCCGACCAGTTCTGATCTAGCGTAGATCCATGTCGCTCCGCGGAAAGACGCTGTTCATCACCGGTGCGAGCCGCGGCATCGGCCTCGCGATCGGGCTGCGCGCGGCGCGGGATGGAGCCAACGTGGTGATCGCGGCGAAGACCGCGGAGCCCAACCCCAAGCTGGCCGGCACCGTGTTCACCGCCGCCGCGGAGATCGACCAGGCCGGCGGTAAGGGGCTCCCGATCGTCTGCGACATCCGGTTCGACGATCAGGTCGCCGCGGCGGTGAAGACCGCGGCGAACACGTTCGGCGGCATCGACATCCTGGTCAATAACGCCAGCGCGATCAGCGTGACCGGCACGGAGCACACGCCGATGAAGCGGTTCGATCTGATGCATCAGATCAACACGCGCGGCACGTTCGTGTGCTCGCAGGCGTGTGTTCCGTACCTCAAGAAGGCGGAGAACCCGCACATCCTCAACATCTCGCCGCCGCTCAACATGGAAGAGCGGTGGTTCGCGCCGCACGTCGCGTACACGATGGCGAAGTTCGGGATGAGCATGTGCGTGCTCGGCATGGCGGGTGAGTTCCGGCGCGACGGCATCGCCGTCAACGCGCTATGGCCGCGCACCACGATCGCGACCGCGGCGATCCAGAACCTGCTCGGCGGGGAGGCCGCGATGCGTGGCTCGCGCAAGCCGGCCATCATGGGCGACGCCGCTTATGCGATCTTGACCAAGCCATCGCGCGACTTCACCGGTAAGTTCTGCATCGACGACGAGGTGCTCGCCGCCGACGGCAAGACCGACCTCAGCGAGTACGCGATGGTTCCGAACGCTCAGCTCCTGCCCGATTACTTCATCTAGGGAGGCCACATGGCCAAGGCCAAAGCAACGAAGTCGAAGACGAAGACGAAGCCCTCGAAGGCCTCGCCGGCGAAAAAGTCGGCGAAGCCGCCCGCCAAGGCCAAGCCAAAGGCCAAGCCAAAGGCCAAGAAGCCCGCGGCCAAGAAGCCCGCGGCCAAGAAGCCCGCGGCCAAGGCCAAGCCCGCGGCCAAGAAGCCCGCGGCCAAGGCCAAGCCCGCGGCCAAGAAGCCCGCGGCCAAGAAGCTCGCGGCCAGGAAGCCCGCGGCCAGGAAGCCCGCGGCCAAGAAGCCGGCCGCCAAGAAGCCGGCTGCGGCCGAGAAGCCGGCCGCCAAGGCCAAGGAGCCGGTCGTGCAGGCCGCCCTCGAGCCCGAGGTCGACGAGACCGGCGCGACCGACGCGACCGACGCGACCGGCGAGGTCGACGCGACCGACGAGGTCGACGCGACCGACGCGACCGACGAGGTCGACGCGACCGACGCGACCGGAGCCCTCGGGGAGACGGGAGGCACCGAGGATACGGCGGACGCCAACGGCCTGCCGGCAGGCGAGCGCTGGGGCGAGCCTGTCATGCCCGCGCCGGTCTCGAACGAGCCGGTCGAGGCCGACGCGAGCACCGAGTACGAAGACGACGACGTGTCGTGAGCCCCGCGGTCCGGGGACGCTGAAACGCCGGTCGGCTACGCGGTCACGGCGAGCGTTGGCTTGCGCGCGGCGCGCGTGGGCTTGAGGTAGCGCCACAAGCCGCCGAGCAGCACGATCGCGGAGAACCCACCGCACGCGGCGCCCCAGAACCAGTAGGGCAGGCCGAGCACGTTGGCCATCGCCTGGGTGTCCGACGGGCCGCGGTGACCGTTCTGGATCTCGACGTACTGCGTGAACAGGTAGCCGCCGCCGGTGTACACGCTCAACGCGAGCTGCACGCCGAGGAACACCAGCACCAGCTGTGCGAGCGCCGGCCCGGCCTTCACCGTGACCGCGAGGCTCAGCACCGCGACCACCGCACCGAACCCCCACCCGAACGGCGTGCGCGTCCACAAGATCAGAGAAATTGCCATGAAGGCGCCGAACGCACCGAGCGCATAGCGGGCCCACCGTGCGTTCCGACCGATCGCGAGGAACGCCCCCCCGACGACGGCAGGTCCACACAGCCCGCCGGCACACACGAACGCCGCGGCGAGGCTGCCCGATGTGCGCGTATAGGCCAGCCCTGAATACGTGTACATCTCGAACTTGTCGAAGTCACCGCCGACCAGCAACGCGGCGACGCCGTGACCGAACTCGTGGACGTAAATATGGAGCCAGCGGAACGGAGCGAGCAGCCACCAGGTATTTTCTGGGCTCGGAATCAAGAACATCGCCAGCGTGATCGCGACGCTGCCGATCAGGACGATCCCGGCCTGGCGGCGCGGCGACGCCGGCACGCGCGGTTTTTCCATGACAGAACTGTAGACCCGACCGATGGTCCCCGCCATTCCGATCGATCCCCGGCTAATACAGCGGCCACTCCACCGGCCGTAGGTTCACGCGGTGATCTTCGTACGTGTAGCGGTGCGGCGGCACGTACGTGTGATCGCGATCGACGGTCTCGATCGGAATCAGCTCGACCTCGGGATACGTCTTGGGTCGCGCGACCTCGACCGTGCAACCTGCCTCGCGTACGACGTGCTCCGAGGTCGAGCCGAGCAACACGCGCTCGAGCCCGGTCAGGCCGTTGCTGCCGACGATGATCAGATCGGCGCCGATCTCGCGCGCCAGGAACAGGATCTCGTGCGCGGCCTTGCCGATCCGGGCATGCACGAAGAAGTGCACGCGGTCGTGAACCTCGGCCTGGTCGAGCTCGACTTGCATCTCGGAGGCGAGCGCTTCCTGCACGCGCGCCGCGTACATGTAGTCGACCCCGTTGTACGAGGGAATGCTCGGGATCGGCTGCCTCGGATCGATCACGCACACCACGTGAAGCACGTGGGACGGTGCACGTGCAGCGAGCGTCACCGCGCGGTGCAGCGCCACCCCACCGCTATGAGTGAAGTCGAACCCGACGACCACAGGGCTGATACGAGCGCTCATACAACGCATGCGCAGCAACGCTCGTGCCACCCGGCGAGCGACCTCCCCATCGTACGGGGTGCCGGCTCTCACGCGGCGTTTCGTGTGTGCGGCCCCACGCTTGCGGCGCAAGACGCGACAGGCCATGTTCCCTTGATGGCAACTGTTGAGATCACCTCTGGCAACTTCCAAGCAACGATCGAGAAGCAGGGCATCGTCCTCCTCGATTTCTGGGCCGAGTGGTGTGGCCCGTGCAAGGCGTTCGCCCCGGTGTTCGAGAAGGCGTCCGAGGTCCACGGCGATGTCACGTTCGGCAAGATCGACACCGAGGCCCAGCAGGAGCTCGCAGGTGCCGCCAACATCCAGGCCATCCCGACCCTGATGCTGTTCCGCGACGGCGTGCTCCTGTTCCGTGAAGCCGGCGCGCTGCCGCCCTCCGCCCTCGAAGAGCTCGTCGCGCAGGCCAAGGCGCTCGACATGGAGCACGTCAAGGCCGAGATGGCCGAGCACGAGCACGAGCACGAGCACGGCCCCGGCTGCGATCACGAGCACTGATCGCGACGATCGCGATCTTCGCGCCGGCCATCGCCGGGCGCCCCCGGCATGATGGCACCGCCGCGGTCGCGCGCGCTTCGAACCTCGATCACCCGGTAGCCCCCACCGGCCGGCGAGCCGCGCCCGGAGGACATCCTGCGACGTGGGCGCACGACGATCGACCGGCCCCGTCGCCCCGCGACCGGCCGCAGCAGGCAAGATTAGGTGTAGCCGAGCGCCCGATGCTCGAAGTATGGTAGCGCCTACTGCCCGCCGGTAGCATAGGTGCCTGTTGTCAGAGCTTCCAGCGTGTTACCGAGATGCGCCAGGCACCCCTACGCTTGCCGAAATGGCCAAGGCTGCGGCTCGCTCGGTACAGCACCGCCTGGGTGAACGCTTGCAGGCGCTTCGTCTCGACCGCGACCTTACCCAGGAGGCGGTCGCGACAAGGATCGGGATCTCGCAGAAGTACCTGAGCGAGCTGGAGCGCGGCGCAAAGTCGCCGAGCTGGCAGACCCTGGTCGCGATCGCGCACAAGGGCTTCGACATCAAGCTCGCGTCGTTGCTGTTCGGGGTCGACGAGGACATCGGGGCCGAGGCCAGGCACCTGAACGACGTGCTCGCCGGCCGGTCGAAGGAAGCGCGCTACGACGTGCTGCGCGCCGTCGAGCTGATCCTGCGCGCCGCGGAAGGCTCGAAGTAGAGATCCCGGCAGCGGATGATTGCAGGTAGATTGCGGCGATGCGCCTTACCGATCACGCCCCGGGCGAGGTAGTCCTTCACACCGATCATCAGTTCAACGGGGTGAAGGTGTTCTCGGCGACGATGTTCGCCGATCGCGAGCGGCTCGGAGATTCGATCACGGCGTGGCTCGGAGCGCGACCGCAGGTCAAGGTCACCCAGATGGTCGTGACCCAGTCGAGCGACGCCGCGTTTCATTGCATCGCGATCACGGTGTTCTACTGGGAGCCGCTGCCCCGCCGGTGAGGCCGGATCGTGGCGGCGGCGGGGGCGCGCCGGGCGCGCCGTGTTACCGTCGGGCGTGCGGTCTTGCTGTGCGCTGCTCGCGGGGCTGTTCGCCGGCCTCGCCGGGCGCGCCGGCCTCGTCGATCTGGCCGGCCGGGTGCCCGAGGCACGCGCCGACGATCTGCGCGAGGCGTTCGGCCTGCGCAAGCGGCCGCCGCCGGCCGCGCTGCCCGGCTGCGGCGATGGCCTCGCGTTCAACTGCGCGATCGCCACCGACCCACTCGATGACGCGACCCCGTACGGGCTGTCGACGTGGCTGTCCGGCAGCTACCTGTTGCGCCTGCCGGTCGGCGATGCCACCCACGACGCGGTCGCCTGGTACGCGCTCGGGGCGAGCCGCGACGAGGCCGGCCCGGTGTTCGGCGGCGCGACCGGCCTCGAGAACCGCTGGACGATCGACGGTGCACCGGCCGACGGCATCCGCACCGGCGCCGCGGACACCCGGGTCCCGCTCGCGTTCCTCGAGGGCATCATGGTCAGCGCCGGCGGGTTCTCGGCCAAGGACCGCGCGAGCACCGGCGGGACGATCGACGCGCGGCTCCGGCGTGGCACCGCGCGCCACGAGCTGGCCGCCGACGTGTGGGCGCAGCTGACCCGCACCGGCCGCGCCGCGCCGATCGCGGCGAACAGCTACACCGTCCGCCGGCTCTCGGCCGACGCGGGCCCGAGCCTGACCATGTCGCTCGTCGCGACCGGTCCCATCCCCGCGCTCGGCGCGGCGCTGGGCGGCGCGGCCTGGTACGCGGCCGGGATCGCGCCGAACCTGTCGGCCAGCGATCATACGTGGCGCGCCTCGCGGCTGGCCGACGCCGACGGCGACGGGGTCCCCGACGGCGTCCCCGGCGAGGTCGTGGTCGTGCCGATCGAGCAGACGACCGCGCGCCCGCTCGAGGTGTTCGTGCCGGCGATGGCGCGGATCGGGATCGATCGCGGGCCGCATCACCTCGAGCTGTCGCTGGTAGGCCAGGTCCAGCGCGACGCGCGCTTCCTCGCCAACGCGACGCTGCAAGCCGCCGGGATCGAACGCACCGCGGTCATCGGCGACGCGATCGCGACCTGGCGCGGCACCTGGGCCGCGACCCGCGCGCGCGCGCAGCTGACCTGGCACCACAGCGCGCGCCGGGACTCGGCGCGGGACGCCGCCGCCGCCCACATCCCGCAGGTGCTCAGCGCGTACATCCCGGCGAGCCTGCCCGACGATCCGCCGCTCGCCGCGATCTGCGACGACACCGCGCCGCTCGATCCGACCCAGCTGATCCCCAATTGCCCGGTGCCGTTCGGGTTCTTCGCGAGCGGCGGCGCCGGCCCGCTCACGAACACCGTCGGCGATCGCCCGACCGCGACGGTCGACCTCGCGCATCGCGCCGGCCACCACGTGGTGCGCGCCGGCATGGCGCTCGAGGACACCCGGCTGGTGACCACCACGGCGTTCACGGCGAACGAGCAGCAGCGCTCGCTGTTCCCCGGCGAGCTGTCGCACCGGCGGTTCTATCTCGGGCAGTGCAGCGACAGCCTCGACGAGCCGTGCGGCTATGCGTCGGCGTCGCAGCTCACCTACCGCACGATCTACACCGCCGCGTACGCCGAGGAGACCTTCACGCCCCAGGACGGCCTCGCGATCGACGGTGGGCTGCGCTGGGAGCTCATGTGGGTCGGATCCCGGCTCCACTTCTCGCACCAGGTGTCGCCGCGCGTCGGGATCGCGTGGGACGTGCTCGGCGGCGGGCGCTCGCGGCTGTGGGCGAACCTCGGCAAGACGTTCGCGATGCTGCCGGCCGGGCTCGGCCAGACCGTGATCCAGCGCGACGCGACGGTCGACGACTTCGAGATCGGGGGCGGCAACAGCCGCACGCACGACGCGGGCTCGGCGTACCGGATCGAGCCCGGGATCGGCCCGATCGAGCAAGACGAGGTCACGCTCGGCGCCGAGGTCGCGCTGGTCGGTGCGCTGCGCGCGACGCTGTGGGGCCAGGGCCGGTTCATCCGGCGCGCCCTGGAGACCACCCCGGACGGGTTCGACAACCCCGGCCGCAACGGCGACCTCCCGGCGACCCGCGAGACCGAGCTCGTCGCGTTCTCGCTCGAGATGGCGCAGCGCGAGAAGATCGCGATCCGCGCGGGCGTGATGTGGGGACGCACGGTCGGCACGTGGACCGGCCCCTACGACCCGCGGCAAGGCGCGAACCTCTTGCAGGGCCCCGACTGGGACTTCGACGCGAGTAACCTCTACGGCCCGTTGCCCACCGACCCCGGCGGCCGTGCGTTCGTCGAGGCCGAACGCCGGGGCACGCTGGGCACGGTCGGCCTCGCGGTCGCCACCCGCCTCTCGGTCGGCAGCGGCCGCCCGCGCAACGTCCTGGCCGACGGCCCGGACGGCATCGTGGAGCTCCTGCCGCGCGGCTCGGCCGGACGTAATCCGGTGATCGGACAGGCAAACCTCCGCCTGGCGGCGCAGTGGCGCGGGTTCACGGCGACGCTCGACCTGGTCAACCTGTTCGATCGCCGCGACCTGACCAACCTCGACGAGGTGTTCACGGGCGACGCGGTGCGGCCGGTCGAGGGCGGTAGCTATAGCGACCTCGTGTTCCTCAAGACCGCCGCTGGCACCCCGGCGCGCCGGCGAACCGGGTTCCAGCTGCCCACCGCGTTCCAGCCGCCGCTGGCGATCTCGCTCGGCGTTCATAAAGCGTTCTAGGCGTTTTTTTCGCAATCGTTTGCCGCGTGATAGGATTTTTCCCGCCGCCGCGCGGGATCGCGGCCCAGTCGCCGCGACAACTCGGGGAGCCCATGGCCGATCTGTCTCAGTTCAAGGAAGCCGCTGCCGCCGTCAAGCATTCGCCACACGCCGTGAGCGCATGGGAGCACGTCGAGGCGCTCGCCGCGGAGCTCGATCGGCCCGACGACATCGTGGGCCTCTACACCGAGACGCTCGGCGGCGCCGTCGAGCCGCAGGTCGCCGAGATGATCGGCGAGCGCGCGGGCGGGTTCTGCGACGAATGGTTCGGCGACGATCCTTCCATCCTCGAGAACATCCTGGTGCGCGTCACCGTGCTCGCGCCGGCGTCGGACACCGCGCTCGCCCGGCTCTCGGTGATCTACACCGTCGCGGAGCGCTGGAGCGACGCGCTCGGCCTCTACGACCGCGCCGTCGACGCGACCAAGGACAGGTCCCGCCGCGTCCGCCTGCTGCGCGAGGCCGCCCAGCTCGCCAAGGACGTCGCGAACCAGCCCGACAAGGCGATCGGCTACTACCAGCGCCTCCTGCCGTTGACCCCCGAGGACGGCCAGGTCAGCCAGAGCCTCGAGCGCCTGCTCGAGCGCCACGAGCGCTGGGCGGATCTGATCACGCTGTGGGAGAGCCGGCTCGACAGCCAGTCGAAGAAGGAGCGCGAGCGCAGCCGGTCGCGGATCGCCGCGGTGTGGCTCGACAACCTGCACGATCCGCAGCACGCGCTCGCCGCCGCCAAGCCGCTGCTCGCCCAGGCGGACGACGACAAGGAGCCCACGCAGCTGCTCGAGCGCATCCTCGAGTCGGCGAACGCCAGCAAGGGCGTGCGCGACGCGGCGCTCGATCTGCTGCGCTCGCACTACGATCAGACGACGCGGCCGCGCGAGGTGATCCGCGTGCTCGAGAAGGTGATCTGGCTCGACCCCGCGAGCAGCGGGGCGCTGCACGAGGAGGCCGGCACGCGGCTCGCCGAGCTCGACGATCTGCCCGCGGCGATGGATCACTACGCCGCGTTGCTCGCGATGACGCCGGGCTCGTCGGCGACCGAGGAGAAGCTGCGCCAGCTCGCCGAGCGCGGCGGGCACCACGACCGCTACGCCGACGGCGTCGCCGCCGCGGCCCGCGCCTCCAAGGACGCGACGCGCCAGGTCGAGCTGCTCGGCGAGGCCGCCCGGACGCGGCTCGAGCGGTCGAGCGATACCGAGGGCGCGATCAAGCTCCTGGTCGAGGCGTCCGCGACGACCGGCGCCTCGGAGCACGAGCAGCTCTCGGTCGCGCGCCGGCTCGCCGCGCTGTACGCCCAGACCAACCGGCCGCGCGAGCGGCTCGGCATGCTGGAGCGCCAGGCCCAGCTCGAGGCGAGCGAGGTCGCGCGCAGCTCGATCCTGTCCGAGGCGGCCAAGCTCGCCGAGACGCTCGGCGACACCGAGCGCGCCCTGGCGCTGTGGGAGCGCCGGATCGACAGCGATCCGAACGACCTGTCGGGGCTCGACGCGCGGATCGGCATCCTCGACAACCAGGAGCGCTGGGACGATCTGGTCGCGGCGCTCGAGAGCCGGGCCGCCAAGGTCACCGCGCCGAACCAGAAGCGCGCCGATCTGGTGCGCGTCGCGCTGGTCCATCACCAGCAGCGCCGCGATCTGGGCGCCGCGATCACGGCGTGGCAGCGCGTGGTCACCGACAACAAGGACGACGAGGAGGGCATCTCGGCGCTCGCCGACCTGCTCGCCGCCACCGACCGCTGGAAGGAGATGGCGGACCTGCTCGAGAGCGCGTCGGGGCGCGCCACCCAGCGCACGATCGCGCGGCTGGTCCGGCTCGGCGAGGCGCTCCGGGCGCACCTCGACCAGCCGGTCCGGGCGCTGGCCGCGTATCGCAACGCGATCGCGATCGATCCGGGCAGCAAGGAGGCGCGCTCCGGACTGACCGCGCTGCTCGAGGTCGCCGCGACCCGCGCGGCGGCGGCGGACGCGCTGGCCCAGTCGTTCCGGATCAACGGCGATCTCGGCGGGGTGCTCGATCTGCTGCCGGCGCGGCTCGCCGAGGCCAAGGACGATCGCACCAAGCTCGCGCTCTTGCGCGAGGCCGCCCAGCTCCGGCTCGAGCACAAGCACGACGCGCCCGGCGCGCTCGCCGATCTCGCGCGGGCGTTCCCGCTCGCGCCGCGCGATCAGCTGATCGAGCACCAGATCGTCTCGCTCGCGAAGACCACCGGCGACTACGCCACGGCGGCGGCGGCCTACGACCGCGCGATCCAGGCGATCGACGCCAGCGGCGGCGACGCCCGCGAGGCCGCCCGGCTGCGCATGACGTTCGCCGACATCACCACCGAGCACCTGCAGGATCGGGCGCGCGCCGGCGATGCGTACGCCCAGGTCGCCACCGTCGAGCCCGGCAACCGCCGCGCGGTGCAGGCGTTCGCCAACCTCGGCGCCCACCTCGGGCGCTGGGACGAGGCCGCGGTCGCGGTCGTGCGCTACTGCGGCGTGCGCGAGGCGTTCGACGACGAGCTGCTGTCGATCCTCGAGGTGGCGGCGACCAGCGCGGCGGCCCACGAGGCGCTCGCGGCCGCGCTGTCCGCCGCGCTCGACAAGCACAAGCTGCCCGGCGCCGCCGGCGCGCTGTTCGCGCAGCGGCTCGCGGCCCTGCATCGCGATCACCGCGGCGACAAGCCGGGGGCGATCCGCGCGCTGCGCCGCGCCCTCGAGCTCGGCGGCGAGCGCGCCGCGTGGCTCGCGGATCTGGTCGTGCTCGAGCGCGACCAGGGCACCAGCCCGGCGCTGCTCGACGCGCTGCGCCGGCTCGCCGACGCCGACGGCCGCGATCTCGACTCGCTGGTCGGCGCCGCCGACGTCGCCTCCAAGCTCGGCGAGCGCGAGCAGGCGCTCGCGATCCTGTCGGCCGTGCTCGGCCGCGCGACCGCGGCCTGGCGTGGCACGGCGGCGATCCGCTCGGCGCGCTCGGTCGACGCCGTCGCGAAGTGGGCGATCGACGCGCTGGTCGATCTGTATCGCACCGGCGGCCGCGCGCGCGCCGCGGTCGACACGTTGATCGAGGCCGCGCGCCTGCCGTTCGACCAGAACACGCGGCGCGACATGCGGCTGCGCGCCGCGCAGCTCGCGACCGTCGAGCTCGGCGACAACGCCGCCGCGATCGACATGTACCGCAGCGTGCTCGCGCAGTCGCCGAACGACCTCGAGGTGATCGAGCGGCTCGCCCACCTGCTCGGGCTCGAG
>Ga0137459_1000404_pt1 | contig 15483 bp, 17 predicted proteins | sample EasRivERMGT700_2_FD_104908 | JGI IMG/M metagenome (GOLD analysis project Ga0137459, IMG submission 104908) | Soil microbial communities from meander-bound floodplain in the East River, Colorado, USA - East River MetaG ERMGT700_2 | ecosystem: Environmental > Terrestrial > Soil > Floodplain ...
GCATTCATCAACACCGGCAGGTTCGGCACCGATCCGACCAAGAGCACCGAGATGATGAGCGTGCTGTCGCACCTCGCGCCCACCCCGTACACGAACCAGCACCTCTTGCCCAACTTCCTCCGCTATTTCTGCGCCGAGGCCGCGGCATGACCACGATCCCGCGACTCGCCGGCCGCGGCATCCTCTACCTCTCGGTGGGTCACCCAGCAAGGACGACCACATGACCGCGCGCCTCAACATCATGTCGCCCGAAGTCCACGCCGATCCGTACCCGTTCTACGCCGAGCTGCGCCGGTCCTCGCCGGTCTGCCAGGTCGATCCGGGCGGGATCTGGGCCGTCAGCCGCTACGCCGACGTGATCACCGTGCTCCGCGATCCGCAAACGTTCTCGTCGATGGCGTGGACCGAGCGGGTCTCGCCGCCCTGGCTCAAGCGCAACCCGCTGGCCGAGTCGCTGTTCGTGCTCGACCCGCCGGCGCACACCCGCCATCGCGACCTCATCAACCCCTCGCTGTCGTCCGGCACAGTCGACGGCATGGAGCCGCACATGCGCGGCGTGGCCGAGCAGCTGACCGGCCCGCTCCTGCAGAAGGCGGCCGAGGGCGAGGTCGAGTTCGTCGCCGAGTTCGCGGCGCCGATGGCGGCCAGCGCGGTGGGCACGGTCCTCGGGCTCCCGCCGGTGCTCTACCCGCGGTTCAAGCACTGGACGGCCAGCGTGTTCAGCGTCTCGGCCAACCACCACTCGCCGGAGCAGATCGCCACCATCCAGAGCAACCTGGCCGAGATGGAGCACTACTTCGGCGTGTACTTCGAAAAGCGCCGCCGCGAGCCCACGAACGACCTGGTCAGCCGGCTGCTCGAGGGCACGGTGGAGGGCAAGCCGCTCACCCAGGAGCAGATGATGAGCTTCCTGTTCATCCTCCTGCCCGGCGGCCTCGAGACCACCACCACCGTGCTCGGCGACACCATGATCATGCTGGCGCGCCACCCCGACGTGCTCCGCCGCGTGCGCGCCGATCACGCGCTCATCCCGCGGCTGGTCGAGGAGGTGATGCGGTTCGAGAGCACCGCGCACACCGTGTTCCGGCGGGCGCAGCGCACCACCGAGCTGTCGGGCACCACGATCCCGGAAGGCGCGATGGTGGTGTGCCTGATCGGCGCGGCCAACCGCGACGAGCAGCAGTTTCCCCAGGCCGACCAGTTCCTGATCGACCGCGAGAAGAACCACCACCTGTCGTTCGGGCACGGCGCCCACCACTGCGTGGGGGCGTTCCTCGGCCGGATGAGCTCGCGCGTGGCCCTCGAGACGCTCCTGCCGCACATCGACGAGATCACCATCGGACCGCAGGGGTTTCACCGGCACCACTCGCTCAACGCGCGCGGACCGGTGAGCCTCCCGCTGCGGCTCGGGAGGGCAAGCAACTGATGGTCACGACCGAACATCCGGCGGCGCACCAGGCTGCCATCAAGCGCCACCACTTCCTCGAGCTGCTCGACCAGCACTTCGAAGGCCGGCTGACCTTCGTCGTCGACGGCGCACCGATCACCGTCGGCCGCGGCCGCCCCGGGCTGACCGGCACCGACGCCGTCATCAAGGTCCACGACGCCCGCGTGTTCTCGCGCGTGCTGGCCGCCGGTAACCTCGGCCTGGGCGAGTCGTTCATGGCGCGCGACTTCGAGATGGCCGAGGGCGCGCTCGAGGACTTCTTGATCCTGCTGCTGCGCAGCCGGCTCGACGAGAAGATCGCCGCCGATCCGCTGTCGGCGCTGCGCATCCTGGGCACCCGGGTGGCCGACACGCTGCGCGGCAAGCAGGACAACATCAAGCGCCACTACGATATCGGCGACGACCTTTTCGAGACCTTCCTCGACTCGACGCTCACCTATTCGTGCGGCTACGCGCTCAGCCCCGACGACGACGTCGAGCGCCTGCAGTTCAACAAGCTGGAGCGCATCTGCAAGAAGCTGCGCCTGGCGCCGGGCGAGCGCCTGCTCGACATCGGCTGCGGCTACGGCGGCCTCCTGTCCCACGCCGCCAAGCACCACGGCATCACCGGGATCGGGATCACCATCAGCCGCCATCACTGCGATCGCGGCAACGCCAACATCGCCCGCGCCGGGCTCGCCGACAAGATCCAGATCAAGTTCGAGGACCACCTGCTGCTCCAGGGCACGTTCGACAAGGTGGTGAGCGTCGGCATGATGGAGCACGTGCCGCGGCGCGAGTACCGCAGGTACTTCGCCAACATCGCCCGGGTGCTCGAGCCCAAGGGCTTCGGGCTGGTCCACACCATCGGCTGCAACGCCGCGGTCAATCACCACGATCCGTTCATCCAGAAATACATCTTCCCGGGCTCGAACCAGCCCCGGCTATCGGAGATCGCCGAGCAGCTGGAGATCAGCAAGCTGCCGATCGTCGACGTCGAGAACATGGTGCGCCACTACGCGATCACCGGGCGCCGCTGGCTGGAGGCGTTCCGCGCCGGCGCCGACAAGCTCGACCCGGCCAAGTACGACGCCACCTTCCGCCGCATGTGGGAGTACTACCTGGCGTGCGGGATCGCCGGCATGACCGCCAGCGACACCGCGCTCTACCAGGTCCTGTTCACCAAGGACTACGCGGCGGACCTGCCGCTTGCGCGCGTTTGAACCACCGGGATCCGGAGTAAATCGCCATGACCACCGCCGTACCCTTCAAAGCCCTCCAGGAGCTGGTCAAGCAGCACGACTTTCACGACCGCAAGGCGGCACGCGGCTTCTTCGAGCTCGGGCTGATCCTCGCCATGCTCCTGGGCGGCATCGCCCTGTTCCTCGTCACCGACAGCATCCTGATCCGGATCGCGGCGCTGCTGATCTCGACCTGCGGCAGCCTCGGCCTGTCGACCTGCGCGCACACCGCCTCGCACAACGCGACCTCGAACAGCGAGGGCATGAACCGGTTCCTGACCTATTTTGGGTTCACCTTCTTCTTCGGGGTCTCGGCCACGTACTGGTGGCACAAGCACTGCGTCGTCCATCACCCGGTGCCCAACCTGATCGGCGAGGACGACGACATCGACCTGGCGCCGTTCTTCGCGATCACCGAGAGCCCGGACGGACGCACGCAGCGGCTGTTCTATCGCCTGCAGTGGCTGCTGGTGCCCGTGGCGCTGGCCTTGAACGAGTTCAACATCCAGCGCTCGGGCTGGCTGTTCCTGGTCAAGCGGTTGCGCGATCCGCGGCAGCGCCAGGCCAGCCACTGGCTCGATCTCGGCATCCTGGCCCTGCACTGGGCGACCTGGATGTTCCTGCCCATGCTGGTGTTCTCGCCGCTGAGCGTGGTCGGGTTCTACGCCGTGCGCATGGCACTGATGGGCTACGCGATGTTCATCGGCTTCGCGCCGGCGCACTTTCCCGAGGAGGCGGTGGCTGCGGTCGGCCAGGAGAAGTCGGCCGACTTCATCCTGCGGCAGACGGCCGCCACGGTGAACTTTCGCACCGGCGCGTTTGGCGCGCTCCTGTGTGGCGGCGTCCAGTTCCAGATCGAGCACCACCTGTTTCCCTGGATCAGCCCGTATCACTATCCGGAGCTGAGCAAGATCGTGAAGACGTTCTGCCGGCAGCACGGCTATCCCTACCGGACGTTGGGCTGGGGCGAGGCCACGTGGAAGTCGCTGGTGGTGTTCTACCGGCCGAAGCAGGTGCTGGCGCGGCTCTCCGAGTGCATGGACAAGCGGGCGGAGGAGCGGGCGGCGTGATCGCGGCTCCCGGGGACGCAGACCGCGATCCGTGCGGTCTTGGCTGGGCGTGACCGCATGACCCGACCGCAGTCCGACCTCCGGCCGTCATCCATGCCCGAGCCCGAGCCCCCGAGCGCGCCGGCCCAGCCGAGCCAGCCGACCGATGAGCGAAGCGAAGTCGCGGGGGGTGGGGAAGGAGACCTCCCCCGTGGGATCGAGCGAAGCGAAGTCGCGGGGGGTGGGGAAGGGGGCCTCCCCCGTGGGATCGAGCATGACTGCCGCATCCCGGCGGTAGACGGCCTGCTCCTCGGGGCGACCACGTTCGAGCCGGCCGGCGCGGGCGAACGCAAGGCGATCGTGATCGCCTCGGCGACCGGCGTTCCGCGAGAGCGCTATCGGCCGTTCGCGCGGTTCCTCGCCCAGCACGGCTGGTCGGTGGTCACCTTCGACTATCGCGGCATCGGCGACTCGCGCACCGGACGCCTGAAGTCGCTCGACCACACGATGTACGAATGGGGCGCCAAGGACATCGCGGGCGTCATCTCGTGGATCGACCAGACCTGGTCCCCCACGTCGATCGCCGCGGTGACCCACAGCATCGGCGGACAGGTGCTGCCGTTCGCGCCCAACCACGGCCGGCTCGGTGGCCTGCTCGCCATCGGATCGCAAAAGGGCTACTGGCGGCTGTGGAGCGGCTTCGGCTCCCTCCTGTGCCTGATGTTCTTCCGCGCGATCCCGCTCGTGGTCCGGCTGCTGGGATACCTGCCGATGCGGTTTGCCGGGTGCGAGGACCTGCCGCCGAAAGCAGCGCTGGAATGGAGCCGCTGGGGGCTGCATCACGACTTCGTCGACCGCGAGGGTCGCAGCCTGAACGACCACCACGCGGCCTTCGCGGCGCCGATCCTTGCCCTCAGCTTCGCCGATGATCCCTACGCGCCGCCACGCGCGGTGGACAAGCTCCTGGAGTTCTATCGCAGCGCGCCGCGCGAGCACCGGCATTTTCAGCCCGCCCAGCTCGGTGTCAAGGCGATCGGCCATTCCGGGTTCTTCGCCGGCCCCGCCAGCCAGCCGCTCTGGCAGGAGGCATCCCGGTGGCTCGCGCACACCGTCCGGTGATATGACCGCCAGGTTCCCATGACCGACATCGACGTGAGTGAGCTCAAGCTGCCGGCCACCGACGGGTTCGAGCTGGCGGCGACGTTGTATCGACCGACCGGCCCGGCGGCGAGCGCGCCCGCGGTGCTCATCAACTCCGCCACCGGCGTCAAGCGCGGTTACTACGACAAGTATGCGCGCTTCCTCGCCGAGAGTGGGTTTACCACCGTCACGTTCGACTATCGCGGGATCGGCGACTCGCGGCCGCGCAGCCTGCGCGGCTTCGACGCCCGCATGGCCGACTGGGCGGAGAAGGACAGCGCCGGCGCGATCGACTGGATCGGCCAGAACCTCCAGCCTCGCAAGCTGTTCGTCGTCGGACACAGCGTGGGCGGACAGCTGTTCGGGCTGACCCCGAACAACCACCGGGTCGACGCGATGCTGGCGGTCGCCGCCCAGAGTGGCTACTGGGGCATGTGGAGTGGATCGCGGAAGTACTTCATGTGGTTCCTCTGGCATGCGCTGATGCCCGGCGCGACCCGGCTGTTCTCGTACTTCCCGTCGAAGCGGCTGGGGCTCAGCGAAGATCTGCCGGCCGGGGTCGCGCGGCAGTGGGCGCACTGGGGCCGCAACCCCAGGTACATCGTCGACGAGGCGGGCGAGCCGATCCGCACCCACTTCGCCAGCTACCGCGGCCCGATCCGGTCCTACAGCTTCGAGGACGACATCCACGCCCCGCGTGCGGGCGTCGAGGATCTGATCAACTGCTACACGGCGGCCCCGAAGGACTGGCAGCACCGCTCGCCCAAGGAGCTGGACGTCAAGGCGATCGGCCACTTCGGCTTCTTCCGCGACAAGTTCCGCGGCTCGCTGTGGTCCGAGACCACCGCCTGGCTGCACCAGCAGGCCGGCGCGGTCCGCCGCGAAGCGAGCACCTGAGCGCGCGCCGCGCGCCGGCCGGCCGGAGCGAGCCGCGCCTCACCGCCGGCGCAACAGCACGATGTGCTCGGCCTTGGACCGATCGCCGAACGCGCGCTGCTCGCGGCCGCCGAGCATGGGGCGCAGCTGCGACGCCCAGGCCTCGAGGACCAGCTCGTCGGTGAGCGCGCCGCGAAGATCGTCGAGCGCGTAGAGCGCGCGGTGCTGCGCGAACGAGTCGCCGATCACGATCGCCGCGGCGCGGCCGGGCCCGAGCGCGCGCGCGATCGCATCGAGCGCATCGGCGAGCGCGCCGCGCCACGCCTGCGCGGCGTCGGGATCGTTGGCGAAGCTGCGGCGCGAGCCGATCTCGCCGGCGTCGAGCTCGCGGTGGCGCAGCGCGAGGAAGTCGAACCGCAGGCGCTGGTGCTCGGCGTAGTCGTAGGTCCCGGCGTACGGCGGCGACGCGATGATGCCGCCCGCGCTGCCATCGGGCACGACCTCGCGGAGCCGGCGCGCGTCGCGCTCGAACACCTCGGGCGGCGCCCCGCCGCGGCGCGACATGTCGTGCAGGCCGGAGGTCAGGAGCTCGACGCGCTGCGCGAAGTTGCGGGCGGCGGCGCCGCGCGGCACGTTGCGATCGACCCAGCTGCCGTCGGTATCGGACGACCGCGACGAGACCTTGTAGAGGATCGCCGACAGGCACGCGGTCAGGATGCCGGCGAGCTCGGGATCGTTCGCGCGCAGGTTGTCGAGGTGGAACGCGATCAGCTCGAGCTCGCGGCGCACGTGCGGCGCGAACCAGCTGGCCAGCCGGCGGTTGCGCGCGTTGGGATCGAAGCCGACCGGCTTGCGCAGCGGCGCCTGCTCGGCGCCGGACCGCCGCGCCGCCTTGCCTGCGGCCAGCACGAGCCCGGTGATCTCGTGGCCGACGCCGTACAGCTCCTTGCGCCGCCGCGGCGGTGCGGTCCAGGTCTTGGCGCGGGCGACCAGCACGGCGAGCGGGTTCAGATCGACGCCGATCCCGCGCACCCCGGCGGCACGCGCCTCGACCAGCGCGGTCCCCGATCCGCAGAACGGGTCGACGATCGACGCCTCGCGGCCGGCACCGGCGGTGACCAGCTCGACCAGCAGCCGCGCGGTCGCCGGGTGCAACCGCGCCGGGTAGCTGTGGAACGGGTGGGTCAGCGACTCGGCGACCTCGTGATCGAGGTGCGGCGCGCGCAGCGCGGCCACCAGCGCCTCGGCACTGCCGCGCACCCCGTCGGCGAAGATCCGCCCCGGCGCGCGCGGCATCGACAGGGATCGTCGCTGGCGCGGTGGCACGCGCGCACGCTAGCACGGCCGACGATCGACGCACGATCGCGCGGCCACCATCGCAGGCGTCACGTGGCCGCCGCCAGGGTGGTAGAACCGGCAGGACATGCCCATGCCGCTCGAGATCATCGGCCTCGGAAAACGCGAGGTCCGGTTCGTGTGGGACGAAGCCGACGAGGACGTCTGGGGTGCGCGCGAGCTGCGCCTGCGCTGCAGCTGCGCGCACTGCCAGTCCGAGGCGACCGGCGAGCGCCTGCTCGACCCCAAGACGGTGCCGGAGGACCTGTCGGTCAAGGACATGCACCTGGTCGGCAACTACGGGATCGGGGTTCACTTCTCCGACGACCACACCACCGGCATCTTCCGGTTCCGCGAGCTCAAGAGGGCCAGGTGACCGCCTCGCCGGGTGGACCACCGCTGCCGGCGACCCCGGGCGCGCCGGGTGCCCTCGATCTGGCGGCGCTCGAGACCACATGGGCCGAGCGCCGGAGCATGCGCGGGTTTCGCCCCGAGCCGATCCCGCGGGCGGAGCTGGAGCAGGTGTTCTCCGCGGCGCAGCGGGCGCCGAGCTGGTGCAACATCCAGCCCTGGCGGATCGCCCTGACCGAGCCGCCGGTGACCGGCGAGCTGGCGGAGGCCATGCAAGCCGCCGCACGGTCCGGCTTCCCGAACGCCGAGCTGCCGTTTCCGCTCGACTATCCGTCGCCGTACAAGGAGCGACGTGTCGCATGCGGGGTCGCGCTGTACCAGGCGATGGGCGTCGCCCGCGATGACAAGGCCGGGCGCTACGACGCCTGGCTGCGCAACTACGCGTTCTTCGGAGCCCCGCACGTCGCGATCGTCTCCTGCGACCGCCGGCTCGGCCCGTACGCCTACGTCGACGTCGGCGTGTGGCTCGGATATTTGCTGACCGCCGCCGCCGCGCTGGGCATCGACACCTGCCCGATGGCCTCGGTGGCCGCGTACCCCGGACCGCTGCGCGAGCGGCTGCCGATCGCCGAGGCCGATCTGATCTTGTTCGGCCTCGCGCTCGGCCGCGCCGACGACGCCGACCCGGCCAATCGCTGTCGCACCAGCCGCGAGCCGGTGACGGCGAACGTCCGCTTCGTCACTCGTCCGTGACGCACCCGGCGTGACACAGCGACGTGAACGCAGCCGGGAGGCACCCGCGCCCCGGGGCCGGGAAGCCCGCGGTTCGGTTATGCCACGGTCCGGAGCTTCGGGGAGAGACCATGCAATCACGCGTCGTATTCGTGGTCTGCGCGCTGGCGATGCGGGCCGGCGCACGGCCAGCCGGCCGATACGCTCAAGAAGGTGCAGGCGGCGTTCGACCAGGCGCAGGGCGAGCTCCTGCAAGGCAAGTACGATGACGCCGCGCGCAGCTTCCAGGACGCCTACGCCGCGCGCCCGTTCCCGTCGTTCCTCTACAACGTTGCCGCCACCTTCCACACGAAGGGCAAGAAGGACTCCGATCCCGCCGCCTACCAGAAGGCGATCGACACGGACCGCAAGTACCTGACCGCGGATCCGCAGGCCGCCGACAAGGCCCGGGTCGAGAAGGCGATCGGCGTGCTCGAGGCCGAGATCAAGCGGCTCAAGGACCAGCCCGCCGGCGCGGCGCCCCGTCGACGGGGCTGATCGATGTCCGCGCCCTGGCGCTGACGCCTGAAATCGGACCCGGATATGCCGGCCTCGGCATGGGAGTGAGCTGGTGATGCGCTCCACGATATGGCTGTTGCTCGCGGCGACGAGCCTCCCCGCTGGCAAGTGGACCGAGTTCGACGAGCTCGAAAAGGACACCTGGGTCGGCTCGACCAGAAGCCGAGCGTGAAGTCGTCCGACTACGGCGTCGCGATCCAGCGCGGTGGCGACGGCAGGCTCGTCGTGATCGGCGCCGGCCAGGCGACCTACTCGGAGCTGATCTACGACGCGAAGGGCGCATCGAGCCTCGCGGCGGCAACCTCGATCCGCAGCCGATCGTGCTCGCCGCCCCCGACAACACCAGCGACATCGCGCTGATCGTCAACGGCGGCGGCAGCTCGATCGCCGTCCTGGCCGGCACCCAGGGCACCCTCAACCTGCACCAGGTGTTCGTCCAGCCGAGCACGGTGGATGCGGCGACCTACCTGCAGGCGCCGCCCCGCACGGATGTCGGGCACGTCGGCGAGGCCCAGCCGATCCAGCCGCTGGTCGCCGCCGGAGACTTCGTGCTCGGCACGTGCTACGCGAACGTCCCCGCCCCGCAGCCGAAGTGTCAGCTCACCGATGCAACCATCAGCATCAAGCCGCGCGCGCTCGGCGCCGTCCGGATCGGCGCGGCCACGTTCGACGACGTGCTCGCCTGGGGCTCCGGCGGCAAGCTCTACCGGTATCCGGGCGGCGTGTTCCACGGGTGCACGACGCAGGAGCCGACCACGTCGGTCGACACCGGGTTCATGCCGGGCCACGGCTCGCAGATCCTGACGCTCGACGCGACCCACGTCCTGTTGCAGGGCCATCACGACAGCGACGACGCCAGCATCCTCCAGGTCTACGACCTCGGCGCCACGCCGCCGGTGGCGGTCGGCGGGCCGGTGGCGTTCCCGAAGCTGCGCACCGCGGCGATCCTCGACAGCAACGGCGTCAAGTACGTGATCGCCGGCCTGCCGATGGCCACCGTGAACACCACGATCGCCGGGGCCGTCGCGATCTTCAAGATCACGGCGACCGGGATCGCCCCGCTGTCCGCCGTCACGCTGTCCGATGCGCAGCCCGAGAGCAACCAGGCGTTCGGTCGCGCCGTCGCGGTGATGCCGTTCAACGGCAAGCAGGTGATCGCGGTCGCCGCCGACAACGAGATCTTCATGTACTTCCGCGTCCAGCTGGCCGACGGCACCACCCTGTACGACGAGACCCGCCAGGGCCGGTGAGTTGCGCAACCTCTGCCCGACGTGCCGCCGCCGCTTCGAGGAAGCCGGGGTCTGCCCGTTCGACGGCGCGTCGCTGGCGCCCGGCACCGCCGCGGATCAGCGAACGCTGGTCGAGGCCCGGCGAACGTTTCCGCTGACGCCGTCGCCGCCGGTGGACACCGGAGAGATCACGTCGGCGCCCACGCGCCCCAACCCGGTGCCGCCGGGCGCGCCGCGGGTTCGCACCGGGTCGGATCCACCGAAGCTGCGCTCGAAGTCGGCGTCGGAGAACCCAGCGAGGCCCTCGAGCTCTACCGCGCGCCGCGCGACAACGAGTACGACAAGCTGATCGGCCAGACCCTCGACGGCCGGTACTACGTCGAGAACAAGATCGGCGAGGGCGGGATGGGCGTCGTGTTCAGCGCGCGCCATGCGGTGATCGAGCGACCGCTCACGATCAAGGCGCTCAAGCGCGATGCGATGCGCGACACCGCGACGATCCGGAGGTTCGTCCAGGAGGCCCAGGCCGCGTCGCGCATCGGCCACCCCAACATCGTCGACGTCACCGATTTCGGGATGACACCCGACGCATGACCTACTCGGTGATGGAGTTCGTCGCGGGCCAGACGCTCGGGATCGCGATCCGGCTCGGCGCGCCGTTCGCGCCGCCGCGCGCGATCCGGATCACCGCGCAGATCGCCCGTGCGCTCGCCGCCGCCCACGACAAGGGCATCGTGCACCGCGACCTCAAGCCGGAGAATGTCTTCCTGCTCGATCGCGACGGCCGGCAGGACTTCGTCAAGATCGTCGACTTCGGGGTCGCCAAGGTCACGCCGCGGAGCGACAAGCCCGCGGAGCCCCGGCTGACCCGGGCGGGGTCGGTGTTCGGCACCCCGAGTACATGGCTCCGGAGCAAGCGGCCGGGCGCGGTGCTCGGCGGTGCTTGGAGCGCGACACCGATGGCCGCGTCGACGTCTACGCGCTCGGCGTGATCCTCTACGAGATGCTGTGCGCGCGCGTCCCCCACCGCGGCGACAGCATGGTGCGCACGCTGGCGATGCAGATGCTCGATCCAATCGAGCCGCCGTCGAAGGTGCGGCCGGATCTCGCGATCGCGCCCGAGCTCGAGGCGATCGTGATGCACGCCTCGCCAAGAAGCGCGAGCAGCGCTGCCAGACGATGGGCAAGCTGCTCGCGGCGCTCGAGGCGATCCTGCCGCCGGCGGTCGGCGTGAGCGTCACCGGCAGCCCGCTGTACACGCTCGCCGCGCTTTGCGACCGCACGACGTCGGGGTCGGCGCCGGTCGCAGCCGGCGAGGCCGGTGCAATCGGCCGAGCCCCGATCGCCGCCGTCCCACCCCGCGACCCAGCCGGGCGTCGAGCCCGCGCGGTCGTCCGCGTCCACGCGCCGGGTCAAGGACGAGCCCGAGTTCACCGCCGATGACCGGCCGCGGTCGTTCCAGCACGTGTTCACCGAGGAGCTGGTCCCGGCGCGCGCGGGGCGCTGGCCGCGGCTGCTGCTCTTCGCGATGATCGCCGGGGGCGCCCTCGGGGCCATCGGGCTCGTGCTCGAGAGCCGCGGCGCCGTGATCGACCGGGCCCGCAACGCGGGCATCGTCGCGGTGATCGGCGATGCCGGGGCCGCAAGCGCCGGCCGACGCCGAGCCCGACGACGCCGAGCTGATCGTGATCCCCGCGCTCGACGCCGGCCGCCCGTTCGCCCGGCGCGGCCCCACGATGCCGTCCCGGCCGTCTCCGCCGTCCCGGCCGTCCCCGCCGTCCCCGATACCCCGAACCACCGCGGCACGATCCTGGTCCAGGTCCTCACCCGGCCGGAGGGCGCCAACCTACGACGGCACCCACTATCGCGGCCCGGCGGCACGGAGCTCGAGGAGCTGCTGGGCCAGAAGCTCGTCATCACCTGCCGCCTCCCCGGCTACAAGCCAGGCACCGTGGAGGTCCACTTCACCAGGGACGTCACCGCCGTGCTCTGCGTGCTCCAGCGCATCAAGATCTGCATCGACGGGATCAAGAACCCATTCGACGACTGCGAGATCGATCCCGCGACGGAGCCGTCCCGCCCCACCCCTCACGATCCCGATTCGCTCATGAACCCCAGCGCGCCGAGCAAGCCGCCACAGCCGTGAGGCCGAGCGCCGCTCGAGCCCGGCGTCAGTGGGGCGACCGGGCGAAGCGGTCGCCGGGGAACGGATCGGCGGTCTCGCGCGTCATGATCTCGCCGGCATCGGGCAGCGGCTGGACCGGGATGCCGAGCGCCATGAGGCCGGCGGTGTCGTTGTAGCGCAGCTCGGCGATCGCGATCGGCCGGCCCGGAGCGCGGACGAACCGCGTGTAGCTCGCCGCGGAAGTGCGCTGTTCGCCGAACTCGGTGCCAAGGCCGAGGCGCTCGCGCTGCTGCCGCTGCTCGAGCTGCGGCGGTGCGACCTCCTCGTCGTCGCTGTAGTTGTCCGACGGCGGCGCGTAGCCACCGGCGCCACCGGTCGGCGGCATCGGGGACGGGCGCGACGCGGGCGCTGCCTCGGCGGCGCGCTTGTCGGCGCGGCCCGGGGCGCGGCGCGGCCGGCCGCCCCAGTCGCCGGCGCTGTCCTTGGCCGTGTCGGCCTTGGCCACGCCGCGCTTGGAGGACACCTTGGCCGACGCATCGGCGGTGCTGCCACCGTCGAGATCGTCGCGGTAGTCGTAGAACGGGCGCCGGGGCGGCGACGGCGGCGGCGGCGCCTGGCCGATGATGATCTGTTGCTCGGGCTCGGCGGCCTGTTCCTCGAACAGCGCCACGGCGATCACGCCAACGTTGCGCGCCTTGCCCTTCTGGCCGGCGTACGAGCCGCTCACCGAGGAGAACCGGAAGGTGGCGACGTCGGCCTGCGACGTGCGGAAGCCCTCGATCCGGGTCTCGCCGTACGGCGGCACGACATAGCCGCGCTTGCGGAGGTCGCCGCTCTCGCCGTCGATCACGTCGAGCCCGTCGACCGAGACCACGGCCTCGATCCGGCGATCGGTCGGGTTGGTGATGCGGATGATGTAGCGCTCGTTCGCGTTGCCCTGGACGTAGAACCGATCCTTGAGGCTGTAGGTCGGCAACGTCTCACCGTTCTCGCGCATGATCTGCACGTCGTACGGCGCGCGGACCTTCGCCGGGGCGATACCCAGGGCGATGTGCGAGGGCGGGAGCGCCGGGCCGGCGACGGGCTGATCGGCGTAGGCCGCGGAGCACGCGGCGGCGAACAAACAGGAGGCGAAGATCATGCGGCGGGGGGCCATGTTGGATTGAGACGCCCGACGGCAATCGGCGATCTAAACCCGTGTATAGTCCGTGGCATGGCGTCTTCGAAGAAGCCGGTGAAGGCCGCCAAGGCGGCGAAGTCCAAGCCAAAAGTGGCGGCGCCACGAGCCCCCAAGCCGGGCCGGCGCGGCAAGGCCCCCGACATCGTCCAGGCCGACGCGACGCTGTTCGATCCGCTCACGCCCGGCGAGATCGCCGACGCGCTCCGCACGCTCACCGAGGATCGCCGGCTCAGCTCGATGGCCAAGGTCGGACGCTATCGCGTGATCTGCACCGAGCCGCTGGTCGTCAAGCCCCCGCACTGGATGGCCGGACATCGGCTCGCCCGCGTCGTGGTCTACGACTACGCGGCCGATCGCGCAGTCGAGGCCTGCGTCGACCTCGACGCCGGCGTGGTCGCGCACCTCGAGCTGACCCGGGGCCAGCCGATGCTGTCGCGCGACGAAGAGGCCATCGCGATCTCGATCGCGATGGTCGACGAGCGCGTACGCGCCAAGCTCACCCTGGGCGACGTCCCGCAGTCGACCCTGCACTACTGGGGGCGCTCCCAGGAGGACCTCGCCTTCGCGCGGCGCTCGGCGGCGGTGGTGTTCGGCCACGCCGACGGTCACGCCTCGGTCGTCGCGATCGTCGATCTGCTCGAGAATACGGTGACCCAGGTCGTCCCCGCGGAGCTGTGGTGATGAGCAACGTGATTACCGAAGCGAACTGGAAGTTCCACTGGCGGCTGACCGAGTCCGCCGGGATCATGATCTACCTCGCCGACTACCGTGGCCGCCGCGTGTTGTGGGAGGCGTCGCTGCCCTACGTCACGGTCGATCACCAGCACGAGACGCTCGACGTCAAGGACGATCCGGGCGAGGTCCACGGCCCGTGGTGGGTCCCGCTCGGCACCCGGACGCTGCAGGGCCCCGTGCGCGTGCAGTCGTTTCGCGGCGGTGTCGAGCTGTCGGCCGCGTTCGCCGCCGGTCCCTATCACTACACGCAGCTGTGGCGGTTCCACGACGACGGCCGGATGTGCCCGTGGCTCACGATCTACGGCCCCGGCGTCCACGACCAGCACACCTACCATCCGCACTGGCGGTTCGACTTCGACCTCGACGGCGCGCGCGACGACGCATTCGAGCGGTTCGAGGACTCCCGCTGGCAGCGCGTCGGGCAGGAGGGCTGGTTCCCGTACAGCGGCGAGGCCGACGAGCACGGCAACGTGTGGCGGCAGATCGACGCCGGCTCGGGCGCGGCGGTCCACATCCGCCCGCACAGCTGGGACGACGCCGAGGTGTTCGCGATCCGCTACCACGACGGCGAGTGGGCGCCCTACTCACCGCGCAACGCCGCCGGCTCGCAGACCTTCCCGTCCGCCTACGTCGGCAACGAACCGCTCGACGGCGACGACGTGACCCTCTGGTACGTCGCACACGTCCACTTCGATCAGTCGTTCCCGTACACCGCCGGTCCATGGGTCAAGATCTCCGGCCTCGGGGACGCTCCCCATTAGCGAAACTAGCGCGCTGGAAGCTGCTGGAACTGCTGGACGCCCGCCGCGGCTCGAGCCCTGTTTCAGGCCTCGGCCGGGACGCGCTCCCCCCCACTAGCGAAACTAGCGCGCTGGTGACGCCGGGGACGCTCCCCATCAGCGAAAACGAATAGGCGCTTGAACGAATAGGCGCTTGAACGAATAGGCGCTTGGGAAAACGAAACGAATAGGCGCTTGAACGAATAGGCGCTTGGGAAAACGAATAGGCGCTTGGGAATGGTCGCCCGGCACAGCGGTGAAGGATGCACGGCACCCGCCGGCGACCGTGCCCCAAGCGGCGGGTTGAACCAAGCCGCGCCGCCCGGACCCCGGCTATGGGGATCTTTGTTCGGGCCGCGGTCGGTGAGGAGAGTGCGAGCCTGAGCGGAGTGGTCCGGTCGGGCGATCGGCACGCCCTGCGGTGGCTCGCAAGGGCACCTGGCCGTCCGGATCAGGTCGCGAAGAGGGTGCGCTGGGCGAGATTGCCCGTGGAGGACATAATATAGATGTCCCTCCGCGCCAGCGGGGAGTATCGAGGTGTGGGGCGGTAGGGCGATGATCATCCCGTGTCCAGGTCCGACAGCGGGCCCCTCTGTGCCAACGTCACTTGGGTGCAGCCGGGCTGAGATCCACGATCAATGATTTCGATCGGTTGGCCGGATGAGGAAACCGCCGCAGCGAATCGTCAGAAAATTCAGTTCAATGATCTCGATCACCTGCGACCCGA